>Ga0192242_10002_pt1 | contig 170761 bp, 180 predicted proteins | sample Koala_Koa27_J3_FD_131235 | JGI IMG/M metagenome (GOLD analysis project Ga0192242, IMG submission 131235) | Enriched cells from koala feces incubated with labeled cellulose particles, San Francisco Zoo, California, United States - Koala_Koa2-7_J3 ...
CCTCAAAGTGTGTTTAATTACATATCCTGTCTATTTACCTTCACTATACAAATTAAATCCGGAAATGCTAATAACAGCTCTAACCTATTAAATACTTACGATATGAACAGAAAAATGCTTAAAACGATCCTGCTACCGATAGCACTATTCCCTATCATAGCATACAGTCAGGAAGTAGATGTCAAAACAAACCTGATCTACGCGGCTACGACCACGCCAAACATCTCCATTGAATGGGCGCCGACACACAAAATTTCTATTGACCTACAAGGAAGCTACAACGGATGGCACTTCGGCAAAACCGAACGCAACCGCAAGATCAAACACTGGCTCATCCAGCCCGAACTTCGTTTCTGGATATATGAAGCGTTTGACGGACATTTCCTGGGTATACATCCTTTCTATGGACAGTACAACGCCAGTAACATACACCTACCGCTGCGCCTCTGGCAGGGTCTTAAAGACCACCGATACGAAGGCTACGCCACTGGAGCAGGATTCAGCTACGGTTATCAATGGTATCTCGGACACCACTGGAACCTCGAAATTGAATTCGGGTTCGGATATGCCTATCTGAACTACGACCTATACGAATTTCCTAAATGCGGAGCTTGTCTCGGTAGCCACCACAAACACTACTTCGGACCTACCAAACTCGCCGTATCCATCGTGTATCTATTCAAATCCAAAAAAAGATAAGCCATGAAAAATAAACTATACAAGACCCTACTTATATTTATATGTGTTATAACAGGGTATAACCCCGTAACAGCACAGACATTGCCCGAAACCGACGGTAAAGTCATATATGAAAATTTACGGTTGGAAAAAAGGCAACTACCTGCTTCTAACCTTTGATACGAGGATAGTAGACAAAGCACTTAACAATCGTCAGAGCTGGAAAGTGATTCCTGAACTCATCACCGACGGTGCAGGAGAGAGTGCTTTCTTCGCTTCCCTTCTTATCAACGGACGCCAGAAAGAACGCCACTACAACCGACGCATGAAATTTAAAAACAGGGAACTACTTGCCGGTGAACCACTCATACGCACTCATGTACCGCAGGAAGAAGAACAACTGATAAGTTACCGAGCAGAGATCCCATATGAAAGCTGGATGGAAAATTCTTCCCTTACTTTGCATCAAATACTTACTTCTCCACGTGAAAAAAGACAGCTCTTCACCACACAGTCAGTGGTCATGCTAAAACCGGAATCCAAATCCGAACCTGCGACACCTCCGGTTATTATAACTCCGCAACCTGCACCAAAAACCATTTCCATCAATGGCGAGGCATATATACAATTCCCTGTAGGAAAAACAATTTTGCAGCCCGCCTATATGAACAATAAAATTGAACTCGAAAAAATAGAAAAAGAGATCAGCCGCTTAATCCGGGATCAAAACGTCAGCCTCGTCAGCATACAGCTAACAGGCTACGCATCTACTGAAGCCAGCCTCACCCTCAACAACCATCTCTCCGAAGGACGTACAAAAACCGTTAAAAATTATCTGGTAGAAAAGTACAATCTAAATCCTGCAATGATCCGTATCAGCCATATACCCGAAGATTGGGACAGGCTGAGGGATTTAGTACAAAGCAGCACTCTCGCAGATAAAACGAAAATTCTAAACATCATCGATTCCGGTGTCAGTGAAGACACTAAAGAACAGAAACTCCGTGCCATGCCCGACACATGGAACACCCTTTTAAAAGAATTCTTCCCTCAACTTCGCCGTGTTGATTTCCAGATATTATATATCACAAATTAACATATATGCTTTTAGTATTAATTTAAAATTCAACGATTATGAAAGCAACTTATTTATTTTTATTTCTCTTCGTCGGTCTACTTTTCACAAATTGTAGCAACGATGTCAGTGACCTAGAAATGGGCTCCGGACAAGAGGCGACCATCAAATTCTCGTTCAAATTACCACCGGAAACAAAAAGTACACGTGCGGAAATACCTGGTAATACAGTAGAAAATCAAATCAGCGGTATAATGATTTATGTATACGACCAGGCAGGCAATCCACCCACGGAACCGACTAAAGCCTCTTTTGTCCCCTATGATTTAAATAATACTGCAGAGTTTATCAAAAACGGCTCAGTATATGAAATGGTTAACCCCGTCAAAACTACAGATGGAACCAAGCGCATCTACGTAGTTGCCAACACGAACACCGCCTCACCAGCCAATGATCTCGGCACATTCGGTACTGAAAGTCAACTTTTGTCCCGTATCTACGACGTACACAAAGCAGGCACACAGGGCGCACTCATCAATTACAACGCGACCCCGGTTGTCACTCACATCGTATTCGCAGGAAGCACGCAGCAGCAACTTCTTCCCTTCACATCGGGACAAACCAATCAGGTACAGGTAGATATCGAACGTACCGTATCCCGTGTCATCACAACATGCGACGACGGATCGTTTACCGGCGAATGGACATCCGGTAACAACTACACCCTCACTATCAGTAAATTTCTGGTGAAACAAGACGCCTACAAAGGAGTAGTGGGACAGAACTACTTTGACGCTCCTAATGCAACACGTAAAAAAACATTAATATCCGAAACACCCCAGCCTAATTGGTACAACGTAGTGAATCAATACCTGCCGTTCTACTACCTGCCGTCAGGTCTTGGAAACAATATAGATATCGATTATGTTGATATTCTCCCGACTCCGAACAGTGAAACCGAACTGACAGACCTGAAAGGATTCTATATCGGTGAAAACGTAACAAATACCACTGATAAAGATGCCCAACATGGTAATACAACCTACGCCTGGATACAAACACGATTAGCACTTGAGAAGACCGCAGAGCTAAACGGTGCAGAAACAGAAGTTGTATACACAGGAGGCTCCTTGTCCGGAACCGAAACCTTCCACTTAGTTCGTGTAAGGGGCGTGCAGGATTACATTTGTCGGCCGGAAAATTCTGTCGCGGTGGCAACGTTTCTACACTCGATATACCCTAACGATGTATCTACTTACGAATTCCCGTTCGGATTCATTTATTACAGGATATTCCTGAACCGCGTAGGACCTGATGGCAAACCCCTCGGCGAGGAAGATAAATACAACGTCTACCGTAACCAGTTCATCCACCTCGACATTACAGGCGTAGTCATGAGCGGTGAAGCGGGCGATCCGAACGATCCAACGGTCCCCGGAGGTCCTGGAGGCTTCGGCCCCGGCTATCCTGGTAACCCTCCGGCAGATACGACCAATCCGGACGACCCGGGACCCAAAGTACCTGTAGACCCATTTAATCCTCCGGTTATTGACCCGAACGACCCAACCAAACCGGGAGGGGGACCTGGAGATAATCCGAACCCACATGAACCTGAGGAACCAATCGACGAAACTGAGGCCGACCTGAAAGTTAATATAACAATCAAACCGTGGGAATATATGTATAACGACTTAGTTCTGGAATAAAACAATAAATATTGACGCACGGCGTGTTTCTGGTTTTCAGAAACACGCCGTGCGTTTAAAAAATAAACGATATGAAAATACGTTCATTTCCCCAAAACCTCCTGATTGCCTTTATACTACTCTTAACAAGCTGTATAAAAGACGATATGGATGAGTGCGGCACTACCCGGGTCTGGATAAAATTTGATCCGGCCATGTACGAACTTCCCGCTGGCGAACACCAAATCGAAAACCTACACGTGTACATGTTCAATGAAAAAGAACAATTAGTAGAAGAATGGCAGGGCGGTCACTACAACTACACAGCAGACCAGCTATGCGAAATACCAGTAAATCTCCCAACTGGAGTTTACAGCTTTATCGCATGGACAAACCAAGGAAAAATTTACAAAACCGATATAAGCTCTCGGTTAAGCGACAGTGAACTTTACCTGGAAAATAACAAAGATGAGATCTACAGAACAGATATTCCCGACCTACACTATACAACAGGAAACAATATAAAAGTAGATCCCATAGAGGACCATGAGTATATACTCTATCTCATACCCAATACCTACCGGATAAACCTAACCGTAAAAGAACTACCGGAAGGCAACGACGAAGATGAATACCTCTTTGCCATCACCGACAACAATACCCGGTACAACTTCAACAACCGTATCGTTGAAGATCAAAATTTAATAACACATCAAAGGATAACCAAAAGGAAAGAAGGCATCCTTCAGGCCTCCATCCGCACCCTAACCCTGCACGACGATCATGCCATAGAAAACATCGGTAAGCCAGACACCGGGGACCGTTCGCCGCAGCTAACGTTCCGCAACCACACTAACAACACGGAGATCTTTACAGGTAACCTGGTACAAATTATCCGAACAGCGTATTCATCAGCAGATATGCAGGTAGACTTCGACAAAACATACGAATTCAACATCGTCCTTTCATTCGATGCCGACCTCAACGTAAATATCAGCGTAAACGGATGGATATACACCCCTAATGGCACAGAACTATAAGAAACAACAACTATAAAATTACCCCCCCCAAATGAAAACACATACAAACATACACACCTTATACAAACCGGTAATCCTCCTACTTATTACTGTCGTATTAAATTCATGTCTGGATGACGATTTGGGGAGAGACTGCACCATAACAGGAGATGTAAAAATAACCCTCACCCTCCAATTGCCTGCAAGCTTTGGCAGCCGAGCCATGCCCGGTGACGAATCAAACATCACCCAGGTCCACGTACTCCTCTTTCAACCTACAGACGGAGCATTCATAGAAAGCTATGAAGGCACAGCTATCACTACCGACCCAAACGATCCCGCCAGGCGCAGCTTCATCGTAAACGCAATTGAAGGCAATTTCGACATCATGGTACTCGCCAACTCCCTGGACATTATTAACTCTGCGGGACTTGCCAGAGACATGTCGCGGCGAGAAGTAGCCACTCGGCTCAAACATACCCAGAATAATAAAATACCACACGATACAAACACTCTCATACCCTTCTGGGGAGAATTAAAAGGAGTTAATATCGTAAACGGCGGCACAATTGGCGACATTACACTGCTCCGTGCATTTGCTAAAATAGACATTCTACTCGATGAATCGGTAAAAGAGGAGTTCAAACTTCAATCTGCCACCCTCTACCACTGGCAGAAAGAGATGGCACTCATACCCGTACATTATGACGAAGCCAATGTAAAAGTAACCGCCGCAACCGACACAGAAAGCGGACTTGTCCCCACTGATACCAAAGCCGTTTATAGCGGAATAGAAATAGAAAATGAGGAAAAAATAGAAGCCCGAATATATCTTAACGAAACACCTAATCCCGGAGAAACCAAATTCCCGGAAATGCCCTGCCTGATCTTAGGAGGAGAATACAAAGGGCAGACCTGTTACTACCGGGTAGATTTCTTCCGTACTGAGAACGATGTTACCACCTACCACGATATTCTGCGTAACCATTGTTACGAACTTACCGTATTGAAGATACTGGGTAACGGCTCGCCTTCCGAAGAAGAGGCTTACAACTCAGTAGGGATGAACCTCGAAATTGAAGTAATGGAATGGGATGAAAGCAATATGAGTAATATTGTGTTCGAAGGTAAATACTACCTTAAAGTAAACCAAAGCCACTTCCGGCTCGACCGGGAACACAAAGACCGTAACAGTTACAACAACAAACTAACCATCGAAACCAATCACGAAGAGGGTTGGGTAATCGACCGCATCTCCGAACCTGATGATGGCGCCCTCATCAACATGGATAACGGCTGGATACAGATCGCCCCTGAAGAACGTTCGGGTCCCATGGACAAAACAACCATCTCCATTCTGTTGGAAGAAAACGATACGGGTGCGCCTCGGAGCGCGGAGATACACCTGCAGGTTGGACGGCTGATTGACTTTATCGTCAGCGTCACCCAGTATACCGACCGGAAGGTGGAACTCCATATCGAAGACCTCGACGGCAACCCCATCGAAGAAATTGTATTCTACGATTATTACGGCAACACTAATCCTCATGAGCCCAAAGGATTCCGTGTCCGCTGGTCACCATACGGACCGGACTCCGGTAAGCCAGGACAAAACTTCGAATGCGTAGTTCGCACCACCATTGTAGGCGATGATTACTTTGATTTCAAAGCCGGAACCGAAGAAATCACTACCGGTGTACTGACCGATGCCAGCGGCATGAAAGAATATATTATTGAACCGGAGCCATTCTCCGAAGAGGAAGTGAGCGAACTGCTCGGCAACCCATTCCTTCAACACGCCAGTTGGATTACCTTCACCGTGACAGACCCTGACGATGCGAACAACACTGTCAGTAAAACCATATACCTGAACCATCAGCATGTTGCCATCAGCTCCCGGGATTTCCGGCGGCTCTCTTATCTGGGTAGATCTTACGAATTTCATGTGCTGGCCAATACTCCCTGGGAAATCGAGGAGGTAGTAACTGAAGATGAGGATTTTAGCATTATCAATTACACGCCGAAAGGATTAACCGGAGGTAATAATATAGCGAGAGGTGACCGTCTGACCTATACGACTTCTGCCGAACGCAATCCGGGCGGTTTTAAACAGGCCGGGCGCAAGGCTACGTTCTACCTGCGCGACAAGCGTGGCATTATACCAGAATTGGTTCCTTTTACAATATCCGCCGTATATGAAGACCCTAACTGTTATATAATCTCCCCATCCTCTTCCAGTCCTCTTTCTATCCCAATCCGGAAACTCTTTTGGATACGTGAACGGGAAGCCGGGGATGCGTCAGTAGTCAATCTCCTCCATAACGCCAATGAACTGGAGCCCTGCATTGTATGGGAAGAATATTATACCCAGTCAGGAAATCCGTCAACAGGCCAGGCAAATTTGATAATCGAAACAGCAGCAGGTAGTAATAACCTACTGGACGCTACCCTTAAAGTACCCATGCCTTCGGGTGTCATCGGGAACGCACTGGTCGGAGTAAGACGCAAGGGGGAAGAAGCCGTGCTGTGGAGTTGGCATATCTGGCTTACCGACTACAACCCTGATTCATCTTCCGATGGTTATCTGGAAACAGAAGATGCTTTGTTTATGTACCGTAACCTCGGAGCGTTTTCCGGAGACCATACCCTCAATGCTCACACGGTAGGGCTTTATTATCAGTGGGGACGAAAGGATCCATTGCGGGCAGATCACATCCCCGGTAATATCCGGAATGTAGCAGATAAAAAAAATCTATTAAACGCTATTAACAATCCACAGGTGTTCTATAGGAATGTTGCGTTTCCATATGACTGGTTTACCTCGTCGAGTGACCTTATCTACCAGGACAATTTCTTGTGGACAGAATACGACAACCACAAATCCCAATACGACCCTTGCCCGGCCGGCTGGAGAGTACCCAACCTGGAACACGGCCAAAGTACAGGCACTTCCTTGTGGGAACAAATGGAACGGGAAGACGTGGTGAGGGAGAACAACCGCTTGCTTGGTTTTTTAATGAGAAGAAAATCAGACCATACAGGCCGGTTATTTTTACCGGCAGGTTCCCTATTTGAATATTGGGGAAGCTTTAATAGTGAGGAAAGAACTGCAAACTATAATGCCAATGCATATCCCTATGATGATTTACCGGAGATGTTGCTCTATAGCTTTCAAGGTGAAGGTGGAGGCGCCAGCGAAGGAGCAGTACCACGTGGCTCGGCCATACCGGTTCGTTGTATTAAACGTACAAATTAAATGGAGAATGGATTATGAAAACAAAAATATATCTGATATACCTCATCACAATAGTAGCAGGCATACAACTGTTGCCGGGGGCCTGCACCGATTACCACGAAGAATGGATACCCGTAGAAGATCCAACCGGTACCTTCACACTGTCACTGGAACTTCCACGATCTAAAACGGTGGAGCTGGCAACCCGCAACATGACAGAACGGCAGGAGCATGAAATAAATGAAATGACACTGCTGCTCTTCACAACAGCTCCGGGTAATACTGAGCAGCTGCACAGTACCGTATCTATCAAAGCCGCTGCGCTCAAACGCGATCCGTCCGACAACCGCCTTTATACCGCCACCGTGAAACTGGAGCCGGGCACCTACAGTACTTGTTTAGCGCTGGCCAATAGCGCCTCAGAACTTTCTGCACAAAGCGGTTTACTGGCAAAAGGAACTTCCCGCAGCAAAATAGAAGAAGAATTACTTCTGAGCCTTGCCGAGGATGCCCGTTGGGAAGCATCACAAGCAAATCCCCGCCTATTTCCGATGTGGGGTATGATAGAAGGAGGCAGTACAGGGATTGTGATAAGCAATACACCGAAAAACTTATCCATAAAACTGTTCCGTATGCTTGCCTCTATAGACTTAATAATTGAACAGGAAGACAAGCAGGGAAATCCCCTGCCGGGATTTAAACTGGACAAAGTGTACCTATGCAATTTTTATCGCAATGGTCGGATAATACCCATGAGCAACTCCGAACATTACGATGGCACAAAATTGATAGACGCTTCCCTCCCTTCGGACGCCAGCCGGCTGACCTACGACGAACCATTGGTATACAACGGCACTCTTGCCGACGTAAACTCAGCACCCGACATCGTTATCCGGCGAGAGATTTATACGTTTGAACAACTCCCCAGCGACGGGGAAGAGGAAAGCAAAGCACCATTCCTCATTATAGAAGGCGAATACGACGACACCGGTTATCCATCTTTCTACCGGATAGATTTCGTAGAACGACAGCACGAAGACCCGGCCGATCCTGAGAAGGCCAAAGATAACTTCCTACCTTTAATACGCAACTATACCTATAATATCGTAGTAAAAGAAATACTCGGTCCAGGTTACCGCTCCTTAGAAGATGCTGCCATTTGTAAACCCTTTAATACTGTAAATGAAATATTCCGCTTCGATGATAGCGACAGTGAGTCCGTACAGTTCGACGGTAAATACTTTCTCTCCGTCAGCGACGGAACTATCCACTACGACAAAGAAGAAAGCAGCCGGACACTCGTAGTGAAAACCGACAGCCCACTGGGCTGGAAAATAGAGGGCGTAACGTACAGTGGCGGCGACGGTTCAACCGGTTGGCTCAGCATGGACAAAAAGAACGGGCCCCGCGGCGAAAACGGCGAAATTCTCCTGACCGCTGACGCTTATAACGCCACTGAGCCCACTCCCCGTGAGGCTGTCTTTACAGTAATCTCAGGTCGTATGGAACATACCGTACAAGTTACTCAATCCCATCTGCAGGGCATTTCCCTTGAAATAGTTGATGAAGCCGGCGAGCCACTGACAGAAATCTGGTTCCGCAGCAACCCACGCACCACACCCACGCTACCGGAGCGGAAGTTCACAGTCAAATGGAGCGCTCCCATCGAATGTAAAATGGGTGTCCTGATGATGGGCGACCGCATTTTCCCTTTTGAAACCAGTGGGGACAATGCCATTCAGGAGGGTCGTACACTCAGCTCCGGTGAAGGAATGCATACTTTCACTATTAAACCAACCGCCTTCACCGAACAGGAAACCGATCCGGAAGGAGGCAACCCTTTCCTGCTGGAAGGAGCTACCGTCACCTTCCAGATAGAGAATGAAGAAGAGACAATTACCAAAAACATCTATATCCGCCATCAGTGCTTCTCCATTGTAATAGACAATCCCCAAGTTTATAGCTATATGGGACATAAAAATGCCATAACCGTTTACTCCAATACCTCCTGGATATTACAGGAAGTTGAAACCGAATTACAGGACCTTTTCCTGATTCCTGATAAAAACACCGACTTTAAAGAGATGGAAGGCACCACCGGCGGATATAATACGCAAACCGGCGATATTCTGGAATACAAGGTACAACCTGCGGCCTACAATGACGAAACGAAAATATATGGCTTAAATAGGGCCGGACGCAAAATGGTACTCACCTTCTGTGATACTGAAGGCATAGCTCCCGACCAGATAATCGATTTCATTGCCACTACTCCCGATCCCAACTGCTACCTGGTGCGGTCCGTAAGTTCCGTACACATACCACTGCGTAAATTATTCTGGGCATGGGAAAGAGAATTAGACCGCGAACTCAGTCCCATAGTTTCAGGAGCACTATCCGCTGAGATTATATGGCAAACTGCATCCGGATTAATTCAGTCTGCTGTTTTAGAAGGGGGAAGCTCAAACGACTACCGCGATTACACGGTCGGGGTTACCACGGGAGGTATTTCGGATGGAAACGCTCTTGTGGCTGTCCGCAGCGGAAATGAAATCCTCTGGAGTTTCCACATCTGGGTAACCGACTACGATCCGCAGGCTAACGCGGCCCCATTTGTCGGCCCTAACGGAGCAATATTCATGGACCACAACTTGGGTTCCAACGGCATATACGATCCTAATAACATCACTCCGGAAAGTCTCGGACTCTATTATCAGTGGGGGCGTAAAGACCCGTTCCCCGGAGGTAAGAGTATAAAGGAGATTGATCTGACCAATGCTGCAAACCAATATAACCTTTACGATGCCGGTAACAATCCGGTATCCATTACTTACCAAGGAATAGATGCAAATACGGAAAATAATCTGGGTAACAGCATTAATAACCCCACCTGGTTTTACACCGCCAACTCCAATTCTTTTCCCAATGAGGATTGGTATACCGCAAAAACAGAAATTATCTATCAGAATGACTTTTTATGGGATGATAAATGGGGAAGAAAAACAGTCTTCGACCCTTGCCCCGCCGGGTGGAGAGTAAGTGCTTATATGGATATGGAATATTTATACAAATATAACACTCCTGTAAAGTATACGTTTGTAAATAATTATTATCCCACATTTACACTGGGTGAGAAGTCACTCGTATTCCCCAGCGGAGGTCATATAGACGATGGTTATTACGAGTCTGCCGACCCGTCTTTCATTCCAAACTTCTATCCATATGCCAATATATGGGATAGAGAGCCGGTTATCCATGGAGCTATCGCAGAAATGTTTAGTAATATAATTTATGCGGATGGGATGGGTACCCGTAAGATTGGAATGTCCGTCCGCTGCGTCAAAGACACCTATAACTGGAATCCGTAATATCATATCATAAATTAACCAACGGTAGTTCCATAATTTTTTAATATTATTCAATTTTTTAGGTTTTACAGAGGAGGCCCGCAGCGATGCCCGCCTCCTTCTCTTTTAAAGTATAAAGAAACATTCTGAAACTGTTATGAGAGATCGGTATTCCGTAATATGGAATCCGGACTTCCTTATCCGCAAAGTTAATAACTGGTTGTAAAACTCGGTTTATACGATATTTCCCACAAAATGACCTTTGCCGATGCCATAGCCATTGGTTCTCCCGTATACTTCGGCGATATTACCGGGCAATTAAGATGTTCCTCGAAAGGCTTCTGTTTCCGCACTATACATACAAAGTGGATTAGTCCTTTCATTTTTTATATCAATTTTGATTTTCAATATTGTTTATTCTATATCAATCGTCGAATGGAATCTTTCCTATAAAAAAATTAAATATGATAAAACGTGTATTGAGAATTATAAAAGTATTTATCCAATTTTAAAATCATATGGACCGTTTATGTATAACTATGGCACAGAGCTTATAGATTTAGGATATTACAATGAGGGAAAAAATATATTAGAACAAACAAAAAAGATTTTTAATGATAATTTATTATATGTTCATCTGGGGATGCATATTATAAAATGAAAATGTACGAGCACGCAGAATTAAATTATAAATACTCGAATTCCATGGTTCCTAATAGATTTCTACCGAAATATCAACTATTTATTCTCTATCAGGAATTAGGTGACAAAGATAAAATTCAAGAGATAGCTTTAGATATAGTTAATTCGCCAATCAAGGTGCCATCTTACACTGTTACGCTTATTATAAATAATGCAAAAGAATGGCTTAATAAGAATGAAGAATATGTTTATAATAGATAATCAAACAAAGAAAGATTTAAATTTAAATAAAGAAGCAAATCAATCTGTTTCCGATATTTATAATAAAGCCGTTTCATACGGAGGGAAAAAACTGTTTTTCCATATATTTAATAATCCATTAAATGAAAAAGACTTTATAGATAAAAGATCAGAACTTTTATTGTTTTAAAAAGGAAAGCAAATTTTTAATATTCATAAGGAAGTTTTTGATTTTATCGAACATTATTTAAATCAGAATGAGAGTCATCCTAAGAAGAAAAATAAAATCGAGATCTTTAGTCTAAAAATCAGTTTATTACTAAAGCCCTCGAATAAATATTACATAAAAAAGCGCGGAATACGGTTTTTGCTGGATTCTTTTACAGAGTTCCATGAGTTTCTTAATTCAAATACCCTTTCCGATATCCGGATTATTAACGAATATTTTAATCTTACGAAAGATATAATTAAAATCTTCGTCCCGTACCTTCTGAAAAAAATCTATCTGTTAAGGATATTGAAGAATTAGATTTTTTAATCCGCTATGAACATTCGGAAAAAATCCGGGGATTTTTAAATGCAGTCTACGAACTGGATGTATATTACGGATTGAGTTTGTTATTACGTGATCCATCGTTCAGTGTGGCGGAACCGTCGGATGAAAATGAAATTTGTATCGAGGATCTTTTTCATCCGCTTATTCCAAATGCCGTAAAAAATTCGATAAAGTTTACCTGTCAAAAAAATATCTGTCTTTTAACTGGAGCTAATATGTCCGGAAAGTCAACATTTATGAAATCCATTGGCCTTTCCATATATTTAGCTCAATTGGGATTTCCCGTTCCTGCGAAATATATGAGATTCAAATTAATGGATGGAATTATTACGTCTATAAATTTAACGGATGATCTGAATTTAGGATACAGCCATTTTTATTCGGAAATAAAAAGGATAAAGACAGTAGCTGAAAATTTGAATAAAAAGCAAAGGTTGTTGGTAGTATTCGATGAACTATTCAGGGGAACAAATTTGCAAGATGCTTCAGAAGGTTCAATTGAGATAATTAATGCTTTATCAACGATTGACAAAGAATCATTCTTTGTCTTCTCATCGCACATCTATGAAATTGTTAACTCACTGGAAAAAAACAATAATATATTTTTTAAATATTTCAAAACTCAAAAAAATGGAGATCAGTTTATTAGAGATTATAAATTATATGATGGATCTTCTATGGAAAGATTCGGTATGAAATTGATAAAACAAGAAAGAATAATTGAACTTATAAAAGCAATGTAACTGAAATATCTCAAGCTTAACATTCGCTTGGGTATGCGGGTTAATAACCGAAAATCCTCTTTATATTCGACTTCCAATTGTTTTCTATAATCTGAAATAATATATTTTTTGGAATGAAGCCTCCATTTGACACATAACTCCATATTATACCAGTTAAAGGAAATCTATATTAAAAATATTTCTAAAATTGGTATTTGAAAATCAGTTACTTTCTGAAGAAATGACCAAGCAGGGACTAAGTTTCCCTGCTTTCTGTTTCTATGAATTCATAACATTGCTCCAAGCTTCGTGCAAATGTATAATTTTGATAAAAATCGAATTGCTTGCATGGCAATATAAAGGGCAACACGAAAAGTTCACTTTTAAGAAATAGTCATAGATTTAACTTGGGAATTAAGAAAAACGACAACCGTAATTCACTGTAGAATTTCAAGAAAACGGCCCCGAAAATTTCGCGGACCGTAATTTTTAAAGAATTGTTTAAACAATATTATGAATAGGAGTGTACTGTTTCTTCGGTGGCTTCAATTCAGATTCTCCAGTTGAGATTAGTTACTGAAAAATTTATTAGTGGTTTAAATTAAAAAGAATGTTTAAATTTAAACACTATTTTTATGTAGTTTTTGCAGAATTTCAACAGGAAACGTTTAAATATGGTCGAAAAAAGTGAATTTTTCGTTTTGCACTTATATCTGTCTATCAGCGTGAATTTGCATGGCAAATTGCATGGCAAATTTTTCTGCTCGAAAATGAACGCAAAAAAAAAGAGTTACGATTTTTCGTAACTCTTTGATTTTTAAGTGGGAGCAGAGGGATTCGAACCCCCGGCCCTCTGCTTGTAAGGCAGATGCTCTGAACCAGCTGAGCTATGCTCCCAATATTTATTTGAACCTGTTTGTTGTGTTTCGACGGTGCAAATATAGCTTCTTTTTATTTACCTCCAAAAAAAATAATAAAAAAAATATTATTTTTTTATTACAAAATTATAACTCCTTGATTTTTAGATTTAATACTGGATGTATAAATTCAGGTAAAATTTCTTTTAAAGGCATTATCACGAAATCCCTCATACAAATATGTGGGTGAGGAATTATCAAATTTTCATTTTCTATAATGTGATTATCGTAAAAAAGTATATCTATGTCGATCACTCGTGAGAAGTACAATCTTTCCCCCTCATCGGAATATCGGGGCGTCTCTGTTTTTCCCAGACCTTTTTCAATATCATGAATTTGGTGGAGTAACTCGAGAGGTTCGAGTTCGGTTTTACATACCAACACCTGGTTCAAAAAATTATCCTTACTCTTAAATCCCCACGGAGCAGTTTCATATACGGATGATATTTTTGTTATTTCCCCTATTTTTTCCGAGATCTTTTTTTTTGCGGATTCCAAATAATTTTCGCGGTCTCCGATATTACTTCCGGTCGATAGAACAACGGTATGCATTATCGAGCTTTTTTATAGTTATTTTTCCGTATGTTGTTGTTTTGTTTGTGGTTGTTTTTATTGTTGTTCTGTTTTTTGAAATTACTTTTATTTTTGGTGCGAAGGTTATTTATGACCGGTTTGAATTCGCTTTTTGAACCATTGAGTGTATCGTCGTTTATTTCAAACATGTTGTCGCACATATTCCTGATATCATTTATAATGATCTCGTTGCTCGGATACTCTTGGTTGAATTCGTGCGATTTATTGCGCATGTATTTGGCAATGTTGTTTATAATGATTTTTCGTTCTTCGTCATTATCGGTTTCTTTCAGGACTTTGATCATATTTTGGATGTTTCGTCCGTAATGCTTACGAGAGATGTTGCCTTGAGGGTAGTTCAATTTTTGAGGACATGGAGTTATCGAGTCTGGAGAAGGTTTCGGATAAGGAGAATCTACGTCCAAGTTAAAATCCGATATAATAAACAGGTGATCCCAGAGCTTGTGTTTAAGATCGTCAGTATCTCTTAAGTGGTTGTTAATGTTGCCCATAACATCTACTACTACCCGAGCCTGATCATTACGAAGATCACGATCTTTAATAGACATCAAATATTCAACCATTTTTAAAATATTTCTCCCGTATTCCGGTAAGTTCAATTTTTTGCGTTCAAAGTTATAATTTTTGTTCATTTTGTGAATTGAAAAAGTTCATATCAGTCTTTCTGCATCCGAAACATAACCCTTTTTATGATATGCTATAAAGATATGATTTTGATATACAGAAAATTATTTTTCCGGCAGACAATGGCACGAAGAGTGTGGTTCATTTTTTCGGAAGAAAAGGAATTGTCTGCCTTACTTTTATCTTTGTACAAAGATATATAATTTATTCATATCAGAAATACTATTTAAAAAATTATTGAAATATCCGTATGGCTAAAATATCGGTAATCGACGATGAACGCAGTGTTCGCAATACTCTCAAAGATATGCTCGAATATGATGGTTATGAAGTGGATCTCGCTCATAACGAACACGAAGGTATAAGTAAAACTTCATAGGAAAACTTCGATTTTATACTTTGTGATGCGAAATACTGTAAGATCGAGGGTCCTGATATTTTTCAGGAAATCAGAAAAAATCGTCCTGATACCCCTGTTCTCATAACTTCACGGGAAAGTGATGTTGATTCCGTCGTTGATTATATGAAACGTGGAGCTATTGACTTTATCGAAAAACCGATCAATCTGAATAAGCTTTTAACTGCAATCAAAGACAGTATAGACAAAACTCTTGCCGAAAACATTCCTGCGGGTAAAAAATCGTTGAAGGATGAGTATTTTATTTATAAAAAACCGTCGGGAACCTCTCCGGGACGTAAAAAAAATATTCACCCTGAAGAGCTTACTGGTAAATCCCCGAAAATAGAACGAGTAAAAGATCTTATAGATAGAGTTGCTCCGTCGGAGGCCCGTGTGTTGATCACGGGACAGAATGGGACCGGTAAGGAGCTTGTTGCCCGAATGATACATGAACGGAGCAATCGCAGCGAAGGTCCGTTCGTTGAAGTAAATTGCGCTGCTATTCCATCGGAACTTATCGAAAGCGAACTGTTCGGTCATGAAAAAGGGGCATTTACTTCTGCAATAAAACAACGTAAGGGGAAATTCGAGCAGGCGGATGGAGGAACTCTTTTTCTGGATGAAATAGGAGATATGAGTCTCTCCGCCCAGGCTAAAGTATTACGTGCATTACAGGAAAACAAGATCAGCAGGGTCGGTAGTGATAAAGATATCAATGTTAATGTCAGGTTTGTAGCGGCAACTAATAAGAACCTTCGGGAAGAAATCGATAAGAAAAATTTTCGTGAAGACCTTTATCGCCGCTTAAGCGTAATAGTAATAAAGGTTCCGTCGTTAAGTGAAAGGCTCGAGGATATTCCGATTCTCGTAGAATCATTCATCGATCAGATAAGCAAGGAATACGGTGTGCCGCCGAAAGAAATTACCAAAGAAGCACTTGGTGAACTTAAAAAAGTAAACTGGACTGGTAATGTGCGTCAGTTACGGAATGTGATGGAAAGGTTGTTGATTTTAGGACAAAATCCTATATCTTTGGATGACGTAAAGAATTACGTCTCCGAAGTATGAAGCCAGGACGAGAAAACAAACCGCACATAGGGATATATGGCCGGTGTAACACTGGTAAAAGTAGTTTATTGAATAGTATTGTCGGGTATGATTGTTCTATAGTGGCGCCGCGTTCCGGAACAACTACGGATATAGTCAAAGTCGGTTATGAAATTGCCGGGTTTTCACCGGTTATATTTATAGATACAGCAGGGATTGATGATAATTCGGAAATAGGTTCACTTCGGGTAAATCGTACTCTTGCTTCAATGGAAATTATCGATCTTGCCCTTATAATATATAACGAATGGGGGAAAGAAGAAGAGAGCCTTTGCCAAAAGATTGAAAAGTTATCCATACCTTACATATTGATCCGTAATCAAAAAGAAAATACAAGTACAGACAAGGAATACGGAAAAGAATTTATATCTGTCGATACGCTATATTTTACAGACAGTGATAAGGAGGCTATTTTAGATAAAATAAAGTCTGTTTTACCTGAACCATGTTTTGCAAAAAAAAGAATGTTCGGTAATCTGATAGCGGAGAATGATCTTGTAATGTTGGTATGCCCTATCGATTCGGAAGCTCCCGCCGGAAGATTGATACTCCCGCAAGTTCAGCCCCTGCGCGAGCTGTTAAATAACTATGCCATAAGTATAATAGTTCAGCCGGAGCAAATTTCGGAAGTACTGAAAAAAGGTATAGTTCCGAAACTCATAATTACCGACAGTCAGTTATTCGGTAAAATAGAGAAATTGGTGCCGAATACTATAGAGTTGACCTCATTTAGTATTCTTCTTGCCAAAATGAAGGGAGATTACCCGGCTTATGTTGAAGGGTTGAGAAAAATAGATTCCCTCAACAGTGGTGATAAAATCCTCATTATGGAGAACTGCAGGCATCAAACCACATGTGAAGATATAGGCAGGGTGAAAATACCGTCCTTAATTAAGAAATATCATAACGGTAATTTTAAGTTTCATTTTATAACCGGATTGGAGGAACTTCCGGAAAATCTTGGGGAATATTCTTTGGCACTGCAATGCGGTGGATGTATGGTTACTGCCAGGCAAATAAGAAACAGAATTAATAAGTTAAAAGAATCCGGAGTAGCAGTAACTAATTACGGTATGTGCCTCAAATACCTGTCCGGAAAAATAAATTCTGAAAAATAAATTTATATTCCTTGGCACAATTTTTTCATATGTTTTAATGAAGAATTAATGATTATTCAATAAACTTTATTAAAAATAGTAAGTATGAAAAAATTGATTTTACTCGGTGTTGCTATTTCATCTTTGGCGGTTGCGACTGCTGTAGCACAGGAAACTCCTGCTGAAACAAGGGCAGAAGTACGTCAGGAAGTGAGAGAAGCAAGGCATGAAGCACGTCAGAATGTTACTGACGCTCTTGAAGAAAAAGGACCGAAAGAAGTAAGAAAAGAAGAAAAAGCTGAGAAAAAACTTGAAAAAGCAGAAGAAAAGCTTGAGAAAGGCAAATTCGACGATGCTGAAAGAAAAGTTGAAAAAGCTATCAAAAAAGAAATGCAGGCGGAAATAGCTGCAGAGGAAGACAAATAGTCAATTTTTAATTAATAAATAAGCCGGTCGTTCGACCGGCTTATTTATTTAAATGGCTTTGATTATAAAGTAATTTTTTTTGCCTTTTTGTATCAGGATAAATTTCCCGGATAAGAGACTTGTTCTGTCAATTACCATATCCGGATCGGTTACTTTGGATTTGTTTATGGATATTCCGCCTCCCTGAATAAGCCTTCTCAGTTCTCCTTTCGATTGGAATATTTGTGTTTCATCCACACATAAAGTAGAAAAACTGATTCCTGTATCTATTTTAGAACATTCAACTTCGAAAGTCGGAACGCCTTCGAATACCTGTAAAAATGTTCTTTCATCCAGTTTGGCAAGGGTTTCAGTGGTAGCTTTGCCGAAAAGTATCTCGGATGCTTCCACTGCTTTATGGTACTCTTCCTCCGAATGTATCATGCACGTCACTTCTTTGGCAAGCGTCTTTTGAAGGATACGGGTGTGTGGAGCTTCTCTATGCTCTGAAATTACCCGGTCAATGATTTCTTTCCCGAGCATTGTGAATATCTTTATATATTTCTCCGCATCCTCGTCGCTTACGTTCAGCCAGAATTGGTAGAATTTATAAGGTGAAGTATAATTCGGATCAAGCCATACATTCCCCGATTCTGTTTTTCCGAATTTAACACCGTCCGCTTTTTTGATAAGAGGGCAGGTTATTCCCCACGCTTCGCCACCGATTTTTCTCCGGATAAGTTCGGTGCCGGTGGAGATGTTTCCCCATTGATCGGACCCTCCCAACTGTACTTTACAGTTCTTATTTTGGTATAAGTGGAGAAAGTCGTATCCTTGTACCAGCTGGTAAGTAAATTCGGTAAATGACATTCCCTCACCTTCACCCGAGAATCTTTTTTTGACGGAATCCTTAGCCATCATGTAGTTAACTGTGATGTATTTTCCTACGTCCCTGATGAAATCGAGAAAACCTATGCCTTTCATCCAATCATAATTGTTTACCATTTCCGCTGCATTCGGGGAATCGGAATCGAAATCCACCATTTTACGAAGTTGGTTCCTTATGGCTTCCTGATTATGTCTGAGGGTTTTTTCGTCGAGCAGGTTGCGCTCCAGGGATTTTCCGGATGGATCTCCGATCATTCCTGTCGCTCCTCCTACCAGAAAGATAGGTTTGTGTCCGCAAGCCTGAAAGTGCTTGAGTATCATAACGCCGACAAGGTGTCCGATATGAAGTGAATCCGCGGTCGGATCTATTCCGAGATAAGCTGTTGTCATCTCTTTTTCGAGCTGGTCTTCAGCTCCCGGCATGATGTCCTGGATCATACCTCTCCATTTTAACTCTTCAACAAAGTTCATCGAATGAATTTATCTAAATGTATTTGTTTTGGTTTGCCCTCAAATATACGGCAAATAAATCGTCAATAGAAATTTTGTCTGAATATTGCATAAATAATTTAAAAATCATTATCTTACGGCTCCTTTTTTGTATTTATGTCGAAATAAATATTTACATTTGCGCGATGAACTGTAAAGTAGGCTGCTTACTTTGGGGTCAATTAGATGGAAGTAGCTGATGCGGATTGGTTCTAAAAATTGATTTTGACGATGAAAAATAAATACATTGATCTTATTGAACAAACGTTCGATTTCCCGCAGGAAGAGTTTTCGATAGAGGTTAATGAATTGAATTTTAATGATGTACCTTTGATGGATGTCATAAAACAATATGGAACTCCGTTGAAAATCACCTATCTTCCGAAGATTACATCTCAGATACAAAGGGCTAAAAGGTTATTCAATGTGGCGATGGCCAAGGTTGATTATCAAGGTAATTACAACTATTGTTATTGTACCAAAAGTTCCCATTTTTCTTTTGTGTTGGAGGAAGCCATGAAGAATGACATCAATCTGGAGACCTCGTCCGCTTACGACATTCATATAATAAATGCCTTGTATGACGGAGGAATAATAGATAAAGATATTTTCATTATATGTAATGGTTTCAAAAGACCGCAGTATGTTGAAAATATTGCCGGATTGATCAATAATGGCTTTAAAAATACTATTCCCATCCTCGATAATCTTCAGGAATTGGAGCTTCTGGACGATGCGATTGATAAAAAATGTAAAATAGGTATCCGCATCGCATCGGAAGAAGAACCTAAATTCGAGTTCTATACTTCACGCTTAGGTATCCGCTATTACGATATTGTTAATTATTATAAAGAGGTAATAAAGCCTAATAAAAAGTTTGAATTTAAGATGCTTCACTTCTTTATAAACACAGGTATTAAGGATACTGCCTATTATTGGAACGAGTTGAGTAAGTGCCTGAATATATACTGCCAGCTTAAAAAGATATGTCCTGAACTGGATAGCTTGAATATCGGAGGTGGTTTCCCCATTAAGAATTCGCTGGAGTTCAACTATGATTACGAGTATATGACTGAAGAGATCATAGCGCAGATCAAAAACGTATGTAACCAGAATGATGTGGAAGAACCCAATATATTTACCGAGTTTGGTTCGTTTACTGTCGGAGAAAGTGGCGCGACTCTTTATTCTGTCACTAACCAGAAGCAGCAGAACGACAGGGAGCTTTGGTATATGATCGATAGTTCTTTTATAACGACATTGCCGGATACATGGGGAATAAAACAAAAATATATATTACTACCTATTAATAACTGGGATAGAGAATATCAGCGTGTATTTCTTGGTGGCTTGACATGTGACAGTGAAGATTATTATAATTCGGAGGCTCATGCCAACGCTATTTATCTTCCGAAACTGGTCGATGGAGAAACCCAGTATATAGGAATGTTTCACACCGGGGCTTATCAGGAGTCTTTGGGAGGATACGGTGGAATACAGCACTGTCTGATTCCTGCTCCGAAACATATAATAATTGACAGGAATAGCGATGACTATTATACCCGATTGTTTGCGAAGGAACAAAGTTATCGTTCGATGATGAGAATATTAGGATATTAAAAAAAGCGCTGTACAGCGCTTTTTTTAATATATAAGATAATTCCTTACTTGTTGTAAAATACTACATCGAATGTTCCGTCAAATCTGTCGTTTCGTTGAACACTCACAACTTCAGCTTCCCTGACGTTTACATAGTAGTTAACTCCACTGTTTACACGCTCGTAAATGTATCTTTCTCCTATATAATCAAGCATATTTTCCTGATACTCAATATCCATAGTGTAAGTTACTTTATTTACCACGTTTGAAAGGAAAGTATATTTTACTTCTTTAACTTTTGCATCACTGTCCTCGTAAATTACGATATATCTTCCTCCTTCTTCCTCGCCGATTCCTTCGTATTCGTCAATAATAGAACGGGTTTCTTTTGCTTTTACATCCTCCAGCGTACTATTTCGTTCAATTATAGGTAGAGTGATATAATTATCAGAATATTTCGCTTTTACCGTTACTTTAATGGCATCCTCTTTATTTGCTGTAGTAATTGTTATCGTTGCTTCTCCGATTGTATTTGCCGTAATTTCTCCTGTTGGCTCCACTGACACTATATAATCATTATCACTACGGAATTTATACCATACTTTTCCGTGATTAATTTTTAAATCATATGTATCACCAGCGTTGAGTTCGATATTCCTGTCTTTATCATCGACTAATGGACTATCGTCATCTTTGCTGTCTTTACACGAGAACAGGGCTGCTAACGTTAAAGTCAAAAATAGAAGTTTTTTCATGATAGTAATTTTTAGTTAATTAAACGTTTTTATATTTATTTTTTATTCACAATTTTTGCTAACGCAAAGTTAAGAAAATTATAATTCGAAATACTATGATATGGAAATTTACGAAAATTTCTTGAATATAAAATTTTCGAATGTTTTTTTTCGTAATATAATTGCTAAAATCTCGTTTTTCATTCTAATTTAGAGAAAAAATAAAGTTCATGTTCCGGAATTAATCCGGGATGTAATATATCTATTATATCTTTTAAAATTACATCCGGCATTACAGCGCCTGCTTCCCAGAAGTCGCTTCCTCCTTCGGGAGTACTTCGTTTTGTATTATTATAGACCTGTCCGGATAACACGGATTTAATATTGGAAAATTTCGGGTTATCTTCTATTAATTCCTGGATTGTTGCCGCACTTCCCGGATTTAACCAGAAATCCGCATCGACGGCATATACATAGGCATCCTCTATGCTTATAGGACGTGACTGCGAGGAATCATGTCCCTTGTAAACGTAATCACCGCCTGCGTCATCGATCAGGCGTACCATATAATTTTTATCCCCGGGTACGAACCATGTATCTCTCCATGGAGAATTAAGCATTACAGTCGGTTTGTGCATATCTTCTTTTATCAGATCGCTATATTTTATATATTCATTTTTTATATTCTCGAATATCTCACGTGCAGCATCTTTTTGTTCAATCAGCTCGGCAAATATCATAATCCATTCAGCTTTGCCTAACGGTGTTATTTCCAGATATTCTCCTATATAAAATGTATCTAATCCAAGTTCTTCTGTTTTGGGGCCAAGAAGGGAACTTTCGCCGGATATGCCGTATGTCATCACTATATCAGGAGATATTTCAACAAGGATTTCGTAATTAATATTATTTTCGTATCCCACATCTTTTACATCGTTGTTTTTGATTCTCTGCCTGATGTCCGGAGAGGAAATAAAATCTCCCCCTGAAATCCCTTTTATAATATCCACATAGCCGAGAGTTTCCAGAAAGGCAATATAAGTAGAAGACATGCATACTACATTGCTGACAGGTATGTTTATGGTTATTCCGGGAAAATCGACTGGGGCTTCCTCGTTGTTACGGGAAAGGAAATAAAAAATGTCTTCTCCGTTATTCCAGAGGTCTTTTATTTTTATTATCGAACTTTCACCGAAAGCGAATATCTCGAATCCCTCGGCATACTCTGTCTTATAAGAAAGTTCTAAATTATCCGTGTCGAATTTGTTGGTTATTTTTTCCTTACATGAACAGAAAATAAACAGGGAAAAAAGAAATGTCAATAAAAATTTATTCATGAATTTAACTTGGATTGTTATTGTCGCTTATATATATTTCGATTCCGAAAAGAATGATCAAAAGTATATGGCTTATTTTATCTGCTAATACAGAATTTAATAGTAAAATAAAGATTATAAAATATATGACTGCCGTTACTTTGTTTTTTCCGTTTACGTTTTTGAACTTTCTGACTATTTTAAGTACTTTAGTAAAGTGAGAAATCAGATAATAAGCCATAACTGAAACCGTGAGCCAGTATCCGACTGTCGGGTACTCTTTCATCAATAAAGCTGCAACGATGATCAGTACGGCTAAAATTTGTAAATCCAATCTGTTTTTCCACATATTTATTTAAAATGAACACAAATATAAAAATATATTAAATAGTTTATTACGGTAATGATGAATATTAGAACTTTTTTGGAACGTATGAAGAAAGAGTTATCGGATATATATGAAGAAAGAGAAATACGTTCGATAAGTTTAAAGTTGCTGGAAGAGAAATTCGGAATTTTACGACAAGATATATATATCAATCCGGAGTATATCCTGGATGAAAAAATCGTCGATGATTTTTTGGAACAGTTAATTAAAAACAAGCCTGTTCAATATATTTTAGGGTATGAGTGGTTTATGGGTATGAAATTCAACGTAAATGAAAACGTACTTATTCCGAGGCCTGAATCCGAAGAACTTGTTATGTGGATAATAGAAGATATAAAAAATAATAAAAATATTAATATTCTGGATATTGGAACCGGAAGCGGATGTATAGCGGTATCTTTGGCTAAAAGACTCTTCCCGGCAGAAGTAACGGCCGTGGATATTTCAGAAGAAGCATTGGAAATAGCCGCAAGAAATGCTGCCGAAAATAAAGTGAAGGTAAAGTTTTATAGAAAAGATATAATCTCCGAAACCATAAATGGTAGTTTCGATATAATAGTCAGCAACCCGCCTTATGTTACTGATTCTGAAAAAATATTTATGAGGAAGAATGTTCTTGATTATGAGCCGAAATCAGCCCTGTTTGTGGATGATAATAATCCTCTTTTATTTTACAGGAGAATATCTGAAATATCGAAAAACAATCTTAAAAAAGGCGGGCGTTTATTTTTTGAGATAAATCAACACTATGGTAAGGCTATAGTACAAATGCTTGAGGATATGTGGTATTTTGGTATTGTATTGAAAAAAGATATCTTTGATAAAGATAGAATGGTAAAGGCCGTATGGAAATAAAACGTTGTGTAGGGGCGGAACGCGCCAGGAACAAACTAATGGCCAGGTGCGCTCGCGCAGAAATATGCATCTCGGACGCAAAACGTCTTTTGACAAATTGGAATATTGCTCATGAAGAACAGGCGGAAATAATAAAAATTCTTATTGAAGAGAAATTTATCGATGAAAAGCGTTATGCAGAAGCATTCGTAAGGGATAAAATTAATTTTAGTAACTGGGGACGAAAGAAAATAACTGATACATTGTATACTAAAAGAATTCCGAAAGAAATTATTAGCGAAGTTGTTGTTTTGATAGATGAGGATACAATGTCTGATAAATTGAAAATGGCATTGTTTAGAAAAAATAATTCGATTAAAGAGAATGATCCCTATAAACGTAGAGAGAAACTTTTTAGGTTCGGAGTATCGAGGGGATACGATTATGTAGATGTAAAGGAGGCTGTCGAATACATAATAAATAAGAAACCGGAATAATCCGGTTTCTTATTTTAATTATAATACTATAATTTTTCAATCATATATAAGCCGCTTGCATGTTTGCGCAAAGGTCGGGAAAAACTGCCGGACAATACGCCGACTTCTTCGCCGCTCCACATATCCGTAACCCTGTATCTGCCGGTAATCCCTAAACCATTCATATCTACGACAACTATGTTTTCTTCAATATCGGTATTATTGAATAGTGCGATATATTGGATATTTTTTACCGGATGCTCCGCGGTCCAGACGATTTTCCCGTAATTATTCGAGAGCTGCCTGTTGTTTACGCTTTCGCAATGCATCTCGAGAACCTTTTCATTTGTGAGAAGCGCAAGGGTAAAGTCATCATTGCTTGGAAGATCCCCACCGAACATCAAGGGTGAACGGAAGATAGTAAAAAGGGTCATCAATGAGCATTGTTCGTCTTTAGTTAGTCGTGTCATACGGTCCTCTCCGCGTTCTCCGCGTATCGATATTCTGCCGAGAGGGATCATGTCGCAATCAGGCCAATTCCCGGGCTTAATGTATGGGTACCAGTTAGCGCAATGTCCGAAAAGTTCATCCATATCCTTCCACACATCCCATACGTCGTCGATCATCCTCCACATATTCGCGTGATTTGAAATGTGTTCCGCTTCGGTAACAGGAGTAGGCCCCGGTGATGTGCTGAGGACGATATCCCTGCCGGTATTATCGATAGCTATGCGTATCATTTCGATCTCGTCTTTATGATAAGGCCTTGAAAGATCGTCGATTTTAATAAAATCCACTCCCCACGAAGCATATAGATCGAAAATAGAATTGTAATATTCCTGTGCGCCCGGTTTGTCCCTCAGTATGGTGTAATTATCTCTTAACCAAGTGCACTGAAGGTCCGTAGAATATATCTGGTCTGCGGTAGCGCCATTGGCTCCTTTTATCGGAAGTTTTTTCTCGACAGCCTGTACCGGTATTCCTCTCATAATATGGATTCCGAATTTTAATCCTAAACTGTGGATATAATCGGCAAGAGGTTTGAATCCCTGGCCGTCTGCAGCGGATGGGAATCTGTTCACGGCTGGCATATAACGACCGTATTCATCCATTACGTAGACGGGGTCGGTCTGATTGTATCCTCCGGCCTTATCGTTCTCTACAAACCACCGTATGTCTACCACAATATACTCCCAACCATAATGTTTCATGTTCTCTGCCATGTAAACGGCATTGGCCCTTACTTCATCTTCTGTTACGGTCGGACCGTAACAGTCCCAGCTGTTCCATCCCATAGGGGGTGTCGGAGCCCAGTCACGGAAATTCTCCGGAAATGCTTTGGCACTAATACAGATGCAGATCAGTAGAATAGTCAGTTTCCTCATATCGTGTACTGTTAAGGGATTAATCGATTATGTCGAATCCTGTAAACGGGACCAGTGCTGCCGGAATTTTAATGCCTTCGGCAGTCTGGTTATTTTCCAGCAGTGACGCTACGATACGTGGAAGTGCAAGTGAACTTCCGTTAAGGGTGTGAACCAGTTGTATCTTTTTGTCCTGATTCCTATATCTGCATTTGAGGCGATTGGCTTGGAACGATTCGAAGTTTGATACTGAAGAAACTTCCAGCCAACGTTTCTGGGCAGCCGAATAAACCTCGAAGTCATAAGTAAGTGCGGATGTGAAGCTCATGTCTCCTCCGCAGAGTCTAAGTATACGGTATGGTAATCCAAGTTCCTGAATTATACCTTCTACATGTGAAACCATTTGATCCAGTGCCGCATAAGAATTTTCCGGTTTTTCGAACCTTACGATCTCAACTTTGTCGAACTGATGAAGGCGGTTCAAGCCCCTTACATCTTTGCCGTAAGAACCTGCCTCGCGTCTGAAGCATGGAGTGTATGCAGTCATCTTCACCGGAAGGTCTTTATCTTCTATGATAGTATCCCTGTAAATATTTGTAACAGGAACTTCTGCTGTAGGAATAAGATAAAAATTATCCCCAGTAACATGGTACATCTGACCCTCTTTGTCAGGTAACTGTCCTGTGCCAAATCCCGACGCCTCATTAACCATAAGGGGAGGCATAACTTCATTATATCCTGCCTGTATGTTTTTATTGAGAAAATATGTTATCAGTGCCCTCTGAAGTGCTGCACCTTTACCTTTATACACGGGGAAACCGGCTCCTGTCAACTTATTACCTAATTCGAAATCAATGAGATCGTATTTTTTAGCAAGTTCCCAATGAGGGAGTTTATTGTTACCAAGGTCCGGTTTGTTGCCCCCTTCTTTTATATTTATATTATCTCCCGCCGTGCGTCCATGCGGTACCGATTCATGGGGGAAATTAGGAAGTGTGACTATAAGTTCGGAGAGATCGGTCTCGGCATCTTTCAATTTATCTTCTAATTCCTTTGCCCTATCTTTAAGTTCTGCTGTTTTTGCTTTTAAAATATCCGCTTCTTCACGCTTGCCTTCTTTAAAAAGGAGTCCTATTTGTTTTGAGATGCTGTTAAGTTCCGATAAAATCGAGTCCAGTTCCATTTGAGTCGCCTTTCTGCGGTCATCTGTTGCTATGATCTTTTCGATAGTTTCTGCTGCCTCCATGCCTTTTACGGAGAGTCTCTCAACGGCATATTCTCTGTTGTCCCTTATCTGTTTTAAAGTAAGCATATTATTTTCTATTTTTCTAAAACACAAAGGTAATAAAAAGAGTTTACCATGTTCTTTGCGACCGTATTTTTCTTGGCAACTTTTTGGCAGATATTTAAGAACTTTGCGGTATAAAAACTAAAAAATATATCTTTGCATGAATTTCAAAAAGCATAATACATGGAAACGGTTTTAAGCGGTATTAGATCGACAGGGAACCTGCATCTCGGAAATTATCTGGGTGCATTGAAGAACTTCGTACAAATGCAGCACGACAATAAATGTTATTTTTTCATAGCGGACTACCATTCGCTTACGACTCATCCCGATCCGAAAATCCTGCATCCTAACGTTAAGAGTGTTCTTTCAGAATATCTTGCGGCAGGGATCGACCCTGAAGTAGCGACCATATATATACAGAGCGACGTGCCCCAGGTAGCGGAATTGTATCTGCTTTTAAATATGCACGCTTTTATCGGAGAACTCGAGCGTACCGCATCCTTTAAGGATAAAGTAAGAAAACATTCGGAAAATGTAAATGCCGGATTATTGACTTATCCTGTTCTTATGGCGGCTGATATACTTATACACCGTGCAACAAGAGTGCCGGTTGGGAAGGACCAGGAACAACACTTGGAGATGACGAGAAAATTTGCCCGCCGCTTTAATAATTTTTACGGAGTGGAATATTTTCCCGAAAGTCTTCCCTATAATTTCGGGAAAGAATCGGTTAAAATTCCAGGGCTGGACGGAAGCGGAAAAATGGGTAAATCCGAGGGTAATGGTATATATCTTGCTGATGAAGACGCAGTTATAAGGAAAAAGGTAATGAAGGCTGTTACCGATTCCGGACCGACCGAACCTAATTCTCCGTTGAGTGAAAGTATAAAGAATATTTTCACTATCATGGAAAACGTTTCCACGCCGGATACCATACAGTATTTTATGGATAAGTATAATAGTTGCGAAATCCGATACGGGGATCTTAAGAAACAGCTGGCTGAAGATATTATAAAGATGATAGCTCCTGTAAGGGAAAGAATAAAAGAAATATCTTCCGACGATGCCTATCTGTCCAAGGTTGCACGCGAAGGTGCTGAGAAGGCACGGGAAAGTGCTAATAAAACGGTATCGGAAGTGCGGGAAATAATGGGAATCGTAAGGTTCTAAAAATAAAAGCCGGTTTAAACCGGCTTTTATTTTATTGTAAGATTATTTATAAGGCTGTCTGATCGTCGTCCAGAAGATATGAAACCAAAATACGGCCGCAGTATTCACAAACGATGATTTTTTTGCTGAGTCTGATATCCAACTGTCTTTGCGGCGGTATGCGGTTATAGCATCCTCCGCATGCATCTCTCTGAACAGTAACTACTGCCAGACCGTTATAAACATTTTGCCTGATTCGTTTATATGCGGCAAGAAGCCTGTCGTCGATCTTTTTCGCAGCTTCTTCAGATTGGCCTTGCAAAGCATCGATCTCTTTTGCAGTTTCTTCGTCAATACTGTCAAGTTCGGACTTTTTATTAGACAGGTCGATTTTGCGTCCTTCGAGGATCTCTTTTGCGTCTTCGATCTGTTTCTTTTTCACTTTAGTTTCAGCATTTCCTTCCTTGATCTTTTTCTCGCAGAGTTCGATTTCCAACTTCTGATATTCGATCTCTTTCGATAAAGAGTCGAACTCTCTATTGTTGCGAACATTGTTTTGCTGTTCCTCGTATTTGGTTATCTGAGATTTTGACAGTTCGATCTCTTCTTTCCTGGATTTTATGTTCTTTGTGATATTATCGAGTTCGGCAGTGAAGTTGGCGATACGGGTTTCGAGTCCGGCTACTTCATCTTCCAGGTCCTGTACTTCCAATGGAAGCTCACCTTTAAGTTTATTAATTTCATCGATCTTCGAGTCGATCTTCTGAAGCTCGTACAGTGCTATGGTTTTCTCTTCGATCGAGTAATTTGTAGTGTCGTTTGGTTTGGTGCTCATAATTGGTTATGATAAATATATTACCGGATTTATTGAATTCACACTTTTGTAGGCCGCAAAGTTAGGGAAATTTTTTTTAACAATTTCATATAAAATGTCGATCGAGCAATATTCGCTTTCGAAATGGCCAATATCTGCAACGATTATTCTTCCCGGAGCATCAAGGAATGTATTGTAACGCAGGTCTGCCGTTATAAAAATATCTGCTCCTGCATTTATGGCATCCTCTATGAATGATCCGCCTGCTCCCGAGCTTACAGCTACATGAAATACACTGTCGCGGTCTATGGCTGAGTGCCGTATGGTGCCGGAATTGAAAATGTTTTTTACACTGCAAAGAAACATTTTCGGATCCGTGTATTCATCTAAATTTCCCAATATACCGAATCCGTATCTGTTGTCTTTATGATTTGACACAAGAACGGAAGTGTTTTTTAATCCTATCATTTCAGCCATTCGATAGCTTACCCCATTTATGGTTGAATCGAGGTTGGTATGCGCTGCGTATATTGCTATGTCGTTTTTAATGGCTCTTATAATGATTTTTTCGACATTTGTCCTGCCGTTGATTTTTTTTATCGGATAGAACAATGCCGGATGATGAGAAATTATCAAATTGATGCCTCGGGAAGTACACTCGTCTATAATTTTTTCAGTTACATCGACACAGAATAGTGCTCCTATCGCCTCATCTTCAGGGTTTCCGGTTATTAGTCCGGCATTGTCGTAATCCTCCTGAAGACATAAAGGCGCGAATTCTTCCAGGGCTGCAGTTATTTCTTTGATAAGCATACTAAAATAACGATTGTTGAAGAGAGTTATTGTCTGTTTTATCGGGTTCGGATATGTCCGTAATTACAGGTATGTATTCATTCTCTTCTTTGGTATTCATTTCCGATTCGGTATCGAGTTGGAACAACGGTTGTGGTGTGAACGGAGGACAATTTTTGGTAGGTTCCTCATCATTGACAAAATTCGTTGAGTCAACAGATGGTATTACTTCTGCCACTTTTTCGATATTTTCATGGTATACCGTACGTTCTTCTTTAAGTTCCTCTTTTACTTCGATAAGGAGCGATTTTATTTCCAGGAGCTTCCGGACTATTTTAGCGTCTCTTTCAATGGAACTGCCGCCTTCTTTAAGACATTTTTCCGCACCGGAAAGAGTCATGCCTTTTTCTTTAACAAGAAAATAAATGAGGTCCAGTTTTTTGATATCCTCAGGTGTAAATAATCTGTTTCCTTTTTTATTTTTTTTTGGTTTGAGGATTTTGAAGCGTTGTTCCCAAAAACGTATAAGTGACTGATTGACATCGAACATTTCAGCCACTTCCCCCATTGTATATAGTAATTTATCCGGATTTAAATCTCTCTCTGTCAACTCTTCCTGATTTTTGGATTTATACTGCAAGGTAATAAAAAAACACAAATCAATAAAATTATTGATATATTTGTATTAAAGAGGTGATTTATGTTCGGAAGAATTGAAGGGGTAGTTGTAGAAGGAAACCGTATAGGAAGAAGACTCGGTTTTCCCACAGCCAATATACGGCTTAGCGAACGGAACGAGATCAAAAATGGAGTTTATGTAGTTACGATAAATTATAAGGAGTTTTGCTACAAAGGAGTGGCAAATATCGGTGATAAACCGACTTTAAATGGTGATGCGGAGAGAATGCTGGAGGTTAATATTTTCGATTTTGATAAAAATATGTATGGAGAACATATTTCGGTCGAATTGCTGTATTTTATTCGCAACGAGGTGAAATTTGACTCTTTGGAAGAATTGAGATTACAGATTGATAAAGACAGAATGTTTGCTGAAGAATTTTTTGAGAAAAATAATTATTTATAATATTATAAAGCAGTGAAAGTGCATCGTGACTTTCAATCCCCTGCAATAGACGGTATAATTGCCAACCATTATACATAGGGAAGCTGGCAATGATCGAAAATAAATATAATCAGATTAAAAGCTGGTGAAAATGAATGATGGAATAGTTTGTAATAAATTTTGGAATGAAATAATAAATAATGGTTTCATCCGTATTTAAATTAAAATATGAAAATGAATGATTATAAAGTGGCAGATATAAGTCTTGCCGGATGGGGAAGAAGAGAAATTGAAATAGCAGAAAAAGAAATGCCCGGTCTTATGGCTGTACGGGCAAAATATTCTTCAGTAAAACCGTTGAAAGGAGCTCGTATTATGGGTTCATTACATATGACCGTGCAGACAGCAGTTTTGATCGAGACGCTTGTTGAGTTAGGTGCGGATGTTCGTTGGTGCAGCTGTAATATTTTTTCGACACAGGATCATGCAGCAGCAGCAATAGCTGAAGCAGGTATCCCTGTTTTTGCATGGAAAGGAGAGACACTTGAAGAATATTGGTGGTGTACGGTACAGGCTCTTAGTTTCCCTGGAGGAATGGGACCTCACCTAATTGTGGATGACGGTGGTGACGCGACCCTGCTTATCCATAAGGGTTTTGCTGCAGAGAACGATGCTTCTGTTCTTGACGGAAAAACTGAAAACCATAAAGAGCAGGTAATAGTCGATATCTTGAAAAAACTATTGAATAAAGATCCTTTGAAATGGTCCCGTGTAGTCGCAGACTGGAAGGGGGTATCTGAAGAAACTACCACAGGTGTTCACAGGCTGTATCAGATGTATGAAAAAGGAGAACTTCTAGTTCCTGCTGTAAATGTAAACGACTCTGTCACCAAAAGTAAATTCGATAACCTGTATGGATGTCGCGAATCGCTTGCCGACGGTATTAAACGTGCTACGGACGTAATGATTGCCGGTAAGGTTGCCGTGGTGTGCGGTTACGGGGATGTGGGTAAGGGATGTGCGAGAAGCCTTCGTTCTTACGGAGCCCGTGTTATTGTTACCGAAATAGATCCGATATGTGCTCTACAGGCATCGATGGAAGGCTTCGAGGTCAAACGTATCGAAAATACCCTTGACGAAGGAAATATTTTCGTTACGACTACCGGTAACAGGGATATTATCACTCTGGAGCATATGCAGAACATGAAGGATCAGACTATTGTCTGCAACATAGGACACTTCGATAATGAAATACAGATGGATAGGCTTGAAAAGTCCGGTGCCGGCAAAATCAATATCAAGCCGCAGGTAGATAAGTATACTTTTGAAAATGGTAATTCTATATTCATATTGGCTGAAGGTCGTCTGGTAAATTTAGGTTGTGCCACCGGACATCCTTCTTTTGTAATGAGTAATTCTTTTACGAATCAGACGCTTGCACAAATACAACTATGGACAAAGGAAATGCCTGTGGGGGTTTCACGTTTACCGAAACATTTGGATGAAGAGGTTGCGAGACTCCATCTGGAACAGTTAGGAGTGGAACTTACCGAATTGACAGAAGAACAGGCGGAATATATAGGGGTCAGAAAATATGGCCCATATAAACCGGATCATTACAGATATTAACGGGAACGATTAAATTTCGGGAAATTACAGTACTTTTGTACTTTAATTAAAAATAATGAAGAGTTTTTGGAGATCAATATATGATCAGTTACTGCTAATAGTTGTAGCTGCGTTTTTTTTGGGTGGTTTTTTCTGGAGCTGTGCGAATATCGGAGCTACTCCGCAGGGTGGTCCTAAAGATACTATTCCCCCCAAAGTCGTGCGTATGACGCCGGAATTCAATTCAACTAATTTCTGGCCCGGCAGGATAAACATAGAATTCGATGAGTATGTCCAGTTAAAGGATTTACAGAAAAATTTCTATAGCTCTCCTTCTATGAATGTTCGTCCGACGACAGATATCAGAGGACGTGGAATTGTTATTAACGTGGAAGCTGATCTGGACTCCAATACTACATACGTTCTCAATTACGGATCCAGTGTGGTCGATAATAATGAAGGGAATCCGCTTATCGGTCTTCGTTATACATTTTCGACAGGTGACGAGATAGATTCTTTATTCATGACCGGTTTGGTACAGGATGCGATGACTTCCGATACGGTTCCGGAAGCGTTTATCTTTTTTTATGATGCTGCCACAGACACTGCTTCATATGATTCTCTTATATTCGATGCCCGAAATGCGCTTGCCGTGTCTCGTACGGCACCAAACGGTATATTTATCCATTCCAACCTGAAGCCTATGGATTACAGGGTTTATGCATTGCTGGATAATAACGGCAATCAAATGTATGATCCCGGAGTGGACGATGTTGCATTCATGGATTCGATTTATAATCCGGCCGAAATGCCTGCATTTTATATGTGGTATGATACGGTGTTAATGTATGAAGTAGCCGAGCCTCAGATATTTATGCGTACTTTTAGGGAAGAGCCGAACGTACGTTATAATCTCCGTTCTTCCGTAAGGGAAGGACCGCAGAAAATAATACTCAGTTTTTCTTCACGGTTTCCTATAATCGAAGAGTTTAATATAAGGGGAATAAATGACTCCAATATTATTGTTGAATACGCTAAGGAAACACGAGATTCCATATTTTACTGGATCAATATGGACCGGGAAGAGATTGCCGATACTCTATACGCCGATCTTCGTTATATCCGTCACGATAGTATCGGACAACTGTATTCCCATGAACAGGAGTTGAGACTGGTATATAATAGGCCGTTCGTTTCAGCCCGAGAACAAAGGCAATTGGAGCGTGCCCAGCAGGAACCTACTCCCCGGCAGTTAAGGCGTGCAGAGAAAAAAGCCAAAAGACAGGCTCGTAGAGCTGCTAAACGTGAATTGAGATTGATGAAGAAGGGACTTTATGTGCCACCTCCAATACAAATCACGGATACTGTTCCGGTGATTGACTCCCTTATGGTTAATGATACTATTCCGTTGACAGAAGTAGGCGACTCTATTAAAGAACCTTCCCAGATGAAAATTATATTGGCCGGAGGGAACGTAGTTCCTGGCGAAATAGTTAAGATGTCTTTCGATATTCCGGTAATCCGTTTCGATTCAGCTTCGGTAACGATGAAACATATTGATCCGATCAGAAATACCGAAGAAGACATGTCGGTATGGTTTGTACAGGATACCCTCCGTATAAGAGAGTATTCACTACTTGTCGACTGGAAAAATGGAGACAGGTATGAGTTGATGATACCGGGAGGCGCTATCGAGACTATTGACGGAGAAGAGAACGATACTTTAACCAGGACATTTACCGTTGCTGAAATGGAAAAATATGGGAACCTTATATTTGAACTTACCAATGCTAATCCGGAATATGAATATATTATTCGTATTTATGATTCGAGCGGTAAAACCTTAAGAAGGGAGATTCCGCATCTCAAGGAGGGTGTACACACAATTAATTATGTGGATCCGGGAGCTGTAGTGGTAAGAATAGTCGAGGACCGTAATCGAAATGGCAAATGGGATACCGGTAATATTATCAATCGTCTGCAGCCTGAGAAGGTTGAACTCTTAGTCGATGCCACAACCGGAGAGAAAGAGATACCTGTCAGGATTAATCGTGATTTTGAAATTACACTGGATCTTGAAAATATTTTCAGGCCGAGGGTTCACTTCGATCGTCTTATAGAGCAAACGGAAGAAATTGTCGAGGAAATCATACAAGAGAATAATGAAGAGCAAGAAGAACTCCTTGAAGACATATGGGAATATAATATGGAAGATCATTTCGACAGTACGGTACCTCTTAAAATTGACCAATAATTTGTAAATGGAAAAAAATATATATAAGATATTTTTGACTGTTGCGCTGATTTTTTCTGCTTCGGTTATTTATGGGCAGCATTACGTGGGTGTTCGCGGGGGCTATAGTGGCGGCGGTATACGTCTTGAACCCAAACAGGAGACTGCTTATCTGGTAGGATTCCCTACATTCGGTGCTGGATGGAAATATTATAGTCCCGTAAAATACGTAGGAGCTGTCGGTGCTGAACTTTCATATATAAAAAGCGGATATAAAGTTCTTCCATTCGTTGACGCGGATACGAGTGCCCATCGTACGATAGAAACCATTCAGTTACCATTGATGTGGCAGCCTCATATTTATATGTTCAACCGTAAGGCACGGGCGTTTTTGAATCTGGGGGTTTACGTTTCTTATAATATTGCTTCCGATACATCTACTGTCTCCAAAAGAAACGGAGTTTTGTATGAGGGAAAATATCCGTTGAGGACAGTTAAGGATAACAGATTCGGATATGGATTGTGTGCCGGGGTCGGTATAGGATTTTTTATCAAAAAAATAGAGATACTCGCAGAGGCGCGGTATAATTACGGATATTCCGATCTTTTAAAGTACGCCAATAAATACCCCGGGAACCCAAGGAGATCCCCTGTCGATAGTTTTAACCTCTCGCTGGGAGTATATTACAGATTGGGAAAAGGAGGGATATTATCCCTTCCTTCCGAAAGGAAAAATAAGAAAGTAAAAAAACAGAAAATAATTGAAAATAATACGAGCGATGGAAACTACGCGTCAGCAAAAAGTAGCAAAACAGATTCAAAAGGATATCAGTGATATTTTCACAAAAGAAGGTGCTGAATTTGTTGCCGGAAGTATGGTTTCGGTAACAAAAGTAAGGGTAAGTCCGGATCTTTCTTCCGCAAAAATATATTTGAGTATTTTTCCGTTTGATACAAGTGAAAAAATACTGGAAAGAATTAAAAATAATTCTTCGATTGTACGCCGGGCGCTCGGGAATCGTGTACGGTCGCAATTCAGGATAGTACCGGAATTATTTTTCTTCATAGACGACTCTTTGGAATATATTTCACATATCGATGAGCTTTTAAATTAATTCTTTTAGATGCCGAAACTTCCCTTTTTTTTCGCAAGGAGATATCTTTTTTCTGCTAAATCTGTTTCAGCGATAAATATCATAACTGGGATAAGCGCATTTACAGTTGCTGTACCGGTTATGGCTATGGTAATATTACTGTCGGTATTTAACGGCTTCGACGGATTGATAAAATCCATGTATAAGAATTTCGATCCGGATATCAAGGTGACGGTTAAAGAAGGAAAAGTATTCGATAGGAGTGCAGTTGAAAATAATCTGCACGGTATTCCGGAAGTTACGGGATTATCGTTCGTTCTGGAAGGGAATGCACTTTTTGAATATAGAAACAATCAATATATCGGAACCGTACTGGGAGTGGATTCTCTCTATTCAGAAGTTGTTCCTATTGAAAATATGGTTGTACGTGGGGAATTTAATCCTAAATTCGGAGATATAGATCAGGTGCTCGTGGGACAGGGAATAGCCTATTCGCTGCAAATGGGAGGAAGTCTGATCGAACCGTTGAATATATATGTTCCGAGGAAAGGGAGGGTATTTTCTTTTATGCCTTCCGATTTTTACCGTGTAAGGTCCATATATTTATCGGGTATATATGCTTTGGATAATGAAACCGACGGACAATACGTCATAGTCCCGTTGGATTTTGCCCGGGAGTTGATGGAAGTGGAAGAGGAAAAAGTATCTGCGGTATACATAAAAATAGAAGATAGTACAGACGCAAATAAGGTAAGGAAAAAAATTGCCGATAAATTAACTGATGAATTTAACGTTCAGACGCGCTTCCAGCAAAAGGAAAGTTTTTACCGTATAATGCAGTATGAGAAATGGTGGATTTATTTCATCATCCTGATGGTTCTTATAATAGCGTCGTTCAGTATTATCGGTTCATTGACAATGATAATCATAGATAAGAAAAAAGATACCGATACACTGATAACACTGGGGGCAGGTAAAACGCTTATACGTAAGATATTTATAACAGAAGGTATGCTGATATCGTGTACCGGTATGATTATCGGATTAATCCTGGGAATAACGGTTTGTCTTTTGCAGATGAAATTCGGTTTTATAGAAATGGCAGGAGAGACTTTCATGGTAGATGCTTACCCTGTAAAAATGAAGATTACTGATATTATCGGTGTGGTGTTCAGCGTTATCTTTATTAATTACATTATATCCGTGATAACCGTAAACAGTCTCGTCAAGAAAAAATACATATCATGAAAAAAATATTATATATAATAATTATCGTTCTATCGTTCGTTTCATGCCGTAAAAACAAGGCAATACCGGAGGATAAATTAGCCGTGCTTATAAAGGAAATTATTATGGCAAACGCATATAGCAGTATTCATATAGAGAAAATGAATGCGGACAGTTTCGATATTTATTCCACTATTTTTCGAAAATACGGATATGATACCGACGATTTTAAATACACTCTGAATAAAATAGCATCGCGAAAGAGTTCCCGCCTTTCAGAGATATTGGATGATGCAACACAAGAATTAAGGGATCTGGATAATTATTTTAAATACAGGACCAAAACAAAAGAATATATCGACTCATTGATAATTTCGGAATTTAAGGATACCGTATATGTTCAGGATGCTCCGTTCACTGTGACTGAAAAAAATCTCAAAGAAAAGAACCGATTTGCATTGGACGTAATTTCTGGAACTTATTATGTAGATTTTAAATATATGCTGGATTCTGCCGATGCAAACGGTTATATGACCCTCAGATACGGACTCGTAGATACCATGGGTAAAACTGCTAAGACCGCTACTGCCAGAATTATTAATAAAGGGAAATGGCAGAATGTGAATTTTTCGCTCGATACGGATGATGGAACGGATTCGCTTTTTATTAACTTTTTCGATAATTTACAGCGTTTGAAAGATCCGAAACTTACGGTAGACAGTATTCTTGTTACATGGCATGAGCCTATTGCGGAATTGCGCGAGATCGTAACGGCAAGATTTTATCCTTTTGAATTTAAGGACTTAGCAACGAATGACGATAATGAAGAAACGGAATATAGCGGCCCATTATATTTATTGCCCGAAGAACGGGCTGATGCCGAGGACGATACTGACATTTGACGAGAATGGGACTCTCCTTGAAATTCAGCCTGAAATAAACTCCATGGATGCCTTGCAGGGTGTCGAATTTTACAGTGGAGTTATTGTTCCGGGCTTAATAAACTGCCATAGCCATATTGAGTTATCGGTTCTAAAAGGAAAGATCCCGGAAAATACCGGATTGACAGGATTCGTAAAAGCTATCGGTGCTGTCAGGGGTGAAGCAGGTACCGAACAGATTATGGCCGCTGCATCTTATCAGGATTCTTCCATGTATTCAGAGGGAATTATTGCCGTGGCTGATATTTGTAATTCCGATGTTGTATTTCCCGTAAAAAAGAGCGGTATCAATTATTATAATCTCGCGGAAGTTTACGGCTTTGGCGATAATCCGGAACAAATATATATTCGTGGAAAAAGTATTAAGAAAAAGTCCGAAGAATATGGAATGCCCTCTTCGGTTACTCCTCACTCGACATATTCCGTGTCGGATGGATTGTTAAATAAGATTATTTCCGAACACCATAAAAATGCCCCTTTGTCTGTTCATTTTCTTGAGGGTCAGGAAGAAAATGAGCTATATCGAAATAAGGGTGCATTGGCTGATCGATATAGGGAAATAGAGTATAATCCGGATTTTCTGCATTACAGCTCTCCCGTTAACAGGCTGATAAAGTCTATACCTTGGGATGTGCCGATTCTACTTGTTCATAATACCTTCGTAACAGGCGGCGAGGTCGACATTATCGAATCGCATTTTAGTGATGTTACCTGGGTAGTTTGTCCGCGGTCGAATAAATATATAGAAGGAAAACTTCCTGATGTGGAATTATTACTGGAAAAGTCCTGCCGGATCGCTATCGGTACCGACAGCCTCGCATCGAATTATTCTCTTTCTATGGCGGACGAAATAAGTTTTATTTTAGATAATCTTGAAATTCCCTTCGATAAAGTAATTGATTTTGCGACCGTCAACGGAGCAAAGGCGCTAAAGATAGACCAATGGGCCGGAACTTTCGAAGTCGGTAAAAAACCTGGAGCGGTACTGGCTGAAAATTTCGAATGCCGTTCATTCAGAAAGATAATCTAAATTACCCGAATCTTTTAAAACCGTTCCCGTATATCTCGTGTGCATTAACTATCGTTATGAATGCTTCCGGGTCGATCTCTTTTATACGGTCTTTTATTTCCGATAACTGATTCCGGTTCACTACGACGAATATCGTATTTTTTTCCTTCATCGTATACATTCCTGACGACTTGAGATAGGTTCCTCCGCGGTCCAGATTCTCGATAATAAATTCACGTATTTTTTCATGGTTGTCTGAAATTATGAAAAGAAGTTTTTCTGTACCTCCGCCTTCGAGTATATAATCTATAATTTTTGTCGTAACATAAATGGTTATCAGAGAATAAAGCGGGATCTTCCAATCGCCGAAAGTTATCAGACCCGCAATCACAATAATGGAATCGACTATCAACAGACCTTTGGCAAAGGCTATTCCTGTATATTTGGTGAGTATCATTGAAATTATATCCGTACCTCCGGAAGTCGCATGTGAGCGCAGTATTAACCCCATCCCCGCCCCGGCAGTTACGCCCCCGAAAAGACATGCCAATAGAACATCATCGGAGAGGTTTATTTTGCCTTGTAGCATTATTTCCGGATCTTCCCCGATATATACAGTAAGCAGGTTCATAATGACGGGAGTAAGCAGCGCGGCAATGACAGTCCGGAAACCGAATTTTTTACCGAATATCATTATGGCTGTGATAACAAGAGGAACATCCATCATAAGACCGAATGTTCCCACTTTAACGGAAGGGGAAAAATGATGCAGTATGATTCCGATACCGTAAATTCCACCGGGAATTATTTTATACGGTGTTATAAACAATACGAATGCGGATGCAAGTATAAAACTTCCTGCAACCAACATTGAAAGAGATATATAGAATTGCCTGTCGAATCTTTTATCCTGCCTCATAATATTTATTTGCGTTTAATATTTGTTCTGCAAATACTTTGCAAATAGTAAATTCTTGCGGGTTTTTTGCACTATATGCATTATTGGTTATTTTTGTCAAATAAATATAGGCAAATGTTTTTAAATATTATTCTTGTCATTATAGCATATTTACTGGGATCGATTCCCAGTGCAGTGTGGATAAGTAAACACTATTACGGAATAGATATCAGGGAGCACGGCAGTAAAAATGCCGGAGCGACCAATGTATTGCGTGTTCTTGGAAGGAGGGCGGCATTGCCCGTATTTGCGATAGATGTAATAAAAGGCTTCGTAGCAGTGTCCCTTGCGCATTTTTCCATGTATATGCAGGGTAGCGAAGCTATGTTCACCTTCAAAATAGTTCTGGTGGCAGCTGTCATACTGGGACATATATTTCCGGTTTTTGCAGGGTTCCGCGGAGGAAAGGGTGTCGCTACCCTCGCAGGTGCCGTACTTGGAGTTTATCCTCCTGCAGTATTACTGTGCCTCGCTACGTTTGTGATCGTTCTCTTATTTACCCATTACGTGTCACTGAGTTCGATGACTGCAGGTGTAATGTTTCCTATCTATGTCACATTGGTATTCGGAGAAAAATCCTATTCGCTTATAATTTTTTCGTGTGTTGTAGCTGTTCTTCTGCTGATAACTCATAGGAAGAATATTGTCCGGTTGCTGAATCATACTGAATCGAAGACCTATATAATAAAACCTCCGAGAAAAAATAGATAATTTATTGGGTTAGATTACTGATATCTTTGCCTGACGGGACTTGGAAAAGGTGCAGGTCGAACATTGTCGAAATTGCTATTATGTGTTCCAATACATCGGAAATAATTTTTTCGTAGGGAACAAGAAATTTTTCCCGTGAAAAAGCATAAAGTTCCAGAATAATGCCGTTGTCCGTTTGAGGAAGGTAACGCACTGTCAGCCTTGGTTTGGGATTGATCCCCGGATGATTATAAAGATAGGCTTCTACGTAACACCTGAAAAGACCGACATTGGTAATAAATCCGCTGGTATTATTTGCCGACAGCAATTTCATAGCTCTTTTATACACCGGTGCGAGATTATTATTATCCTCGAGGAGTTTTAGTTTCTCTTCGTCCAATATTTTGACGGAATTGATATCTATATTCAGCTGGCGCAGGAACCTTCTGCCCGTACTCTCGCGCATCATTCTCCAGTTAGTGAACGATTCGGATATCATTGAATAAATAGGTACCATAGTGACCGTGTTGTCCCAATTGTGGACCTTAACCGTAGTTAGTGTAATTTCCTGTATTTCACCGTCAGCTTCCCTTGACGGCATCGTTATCCAGTCTCCCCGCCTTATCATGTCTTGTGCTGATAATTGAATGGATGCTATAAAGCCCAGTATTATATCTCTGAATACAAGGCTGAATATGGCCGCGGAGGTTCCGATACCTATTATTATTGAGCCGGGTTTTATGTTAAGCATCAGAGATATCATTATAATTATCGCTATTATCCATATTATAATTTTGGCTGTCTGAATATAACCTTTAATGGATTTCTCCTTTACATGCTCGTCATATACGTCGTTAGCAGCATCCAGAAAATCACTTAAAATATTGATTGACATTACAGTCACGGCACTGATCAAAATGATAAATGTAGTATCCGCGAGATATGTGTTATACCCTGTAAGGAACTCCGGCGAAAAGTGGAGGGCAATAATAGCGGGAATGATGCGTATGCATCTATGGAAAAATTTTCTTTCATATAAATGGGTAATCCATAGGGAGCGTATTTTAAAACCGGTTCTACGTATAATGAAAGCCAAAATGACCGTACCGAACCTGTCCGCAAGCCATATTATAAAAATCAATAAAAAACACGCAAAAAGAAAAGTAATGGTATCCGATACGGTTGGCGACATCCCTGCTTTAATGAAAAGATTCTCGAACGTTTGTAAAGGGCCGAATTTTGCATTTTCAGAAACTTCTGTAATTAATTCGATATTTTCCGTATTTGTAATGATTCTTAGAGTGTCTTCCATAAATTCCTGAAGTTTCAACAAATATACTCTTTTTTTGTGTGGGCGGAGTAAAGAGGACCGAAATCGATTATAAATTTGAATAATACTGATTCGACTATTTTCCATATACATCCGGAAATATAATTCGTTGTAAATATGTTGCATAATGTGAAAAAAAACTTATTTTTGCGAATTAGTTCGTTTAATCTTCGGAGTACGAATTATATACTGTATCCTGTAAACTTTTGAATTATAGATAGATATTTACAAATAAAAAATTAAACAATGCAGAGTAAAGGTGCACTAAAATTCCTTGTGATCGTACTGGCGATAGCATGTGCTTATCAGCTATCGTTTACTTTTGTCACACGCAATGTGGAGCGGAAGGCTGCCAAATATGCGGATGGAGACCCTGTTAAGGAGCAGAGCTATCTGGATTCTATGAAATCCCAGACTGTTTATAACCTTGGACTGGTTAAATTCACTTACAAAGAGGCAAAAGAAAAAGAAATCAATCTGGGTCTTGACCTTAAAGGCGGTATGAACGTAATGCTGGAGATATCGGTAGAAGATGTTGTCCGCGCATTATCTAACTACAATACCGATCCTGCCTTTAATCAGGCGCTTGCAAGAGCAAGAGAGGCTCAGAATAGAAATTCCCGTGATTTTATCACGGCATTCCGTGAAGCGTATGAAGATATCGTTCCGGGAGGCAGGTTGAGCTTCATTTTCAATACTCCGGATCTTCGCGATCAGGTTACGCCCGAAAGTACGAATGATCATGTGGTCAGCGTTCTCCGGTCACAAACCGAAAGTGCAATTGAAAACTCATACAATGTATTGAGTAATCGTATCGACCGATTCGGTGTAACACAGCCTAATATCCAACGTCTTGAAGGTTCTGGAAGGATCCTTGTGGAACTGCCAGGGGTTAAGGAACCAGAACGTGTTCGTAAACTCCTTCAGGGAACGGCAAGTCTCGAATTCTGGTCTACATATAATAACACGGAAATTTACCCTCTTTTCGAGCAGGTAAACAATTATATTAAGGAATATCAGAGTGCATCGAACGCAAGTCTACCGCAAGCAACCGAAGAAACTGAGGAAACTATTGCCGAAGTAATAGAGGAAAGTGACTCTACAAGTCTTCTTTCTGAACTTGAGGCAACACCAGGAGTTGATTTATCCGATGTGGATATGGAGAAAGAATTTCCATTCTTCTCTAAACTTTCACCGATGGTCGACTTCCAGACAGGGGGGTATTACAGTACGCCAGTCGTGGGACGCGCGATGTCTTATGATACTGCAGCTGTAAATAATTATCTTGCGATGCCGCAGGTTAGGGCACTGCTTCCCCGCGATATCGATTTTATGTGGGGTGTTAAGGGTATTGATGCCGCTGAAAGTATCTTCGAATTATATGCCATAAAGAAAAATACACGCGACGGAAGACCGCCGGTAGACGGAGGTGTCGTTGTTAACGCTCGCCCTGAATACTCGCAGTATGGCTCTGCAGCGCAGGTATCTATGTCTATGGATGCAACCGGAGCACGTCAGTGGGCTCGTCTTACGGCAGATAACGTAGGTAACTTTATCGCTATCTGTCTTGACGGATACGTTTATTCCGCTCCTGGTGTAAGTAATGAAATTACTGGAGGGCAGTCTTCTATTACAGGAAGTTTTACATATGCGGAAGCAACCGACCTTGCAAATGTTTTGAAATCAGGTAAATTGCCTGCTCCTGCAAGGATCATTCAGGATACGGTTGTCGGACCTACTTTGGGACAGGAATCGATAAATGCCGGAATGAGTTCGTTTATTATAGCGTTCGTCTTGGGACTTCTTTACATGATCTTTTTCTATAACAGGGCAGGGTGGGTATCGTCTGTTGCCTTGATAGCGAACATATTCTTTCTTTTCGGTGTACTTGTATCGTTCGGTGCGGTTCTTACCCTGCCGGGTATCGCCGGTATCGTCCTTACTATGGGTATGGCGGTGGATGCGAACGTGATAATTTATGAACGTATAAAAGAAGAACTTAAGGCCGGTAAGGGGCTGGGGCTCTCTATTACCGACGGTTTTAAAAATGCTTATTCGGCGATCATAGACGGTAACGTAACGACTCTTATAACCGGTATAGTGCTCTTTATATTCGGTACGGGTCCTGTGCAGGGATTCGCAACGACCTTGATAATCGGTATTATCACTTCACTTTTCACTTCGATATTTATTACGAGGATTATTTTCGTATCGATGCTTGAAAAAGGAAAAGATATTACCTTCTCAAATAAATTTACACGTAACTTCCTTGCTAACACTCACATAGATTTCATCAACTTAAGGAAAATTTCTTACATAGTTGCCGGTATCCTTATTCTTATTTCGATAACTTCGCTTTTTGTAAGAGGTTTGAACTATGGTGTGGACTTCTCCGGAGGACGTGCATATGTAGTAAGATTCGATCAGAACGTTACGGCCAATCAGGTGCGTGATGCTTTGAGCGATGTGTTCTCAAGTGACGACGCTTCCGAAAGTTACGAGGTAAAACAGTATGGAACCGAGAATCAGATGAGGATCATCACTCAGTATAAATATGACGATACCAGTGAAGATGCTACTGCTGAAGTAGAAGGATTGCTATACAAAGCCCTTGCTCCGCTTTACAGTTATGCTATCACTGAGGAGGCTTTTATAACTACGCAAACCGATATAAACGGTATTATCAGTGCGGATAAGGTGGGCCCGAGTGTGGCGAAGGATATTAAAGTTAATTCGTTGATCGCAGTATTGTTCAGTCTTATCGCGATCGGAATTTATATCGTTATAAGATTTGGCAGATGGCAGTGGGGCGTGGGAGGAGTTGTTTCCCTGGGTCACGATGCATTCGTGACTATCGGTATGTTCTCTCTTCTTTACGGATTCATGCCGTTCACGATGGAAGTAGACCAATCCTTTATTGCAGCTATTCTAACGATTATCGGTTACTCTATAAACGATAAAGTGGTTATCTTTGACCGTATCCGTGAATACAGGAAACTTTATCCTAAACGCGGACTGAAAGAAAATATCAACCTTGCCGTAAACAGCACTCTTTCCAGAACGGTTAATACATCGGGAACGACCCTTGTGGTGTTGTTAGCGATATTCCTGTTTGGAGGTGAAGTCATAAGAGGATTTATCTTCGCATTGATGTTCGGTGTCATAATAGGAACATTATCTTCGATATTTATAGCCACTCCTATTTCTTACGATCTTATTACCAAAAAGAACGATAGTAAGTAAGAATTAGAAAATATATTATTAAAAAGGCGGAAGATTTATCTTCCGCCTTTTTAATATCCATAAAAAAATTAATTTTGTGGTCATGAAAAAGATAAAAATTTTATTGATTTTATTTTTGTGCCTGTCATTGTTCTTCTCCTGTGGAAAGAATGATATTCTTGATTCTACTTTTGAGGTTGCGCCTTACATACAAAAAACTCAGAATGGGATCGAGTATATTACGAGTGATGTCGAAGGTTATTTCTTCTATGCAGACAGTACTTTTTTCGAAGAACCGACTTATGAGGATGCACTGTCAGGTACTATAAGATACAAATCCGGAGGTACTCTTTCATATACGGGGCTACCAGATAAAGATGATAATTTTGTTATTTATTTCAGGAATCTTATACAGTCCGAAATAATCCTTATTTTGGTTGATAAGACAAATGAGGTCTTTTGCTGGAGGCAACTGTATCTGGAACCGGGACAGAATTATATAACGACACGCGTCAGATTCCGATTATGGCGTGCAGGCGTTAATACTTTTACTTATAAAGATGGCGGATGGACCGTTGTACTTCCTCCTTCGGATGCGGAAGAAGATGAAGGTGATGGAGAGGGTGACGACGACGAGGATGATGGAGAAGAAGATGATGAGGGTGAGCAGGAGGACGAAAATCACGAAGAAGAATAACCTCTATTTATTCAGCGGATGATGATTTAAGAGACTATTCTTCAGATCATCGTTGTCCAGATGTGTGTATATTTCAGTGGTCAGGATAGATTCGTGTCCCAGCATCTCCTGAACAACACGTATATCTGCTCCCCCCTGTAATAAGTGCGTTGCAAAAGAATGCCTTAATGTATGAGGGCTGATGTTTTTATGTATTCCTGCTTTTAGGGCGGTATCTTTGATTATGTAAAATATCATTACGCGGCTCAGCTTTTTTCCCTTATTGTTCAAGAAAAGAAAATCTGTATTTTTCCCGTCTATTTTCATTGTTTTTCGTTGTTCCATATAGTTGGCTACATGCCTGCGCGCCACTTCGCTTATAGGAACGAGGCGCTGTTTGTCCCCTTTGCCGATTACGCGGATGTAACCTTCGTTGATAAATATATCCGTAATTTGTAATTCGATAAGTTCGCTTACCCTTAATCCGCAGCTATACAGGGTTTCTAAAATAGCCCGGTTACGGTGTCCCTGTGGCTGGCTCAGATCGATACTATCCAATAGATTTTTTACTTCCATATATGACAATACATCCGGAAGTTTTCTTCCTGTCTTCGGGTGATCTATCGATTCCGTCGGTAACTCCTGTATCTTGTCATTAATAAGTAGAAAGTTGAAGAAACTGTTAATTCCGCTTAGTGTGCGTGCTTGAGAGGTGCGGTTCATCCCCCGGTCGTAAATCCCGGCCAAAAATTCTTCTATATGTTTCCGTTCTACCGATACGGGCGATACGGGCGATACGGAGAAATTCGTGCATATGAATTCACGAAATGATTTAATATCGTGCAAATACGCTGAAATCGTATTATCGGAAAGATTCTTCTCGAGTTTAAGATATGAATAATATTCCTTTATATATTCCTCCCATTGTTCCATATATCCGAAAGTAGTATTATATTTGTGTTTTAGCCGTTTTAATCCGAACTTAATATCAGGTAAAATTAATGAATTATAAAGAATTTACAGTTAAAATTTCGTCCGATGCAGTAGAAAATGCCGGAGAGATCCTGATTGCGGAACTTGCCGATTTCGATTTTGAAAGTTTTGCGGAAGATGAATATGAGTTAAAGGCATATATACCGGTTGCACATTATAAAGTTCAGGAACGATCTATAATTAATTTTTTGAGTGTAAACGGATACGAATATAAAATAACGGAGATTAACGACGATGTAAACTGGAATGCCGAATGGGAATCGAATTTCGATCCGATCGACGTTAACGGTCAGTGCTATATTCGCGCACCGTTCCATAACGATGTTAAAGGTTGCAAATATATCGTGACCATAATGCCCAAAATGTCATTCGGTACCGGGCATCACGCAACAACTCATTTAATGATAGAAGGAATAACGGATTCCGATATTAAAAATAGATCCGGTCTGGATATGGGAAGCGGTACGGGTGTTCTGGCGATTCTGGCAGTAAAAGCCGGAGCTATGTGGATGGATGCAATAGATATCGACGAATGGGCATATGAAAATTGTAAAGAAAATATTGAACTTAACCGTACTTCTGAAAATATAAATGTGTTTCTTGGAGATGCAGGATTACTTGCGGAACCGGGGAAATATGATTTTATATTGGCTAATATAAATAGAAATATACTCCTGGCAGATATGGATAAATATTCGGTGTCTATTAAACCCGGAGGAGAATTATTCTTGAGCGGTTTTCTGGATATAGATTCCGAAGTAATACGGAAAAAAGCCGAGGAGAACGGTTTTGTTTTTGTGGATGAAAAACATAGGAACGGATGGTGTATGTTGAAATTTAAGAAAACTATTTAAGATGGAAGAAAAAGTAGAGATTATTCAGATAAATATTTCAGGGGAAGATAAACCTGGAGTTACTTCGGCCCTTACACGCATCCTTGCAGGATACGATGCCTTTATATTGGACATAGGGCAGGCAAATATCCATCAGACACTGTCGATGGGTATATTGTTTAAAACAACGCAGGAGAAGGCCGGAAATATCATGAAGGACCTTCTTTTTAAAGCCTATGAACTGGATATAACCATACGTTTTACACCGATATCCGAAGAGGAATATGAACAATGGGTCTGTATGCAGGGAAAGAACAGATACATTATCACTCTGTTAGGTCGGAAACTTACTGCGAAACAGATAGAAGAGGTGACAACTATAGTGACTCATCAGGGACTTAATATAGACTCGATAATAAGATTGACGGGGAGAATTCCTCTGGACGAAAATGCCCGTGCTCCGAAATCCTGCGTAGAGTTGTCCGTTAGGGGAAATCCCAAAGACAGGAAGGAAATACAACGTTGTTTTATGGATCTTTCGATAGAGCACGGCGTGGATGTTTCCTTTCAATTGGACGATATGTTCCGCAGGTGCCGCAGACTCATATGTTTCGATATGGATTCTACTCTTATCGAGACAGAGGTTATAGATGAACTTGCCGAGAGGGCAGGAGTGGGCGAGCAGGTGCGCGCAATTACCGAATCTGCGATGAGAGGCGAGATCGATTTTAACGAGAGTTTCAAACGACGTATCGGAATGCTTAAAGGTTTGGATGTATCCGTTATGGAAGAAATTGCTAACAATCTGCCGATAACGGAAGGCTTGGACAGGCTGATCACCGTATTGAAAAGAGTCGGTTTTAAAACTGCAATATTATCCGGAGGATTTACTTACTTCGGAAATTATCTCAAGCACAAGTACGGATTCGATTATGTCTATGCCAATGAACTGGAAATCGAAGATGGAAAACTCACGGGAAACCATGTAGGTGAAATAATCGACGGAAAACGTAAAGCGGAACTTCTCAGACTCATAGCGCAAGTGGAAAACGTGGATATTTCCCAGACCGTAGCAGTAGGCGATGGAGCCAACGATCTTCCGATGTTAAGCATCGCGGGTCTTGGGATTGCGTTCCATGCTAAACCTAAAGTCGTGGAAAATGCAAGACAATCGCTGTCTACGATAGGACTCGACGGAATATTATATTTCCTCGGTTTTAAAGATTCCTATATAAACGAATAATTTTTATTTGATGCGGAAATTGTAGGTAATTGTTCCTACCTGTGAAAAAGGTGCGTTTTCATTTACATTGAACCGTGCCTTTTTTGCTGCCCGTTCAGCCGCTTCGATCAGGATGCGGTTCGTGGTTGTCGAACCGAGGGAAACGACGGATGTACTTACTACTTCTCCCTGCGGGTTTACCCTGATTTCTATTATTACACGCCCCTCTTCATTAGCATTATATTCCGGAGCAGGCAATGTCCCTATAAGCGATCTTCCGCTGAGGTTCCATCTGTCTCCATTGGTTCCAAGTCCTGTTCCGCTATTGCTGCCGTCAGTGCTTCCCGCAAGGTTACCTTGATTGCCTTCTCCTCCCGCTTCCCCCTGGGATTGGGAGTTGGAGTCGCTTCGTCCCGGGAATAACGCGCGTTGGTTTACTTCGCGAGGTTGTTCTGCCGGAGGTGTTTCTTCAGCAGGTTTAGGCTGTTCGACTGGAGTCTGCCGTTCGGTTTCACGAGGAGTTTCAGGGCGCGTCTCGGCGATAACCGGAGCTTCTTCTATTTCCTGGGTGATTATCTCTTCCTGTACGGTCATTTGTGGAGAACTGGCAGGTGTTTCGACATTTGCCGTAGTCTCGTTCATATATAGGTCCTCTATCCCGAGACCAGTATCTCCATCTCCGAAATCAATTAAAATTCCTTCTCCCTCCAAATCTATCGACTTAAGGTTGAACGAAACGAAAAAAATAAGTACGACCCACATCGCTACATATATGACTGTTGCGATGAGTCCTGCTCTCTTGTGTTTTTTCTCGTCCGTATATGGGCGCATTATTTCGGAGTTGTAGCTAGAATCAGCTTGTATTTATTATTATTTGCGATAACCATGACTTTAACGATTTCCCCGATAGGTACGGATTCATCCGAATGCAGCGATATCGTAGGATCTTCGACACCAACCATTTTCGTTTTCAGAGTTTCTTCGAGTCTGTCGAATGGAACAGGATCCAACTCTACATAATATTTCAGATCATTGGTTATCGAAACGGTCGTGTACGGTTTGTCGGATACGATGTTGCTGCTTTTAGGCAGGGTCAACTTCAAAGCGTTCGGACTGATCAATGTCGTAGCTACCATGAAAAAAATAAGGAGCAGGAAGATCATATCCGTCATCGATGCCGATCCGAAAGGACTTTCAACCTTTGATCCTCTTTTAATTGCCATAAGATAAGGTTTTAGCGTTTATCGACAGGTTGGTTAAGAAGATCCATGAAAGCTATAGAGTTCGCTTCCATCTGGAATACGAGTCGTTCGATGCGTGCGACCAGATAGTTATATCCGAAATAAGCCGGGATACCGACGATAAGACCTGCAACCGTAGTTATCATCGCCGTGTACATACCGCTGGATAACATCCCTATATCCACCGCACCGCCGCCTTCGGACATATTCATAAACGCTATCACCATACCTATTACGGTACCGAGGAACCCGATCATCGGAGCACCTCCCGCTATGGTCGAGAGAAAAGGAAGGCCGTTCTCGAGCTTTGTTACTTCAAGGTTGGCAACGTTCTCTATAGAAGATTGTACGTCATTTAAAGGACGTCCTATACGTTCGATTCCTTTTTCGATCATTCTTGCTATCGGAGTATCGGTACTTTTGCATAACTGCACCGCCGAGCCTATTTTTCCTTCGTAAATATATTCGCGTATATTATTAATGAAATTAGTATCAAAGTTCATGGCTTTTCTGATAGCCATAAATCTTTCGACAAAAATGTATATCGATATAGCGCCAAGTATCGCAAGTGGTATCATTAACCATCCACCGGCCAAAACAAGCTCGCCAAAACTCATCGTACTTGCTTTTTCTGCTGTTTGCGCAGTTATTTGTTCCAGAAGCTCGGCCGCATCTGTCGTTTGCAAAAATATATTCATAATTAATTTGTTATTATAAATTTAGAAACCCTTGCAAATCTATATGTTTTTGAACAAATCTCAAAACAATCACAAGGAAGTATAATTCGTAAATCGATTAAAAAACTTAAATTTGCACGATTAAAATCCAATATTGTTAAAACCTGCTTATGGAGGAGCAACCGTTCGGACACAATATATATATGAGGGATTCGTCTCTTATAATGCCGGAAACCGTTGTTCCCGAGCGTATTAGCACGGATAATCCCAGTGATGTTTTCGGATACGGACAACTGTCGTCAATCAGCGTTGCTTACGATCCGGAAGTCAATATAGGACGCAACGAACAGCATTATAATTTCATTATATTTTCTTCGCTGCAGGTATTTATATTTATTTTCTTTGCAGTGTCATTTTACCGTTTCAGGGATCAGTTTTACCTGTTGTTCAAATTTTTATTTTCTCCAAGAGATATTTCGGAGAGTATAGAAAAACAGGGGATTACATTCAGGCATTTTATTAATCTTACGAATTATATCGGTTTTTTCTGTGTCGTTGCATTGGCTATGAAATTGATTATGGTTTTTAACGGTTCCGGTGGTTTTTCCGGGATTATTTACGAGTATGACGGTTATCTGATTTTAGCTGTTATCTGCGGGCTGCTTTTGATTTTTGCTTACAGGTTTATAATCCATAAGGCTATAATGTTATTCACTATGGACGTAAAGAATATTGAGGAGCTTATTTCTTTTAATAAAATAATTTTCAGCATCTGTACTGTTATGTACCTTCCATTTATTTTCAGCATGGCAGTTTGGGAAAATCAATTCGCTGCTCATACGGAAGTTATACTATTGTGGGTACCGATACTTTTTTTGTTATACTACGGAATTAAGACATTTCGCTTCTTTATTGTTAGAAAATTTTCAATTTTCCAGTGGTTTTTGTACCTTTGCACTGTGGAAATTTTACCGATAAGTTTTTGCCTAATATTGGTAATGAGGGGTTTTGAATTAAATTTTTAAGTTTTGAAAATAAATAGAATACTTGTTTCTCAGCCGGCTCCGGCGGCCATAGAGCGTTCTCCGTTCCAGGAGCTAATTTCAAAATACGGTATAACTGTCGATTTTCATCCCTTTATCAGGGTCGAACGCGTTAGCGTCAAAGAATTCCGTTCTCAACTGATCGATATTCTTGCGCATAGTGCAGTTATTTTTACCAACAGGTCGTCTGTCGATCATTTTTTCCAGATATGCGAAGAGACGTGGGTTGCTATTCCGGGAACCATGAAATATTTTTGTGTTACTGAAGCGGTTGCTTTGTATTTGCAGAAATATATAGTTTATCGAAAAAGAAAGATTTTCTTCGGTAAATCTACTTTTGCCGATCTCGTGGATATAATGGCAAAGCATAAGGAAGAAAAATTTCTGCTGCCTCTTCCGGATCCTCATAAGCCGGAAATTCCTGCGAGTCTGGAGAAGCTGAAACTTAAATTTACTAAATTGATATTGTCGCATACTGTCAGTAACGATATAAGCGGAGTGGACATTAAAAATTATGATATTGCGGTGTTTTACAGTCCGTTGGAAATATCCACATTAAAAAGCTGTTGTCCTGAACTTCCAGAGAACCTTCGCCTGGCAACTTTTGGCAATGGAACAGCCGTTTCAGCAGTCGATAATGGTTTTAACCTCAGTGTAATGGCTCCGACACCTGAATCACCTTCAATGGTGAATGCACTCGATAGTTTCATTAAGAAGCTGCATGCAGGGGAAAAAGTAGATTATGTCGTGATCAATAAAACGGATTCGGACTTACAGATAAAACAGGACGGTAAATCTACTGCAAAAAAAACAAAGCCTGCAGTAAGTCCTACTGCAAAAAAAACACCGATAAAAAGCAAATCAGCATAATTTGATACAATCAACGGATAATTCATTCGGAAAAAAACATAAGCTGTGTAATAAGATATTGCTTGATGCACTATTTGAAAAAGGCACAGCTTTTTTTTCTTATCCGTTCAGATGTGTATATTTGATTACTGACCGTGAAGAAGATTCTGAAAATGTCCAGATTGTTGTAACGGTAAGCAAGAGAAATCATAAAAGAGCGGTGAGCCGTAATCTTATAAAAAGAAGAATACGGGAATCATACAGGATTAATAAAACACTTTGGTTGAAAAAGGAAGACGGACAATTTATTGTTCCGGGTAAGCGTTTATTAATTGCTTTTATTTATACCTCTAAAGATATACTCGATTATAAAACAATTGAAAACGGAGTCAGGCGTGGGATCGTTACGGCATGTAAAAATATTGAGAAAAATCCTGATTTTTCCGCTGGTAGCGGTGATTAAATTTTATCAGTATTGTATTTCTCCGTTCACTCCTGCTGCATGCAGGTATACTCCGACATGTTCACAATACAGTCTTGAAGCACTGCGCAGGCATGGATTCTTTAAAGGAATATATCTCTCGGTTAAACGAATTCTGTCTTGTCATCCGTGGGGTGGGAGCGGACATGACCCGGTGCCATAATTAAAAAAAATCCTGCGCAAGTGCAGGATTTTTTTTAATGATATGCCTTAAGGATTTTTCCCGTATTTACCATCGTGGGCCATCCATCTTCATCTATATAAACAGGTTTGATATTCAGCAACGAGGCACCGTCCGCAGATATGGTGTAAGCGTGATAGACAATGTAGGTCGTGTCGCCTTCCGTGAAAAAGCCGTTATGCCCTCTTCCCGGTTTTTCGTAATCACCCTCTAGGAACATCGTGAAATAATTATCCACCCAGCTTTGCCCTTCCTTGTTCAGATATGGACCCTTAATGTCTTTGGATCTGCCCATAACAACATGATACGTACTCTCGAGACCGGCACAACACTTACCCCGCGATGCGAATATGTAGTAATATCCGTCATGTTTTATAAGGAACACTGCTTCGCCTAAAGTAGTTGTCAAAACAGTTACGTCAGGATTGGCTTCATCCTTAAGTTTACCTGTCTGGGGGGTCTAGCTCTACCAATCTTAAGCCTGCTTTATATGATCCGTAAAGAAGATAAACCCTTCCGTCTTCATCGACAAAAACATTAGGATCTATAACATTGACGCCTTCGCCTCCGTTGCGGAAGTCTATAATCTTGCCTTCGTCCACCCATTTATAATCCGGATCTTCGGGATTCAACGTGGTATTGGTAACGAGACCTATACTTGAGTTGAAATTCATCCATGCCGATACCGAGTAATAAACATAGTATTTGCCGTTCCTGTAATGGATGTCCGGAGCCCAGAGATGTCCTTTTTGTTCAGGTATATCTATAGTGTGCCATGAAGGAAGTTCGCCGTGTTTGAAAATGGGATCTTCTTTTTTCCATTCCACCATATCTTTGGAGCTAAGAACGTTAATCCCGTTGCCCGTACTGAAGACATAATAAGTGTCACCTTGTTTTATCATAACAGGGTCATGCACAGGAACATTCGTGGATTGTGCAAACAAGGGTGCGGAAATAATTATTGCACATACGGTCAGTAAAATCTTTTTCATAGCAACGGATTATTATAATGTTACTACCCAGTTAAATTTATCTTCTTCTTCGCCTAATTGAATAGCACGGAGTTTGTTGTATAGTTTTTCAGTTATTTTTCCCGGAATATCGCTGTCTGAGAAAATATATTCCCTGCCATTATTCAGGTCGACTATTTTTGAAATAGGAGTAATAACGGCAGCAGTTCCGCAAGCTCCGCATTCGTCGAAACTGTCGAGTTCCGAAAATTCAACTTTACGACGTTCCACTTCCATGCCCATATCTACAGCGATATCCATTACACTGAGATTCGTTATGGAATGTAGGATCGAATGGGAATCCGGAGTTATATATTTATTCCCTTTTATAGCGAAAAAGTTGGAAGTTCCACATTCGTCTATGTATTTTTTCTCAGCCGCATCGAGATACAGCACTATGGAATAGCCTTGTTTTTTTGCCCACGACTGGGATTTAAGACTAGCGGCATAGTTACCTCCGACTTTAATATGTCCCGTTCCGCATGGGGCTGCACGATCATGATCCCTGTCTACAATTACATCGATAGGTTTGAACCCATTTTTGTAGTATGGCCCTACCGGTGTAACAAATACTACAAATAAAAATTCGTCTGCCGGATGAACCCCTACGCGTGGTCCTGTTCCTATAAGTACTGGACGAATATAAAGGGATGCGCCTGTTCCGTATGGCGGAATGTATTTTTCGTTTAATTTGACTGCTTGTTTCACCGCTTCCACGAATATTTCTTCCGGCAGCGGAGCCATTTCTATATATTCGGCAGAGCACACCATTCTCTTTGCATTATCATAGGGACGGAATATACGGATGTCGCCGTTTTTTCCTCTGAATGCTTTAAGACCCTCGAATGCTTCCTGACCGTAATGAAGACAGGTAGCTGCCATGCTCATTGTGATTTCTTCTTCCGTGTGAATCTCCAATTCACCCCATTTACCGTTCCTGTAATAACAACGGATATTGTAATCTGTTTTTACGTATCCGAAGGAAAGGTTTGCCCAATCAAAGTTCTCCATATTATTGTTTGTCTGTTCCGTTTGAATAAAAGCCTTACGGCTGAAAATTTAACCTATATAGGCTCCGGTAATAATGTCTTCCGCAGGTTTTACGGTGACCATTTTTCCTTCCGAAGTCTGTGCCATGAGTATCATTCCCTGCGATTCGATACCTTTTATCGTACGCGGTTCGAGATTGACAAGAACCAATACCTGGCGCCCTACCATTTCTTCCGGGGAATAGAACTCTGCTATCCCCGACACAATGACTCGTTTGTCGATTCCTGTGTCTACGGTAAGTTTTAATAATTTTTTAGTTTTAGGTACTTTTTCAGCTTCCAGCACTTTCGATATTCTTATGTCCATTTTGGAGAAATCATCGAAAGTTACGGAACTTTTTTGCGGATCTATCGAGGCTTCGTTAGCCATATTGCTCTTTTTCGTATTCTCGAGTTTGAGTAATTGGGCTTCGATTGTACTGTCTTCGATCTTTTCAAAAAGCAGTTCCGGTTTATTTACTTTATGCCCTGCTGAAATGAGATATGTTTTACCCAGTTCTTCCCAACCGAATTTGTCGGAATTCAGAAGACGGAGTATTTTTTTAGCTGTGAATGGCATGAACGGTTCACATACTATACCAAGGTTAGCAGATATCTGTATCGCTATATTGAGTATTGTTTTGACTCTTTCAGGATCGGTTTTAACCAGTTTCCATGGTTCGGTGTCCGCAAGATATTTGTTCCCGAGGCGTGCAAGGTTCATCGCTTCCCGCAATGCTTCGCGGAATCGGTAATTCTCTATGTTGTCCTCTACCGATTTTTCAATTCTCGGTATTTCCTGAAGAATTTCTTCATCGTAGGATGTTAGTGTACCGCACGCAGGAACTTCTCCTCCGTAATATTTATCTGTAAGAACGATGGCCCGGTTAATAAAATTGCCGAGGATGGCAACGAGTTCGTTATTATTACGTGCCTGAAAGTCCTTCCATGTAAAATCGTTATCCTTTGTTTCAGGAGCGTTCGCGCAAAGCACATAGCGAAGTACGTCTTCTTTTCCCGGCATGTCTTCGAGGTATTCGTGAAGCCATACAGCCCAGTTCCTTGAAGTAGATATCTTGTCCCCTTCAAGATTGAGGAATTCGTTTGCCGGAACATTTTCCGGAAGTATGTATTCTCCGTGAGCCTTAAGCATCGCAGGAAAAACTATGCAGTGGAACACTATATTATCTTTTCCGATAAAGTGCACCAGTTTGGTGTCTTCGCTTTTCCAGTATTTTTCCCAATCTCCGGTCAGTTCTTTAGATGCAGATATATAACCTATAGGTGCATCGAACCACACGTAAAGAACCTTACCTTCCGCTCCTTCCACGGGAATAGGAATTCCCCAGTCGAGATCGCGGCTTACCGCACGAGGCTGGAGTCCCAGGTCGAGCCAGCTTTTACACTGTCCGTAAACGTTAGCCTTCCATTCCTTGTGCCCCTCGAGTATCCATTCTCTTAAGAACCCTTCATAATTGTTCAAAGGAAGGTACCAATGCTTCGTTTCTTTTTTTATCGGAATAGAACCTGTTATAGCTGATTTGGGATCGCGGAGATCATTAGGGCTCAATGTCGTTCCGCATTTTTCACACTGATCCCCGTATGCACGATCGTTCTGACAGTGGGGGCATGTGCCTGTTATATATCTGTCTGCGAGGAACTGCTTTGCTTCCTCGTCGTAATACTGCAGGGTAACCTGTTCCTCGAATATATTTTTGTCGTATAGGGTACGGAAAAAATCCGAAGATGTTTTGTAATGTACGGGCGAAGTGGTTCTTGAATATATGTCGAAGGATATACCCAGTTGTGCAAAAGAATTTTTTATGATATTATGATATTTATCCACGATATTCTGGGGCGTCACTCCTTCCTGCCGCGCCTTGATAGTGATAGGAACTCCGTGCTCGTCCGATCCGCACACCCATATCACTTTCCTTCCTTTTAATCTCAGGTAGCGAACGTAGATATCAGACGGAATATAAACGCCTGCGAGATGTCCGATATGAACGGGACCGTTGGCGTAAGGAAGTGCAGAAGTAACCAAATATCGTTTAAAATTCTTCATTTCAAAACATTTTCCTGCAAAAGTACGAGAATTTTTCTGAATTATTATAGTAATAAGTCATAAAAAAATAAATAAATACGATAACGGAGGACACTGTAGAGTTTTATTGATGTCAAATTTAAAATTTATCATTATTTTTGCATCATAGGGATTGTGTATATATATGATATTACTAAATTATCAGGATTATTATGAAGTTCACGTTTTTAAGGGTACGCAAACCAAGGCAGTTCGAATATAAGCCGAGATATTACGATCCGGAAGAAGAGGCAAGGGAAGAGAGGAAAAAAGCTGTTTTAGGAGCGAACTATAAAGATAATTATAAAACTGCCGGGGAAAAATCAGGCAGTACGGAGGAATATAAGCCCGGGCAGTATTTACGCGGTATGACTATGCGGAAAGGTGTGATGGTCGACCGGCGGTCATCTCAAAATAAAAGAGCCCGGAGTATAAGATTTGTTATTGCGTTGATCCTGCTGGCGGCTGCATTTGTCAGGTTAATGAAATAACGAAGAATGAGTGACGTTATAAAATTACTGCCAGAATCCGTATACAACCAGATTGCAGCCGGAGAGGTTGTGCAGAGGCCTGCGTCAGTGGTCAAAGAACTTGTTGAAAATGCCATCGACGCCGGAGCCGATTCTGTTACGGTAAATATCAAAGACGGAGGCAAGGAACTTATCCAGGTAATCGATAATGGATGCGGTATGTCCTCTGCCGATTCCATAAAAGCATTCGAACGTCACGCTACCTCCAAAATATCTTCTGCGGAGGATCTTTATAAACTCTCTACTTTTGGATTCAGAGGTGAAGCGCTGGCATCTATCGCTTCGGTTTCTGAAGTCGAAATGAGAACGCGTCAATGCGATGAAGAAGTAGGGGTGCAGGTTATTGTCAACGGAGGAGATTTTATAAGCCAGACTCTTGTGAATACTCCGAAAGGAACCCAGTTTTTTATAAAAAATCTTTTTTATAATATTCCTGCCCGCAGGAAATTCCTTAAAAGCAATTCTGCCGAGACCCGCCATATAATATCCGAATTCATAAGGGTGGCGCTGTGTAATCCTTCGGTCGAAATGATTTTATATAACAATAATACCTGTGTTTACAACCTGCCTGCTTCCGGGCTGCGCAACCGTATCGCTGCGGTAGTTGGGAAAAATATAAAGAATAGTCTGCTGGAGTTATCCGTTAAAACATCCATTATAAATGTCGAAGGTTTCATAACCACTCCGCAGTCGGCGAAAAAAAGCGGTGTGGAACAGTACCTTTTTATAAACAACAGATTTTTCAGGTCTCCGTATTTTAATAAAGCTATCCTGCAGGCATACGATAATCTTATAAACAGTGATACGCAGCCTTCTTATTTTCTTTATTTTACGATCGATCCGTCGAGAATAGACGTAAACATAAGTCCGTCGAAGACGGAGATCAAATTCGAGGACGAGCAGGCGATATGGCAGATCATAAATGCTGCTGTCAGGGAGTCTTTGGGAAAATGTGGTGCTGTTCCCATGATGGACTTCGATACGGATACTTCCCTGGAGATACCCGTATATAACGAATCGAAAGAAGTTAAGGCTCCGGTAAACTCCTTGAATCCGGAATTTAATCCGTTCGAAAGCGAACTGTCGGACCCTCCTGTAAAAACTTCCTTTGGGCGTAAGAGCTACCTCGATTCCATGAGCTTCGGACGGGATATACCGGAAGGATGGGAGATACTTTATAAAGATAATTACGATGATTTCGATAAGTCCTCTACAGAAGGCGATACCTTCCGGAATCTTATAGACGAAGAAGAAGAGGAATATATTTCGAATGGCTTCGGAAATGAAAATATAGTACAGGAGTCCTTCGAAATTGAGAGTTCGATTCAACCGGAATTTGATTTCGTCAAAATATCCAACAGATATGTTGCGTTATCAGTTAACCGGGCGTTGATGGTAGTGGATATTGTGAGAGCGCATAAACGGATAAAATATGAAGGAATCCTTGAATTGACCGGGTCGCATTCGACCGTAAGCCAGCAGGAGCTTTTCCCGATGCCGTGCAGTCTGTCGCCGAAAGAAATAAACTTGTTGAGGACCCATTCCGCGGAACTGCGCGATATGGGTTTCGAAGTGGATTTCACGGAAGGAGAAGCTGTAATTAAAGCAATTCCGATAGTATTGGAATCCATATCACCTCAAAATATCATAGAGGGTCTTCTGGAGAATTTTTCAGACGAACGTGACCATAAGGAAGAAATTAAAGATATATTTGCTGTTAAAATGGCTGATATCTACTCTCTTAACCGTCCGCGTAATATGCAGGATGAAGAAATTAAAGAATTGTTGTATTCTCTTTTCAGCTGTAAGGAACCTAATTATGCTCCGGACGGGAAAAGTGTTTTTGTGACAATGGATGAAAGTGAAATAACTAAACGTTTTAAATAATATGAATATTGGAAGCGGGGCGCTTCGAACGCCTCCTGTTGTAAAGAATTTATTGATAATAGATGCCCTGGTATTTTTCGCTCAGGCTTATCTGCCTAACGGGTGGGGGAATATATTGACAGTTAAAGGAGCATTGTTCTTCGGGAAATCGGATTATTTCCAGCCATATCAGCTGGTTACACATATGTTCCTTCACGGAAGTTTCGGGCATTTGTTTCTGAATATGTTCAGTTTATGGATGTTCGGAAGGATACTGGAATACGATCTGGGGAGTAAAAGATTCCTTACGTTCTATATGATCTGCGGAATAGGTGCCGCATTATTATACTCGGGAGTGAATTGGTTGGAGATAAGTTATCTGCGTTCTACGGGCGTATCCGAAATTATTGTCCAGCGTGCGATAAATATTCCCTCCCTTGGAGCTTCGGGAGCAATATTCGGTGTACTTCTGGGATTCGGCATGATGCACCCGAATTCGGTGATAATGCTTTTGATTCCTCCGATCACGATGAAGGCCAAATATTTCGTTATAATATTTATGGTGCTGGAGATCATTCAGGGTTTTGCCGTTACGGACAATGTGGCCCACTTCGCTCACGTAGGAGGCATGATATGGGGATTCTTCCTCCTCCGATATTGGAAAAGAACCGGAAAGATTTATTATTAGATGGGAAGCCGCAGGACAGGAAATTTTTTAATTCGTATCGTCGATCTGGTAATGTTCGTGATCTCGATATTCGTAGTGACAGCCCTGGTCGCTGCATACGTATCTCCTGCTCTCAACCCTAACCAGGTGTGGTATTTATCTTTTTTCGGATTGTTTTTTCCTGTTTTTTATCTTGCCGCACTGATCGTTACGTTTTACTGGGCATGCAGGTGGAGTCGTGTGTTCTTTCTGACGGCATTCGTTCTTCTGCTCGGGATAGGCAAGGTGACGGAATTTTATAAATTTCCGGTAAATAAAAAATACCATGAAAATCCGGTTCCTGCAAATACACTTAAAATAATTACTTTCAATGTTGCCGGTTTCTGGGATCACGGAAGGGAAGCTCTGGTAACGGAAGAGATACTGGAATACATAAAGGGACAGGACCCGGATATAATATGTATACAGGAATTCGTGGCTTCCAAGAAATATCCGAAAGACTTCGTTGACCGCGTCCTTGAAGAATGGGAATATTCTGCGACTAACCTTAAGGGAGGAAAAGGTATTAAAGCCGTAACTTACAGCAAATTTCCCATAATATCCGATAACGAAATAATATTTGAAAATAAGAATAACGGAGTTTTGTATACCGATCTGCTCGTAGGCTCGGATACGTTACGTATAATAAACAACCATCTTCAAACCACTCATGTGGATAAGGATAACGTAAAATTTCTGGACGATTATCATTTTACCTTCGACGATGAAACCAAAGATACTTTTAAGCAGATAATTAAAAGTCTTAAGCAGGGATTTGCTACCAGGGCGTATCAAGCGGATAGTGTGGCGAGTCTGGTACACGGTAGGAATATTCCTACTATTGTCTGCGGGGATTTTAACGACACGCCGATGTCTTACGTTTACAAAACGATAAGGGGGAATTACGAGGATGTATTTGTAAATAAAGGATCAGGATTCGGATATACCTTCAAATACCTTTATCGTATCCTGAGGATAGATTATGTTCTTCATTCCGGTGATATCGAAACCGTTTCCTATGAAAGTCCCGATGTACAATGGTCGGACCATAATCCCGTGATAGTCGAATTTAAAATAAAAGAGAGCTGAGTTCGTCTTCCGTCTCGATAGTATTTTCTATTTCGATTTCTCCTTCCTGTATCCATTTCGCGGCAAAACGTACGCAGTAATTCATAAATATTACCATCAGTACGAATATCACAACGAAAACAATGAGAGACTTAAGGTTGAATTTTGCTTTGCCGTCGCCTTTAGGTGTTTCCCTTATTATTTTTTCCTCTTCCGGTGTCAGTCGTTGTGATAACATAACATTCTTTAAAATTCTGATGTAAAATGAAATTTTATCTCAGGAAACCGTTCCTGGGATAATTGCAGGGCATATGATGTATCTGCAAGAAAAACATCTCGGCCATGTTTATCGACAGCCATATTCTGGTATTTTCTTTTTTTGAAATCATCCAGCTGCTCTTTATTGTCGCTTTCAATCCAGCATGCCTTGTAAACGGCAACTGGTTCGTATTTACATTTCGCTCCGTACTCGTGTTCGAGTCTGTACTGTATAACCTCGAACTGTAATGCACCAACTGTGCCTATAATTCTTCTGCCGTTCATTTTATTGGTGAACAGCTGTGCCACGCCTTCATCCATGAGCTGGTCCACACCTTTAGATAGTTGTTTAAATTTCTGTGGATCTGCATTCTCTATATAACGGAACATTTCAGGGGAGAAACTCGGGATTCCTGTAAATTTAAGTTTTTCCCTTCGGTAAGGGTATCCCCGATCTTAAAGTTTCCCGTGTCATGAAGACCTATTATGTCGCCCGGATATGCAAAATCTACAATGGATTTTTTGTCAGCCATAAAAGCATTCGGAGAAGAAAATTTTATATTTTTACCGCTGGATACGTGAAGATACGGTTTGTTTCTTTCGAACGTGCCGGAACATATTTTTAAGAATGCGATTCTGTCCCTGTGGTTAGGATCCATGTTTGTGTGGATCTTAAAGATAAACCCTGTCAGTTTTTCTTCGAACGGATCAATCTCACGCTGTATGGTTCGCGATTTACCCGGATGAGGGGCTATCTGGATGAAGCAGTCCAGGAGTTCCATTACTCCGAAGTTGTTCAGCGCGCTTCCGAAAAATACGGGCGCTACCTCTCCTGAAAGATATGTATCCAGCTCGAATTCCGGATATACTCCTTTGACAAGCTCGAGATCGCTCCTAAGATTTCCAGCGTCTTTTTCAGTGATGATTTCGTCGAGTTTAGGATCGTTAAGTTCTATCTCGACAACTTCCCCTTCGCGGGTCTGCCTGTCTTCAGGAAAGAACAAACTCAGTTTTTTTTCGAAAAGATTATATACTCCTTTGAATGAAGATCCCATTCCGATAGGGTAAGCCAGAGGACGTACTTTAATTTTGAGTTCGCTCTCGATCTCATCCAGAAGGTCGAACGGATCTTTACCGTTGCGGTCCAGTTTATTGATGAAAACCATTACCGGAGTGTTGCGCATCCGGCATACCTCCATTAATTTTCTGGTTTGCGTCTCGACACCCTTGGCACAGTCGATAACTATAATTACGCTGTCCACTGCGGTGAGAGTACGGTATGTATCTTCCGCGAAATCTTCGTGTCCCGGAGTATCGAGTATGTTGATCTTTATATCTTTATATTCGAAGCCCATTACAGATGTAGCTACGGAGATACCTCTCTGGCGCTCGATCTCCATAAAGTCTGATGTGGCCCCTTTCTTTATTTTATTGGATTTAACTGCACCTGCAACGTGTATTGCGCCTCCGAAGAGTAGTAATTTTTCCGTAAGGGTGGTTTTCCCTGCATCCGGATGGCTTATAATGGCAAAGGTTCTTCTTCGTTTTATTTCTTGGGTAAGATACATATTTTATCGATAATATTTTAAAATTCTTTTGCAGTAATGGTCGATGGATAATCTAAAGAGTAATGTAATCCGACACTCTCTTTTTTAAGCTGTGCCTGTTTGATTATCAGATATCCTACGGCGATCATATTACGGAGTTCGCACAGATTCTGGCTAAGAGTTGAGGTGAGAAACAGATTCTCTGTTTCTTCGTAAATTATTTCCAGCCTTTTCAGCGCCCTTTCCAGCCTCAGGTCGGATCGTACAATGCCTACGTAGTTGCTCATTATCTGCTGCATCTCCTTGTAATTCTGTGTAATAAGGACCATTTCTTCCGGATGCGAAGTGCCTTCGTAATCCCATTCGGGTATGTTTTGTTGATGAGAAACATGTTCCAACTGTGGAATGGAGTGTTTCGCAGCCTGATCCGCGTAAACGGCAGCTTCGATCAGGGAATTCGATGCCAGACGATTAGCTCCGTGCAAACCCGTGCAGGAAGTTTCTCCCAATGCATAGAGCCTGTTTATAGTGGTCAGTCCGTTAAGATCGACTTTAACCCCACCGCAGGAATAATGCGCCGCAGGTGCTACCGGTATCATATCCTTGGTTATATCTATTCCCTCGGATAAACATTTTTCATAAATATTAGGGAAGTGGGCGATAGTATCTTTAGCGTCCTTATGGGTGACGTCGAGGTAAACATAATCGTAGCCATGGGTCTTCATTTCATTGTCTATACCCCTTGCCGTGATATCTCGTGGAGCTATGGAACCCATAGGGTGATATTTGTGCATGAATTCTTTTCCGTCCGGAGTTTTCAGAATGGCTCCGAATCCGCGCATAGCTTCGGTGATAAGGAATGAAGGCCTTTCCCCGGGATTGTAAAGGGCTGTCGGATGGAACTGTATGTATTCCATATTCTCGACGACACCTTTTGCGCGGTGAGCCATAGCGACCCCGTCGCCTGTGGCTACGGAAGGATTCGTCGTCGTGTGATATATGTTGCCGACTCCTCCCGATGCGAGGATCGTGAATTTTGAAAGGATGGTAAGGACCCTTTGTTTTTTCAGGTCGAGAACATACGCTCCATAACATTCTTTATCCGGTGTCGATTTTTTTACAAGCATTCCGAGGTGGTGCTGTGTCAGTACTTCGACTGCGAAATGATGTTCGAGAATCTCTATGTTTCTGTGTTTTTTCACTCTTTTAACCAGGGTGCGCTCTATCTCGTATCCGGTATTGTCTTTATGGTGAAGTATCCTGTGTTCGGTATGACCTCCTTCACGTGCAAGTTCGTATCTTCCGTTCTGGTCTTTATCGAAACGTACGCCCCAGTCGATAAGTTGTTTGATAAGTTCCGGTGCGCGTCGGACCACAAGTTCCACTGCGTTTAAGTCGCATTCGCCTGCTCCGCAGACCAGCGTATCCTGAATGTGTTTTTCAAAATTGTCCGGTTCGTATGTTACCGAGCATATTCCTCCCTGAGCGTAGTTGGTGTTTCCTTCGCTTATGTCGCTTTTGGTGACTATCAGTACCTTGCCGTATTCTGCTGCTTTCAGCGCGAATGTTAAGCCTGCGATGCCGCTGCCTATGACGAGAAAATCAGTTTCCCTGTTCATTTTATCTCAGAATATATTTTTTTAATTCGTATATGCCTCCTGCAAAAACGTTTCTGTCACTTTACCTCCTATTCCGGAGAGCAGGAAAGAATCCGTATGCTGCCAGAAGATCCATGACGCCGAAGGAGTATTGCTGTAATCTGCTATCCAAATATAATACCTCGTCTCGGGAAAATCCTTCCGCAGGTATCTTTCATAGAAATTGGAAGAGCAGTAAATAATAGGATAAACTCCGTAATGTCTTTTTATTTCTGTAGTAAATGCATTGACCTCTTTTATCAGATGTTTTCTATCTTTTAAAAATCTGTGATATTCCACGTCGAGTACAGGCAGCAGGTTGCCTTTGTCAAGTTTTGCCGTTTTAATAAAATTCTGCGCCTGTTCCCTGCCCGGGGTCCTGTGTCCGAAAAAATGATAAGCTCCCCAGAGGATATCCGTTTTTTCCAGTTGTTCGCGGTGATGCTCATACATAGGATCCTTGATAATACTGCCTTCGGTGGCTTTGAGGAATATAAAATGCGGTTTATCGTTGCCGTTTATTTTTTCCCAGTTGATCTTTTTCTGATATTTAGAAATATCTATCCCCCATACCGAGTATTCCTCCGGATTTCCGGTGCCGACCGTACATGAAAAAAATGCGATGTACGGTATGATAAGACATAAAAGATATCCTTTGAAGGCCATTAGTATAATTTGTGATCGTGCAAAATTATAAATTATTTTTATGAAATATGGTAATAGCTGTATATTTGCGATTCATAAATGTGGTCATCCATGAAAAAAATTACCCAACTTATCTTTTTTCTTGCATTATCCTCAAATGTATTCGCCGATCAAAAAGAAATAATTCTTCCGGAAAAAGTTTTTTATAACGGATTTAATGGTTATATCCAGTTGGATGAAATTGCTGTAACGGCAACCCGTACTCCGCTTCCCTTAAAAGAAACTCCGGTTCTTACGAGGCTTATAACCTCGAAAGATATTGAACTCAGCGGTGCCACCTCTCTTCCGCAGCTTCTCGAAAGAGAACTGGCAGGAGTTGAATTTCATCAGGCAGGATACGGAACATCGCTGTCATTCCAGGGACTCGATGCCCGTTACATTCTTTTTCTTATAGACGGAGAGAGAATGGCCGGAGAGACTTACGGCAATATCGATTTCAGTCGGATTGCTGTTTCCGACGTCGAACGTATCGAAATAGTACGCGGATCATCGTCCGTGCTGTACGGTTCCAATGCGATGGGAGCAGTGATTAATATAATTACGAAAACTCCGGTCGAGAAAATAGATATTGAAGGCTCGGTCAAATATGCCGGTTTTTATGAACGCAATAGAGAAACGGTCGGCGGAATCAAAAGTTTTACCAAACAGGATATTCCAAATATAGATGCCGATATTTTTATGGGTTTTAATTTCGGCAGACTCAAATCCCAGACTACTGTTTCATATTCCGGCAGGAATGCTTACAGGCTGTTGAGTTCTAAAGAGGAAGTGAGGCATTACGATCAGTATAACAGGACAAATGTCCTTACGGGACAGATCGTTTCGACAGCTTACGATACTACGGTTATTGCACCTTTAGATACTTTGGGAGTAAGCGTGAGCGGTTCCAGAAGCGTATCGCTGACCCAGAAAATATCTTATGAATTTTCGGAAATCGTCAATGCCTTTGCCGCTGTGACGTATTATACCAAAAACCGTTATGATTTTCCCGAAAGTATAAATACAGGAACAGCCCATGATGAAAATTATACGTTCGAAAGATATAATACATACACGCTACGTACGGGGCTTAAGATTCATCCGGATTTGTATAATTATATTTCGTTGACGTACACAGGAGATCTTTCGCGCAGGAATATGGATTCCCTCCGGTTCTCAGTTCCGAAACAAAAACACATGTATAATTCTCCCCGGTTGCTATGGACGGTTAATGCAGGCAGTTATAACAGGGTTACGACGGGGCTGGAATTTTTAAATGAAACGCTTAATTTCGACCTGAGCCGGTATGGTTACAATGATAAAAGAAGTGTAAATACGGTTTCCCTTTATTCACAGGATGAGCTAAGCACGAATATAGGTTTGAGTTTCGTTGCAGGGCTCAGAGTAGAAAAAGCCAATCGTTACAAATGGAACTTTACACCAAAGGCATCGGTAAAATATTCGATAAGCGATTTTGTTTTTCGAGGGAATTATTCCAGAGGATACCGTAATCCTACTATAAAGGAACTTTATATGGACTATAAACTGCCCATCGGTGGCGGTTCCAACATGTATGTAGTAGGGAACCCCGACCTTAATCCCGAATACAACCAATATTTCTCCATTACTGCGGAGTATACCAGAGGTTACACTAATCTTTCTGTCACAGGGTTTAAAAGCTACTTCCGAAAAAAGATCGATGTTCGTGTGATCGAAAGAGAGAACGGACGAACCGACCTGTTTTATGAAAACATCGATAAAAGCAATTTCTCAGGCATAGAAGTTATCGGAAAAACGCGTATAACTAAGGGCCTGCTAATAACCGCTAATTATAATTATATTCATCAGAACGAAGATGCCCCGGAAGCATCGACTCAATATATCTTCGTTAGTCCGCACAGCGCGGTTATGATGGTAAATTACGGACTTCCGGTGGGAAGGAATATGCTCTATTTCGATGTTTCAGGTAAATTCACAGGAAAAAAACTTACGAAGATGTACAGACATTCTTTCAATTCCCGCTTCTTTCAAGGGATACTTATTCTGCGAAACATAATCTTTATTCACTTTGGAATATTTCTGTGGCGTTCAGTATGAAAAATTTCCGGATTATGGCAGGTATGGATAATCTCTTCGATTATAAAGCTCCCGTAATCAACTTCAATTCCTGTATGGCTCCCGGAAGGTATGGATATGTAAAACTCAGCTTCAATATAAAGGAGAAATAATATTGCCTCCGTAAATTTAACGTACGGGCTTTGATCAAATAATAACAAAGGATTTTTACAGTAAATAACATTTTAACTCTTATCTTTGAATGGTTAATCGATAAAATTCCGAGTATGAAAAAAATGATTTTTATAGCAGTCTGTTGTCTTTTTGCTGTAACTTCCTACAGTCAGCCAGCTTCCGTAATGTTAAACGAACCCGATCTCGAATCAGGTTTAGGAATCATGCAGGCGCTTGCCAAAAGGGAATCCGTCAGACAGTTCTCGGATAAAAAACTTTCACATCAGGATATTTCGGATCTTCTCTGGGCAGCCAACGGTGTAAACCGTCCGGAATCCGGTAAACGTACGGCTCCTTCTGCAGGGAACAGGCAGGCTATCGAAATATATTTGTGCGATGAAAATGGCGCGTATCGTTATGATGCAAAAACTCATTCCCTTGAAACCATTAGTTTGGGCGACCACCGTCAATTCGATGCGCCCGTTTATCTGGTTATAGTTGCCAATTCCACAGATAACAGGAGTAAGGAGAGTTATTATGCGGACTCCGGAATAGTATCGCAGAATATTTCACTCTTTTGTTCAGGACGCGGGTTAGGTACCGTATGCCGCGGCAGTATGGATCAGGCAAAGTTGCGCGAGGCCCTGAAACTACAGGATAACCAGTATTTGCTGTTGAATCATCCTGTGGGATATCCTCGGGAGTAAAAAGGATTCTTGTTGCAAAAACCTGTGATTTTTACAAAGTGTCTCAAAAAAAAGAGTAATTTTGCAGCTGCCTGTTATGGCATAATCTGATATCATAATGTTTGAAGAAGAAGAAACATTTAACTACCGTAAAGAGGAGTTATATGACGAGGAAAAAATTTCGGCGCTTAAGCATCACTACGGGGAAATACTGAAAATCCTGGGGGAAGATACGCAGAGGGAAGGTCTTCTAAAGACGCCTGAAAGAGTTGCAAAGGCTATGTCTTTTTTGACCCATGGTTACGGACTCGATCCCGAAAATATAATTCTTTCGGCAAAATTTAAAGAAGAATATAAACAGATGGTTATCGTAAAGGATATAGAATTATATTCCATGTGCGAGCATCATCTCATGCCGTTTTTCGGCAAGGCGCATGTGGCCTATGTTCCTAACGGTTACATTACCGGATTGTCGAAGGTCGCGAGAGTTGCGGAAGCGTTCTCCCGCAGGTTGCAGGTTCAGGAAAGACTTACAGTCCAGATTCGCGACTGTATTCAGAAGGCCCTTAATCCGATGGGGGTTGCGGTAGTTATTGAGGCATCACATACCTGTATGCAGATGAGGGGCGTGCAGAAACAAAACTCAGCGACTACGACTTCGGCATTTACAGGAGTGTTTCTTTCTGATATGCGTACCCGCGAGGAATTCATACATTTAATAAGCAATAAATTACGATAAACTATAAATAAATGAGCGGTTTTTTCGGTTGTATTTCCAAAAAGGAATGTGTAGCTGATGTATTTTACGGAACGGATTACCATTCCCATCTGGGAACTAAGCGTGCCGGTATGTCTTTTTATAACGGTGAAATTTTCGTACGATCCATTCATAGCCTCGAGAGTGCGTATTTCAGGAACAAGTTCGAGCCTGAACTGCACAAATTCGAAGGTTCCAAGAAAGGGATCGGAGTAATAAGTGATACGGAATCACAACCGATCACCATTACTTCCCATCTCGGGATATTCTCGATAGTCACGGTAGGTAGGATCGATAATGTCAATGAAATTGCGGAATATCTTTTAAAAGAGAAAATAAATTTTGCGGAGTTCTCAGGTTCCACCATAAATTCGTCGGAATTAGTTGCCATACTTATCAGCCGTGCAGAATCTTTTGAAGAAGGAATCAGAACGGTTCACAATACCATTAAAGGATCGTGCAGTTTTTTGATTCTTACCGAAGACGGACTTATCGCCGTAAGGGATAAATATGGTAGAATGCCAGTTATCATAGGTAAAAACCAGGACGGATATGTAGCTGCGACCGAGAGTTCGTCATTCACCAATCTGGATTACATGTACGTACGGGATCTCGGACCCGGCGAAGCCGTTATGATAAAGGAAGACGGAATCGAACAGATCCTGGCCCCAGGTAAGAAAAAACAGATATGTTCGTTTATGTGGGTTTACTATGGTTACCCATCTTCATATTACGAAGGTATAAACGTTGAGGCCGCGAGATATAACTGCGGAGGTGCATTGGCTCGCAGGGATAATCTGGATGGTGTTGACTTTGTTTCGGGAATTCCCGATTCAGGGTTGGGGCATGCGATAGGATACAGTAATGAAAAATGTATTCCTTATAAAAGGGCGTTTGTAAAATATACTCCTACATGGCCGAGAAGTTTTATGCCCCAGAACCAGAACATGCGCGACCTTGTGGCGAAAATGAAACTTATACCGAATGAAGCGCTGACGCGCGGATCCAATATCGTATTCCTCGATGATTCCATCGTGAGGGGAACCCAGCTGAAAGACAACGTGGTCAAACTCATCGAGGCCGGAGTCAAGGACGTGCATATACGCATAGCTTGCCCTCCGTTGGTTTACCCGTGTAATTTCCTTAATTTTTCATTGTCGCGCTCCTCGTTCGATCTATTTACGAGAAGGGTTATAAGGGATATGGAAGGTACGGAGAATTTTTCGGAAGAAGTCCTCAAAGAATATTCTACACCGGATACCTCCAGATACAATAATATGATCGAGGTTATACGTAAAAGAATAGGTGTTACGACGCTTAAATTTATGAGGCTCGACGATCTCGTACAGGCTATAGGTCTGCCTAAGGAAGACCTGTGTACCCATTGTTGGGATAATTCGAGTTATTTTTAATTGTATATGGAAAAGCCATTGATATTTATTACCAACGACGACGGGTTTCAGGCTAAGGGCCTTGAAGCCCTGATAGAAGTTGCCATGGAGTTTGGACGGATAGTAGTAGTCGCACCAGAGGTCGCTCAGTCGGGAATGTCACATGCGATAACCATTTCAAGCCCGCTTTATCTGAGAAAAGTAAAGGATGAACCCGGTCTCGAAGTTTACGCCTGCTCGGGGACTCCTGTGGACTGCGTGAAAATGGCTTTTGATTCCATTATGCAGGAACGTCCGGTTCTTGCGTTGTCCGGTATCAATCATGGATCCAATTCTGCTGTCAGCGTTATTTATTCCGGAACCATGGGAGCCGCGTCGGAATGTAGTTTTTATAATATTCCAGCTATCGGTTTCTCTCTGTTGAATCCGGGCGACGATGCTGATTTTACAGTTGCTAAAGAATACGCGTCCAGAATAATCGATAAAGTTCTGAATACAGACGATATAACTATTCCCATGTGCCTTAATGTAAATATTCCCGACCTTCCGAAGGAAGATATCAAGGGCGTACGTCTTTGCCGACAGAACAAAGGATACTGGAGGGAAGAGTTCGAGAGGCGCACAGAACCGCGAGGACGCGAATATTACTGGCTTACAGGAATATTCCTCAATCAGGAAGAGACTGCTACCGATACCGATGAACATGCTCTGAACAACGGCTATGTATCTATTGTTCCGATGCAGGTGGATATGACCGACTATAACCAGCTCGACCAGATGCACGGTTGGGAATTTTAACCGTAATGTCATGGCGAAACAATATAACAGAACTAAAAATAACGATGTATTCGACAGGCTTACCCAGGAATTGGGAACTATGCCTCCGCAGAGCGTTGATCTGGAAGAAGCTGTTCTCGGTGCATTGATGCTTGAAAAGGACAGTATAATGTCCGTTCAGGAATATCTTAAGCCTGACTCCTTTTATAAGGAATCTCATAAAATAATATATCAGGCGATTCTGGATCTTTCATCCAAAATCGAACCTATCGACCTTTATACGGTGGGACAAATGTTACAGCGAAATGGAAGGCTTGCGGATGTCGGTGGGCCGGCATATCTTGCCATGCTTACCCAGAAGGTAGGTTCTGCCTCGCATATTGAGTTTCACTCGAAGATAATAGCCCAGAAATATGTTCAGCGAGAACTTATCAGGGCGGCGACCGACATACAGAAAAAATCATACGATGATTCTACAGATGTAACCGATCTGATCGATTTTGCGGAAGGGGAGATATTCAAAGTATCCGAAGGCACTGTTAAAAAAGATGTGCAGAAATCGAGGGATATTATCTCTAAAACCCTTCGGATGATCGAAGAAGCATCTAAAAAAACCGATGGCTTCAGTGGTGTACCTACGGGATTTACGCACATGGACCGCCTGACTTTGGGATGGCAGCCTTCAGATCTTATAATCATAGCGGCGCGTCCGTCTATGGGTAAAACTGCATTCGTACTTTCGATGGCGAGGAACATATCGGTGGACTTTCAGAAAGGAGTGGCATTTTTCTCGCTTGAGATGAGTTCGCAGCAATTGATGTTGAGGTTGATCGTAGGTGAATCCGGTCTTGATTCCCGTGATGTTCGCAACGGTAAACTTAGCCCGGAACAATGGAAGCATTTGGAGAATAGTATTAAACCTCTTTCGGATGCACAGTTGTTTATCGACGATACGCCTGCGTTATCTATTTTTGAATTCAGATCCAAGGCCAGAAGACTCAAGATACAGTACGATATACAACTGATCGTGATAGATTACCTTCAGCTGATGACCGGAACTCCGGATACGCGAGGCAACAGGGAACAGGAAGTGGCATCTATTTCCCGTTCGCTCAAGGCGATAGCCAAAGAACTTAATATACCTATAATTGCCCTGTCCCAGCTTAACCGTTCTGTCGAATCGAGGGGAGGAGATAAACGTCCTCAGCTTTCGGACCTCCGGGAGTCCGGAGCGATAGAACAGGATGCCGACCTTGTAGCATTTATCCACAGACCGGAATATTATGGACTGACGGAGGATGCCCAGGGAATGCCAACGGCGGGAATTGCGGAAATTATTATAGCTAAACACCGTAACGGTGCTGTGGATACCGTTAAGCTGCGATTTCGTAAGGAGCAGGCTAAATTCATGGACCTGGACGAAGGCGATATGGGCGGAGACGGCGGATTTAGCAATCAGTTTAATACACCGGTTGAAGAACTTACTTCCAGTATCGACGGAGGCGGATGGGATATGTCCGGTATATCCGGCAATCTCGGAGGTACTTTCGATACGGCTTCGGGTACGGGATTTGATACGGGAGGAGGCGGTAATAACGAAGATTCGCCTTTTTAATATCGGATTTTATTCGTATATTTAGTGAAACAAAAACAAATTATATGGTAAGGGTACTGGGGAAAGAAAATACGCTCCTTAATAAATTCGTATCGGAGCTCAGGGACGTGCATATCCAGCGCGACAGTATGCGTTTCCGTAAGAATTTGGAACGGGTCGGAGAAATTATGGCTTACGAAATAAGTAAAACTCTTAGGTATAAGCCTCTAACGGTCGAAACTCCGCTGGGTGAAGCCGAGTTGAATGTTCCCGAAAGCGAGGTAATACTGGCGCCTATCCTGAGGGCGGGACTGCCGATGCACACTGGTTTCCTTAATTTTTTCGACGACTCGGAAAATGCCTTTGTTTCTGCGTACAGGCATTATAGAAAAGACGGAACATTTCACATAGATATAGATTCGGTTACGACACCCTCGCTTTTAGGTAAAACCCTTGTTATAATCGATCCGATGCTTGCAACCGGTGCTTCTATGGAGATCGCTTACCAGGCTTTGGTTCAGATGGGCGGAGAGACTGAATTTACTCACATCGCTTCTGTAATTGCCAGCGAAGACGGTGTCGAATATCTTAAAAAAAGATTTTCTCCCGACAAAATGAAAATATGGACAACTGCTGTGGATGAAGAACTTACGGTTAAATCGTATATAGTACCAGGTATTGGGGATACCGGAGATCTGGCATACGGAAGTAAAATCTGAAATATGTCTTACAGAATAGGAAACGGATATGATGTTCATGCTCTTGGGGAAGGATTGCCTCTCTGGCTTGGCGGAATTAAGATAGAGCATAATAAAGGTTGTATAGCTCATTCCGATGGTGATGTAGTAATTCACGCTGTCTGCGATGCGTTACTGGGAGCTGCTGCCATGAGGGATATAGGTTATCATTTCCCGGATAATTCCAGTGAATTTAAAGGAATAGACAGTAAAATACTTCTCCGGAAGGCAGTCGATTTGCTCCGTAAAGAAAAATATATGATCGTAAATGTCGATGCCGTGATATGCTTGCAGGAACCAAAAATTAAAAAAATAATTCCGGATATGATCGGTGTTATGGCGGAAGTAATGGACGTGGATCAAAGCCTTGTATCCGTGAAGGCGACGACTACGGAAAAACTCGGTTTTGTAGGACGCGAAGAAGGTATTGCCGTTTACGCGGTAGCTATGATTAAAAATGTAATAGATGGACAATAAAGTCTATCCATGGGGAGACACCAGAAGATTCAACAGCTATTCACGCTATTTTAAAGAACTATTCGGCGGAAGGATTCAAAAAGTTGCAGTAAATGCCGGATTTACATGCCCTAACAGGGATGGGGCGACTTCATATAGAGGCTGTACTTTTTGTAATAATAATGCTTTTACACCATCCTACTGCAACCCGGTAAAATCCGTAAGCGCCCAAATAGAAGAAGGTATCGAATTCCATTCCAGAAGATATAAGGACGCAGAGAGGTATATTGTTTATTTCCAGTCATTTTCAAATACCTATGCTCCGCTGGATAAACTCATTGAGATATATAGTCAGGCATTCGATAATGAAAAAATTATAGGTATTATTATAGGGACCCGGCCTGACTGTATCGATGAAGCCAAACTTGATTATTTTGCGGAATTGAGCCGTGAAAAATATGTTGCGATAGAATATGGAGTCGAATCGTGTTATGACGAGACTTTGAGAATTATAAACCGCGGACATGATTTTCAGTGTGCAGCAGACGCTGTTAAGTCTACGGCTGAAAGAGGGATACATACGGGAGCACATTTTATCCTCGGCCTTCCCGGTGAAACGGAAGAAATGATGATCGACCAAACGGTCAAAATAAACAGGCTTCCTCTGGATACCGTAAAATTTCATCAGCTTCAGATTTTTAAGGATACGGCCATGGGAGAGCAATATTTGAAAGACCCAGATACTTTCAGATTATTTGAACTCGAAGAATATATAGCTTTTTTTTCACAGGTACTTATAAGATTGTGTCCGGATCTGGTTGTTGAAAGATTTGCTGGGGAGGCACCGCCGAGATATCATATCGGCCATAAATGGGGACTCGTTCGTAACGAACAGCTTATAATAATGCTTGAAAAATATTTGAAAGATAACGATCTTTATCAGGGTAAATTATATAACGGTCGGAAGGACCAATAAAACAGTTGAATTATGTTATTCGATCCGCAATTGACAGAGAAAGTTTATTCGGTTTATAGGGAAAAAATAAAACGTGCCGGAGAAGTTATTGGCCGTCCGATGACCCTTACTGAAAAAATCCTTTATGCGCATTTATATGATGATTCAGAGATCGCGGATTATCGAAGGGGAGAAGATTATGTAAATTTCGCGCCTGACAGGGTTGCCATGCAGGATGCAACGGCACAGATGGCGTTGCTTCAGTTTATGACCGCAGGAAAAGATAAAACCTCTGTTCCATCTACTGTTCATTGCGACCATTTGATAGTTGCCGAGAAAAATGCTGAAACCGATCTTGAAAATGCTCTAAACTACAACAGCGAAGTTTATGATTTCCTGAGATCGGTATCGGATAAATACGGTATAGGATTCTGGAAACCGGGAGCAGGAATAATCCATCAGGTCGTTCTTGAAAATTATGCCTTTCCTGGTGGAATGATGGTAGGGACGGATTCTCATACTCCGAATGCGGGAGGATTGGGAATGCTGGCTGTCGGAGTAGGGGGTGCAGATGCTGTCGATGTCATGACGGAAATTCCGTGGGAACTTAAAATGCCTAAAATAATTGGTGTAAAACTCACAGGTAAACTTAACGGTTGGACTTCTCCTAAAGATGTGATCCTGAAAATCGCCGGGATTCTCACTGTAAAAGGAGCTACCAATGCTGTAATGGAATACTTTGGGGAAGGAGCCGATACTCTTTCGGCTACCGGAAAAGCAACTATTTGCAACATGGGTGCGGAGATAGGAGCAACGACATCCGTTTTTCCATTCGACAGTAATATGAGTGCGTATCTTACAGCGACCGGCCGGAAAATCATCGCGGATAAAGCAGAAGAACTTGCCGAATGTCTAAGGGCTGACAAAGAGGTTTATGAGTCTCCTGAAAAATATTACGATAAGATGATAGAAATAAACTTATCGACTCTGGAACCTTATATCAATGGTCCGTTCACTCCGGATGCCGCCCATCCGATATCTGAATTTAAAAAGATCGTTGAAAAAGAAGGTTATCCGCGTAAAGTGGAAGTAGGACTTATCGGATCATGTACGAATTCTTCTTATTACGATATGAGCCGTGCTGCCTCTGTCGCACGTCAGGCAATAGAAAAAAATGTAGATGTTAAAGTCGACTTTATCGTTAATCCGGGATCGGAATTGATAAGGTATACATCCGAGCGCGATGGCATTATACAGGATTTTAAAAATATAGGCGGTGTTATTATGACGAATGCCTGCGGGCCGTGTATTGGACAGTGGAAAAGAAAAACGGATGATCCGGAGCGTAGAAATTCGATAGTAACTTCCTTTAATCGTAATTTTGCCAAACGTGCGGATGGCAATCCTAATACTTTTGCTTTTGTCGCTTCATCGGAAATCGTGACTGCGCTGACGGTTGCAGGAGATCTATGTTTTAACCCTTTGACGGATACATTGACTTCACTGGACGGAGACGATGTGAAATTATCGGAACCGCAGGGATCCGATCTGCCTGTAAATGGGTTCTCTGTCGAAGATCAGGGTTATGTCGCTCCATCTGTAAAATGCACTGCCGGGGAAGTGGAAATATCGCCTGATTCGGAACGAATCCAGAAACTCGAGCCGTTTGCTCCGAATAACCCGGAGGATTATCATAATATGGCGGTACTTTTAAAAGTCGAAGGTAAATGTACCACGGATCATATTTCTATGGCTGGTATCTGGCTTCGTTATAGGGGGCATCTTGAAAATATTTCAGGCAACCTTCTTATGGGTGCGGTCAATAAATTCAACGGACAAACAAATTGTGTATTGGATCAGATCACCGGTAAATATGGGAAAGTATCCGATGTTGCTAAAAATTATAAAGCCAATGGTCTGTACTCGATAATTATTGCGGAAGAAAATTACGGAGAAGGTTCGTCGAGGGAACACGCTGCGCTGGAACCCCGGTTTCTGGATGTAAAAGTTATTCTTACAAAATCTTTTGCAAGGATTCATGAAACGAATCTGAAGAAACAGGGAATGTTGGCGCTGACTTTTGCGGATAAAAACGATTATGACAAAATAAGGGAAGATGATAAAATTTCGATACGCGGAATAGAATCATTCTCTCCGGGAAAAGCTTTTACTGTAATGTTGTCACATTCGGACGGAACAATGGAAACTTTCAATGTCGAACATACATATAATGAACAACAGATCAAGTGGTTCTTTGCAGGAAGTGCGTTGAATTATCTTTCAGGAAGATAAAAACCTTTATTATATATAAATGACAGCCGTACATATTTGTGTACGGCTGTCAGACTTATATTTATTGGGTCAATGAGTTTATAAGTAATGTTTTACGTCTTTTACTATCTGGCCGTCGAATAAATTAATTACCCTGTGGGCATAAGACGAATCGTGCTGGGAGTGAGTTACCATAATAATAGTTGAACCTTCCTTATTCAACTCGGTAAGCAGTTCCATAACCTCTTTTCCGTTTTTTGAATCAAGGTTTCCCGTTGGCTCATCTGCAAGGATGAGATTCGGATTAGTGATAACTGCGCGTGCTATTGCTACACGTTGTTGCTGTCCTCCTGAAAGTTGTTGTGGAAAATGACCTGCACGATGACTTATATTCATTCTTTTTAATATATCATTTACCATCTCTTTTCTTTTCATCGATTTAATTTTAAGATATATAAGCGGTAATTCCACATTTTCATAGACGTTAAGTTCATCTATCAGATTGAAGCTCTAGAAAATAAATCCTATTTGACCTTTTCTGACAGCTGTTCGATCTTTTTCTCTTAGATCCCCCACTTCTTTTCCCATGAGTTTATAGCTTCCCGAAGTCGGATTGTCGAGAAGCCCCAGAATGTTCAATAAAGTTGATTTGCCACATCCCGAAGGTCCCATAATAGCGGTGAATTCTCCTTGCTTTATTTCAAAGGATACTCCATTAAGTGCAATCGTTTCGATTTCCTCAGTACGAAAGTTTTTTTTCAAATTTTCAATTTGTAACATAGTATTGGTGTTTTTAGTTTTTATTAATGCTATAACAAAATAATCCTGCAATTATAAAATATTACCGGTAAATGGAGGATACGGGATTCCGGTTCGCTGCTTTATAACTTTGAATATAAATCGATAAAAATGCTATTACAGCTGCGAATATTCCGGCTGCAATAAATATTCCCGGAGTTATGTTGAGTCTAACCGGATAACTGTTGAGCCAGTATCTCATAAGGAAGAATAATACAGGAATTGATGCAATAAACGCAATACCGGTAAGTTTCATGAAATAAATTATTATCAGTTTCAGGGCTTCAAGACTTGTCGAACCGAAGATCTTTCTTACAGCTATTTCTTTGCGTCGCTGACCGATAAAATAATAACTCATCGCAATAAGACCGAGCATAGAAATAAATGCGGCTATTATGGTGAAGAACCAGATCAAATTCGAAAGTTTTTTTTCCTTCATATATATATATTCATGAAAATCATCCAGGTAAATTGCCGTCATTCCGCCGCTGCTGCTTATTTTATTATATATTTTCTCTATTTCATTATAGGCGGTCCGTGGATTCCCGTTTATTTTGACAAGAATCTGACATGGATAGAAATTATCCCTGCTTTTGTGAATATATACCCTGAAGGGTGATTGAGCCATTTCATCATCGACTCTTCCTACCGAGACGTCTTTTATGATTCCGTTTATATAAATATTATGCCCGCCTTCCGTAAAATGATCCGTTTCTTTATCGACTTCCAATGTATTCGCGGCTTTTTCTGTTATCCAAAATCCATTAGTGCGTCCTGTTGCGTGCAGGATTTCGAATCCGAAGATTTTAAAGAAAGCCGAGTCCCCTTCGAAAGTTTGTATGACAAAATTCCTTCCCTCAACATTAAAAGCGTCGTTCCTTCCACCGGTCATAGGGAAATTACGTGCAAAAGCTACTTCGTCGACAAACGGCAGTTTTTCTATTTCGTTTGCAAATACATGGGAGTCGGTACCGAGGCTGTTATTTATGTATAATATATTTTCGGTATCATATCCGAGGTCGATATTAAGTATATGTTTTAACTGGAATATGACTGTTAATCCGGCACCTACGAGTATTATGGTGATGGCATTCTGGAAAATTATGAAGAACCGGCTGAATCCCATTCTTGATTTATTTGTAAAATACCCCCGTGTCATTTCGATAGGCTTGTACCGGGAAATTATTACGGCCGGGATAAGTCCAGAAATAATTCCTAATAAAATGCAGCTGATGATCAGTGTTATTATTTTATTATAGGTTAAATATTCCGGTATACTGATTGTTATTCCGGTAAATGTGCTTACGGCAGGACTGAGCAATTGTGCAAAAGCTATCCCTATTATAAATGAAAAGGAGCAGATCAGAACCGATTCTGTGATGAACTTTAGGAATATTTCTGTCCGGCTTGAACCTAAAAGTCGTCTTGTAGAAACTTCTTTTGCCCTGTTCAGAGATTGTGCGACCGTAAGATTAATGTAATTTATAACGGCGAAGATCAGTATTATGAAACTTGCCGATAAAAGTATTATACTGAACATACGGTTCACTTGGTTACAATAAGTTGCTTTTTTGGGGGAAAAATAGAGTTCCTTGAATGGAATCATCGAAAGAATTTTTTTATCATCTCTCTGATATGGCCAGAAAAAAGTCTGGAAGTAATTCTTTATATCTGCAGCTAATGAGACTATTTCCGATCCCTCTTTTGTTAATATGAATAGGATAGACGAACCCGAATCGTTCATTTGTTTGTATATCCATTCGTTTCCCGTGGGGTCGCAGTATGCTTCGTATTTGATAAGCACCTCGAAATCCTAGATCGTCGAATTTTTAAAATTCTTAACTACAGCGACGACAGTGAGGGTTTCATTCTCGAATTCAAGTTCCTTACCTGTTGCAGGCTCGTTAAAAGCGATTTTTTTTTGCAAAACTTTCGGATATGATAATATTGTTTTTTCTTTTTTTTAAATTTTCCACATCTCCCTCAATCAATTCATATGAAAAAATATTGAAAAAAGAGGTATCGGTAAATGTCATATCAGTACGGATCTTTTCATCTTTTAATGTAATTATCCCACCGCTAGTACGTATTCCCGTTATATCTTCTATTTCAGGGTACTTGTCGATAATATATTCTTTTATTTTATGAGGAAATTGATGGCTCATTTCATTTTCAAATACATATATCCTTTCCTTGTTATAGTGGAAATTGTCGAAAGAAAGTTCCGTTACCGTGTTTATCCCTACCAGCACAGCAAACATAATAGATACGGATAACCCGAATACGGTCACAGCCGAGTACGCCTTATTTCTCGAAAGAAATTTAAAGAATGGTTTAAAGTTTAAAATGTTTTTCATTGTGTGGAATGTTGGATTATAAGTTCTTTTACCCTTTATCAGGATAAAGCAATAGTCATATTCACGTAATTTATAAGTGCGGAAAAAGCAGGGTTACTCTCGCGAAAAATAACTGATACGTGTAAAAGTTGCCTGTTCTTACCACCCGTGTATACACATTGGTAAAATACAGTTTCTAATGGAACTATTTCAAATCTCATAAATTCTCCGCCGATAAAATATTGTCTGCCACCCATAACGCCCGGCTTTTAGTGCGTGAGTATCAATACTTCTGTGTCCCCGAAATTATCGTAACTGGAAGTAATCACTTTTTCACCAGCGTCAAGTTCTTCGACTACTTCATAGTATTGAGGGTTTTGTCTGGATATTCTGATATTTCTTTTATATGCTTTTGAACCGTCATGTGTCAATACGAAAATCCAACTTCCTCCGGTTTTCTGATAGAAAGAACCCCTTGGTATAATTATCGCTTCGATAGGTTGACCTAATTGCAGATTGATATAATATGATTGCCCCGTCCTTATATTTTCAGGTCTCTCTCCCGTAAAATAAAAATCGACTTTAAACTGCCCATTGCTTACATCTGGGTATACTTTGGACAGGACTACTCCGTATTTCTGGTTTTGTCTCTCAAATTTACCTTCGAGTCCTGCTGTGACCCTATCGATATAATGCTCGTCCATAGCAGCTTCTATTTTATAATCGGAGAGATCATTAATTACGCCGATGCGCGCTCCTGATGCGACATTTTGTCCGAGAACAACATCCAGATTTCCCAGCTGTCCCGATTCAGGAGATTTTATTTCCAGATTATCGACACGTTCCCTTATTATTTGAGTATTTTTACGCATTGATTCAAGACTCTCCTTAATATTTTTTATTTGTATTGTTTTGGATATTGAGTCCTGTTTTTGCCGTTCAGCTATTAGATCGTAACGTTTGACCGTGTATTCATAATCTTCTTTGGATTGAAGATATATCTCACGGGAAATCATTTTTTCCTGAAATAGTCTTTCGTTTTGTTGGAAAGATCTTTTTTTTACGTTCGAGGTCGAGGTCCAATTGAAGCTGCGTCTGCTGAAGGTCGAGCCTGTCTTGTTCCATACTTACCATAGTGTTTTGTAATTGGTTCTCTTTTTCTAATAGCGAAGCTTCGCTGTTAAGAATTTGTTGGGTTAGTGAAGAATTACTCAGTTTTATTATTACGTCGCCTTTTTCGACCATAGACCCTTCTTCAATTACTATTTCTTCAACACGTCCACCTTCCTGAGGGCTTAAATGTATGGTTGTCGCAGGCCTTACCTGTCCGGTTATTCTTACATAATCGTGAAAGGTTCCTTGTTCCACTGTACTTACGGTTACCGTTTTCGGATCGATCCTGAGTGATTGTTCGTGGTTGCCGAATATGGCCCAGACCAGAATTAGAATTACGAATACTCCTCCCGCTATATAAGGAATATGTTTTTTACGGATTTTGCTTTTATGTTCAATCTTTATATCCATTTTATTAAGTATTTAAAATTCCTGTTCAATATAATTAACTCCGCTGTAATAATCTAATAAGTGTTTTTTTATGTGATATTCGAACTGGGTGCTGAGTTTTTGTATTTGGGCGTTAGAAAGATTATTGGAACTGTTCTGAAGTTCGATAAAATTTATAAGTCCTTCTTCGTATCTTTTCTGGTTTATTTCGTGAACTCTTTCTTGTGCGGAAAGTTTTTTTAACGCCTGAATATATTCTGTTGATTTACTTTCAACGTCCTTCAGCGCTCTTTCAATTTGTTTTTCCAAATCCCTGACATTGTTCTCGTAATTGTATTCATATATTTTTAAATTATTTTTAGTTCTTATTATAGAGCTTCTTCTGCTTAACCTTCCGAAGACAGGAATACTTACGGAAGCACCGACACTTTGTCCTGCTTTATGTCTTAGCTGGTCGAAAAAAGGATCAACAGAAGATTTCGCGTTTTTTATTCCCTTTGAAAAACTTGTACTGTATCCTCCGCTCAAAGATATGGATGGTAATTGCTGCCATTTTGCAGTTTTCAGATTCAATTTCATGTTTTCGATATTCAGTTGGGAATTGATCATCTCGGGAAGGAAATTTAAAGCTATTCTAAAAATATCGTCTGAAGAATTTTGGGTGTACCTCGGCAAAATATTCCACCACTGGTCCGTCATGTCTATATTGATATCTTCATCAAGAGGAAAAGACATCTGATCCTTAAGGTTCAATACTTCGTAATCATATTGATTTTTATACTGTAATAAGGTATATTCGTCAGAGGCCAGCTGTGCTTCGTTTTCCAGTATATCTGTTTCACCTTTCAATCCTAATTCTTCCTGAATTGTTACAAAGTGCAGGTTAAGTATGCTGGTTTCGACTTTTTTTTCGGCAAAACTTATTAGTTCTGTATAGTATATTACGTTAAAAAAAAGCCTGCATCGTGCGTTGACAGATATCATCTATTATCTGCTGATGCGTTTCTTTACCTTGTAATTGTGCGATTTTTGCCGATTTTATTCCATTGATAACGGAGAACCCATTAAAAAGAGTCATTGATCCTGAAATTGAATAACTGTTTGAAAGATTAGCTGTATTTATGAAGGTATTGGTTTCATTTGATACACTTCTTCCGAAGGACGTGGTTACTCCCGTACCGGCGGAAATGCTCGGTACTGTATTTAATACAGCTGTAAGATAATTAACATCGGTATTTTTGTTGTTCAGTTCTTGTATCTTAACACGGTAAGAATTATTAATAGCGTATTCCATACAATCCTTAATGCTCCAGAGTTTTTTTTGTGCATAAAGATTGGTGCTCAAAATTAGCAGCAACAAGTATATTATTAAGTTTCTCATATTAATTATTTTTTATTTTCTCGTGTGCCAAAAATGTGCCTTTTGGGGTAATGTGTTGATTATTAGCTTGTTTACTGATCTTGCTCTCTTGGGTGGTGTAAAAAAAAATTTACACTGGCGTAAAAATTTTTATCCATATAAGTATTTTTATGTTTAAATGAAATATATTTGATGTAATAATCTTGTGGAATAATGGCAAAACAGGGAAGAATACTTATTGTCGACGACAATAAAAGTATTTTAACAGCTTTAAAGCTTCTTTTAAGTAAATATTATCAAAAAATAGAAATCCTTAATTCACCGAAAAATTTAATATCGGTAATGAGGGAATCATTCTTTGACGTGGTTTTGCTGGATATGAATTTTTCCGCCGGTATCAATAGCGGCAACGAGGGATTGTTCTGGCTTTCAGAGATTAAAAAACATTATCCCGAAACTCAGGTAGTGATGTTTACTGCGTATGCAGATGTCGATCTTGCAGTGAAAGCGCTCAAACAAGGCGCAGCGGATTTTGTTGTGAAACCATGGGATAACAGCAGATTAATATCGACTCTCAATTCAGCATATAATCTCAGTAAATCCAAAATGGAAGTAAAAAATCTGAAAGAAATTAACCGTGAGCTGATAGGAAAGCAGACAATGTATTGGGGCAGTTCGGGAATAATGCAGAAATTGCGTACATTGGTTGAGAAGGTTTCCATTACTGATGCCAATATTCTCATCACTGGTGAAAATGGTACGGGTAAGGGACTTCTTGCCCGTGAAATATATTATCTTTCCAGTAGGAAAGAAAAACCGATGGTTTCCGTAGACCTGGGAGCTATCACGGAAACTTTATTTGAAAGCGAACTTTTCGGACATGTCAAAGGAGCATTTACGGATGCCAAAAACGATAGGACGGGTAAGTTCGAAGCTGCCTCTGGAGGCACATTGTTTCTCGATGAAATAGGTAATCTGCCGTATCATTTACAATCCAAACTATTGACTGCTCTTCAAAGCAGGAAAATTGTAAAGGTCGGAAGTAATAATTCGGTGCCTATCGATATTCGTTTAATAACGGCCACAAACTGTAATTTAAATGAAATGGTTATTGAGGGGAAGTTCAGGGAAGATCTTCTTTATAGAATTAATACTATCCATATGCATATTCCATCTTTGAGGGAAAGACCGGAGGATATTATAGGATTGGCAACGATTTTTCTGAAAAAATACCAGGATAGATACGGTAAGGAAATTAAAGGTTTCAGTAAAGATGCGGAAAAAAAACTGACTTCTTACCCTTGGTATGGAAATATAAGGGAGCTTGAGCATACCATTGAAAAAGCTATAATACTTTGTGATAACAATATATTGGGGACGGAAGATTTTCTTTTTAATAATCATCAGGAAAATTCTGCGTTGGCAGGTGCTCTTACTTTAGAAGAAATGGAGCGCGAAATGATTAAAATAAATCTGGATAAATTCGGAGGTAATATGTCTGCAATAGCTTTGCAGCTTGGAATAACCCGCCAGACACTTTATAATAAAATAAAGAAATACAATTTGTAATATGTTCAGAAGCATACTTTACAAATTAATATTTTCAGTTGTATTGATTATTGCCGCATCTGTATCAGCGGTGTGTTTATACTACTACGATTATATTATCCCGTTTTTCATATCAATCGTAATATTAGGTATATCTGTATATTCTGTATTCAAGCTTTATAACAACAATACACGAAAGATTACTTTCATGTTTAATGCCATAGAGAATGACGATTATATGTTCCGATTCGATGAAAACAGTAGTTTTTTCAATGAGAATTTTTTGAATGCCACCCTCAACAGAATTAAGGAATTACTGTTAAAAGCTAAAAGAGAAGCGATAGAACGGGAAAAATATTATGAATTGATTCTGGATTGTGTTTTTACAGGAATAGTAGTGATGAACGAAAAAGGAAATGTTATTCAAACCAATAAAGAAGCTTTGCGTCTTCTGGAAATATCTGTCTTGACGCATGTAAACCAGCTGGAAAAAAATGAAGAATCCCTGCCGTCGGCTTTCATGTCGATAAAAAATGGGGAAAATAAAAGTGTGAAATTTCACACGGAGAAGGGTACAGTCAATATCTCTCTTCAGGCGTCAGGTATGGAAATTCGTGACCAGAGATTCAAAATAGTTGTTATTAATGATATCGAACGGCAATTAGACGAAAAAGAATTGGAGTCATGGATTCGCCTTATACGAGTTTTAACGCATGAGATTATGAATGCAATAACTCCGATAACTTCTTTATCCGAAACTCTTTTGTCAATTTATGAAAATAAAGAAGATGACTTCTATAATGGTCTTGAAGTTATAAATTCTACAGGTAAAGGTCTTATTTCATTCGTGGATTCATACAGGAGTTTTACCCGGATTCCACAGCCGGAAATACAAAAGTTAAATGCAGTCAGATTTATGGACCGCGTTATGGTTTTGGTAAAAGAATATATTGGTTGACGCGATATTCACATAAAAATTGATATTGAAGATAAAAATATTTCTTTTGACGCAGATGAAAATCAGATTTTGCAGGTTATTCTCAATATATTGAAAAATGCGGTTTTTGCCATTGAGGAAAATAAATCCGGTCTTATAACGATAAAGATTTTTTCCATAGACGATGGGTATACGACTATTGAGATCGGAAATAATGGTCGGATCATACCGGAAGAAGAAAGGGAACATATTTTTATACCGTTTTTCACAACCAAAGAAAGCGGTTCCGGTATAGGACTAAGTGTTTCCAGACAAATTATGAGGCTGCATAGAGGAAGTATAAAACTTATCCATTCTGATGAGAAGGAGACATTATTTGCATTAAAATTCAGAAATACAGATGAGTTCAACAATTAAAATGATTGCCTTACTGCGTGAGCTCAAAAAAGAAATGAACGGGGCTGTGACCGGAGGCATGCAGCAAAGAGGATTAAACTACGCTTTGAATTACGGGGTGTCGATACCTACTATCAGGGATATTGCCGAGAAATACGCACCGGATGCGGAATTAGCCAAACTGTTGATCCGTCAGGATGTAAGGGAACTAAAAATTGCTGCTGTGTACGTAGCCAATCCGCAGAAAATCGATCGTAGTGAATTCCTGTTATGGAAAGATAATCTAAAGACTGTGGAGCTGCTGGACCATGCAACCCTGTTTCTTTTTGTAGAATTACCATTTTGGAACGAGATAGTTAAGGAATGGTTTGATTCTTCCGATCCTTTTTATATACATGGTGCATTGAATATTTCAGGTAAAATACTCAAATCAGAGCAGATCGGTATGGATAAGATGTCGGAAATTTTAGAAAAAGCTGTTTCTGCCATTGAGAAAAATCCGGATGTTCCAAGTAGGCCATGCATTTATTTCTTTACATCTTTTGCCGGAACTTCTCCGGTAAATTCGGGTAAATTGAAATCGGTGCTCGAAAAATGGAAATTATCCGATAATCTGGTCGATCTGGCTAATGAAGTATCGGCTTTTATTGATTAATGAAAATATATATAATAACCGGGACTTATGTCCCGGTTATTTATTCTACTACTCAGGTCTTCCTTTTTGATTGACATCGATATAATAAAAGGCATGCATACCTTCACAAATAGTAATTTCAATATTTCTGGGTGTGGTTGATTTATTTTCCGTAACACAGATATGGATTAGTTTCTCTTTTTTTTCTATTGTAAACCATTCTCCTTCCAGAAGTTCAGGATAACTTTCAGTTTCTTCGTTATAATCAATGTAAATTTCATTATTACAACTGAGTTCTTTTACTACTAATCTCCAAAAATTTCAGTCAGTTTCATCAGACGTAACAATAAATGTTCCTTCAATATAATCGAAATTAACCTCATAATGTGAAAATATAATACGATCCGGCCCGGGACCATACTTGTCTTCTTCCTTTTTTTCACTACACCCTGCGACCAGAAGTGCGGTTAAAAATATAATAGCTGTAAATTTTATCGTTTGCATACTTTTATTTTTAATATAAAATGTTGTTTTTTATTTGAAATGGGGCATAAATTTTTAGTTAACGCATATTTACTAATGCTTTATAATCATTCATATAGTGGTTTTTTAATGAGGAGTTTTCATAATCCGGACTGCAGTTGATGTTATAATAACCGTCTGCACTTCCGCCATTTCCCCAGTTTATGCTGTAAAACCAAGTGCTGAATTTCTCGTTCGGACCGATAAAATAATTTCCATAAGAACGTGAATTCTGGAATAATTCAGCTGTGAACCAGAGTTCGTATTTTTCTTCTATATAACCGTCAAGAATAAACATGTGGCCTCTGCCTTGATTATTTTTTGCGCCCATAATGACAGGTCTGCGAGCATCGATCGAATTGAGTATTTTTATCCAGTCAGTGTACCAATTTACATTTCCCACATAGCCGTTAAACTGGTAGCCGTTCAGTAAAAATGCATCTCTGGCGTCTTCGATCGATATCCATGTCCCATTTGCACACTCGAAGTTTGCATTGGGCCATTCAGTGACATTTTTAACGTACCATCCGATCTGCTGTTTTACAGAAGCAGAAAGATTGTAGGAACTGCTGTGTGGTCTGTCCACAGAAGTAATGTCGTTCCAGTTCCAAGTATTCGGTTTGCGGTGGAAGGCTATTACTTGAGCCACCGCGATTGGCCCGCATCCGGCATATGCATATTGGGCGTTGCCGCAATAAGGAAGGTATTGTCTATAGATGGAACCTTCCTGATTCCACTTTGTAGTTATCATCGGAGGAATTTCTTTAGACTTGGTAATTAACACCATGGCTTCTTTGATGAGGTAATAACTCTTACTGCTTCTCGTGATTTTTTTACCGACCAAATGAGGTAGTGAAACAATACGGTTGTAATCCCAAGTGTTTGGACGCATTGCCTGCCACGGATTATCCTTATGTTCCAGTTGAAATGTCGGTCGTCCGTTCGATGCTGCCGCAGCCTGGATATTACCCAGCATTTTTGCAAGTCCTTCATTATACAGAGTATCGTCCGGACTGCCTTCCGGACCATAGGCCAGAATAACAGGGAAGGATTTATCGCCGGACATATATGCAAAACCATCTGTTTCCCCGTCCCTGAATAAAATTTCGTAAACCGATGTTTCATCCGCTTCTTCCGATCCCGAACGTGTCTCCGGAGATGGATAAACATGTTTCTTTATAGTTTCGATATTTAGTTCTGTTCCCGAACGCGTCTCCGGTGAAATGTAATTACTTCTGAAGTTCATAAGAACGTCAAAAATATGACCCTCATCCAAATCTTCTACAGGAAGTACAGCTGTAAATGTTTCAGAGGGGACAACTACAACTTCCTGATCTATATCGGCATTTTTAGAGCAGGCTGAAATTATTAAGAGAAGGATAGGAATAAAAAGTAAATTTTTTTTCATACAAATTATTTTTCGATTAGAACACTATAAATGTATTGTATATTCTTGAAAAATCAAAAATTGTAGTGATAATAAAATAAAATTTTATTGTAATTATCTTTTAATTGCAAAAAAATGCAGGTATATCAATAATGTAAACTTGCGAGACGCTAGAAGAGGGATTAATCTTACTGTTGAAAAAGAGAAACTTCCGGTTTATGTTCGGATATGATTGTATTTTTATATTTGGAAAGATCGATGAGATTCTCATTCATGGTAGGTAGTATTATTATTTGGTCATTGTCGGTAAAAGTCAGGAATCTGATTTTTTCATTGTCTGTCTCGATATACCAGCTTTTTTCATCCTCAGAATAAGAAAAATCGATGCTGCCGTTTGCTGTCTCGTTAATTACAGTATAGCCTTTTTCCGTGCGATAGATCGTGTAATTGCTGCCGTTCTTTCCTTTTACTTTTTGTGTACTTCCGAAGCCAGGTGCGCCTGGAGCACTCCAGAAGTCGATTGTATTTAAAACCACGGCATCTAACAGTATGGATACTTCGTATACCGGAAGTATCCATAAGGCAACGAAAACCAATTCGTTGACAAATTTACAATGAAGATTTTTATTCCACTCGAGTAGCCTGCCGGTCATATGGAACGGTCCGATACAGGATGTTAAAACGGCGGTGAATGTCATTGAAATTATGAGGGATTTTATTTTTCTATACATTGTCTATCCGGTTTCAAATAAGATTTACCGAACAAATAAGATACCAATATTATATAATGTTTTTATTTGAATATCGGAGAATGTCGGAGAAATAACATAGAAAGTCTTTGTTATTCTATTTTTTAGTTATCTTTACAAATAATAAGGTATCTGATATTTTAAACCGAATCAATAATTACTGTTTTGAAATATATTATCGATTAGTCCGGAAATGCAGTTATTTATGTGAGAAACGTGTTTTTTCTGTTCATAAAAATATAGGATTTTTGGAAATTTGGTATAATGAAATATTGAAGCATAAACTATTGGAGAAATGAAGAAATATATTACTGCAGAATATGACGGTAAAAATTCTAACAGTGAATTTATAGAATTGGTAAATATCGAAGATATAGATACAGAATGCCTTATTTCATATGAGACATATGATTCGCGGTTCGGGAAATTAATGATAGGCTCTATCGGTGATAGCATATGTTATGTTGGTTTTGTTACGATTGAACTGTCGGCTGAAAGCGAACTGAAAAAAAGATTTCCGAAAATATCGTTTAAGAAGGAAACTAAAGAAATACATAAGCCGGTATTGAACTTTGTAGAGTTAGGCAAAGTTCCGGAAAAGAAAATTTATGTTTGTTTAAAGGGAACTTCCTTCCGGATCGCTGTATGGAATGAATTATTGAAAATTCCATCCGGCAAATTTACTACTTATGGGATCATAGCGTCTCGTTTAGGTAACCCCAAGGCTTCCAGGGGAGTTGGTAATGCAGTGGGAAGTAATCCCGTTTCCATACTTATACCATGCCACAGAGTCATTCGCGGCGATGGAAATTTAGGCGGATATTATTGGGGAATTGATTTGAAAAAAATGGTTATAGGTACAGAAATTGATATTTCTGAATAAAAAATACTGTAATTTAAGATGACATCTGTTTTACTGATTGAGAGCGAGATTATTTTTGGTTCTTTTCTTGAAGATGCGCTGAAAAAATGCGGTTTTGATGCAGATATGGCATTGAACGGAACCAAAGGATGGGAAAGACTGCTGTCAAAAAAATACGATATAGTTATTATGGAAGTTTTTCCCTGAGAAAAAGAGGCTGCCGAACTGTGTAAAAAAATACATAAAAAGTTTGGCAGCGATATATTGATAATTGCTATAAACACCTTGACTGCAATCCCGGAACTGATCCAGCAAATGAATGGCGTTTCTGAAAAAGACAGTGTAGAGAGTATCTCCGAATTATCGGAGCGGATACTGCGTATAGTTCGACAGTATGACGGTTCCGAAATCGAAAGGTCGATTTGTGGAAATATTTTAATAGACCATACGGAAAAAAGGGTTTACCAGGAAGGCTGTCATATATGTCTTACTAAGAAAGAATACAAACTATTATGTTTCTTCATCGAAAATAAAGGAAGGGTCGTTTCCCGTATGAGCCTATTAAAAAATGTATGGGGTAAGAATTTCGACACCAATACGAATATTGTGGATGTATATGTAAATCACCTTAGAGACAAAATAGAAAAAGGGTCGGGTAAAAAATTCATACACACGGTAGTCGGTATCGGATATATTATGGCCGACGAATTCGAAACTAATTGATGTTAAGTATAAACCTTATTAAACCGATCGTGTAATTTTTCGATCCAGTTATAATGTGGTGTAATGTAGGTTTTATTTCCAGAAAATCAGTTAAAGGATATGAACATGTAAATTCCATTGCCGTTTCATTGGCGTGCGAAAATACCGCATGATCGATGAATGCGCCGATATTGGTTTTACCGTTAATGTTCATGAATACACCTCCGCCGATGAAACTTTTACAATAACTGTTCTTTTTCCCAGCGAAAGAACCTTCCATAAGTATACCCAAAGTGCTGTTGCCGAAGCTGAACAGTTCTTTTTCGATGTTACCCCATAAAGTATAATTAATTTTTTTGTTTATTTCCTGACCGTCATCGTAATAACTAAAATAACGATTGCATAAACCAATGCCGATACTATAAAGCCCATAGCTGTAATTGTTTGTTTGGTAACTTAATTCCGTTAAATTCATAAATCCGTCCCTTCTGGGCGCAATCTTAAAAAATGAGATTCCATTATCGGATAATTGTCTTGCTCTCCCGTTATAAAGGCTGTTCTTCAGTAATAAATTTTCTGTAAACCTTATATCCAAATGCAGCGCCATTGCCGATTCCGGATAATTTGCGACGGTGTAGTTCTCTGCCAGGGTAGGGTGGATCCCGCATGAACTGTTCGTGAAAAACGAAGTATAATCTCCGATAAAATAATCAAGGTTAATGTTCCTTATTCCGAAAAATAACTGTGCGTTCCTGAACTTGTGTGTATACCCCAGTATGTAAAAACTTAATGGCATATTATCTTCTTCGATGTTTGAAAAGGTTTGCAGATCGTCGGCAATGCGGTCATCCGATGTTTTGTAAACGCTTAATGTTCCTATGCTCAAATATCCGTTTTTATAAATATTTACATCTGTTCCCAAGGTCCATAAATTCACCCAATTGAATTTGTCTTTAAAATTGTATTGTACTTCTGTCTGATATTCTAAAAAGTAATTTGTAAAAAGGCTCTCCGCTCTGATTTTAAGGGTTATGAATCCCAGAATCAGTATCAATGTTGACCTGATAATATATTTCTTCATATCAATTTCTTTTTTGAGTTCCGCACCTCCGGCGGGTGCGGAACTGTCGATTATCTTTTTACAGCCAACGAGTGAATTTTTTAATATACCATTGTTTAACAACCTGTGTAAGAACGCAGTAGCAAGCCAGTGTTACGATCAACCATGGGAAGTAACTTAGCGGAAGCGGAACGAATCCAACTCGTGCCCCGAGTGCGGTGAACGGTAGTATTATACCTACTGCCATAATCGCTAAAGTAAGAGTAGTTACAGGCCATGAAGCGCGGCTTTGTATGAACGGTATCTTGCGTGTACGAATCATATGTACGATCAATGTTTGTGATAATAATCCTTCAATGAACCAACCTGACTGGAAGAGAGCCTGATGGTCAGGAGAAGTACATCCGAATATATACCACATCACCATATAAGTAGTAATATCGAAAATGGAGCTTATCGGGCCGATAAAGATCATAAACCTGCTAAGATCCGAGGAATCCCATTTACGAGGTTTAAGTAAATATTCCCTGTCCACACGATCAAACGGTATCGTTGTTTGCGATATGTCATATAGAAGATTCTGGATCAGCAAATGAATCGGGAGCATCGGAAGGAATTGCAGGAATGCGCTTGCCACAAGAACACTGAACATATTACCGAAGTTGGAACTTGCCGTCATCTTTATATACTTCATGATATTGCCGAATATCTTACGTCCTTCGATAACCCCTTGTTCGAGAACCATAAGGTCTTTTTCGAGAAGAATGATGTCCGCGCTCTCTTTAGCAATATCGACTGCGGAGTCAACAGAGATGCCTATATCCGATTGCCTTAGTGCCGATGCATTGTTTATACCGTCTCCCAGGAACCCTACCGTGTTGCCCTGATCCTGTAGTAGGGTGATGATACGGGTTTTCTGCATAGGCGTCAGCTTAGCGAATATTTTGACCTCGACAAGTTTTTTACTGAGTTGTTCATCACTCATATTTTCGATATCGTGACCCAGTAGAGTGTGGGTGGTATCTACGTTTACTTGTCGGCAGATTGTTTTAACTACGGCCTCGTTATCGCCGGAAAGCACTTTTACTTCAACTCCGTGTTCATGCAGCTGTTTAATAGCTCCTGCTGCGGACGGCTTCGGAGTATCCAGGAAGGCCAGATAACCGATAAGAACCATCTCCGATTCGTCATCCACATTGAAATCGTGGTCTTTTTCTATCCAGCTTTTTTGTGCGACAGCAAGAACCCGCATTCCTTCACGGTTGAGCTTACTGCTCTCGGTTTCCGCGAATCTTTTGAGTTTTTCGTCAAGTGGAAGTACTTTACCTTCGTATTCTACGAAAGAACATATCTGAAGCATTTCCTCGATAGCACCTTTGGTGATGATCTGTCGTTTACCTTCGGTGTCTTCGATTACAACGGACATACGTCTTCTCGTGAAATCGAACGGTATTTCGTCTATCTTTTTATATTTGTCTTCAAGACGTTCGAATTTGAGTTCCTTCACATGGGAAAGTATAGCCTGGTCCATAAGGTTCTTAAGCCCCGTCTGAAAGAAACTGTTGAAATAAGCATGTCTGAGCACCCTCATGTCGTCCTTGCCTTCCACGTTAAGGTATCTTTCAAGGACGATCTTATCACGGGTGAGTGTACCGGTTTTGTCGGTACAAAGTATATTCATGGCTCCAAAGCTCTGAATAGCATTCAAGTTTTTAACGATGGTCTTGCGTCTGGACATCGTTACTGCTCCTTTGGCAAGGTTGGAGGTAACAATCATCGGAAGCATTTCCGGAGTAAGACCGACTGCAACCGATACCGCGAATATAAACGCGTCGAACCAGTCACCTTTGGTGAGTCCGTTTATGAAAAATACGAATGGTACCATTATAAGCATAAAACGTATCAAAAGGAGGCTGACTTTGTTTATACCTTTATCGAAGCTGGTTTGGGCACGTACTTCTACGATACTTTTTGCTACAGTTCCGAGATACGTAGTCTGTCCTGTCTCGAATACGATACCTATTGCGGAACCGCTGACTACGTTGGATCCCATAAAACATATATTATCTAGTTCCACCACGCTTCCCGTACGGTGCAGCCCGTCGATAAGTTCAGGTGTTTTTTCGATCGCATCGGATTCTCCGGTAAGGGAAGACTGACTCACGAATAGATCCTTGGATTCGACGATCCTGATATCGGCAGGGATCATATCTCCCGCAGCCAGATAAACAATATCGCCGGGAACCAGTTCCGATATATTGACCTCGATACTTTCGGAAAGTCCTTCCCTGAAAACCGATGCCGTATTTTTTACCATTTTTTTCAGCGACTCGGATGCCATACTGGACTTCCATTCTTGGATAAATCTCAGAATCGCGCTTATGAGCACCATCGATGAAATAACGATAACTGTTGCCCAGTCTCTTTCTTCCGGAGTAACCAGTAATACATCGATAATAAGGGATACCAGCGCAAGAGCCATAAGTATTCCTATAAAAGGATTAATAAAGGTCTTAATAAACATTACAAGCCCTTTGTCCCGTCGTTCCCTTGCAATTTCGTTTTTTCCGTACCTTTTGAGGCGTTCTTCGACTCCCTCCTCACTTAATCCTTTGCGACTGGTTTCGAAATAACCGTAAGCGAGTTTTGCAGGTTGGGTAGCCGCAAGAAATACCTTCTCGTTGTTGAACTGGAAAATATTTCTCGTTCTTTTTTTCTTTAAAAGTTTCACCATAATCGCTGTGTTTTTTCAATTATGGTGCAAATTTAGGGCTGCAAACCTTAGTTTGCCGTTAGAGGACTTTTAACCCGCTATTAGAGAATCATTATAAAAACGGGCCGACCAATTTATAGATATTCTTGAGTTCAATGGTAAAAACTGTTCCTTCTCCAGTCTTAGAGGAGACTTTGATTTGTCCATTATGGAGATTTACTATTTTTTTTACGAGTGCCAGCCCGATTCCATACCCTCTGCAATACTCTCCGTTTTCACCTCTTTTAAAAGGCAGGAAGATCTCTTCTATATCCGATTCCGGGATGCCGATGCCCGTATCTGTAAATCTGATTATAGAGGTATTTTTAAAATAAGAAATGTAGACGCGTGATTCCCTGTCTTCAGAGAATTTGCAGTTATTTTCGATCAAGTTGATGAATGCCGTTTTAAGAAGGTATTCGTTTCCGGAAACGGTTATTAAACTGTCGTCATCGATCTCCTGATCGAATACCAATTCAACGTTATAATCGTTATTTGCCTTTATAACCGTATTACGTGCATCTAACAGAATTTCATCCAAACGAATTTCGCGTTTCTCTATTTCATGAGGATCGTAATCCGCTTTGGCTAGATCCAGAAGTCCGGCGGATAGTCTTTCTATCTTTTTTGCATCCTCCAGACAAACCGATAATATTTTTTGATATTCATCTTTTTCTCTATTCCGTATAAGTGCTATCTCAAGTTCTGCGATAAGAGCGGAGAGTGGAGTGCGTAGTTCATGGGATATGTTACTTACGAACATTTTCTGGGAATCGAATGATTTTTCCAGCCTGTCCAGCATATTGTTAAATGTCATGGATAATTCTGCAAGTTCGTCGTTGCCATCCCCGTGCTCGATCCTGTTGTCAAGATTATTATCCGAGATATTATCCACCTCTTTGATTATTTCTCTTACAGGACTCAATGCAGCTTTGGCGAGGTAATATCCGGTAAGCCCTATGACGAACAATCCTATGGCCCATAGACTTACAAGGAGAATGGAAAGCGATCTGAGTTTATCGTGTCCGTAACCGTCGTATCCGGCAGCAGTTATAAGATAGTGGTCGTCGTAATAGTGAAATATTATACCCACAGCCTGATACCTTTCTGCTTCGAAGTCGATCTCTCCTTTTTCCAGTATTGCGGTAAGCATCTCCGGGGTTTCTTCTATTATGTCGATATCTACCGCATCGTGATAGATCAGATTGAATACCGTGTCATATATGGCTACCTCTACTTCGTTTATAAATTTTATGTTGTTTCTGTACACTTCCTGCATGATTTCCGGATCCGCTGTTCCGCTGAGGATAAGATTTGCTTTCGTGATCGCTTCCTGCCGCAGGTTGCGGTAAAAGCGCGTTTCCCTATTCTTTTCTGAAAAAGCGTAGACGAACAGAATAAAAACAGTGAACACGGCCGCCGTTATTCCTGTGTACTTTAAGGTAAGTTTAGTCCGGATTTTCATCTTCAACTTTAAAAATAAAGCCCATGCCTGGTTTTGTGTGGATCAGTTTCTTATCGAATTCCTTATCGATTTTTTTCTGAGGTAATTGATATAAACGTCTATGAAATTTGTTCCTGTGTCGAAGTGTGTGTTCCATACCTTATCGGCAATTTCAACTCTCGTAAGCAGTCTCTCAGGATTTTGTGCCATGTAAGATAAAAGATTGAATTCCTTAGGTGTGAGTCGGATCTCTTTCCCGTCACGGTAAACGGTTTTGGTCTGGAAGTCTATTTTGAGTCCGTCATAGACCAATTCCTGTTTAACTATGGTGTCGTTTTTAACGATTTTTCTCTTTAAAAGAGCCCTTATTCTTGCGTCTATTTCCCGAATGTCGAAAGGTTTCACCATATAATCGTCCGCACCCGAATCGAATCCTTCCAGCTTGTCATCCGTAGTTCCCAAGGCTGTCAGCATAATAATAGGTATATCCTTATTTATATTGCGGACTTCTTTACAGACTTCGAAACCGTTTTTCTTCGGAAGAACCACATCTGTTATTATAAGTTCATAGTTTCCCGACCTGAATAATCGGATTCCCATATCTCCGTCATAAGCAGTGCTGGTTTGATATCCGAATTCCTCCAATCCGCGTTTAAGCAGATCCGCAACACGCTGGTCATCCTCTATAATTAATATGCTTGCCATTTGAAACTCATTTATTTGCAAAGATAATGTTTGGTTTTAATACGTCCTAATTATATATGAATATCCGTTTATTATAATAATGTATACCGTTTAATGCAATTTTCAGTTCTTTCCTATCGTCTGTTTTGCTTGATATTGCTGCAAATATTTGTTTATTTAAATTTCTTTTAATATATCCGTGTAATGAAAATTTCTACCCTTTTTATTTGAACACTATGAAGAAAGTTCCAATACCGCAAAAAAATTTTTGCGGTATTTTTCTTTTGTCCTGTAGAAAACTTTTTTACTTTTTTGTCTATTTTTTTAGACAAAAGTTTGTTTGTCTAAGTTTTTAGACTTACATTTGTATTAAGAAAAATTTAAGATCATGCAACTGACCAAAGCAGAAGAACAGATAATGCATATACTCTGGATACTCGAAAGAGGGACCGTTCAGGATATACTTAAAGAATTCGGGGATAACAAACCTGCCCGTACCACAGTTTCTACTATATTGAATATTCTTGAAAGTAAAGAATTCGTATTGCATGAGACCACAGGGCGTGTAAATATTTATTACCCTCTTATCAGCAAAGAAAAATATTCCAAAAATCAACTCAGCGGATTGATAAAAAATTATTTCAACGGATCTTTCTCTTCCATGATCTCATTCTTTGCGAAGGAAAATAATCTTTCGGTGGAAGAAATGGATAAGATTATCCAAGAAACCAAAGAATTTTATAACGAAGAAATCGAGTAATTATGAAAGAGGGGATCCTATATTTATTGAAAAGCGGAGCCGTACTCGGATTTTTCTATTTAGTGTACAGAATATTTCTTCAAAAAAACGGTTCCCTGATATTTAACCGGTTATTTCTGGTGTCCGGATATATTACGTCTCTGTTGATTCCCGCGATTGTTGTAAAGTATAATGTACCGCTCCCTGCAATCCCGATAGAATTCCTCCGTGGGGAATATGTCCCGGAAGAAGTTGCCGCAGCAGCAACGGATACAGATCGTAAATTCGATCTTTGGAGGATCTTGTGGGCGGTTTATATCTCCGGTATGTTATTTATCTTCATAAAAGAGTTAGTAACTGTATGTCATGTAAAATCCCTCATTAAAAATGGAAGACAAAAGAAAGAAGATATTTATAGGATCGTAGAGAGCAGGAATGTTCAGATGCCGTTCTCCGTATTTAAATATATATTCTTCAATCCTTTTATCATATCCGGAAAAGAAAAGGAAATGATAATTGAACATGAAAAATGCCACATCCGCCAGAAACACTGGATAGATCTTATCATAAGTGAATGCATGCTAATACTTATGTGTTTCAATCCGTTCGTATGGCTTTATATAAAGATTCAGAAAGAAAACCATGAATTTTTGGGCGACAGGGAAGTGTTGGATAAAGGTATATCCTTTAATCTTTACCGTGCCGTACTTGTCAAACAGCAATTAGGACGTCCCGTGTTCTCGTTTTCGAATTCATTTTGTCAAACCAACAAATTAAACAGATTGAAAATGATGGAAAAAAATAAAAAATCGCCGTGGAGGAAATTAGCTGCATTTACCGCAGTCCTGCCGGCAATAGCGATGTTCCTGTATTTTACAGCGAAGCCTAACTACGTATTTGCACAGAAAGCAGCATCCCAAAATAAAGAGCAAATGTCAATTAACGGTACAGATGCAAGAATAAAGATTGAGCCGTCAGGAGTAACCCTTACATTCGAGAATATTTTTATAAATGATGTTTCGTATACTCGGCTGCCTGAAAATGAAAGGCCTAAAGTGATTGTCTCGGCAGGAGAAACTGAAAAAGTCGTAAATACTCCCGGATCATCCGGTTCGCTCACTAAGGATGGTTACACTTGGAGCCTTATTTATAGAAAAGGAGAAAACGGAGAGCCCGGTGAAATCCATTTTGCTAATGTCGATAAAGTCGATAACAACACGATTTATTTGATAAAGAATGAAGGCTCCGTAAGGGTCGATAATACTACCGGAGGAAATAAAATAAATCTCCAGTTCACAGGAGACAATTTATCAACAGCGAATATTGTTATCAACGGGGTGCCGTTCGATGTACTCGGAAAACAAAATCAGGCTATTCTTGAAATGCAGCAACCGAGCGGAGCGAAAATCTCATCCAGGGGGTGGATTTTCGAGCAGTCTTCCGCTTAAAGCATTCACGTTTGAACTTAAAGTTACGGAAAATAGTAACGAGCCTCATTATAGGCTGATAATGACTCCTAAGGAAAAAGCCGGGGATTATATTGATGTAAATTCATCCTGGACAGTAGACAACAGCGGTAATGTGGTAAAGCTGGACCGAACCGTTAATATTGAGGATAACGTGGATTTAGACAGGGCTGTGGATTTAAGTCGGGGTATAAGATTGAGAACTTCAAGCCAAAACAGTGGGGATTCTGTTGCATGGAAAGAAACTGCAGTAGCAGTATCATCTAAAGATTCTGACGGTAACACAATCTTTGTAAGGGAAGATACTCCTGATTTTAATGTTTCTATTACCAGAACTTTTGAAGACGGCAAAGAAAGAATAACCTTTAATGAACCAGTGACTTTGAGGATCGGGTCTGATAAAAATGAGAATATCGTTGTAAATAAGTCCGGAGAACAGGTTTCCGATAAAGTTATAATGACCATCGGAGACGCGGATCAGGGGGACAAAACAGTAAAAGTAACAGTGTCGCAGATGAAAGAAACTATATCGGAAGTTAAAGAGATTATCGATAACAGTTCTCTTCTGACGGAATTAATGAAGGATATGGAAAAGAACAATGGAGATATTTCCGAAGTGACATCCACTCTTATGAAACAGATTGAGAACAATGACGAACTTAAAGCTGAATTGGAGGCATTAAGTAAAGTAATACAGGAAACGATGTCCGGAATAATGACTGATACGGCTAAGGAAAAATTCGAAAAAGGCGATCCGTTAGTAATGAATATTAATATGGCTGAATCCGATGATCCTATCGAAGTAGAATTGAGAGGTGCTGTGGAAGGAAAAAACTTCATCTATCGGATTAGTGTCGATGAAGTTGACGACAAAGTCGTAGATATGGTAAATACGATGACTTCTAATCCTAAAGCCGAATTTAAGATTTTTATTGCCGGAAAAGAAATTAAAAAAAATAATATAAAGAATTATAAAAAATAATAGGCAAAATTGGCATGAACTTCAAAAAAACGGTTAAACATTTAATGTTTAACCGTTTTTTTCATATAATAGATAGTCTATATCGGATCGAAAAGGTAAGACGTCAGATCGACTGCCATATTGCGAATGACATAATACGGGTCGAGAGGGATCTCGCGACCGTCGTAATCGATTTGTACGATGGTTCTTCCCCCTGGCTTAGCTGTTACCTCGGCTTCAGAATTAAACGTAAGTTCTTGTATTATTCCGTTGTCGTAATGCAGTACGATCGTTACGTTAGGTAGTCCCCGAAACGTCGGGTAACTGGTTACGATACTGTATGTACCTTCTATGGCTTCTCCATAAACCCAGTTGGATACTGTGATCGTAGATAACAGAAGCTCCAGTCCGCGAAGTTTAACGCAGTAGCATCTGTTAATCTCCGTCGCGGTTATGTCGAGCTGTCTGTAATATACAGCTCCCTTCAAAGTCGTTATTCTTATCTGCGGATTGCTTGTGCCTACAGGTAAGATCACCAGATATTCCATTTTATCCATTTCCGTTGTACGGTAAGGAAGATAGGTTTTATTGTCCGCTATGACCACGACCTCGTCGATATCCGCTTCATTTATCTCGAGTAACATGAAATCCAGCATCGAGTTCCCGTGCCGCATCTCGATATTTATCGTGTGAGCCGGATTTTTTCGTTGAATTCCGTTCTGTACCAGCAAGTCCTGAAGAAACAAAAGATTATCGCTGCTCTGGTCGACCGCTACCGAATCCGGCCATGAAACAGGATAAAGTTCTGCTTCTACGATTTGCTGTGTGTAATTCGGGAAGAAAAGAGAATCCCCTGCTATTGGCACCCATTTATTGGCGCTGTCCCATTCCATAGTGGCATTGCCGTAAGGGTAAACGGTATTCCCGTTATAGATATGTACGTCAAGCTGCCAGTCGGTACGGTCAGCCATGGCCGAAGTAGGGTCTAACGCGGAGTTTACCGCATAATCACCCACCGCACGTGTCGAAAGGTCCTCGTCCATAGCTCCCAAAGATGCCGTAATATTTTTGACTTCTACGGTTCCGTTAGAATCGACGACTATTTCCGTATCCGATCCTTTTTTTGGAGCAGGATAGAGAAAATGCAATAACTGACACTATAAACACGTATTTTTTTAACTTTTTCATATATCAGTTTTTATTCGTTTGTAAATAATTCGAGTGTCTGACCGTCCCCGTAGCCGAGGGAAGTAATCGCTTCTTCGTTCAGGAGTATCTCACCCTGAAATAAAGTTGCCGGTATGGGTACGTACAATTCGTCAGTCTCCTCCGTAATCACAAGCTCGTTGCTTATAATATAATTATAAGTAGGCCAGTTGAAAGTGAAACCATCCGTGTAATGCCTCATCAAATATGACATCGCGATAAGCTGCTGCGGAGTATTGATGCTGAATGTTCCGTTGCCTTCATCCGTAGGGGGTGAGAATGGTATACCGATTCCGTGTTCGGTTTCCTTCCAGCCTGCGATAAAAACGTAAGCGTCGATGTCGTAACCTTGTGGAGTGAGGGTCACAAGATACCGCTTGCCTGCTTCGAGTGTTACGTCAGTTTCGGATAATATTATATAAAATGTATCCGTACTGTTTGAAACCGTAAGCGTTCCGATAAGGAAGTCGGCCGTGGATTCGATCTGTGTGCCCGCCTCGAGAATAAGATAGGCGTGCCCATTGTCCGATTCGCAGTAGGCGTGGAATGCCGTAGCGACATTATCGATTCTTAATTCGATTATCAGGGTGCTTATATCGACCCTCGAATTGTTCTGTCCCGTAAGTTCGAACTCGAGCATCGTGTTCTCACGTACGAAGTTCAACGGTACCGGTGTATGTGTCGGCATAACTCCCTGTACGGTTGCCGTTGCTGTCATCCAGTCCGCTCTGCGGAAATTCTCCAGTGTCGACTGATCTGTTTTTATCCCGTCGTTTCTGATCGTTTCAGTCGGCCAGATAGCGATAATACTGTCGATATAATTATCGTCCAATGAGAAGAAAAACGCATCAGGATCTCCTCTGAATATTCCGTCGCTACCGTATTTGTAATTGTATTTGTTACCGCTTCCATTGCTTCCGTTCGGATATACGGTTGCATCGATATCGTGACCTGCTTCGAAGAAATTGTTTCCGTAACCGCGTACCGTCGCATATACCGGATCTTCGACCACGGATGAGAAAGACAGTTCTCCGTAACTGTTATTATTTCCATTTTTTCCTTCGTCATTCTGACATCCGGCAAGGAATAATATAAGGGCCGCCTGTATGATATAAATTGCTCTTTTCATTTTCCTGTAATTTAATTATCTTCTTTCCCATTGTAGTATAGGATAATATGTAGTCTCGGATCCGAGGTCGTACCAGAAACTTGTTCCCGGCGACGACATCCATCCTGTTGAAAGTACCGGCCATATTCCAGTATAGGTTCCGAATGTAGGCCATGAATCTTGGAATGAGGATACATTTGAATTATCGTCGTCAAGTTCCGCCCAATCGTTCGTTATGTATCCTCCTTCCGAAGAAGTGTAAAGAGTACCCATAGTCGCGAAGCCCTGATAGATATCTTCCGTACCATAAACAGGATCCCCGTTCGGATCTGTACCTGTAATTATCTCTACTTCCGCAGTAATATCGTCGATAGTAGTGTAGCTTCTCGTTATGAAGCCGTTGTTCAATCCGCAGAACCCGCCTACGTATGCTCCGTCATTAGCCGCAGGATTCCCCGCATTTACGGATATCGTACCTCCGAGGGAATAAGTATCCCATATTCCGGATTTGTAGGTTCCTTCTTCATTCCTGTCTTCCGCGGAGCCGCTTATGGAACCGACACGCGGAGCAACTCTGGTAACGGTTATTGTGGGATTCTCGACACGGCAGGCTACTATTTTCGATTGACTGTTCAGCGCGTCTTCAAGCAAGGCTTTTATAAGTTCGTTCTTCACTACGTCTGAAAGGTTATCCGGAAAGGTACCGATCAACGCAAGTCGGTCTTCTTCCGAAAGTATATTGTTGACTTTACCGCAGATCGCGCCTACATAACATGTGTCTGTTGCATTCACAGTAATTTCAGGTTCGATAAGATTCACGTTGCATACTATGCTGTTACCCTGGATCAGCCCGAAGAGTCCCGCAGTGGATTCGCTTGTTGTCATAGTCAGACCTGTGATCTTATGTACGCCTCCGTCGAACCTGCTTCCCGAAGTATTGCCGTATAATTTCATTGGTTTCCAGCTGCCTGCACCAGATACGTCGATATCGCAGACCTGATAGAAATTTCCCGAAGAACCGTCGATCATCTCTAAAGTGTTAAGGTCGTGAATAAGATTCGTGGAGGTCGGTATGAATATCTCGCCTGTAGTCATGTTATATCCGTAACGATACACGTATTCTTCCGTTACCTTAAGATCCTGCGAAGATATCAGAATAAGCCCGTCGCTCTCGAGAAGAACTTCTCCTTTTTTTCAGATCGTTGTCGATGGTCCACACATAAGCGGTATATTGCAATACATGAGAACCGCCCCCTTCATTCTGCATGGAAACGAAATCATCATACCATTTTTCGCGTTTACCGTCGGTGTCCGTGTCTTCGTTGTCGACAGGATCGATATTCGGAAGCAGTTTAACTACTCCAAGATCCGGAACAGGACCTTCCCCGTCGGAAACCACGACGATTTCAACCTTGTACGTGTGCTTCGGATAGAACCATAGTTCGGTATAGAACGCTATAGTAGGATTCGTTTCTACCTGTGCCCTGTAAGGAATATAATATTGTTCCGAATAGTCGTTGCGGGTGATCGGATAATTTTCTTCGTCCTCCCTTGTGGTAAAATCATCCACCTCCGCATTATACGGGTAAAATGCAACAATAGTCATCCTGTCGTAAATAAATATATTACGGTTGGTCGCATTTTCGCCCGGTGCGAGGACATGGTAGAGCTTCCCGTCCTCTACCGTACATTCCATGTTGCGGATATAAGGTTGCGTAAGGTCGTTATTATTATAATCGTCCGTATAATAAATATAAAGACCTACATTGTTAAGTTCGTAATTCTTACCGCCTATAACACTATCCGCCATAGCGTTGCCATTAGGAAGCTCGGCGAGTTTCGAGAACGGTTGAAAATTCACCGACATATTGAGCAAAGCGCCTTCTTCACTGGAATATGTTCCCGTATCAGGTTCTTTGGTACAGGAAATAACCGTAACCGCGGCAATAATAGCGATCAGGAGATTTATGTATGTTTTCATCTGTTTCATTTTTCGATGTTTATCTGGTTATTTCATTACCGGAGCAGGCCACGTTATACCTGTCTCTTTATTGTCGTAAATATATTCGTATACAGTACCCCATGTCGGATCCAGTTCTATTTGCGAGTTCAGTCTCAATAATATTCTGTCGGATTCGTCTTCTCCCGCAATGATTTCATTACGCATTTTAAGAGGGTCCAGGTCCGAAGAGTCGAGCAGCCCGACACAGTTGGAACCTACTGCGTATTCACTGCCGCCGACGAACCTCTGCGCAGTTCCTTCGAGCCAGAAGGAAGTCTTGATAACGTATGCCGACGTGTTAGGCGCACTTTGGCCGCATATTCCTCCGAGAAGAGTTGCGTTTACATTCAACTCTCCGGTGTTGAGGCAGGAAACTATCGCTCCGTCTACCGCATTGGCGTTATAACCGCATACTCCTCCTACGACATTCCCGTCCCAAATATTCCCCGTATTTATACATGCGAGTATTTTACCTGCATTATAGCCGACGATTCCCCCTGCGAACTGTGTTACATTATCGATGTTCGCTTCATTCAAACATGCTACTACCATTCCGGTGTTTCTTCCGCATATAGTTCCGGCATACTGCTGTCCCGTTGCATCGAAACGTCCGGAGAATAACCTGATATTGCGAAGAGTACCGCTGTTCTCGGCAAACAGACCACTATTGGATATGTTGAGGTTAGCGATCCAGTATCCGTTACCGTCGAAAATACCGTCGAAGCTGCCGAAGCCGTCGAAATTGCCATTGCCGTCTTCCACTAACGCATTCAGGTCGATGTCCACTCCGAGTTTATAGCTTTGCGTAAGATTTTTACTTACGTTTAACAGTTGAACGGCAGTGGTTACCATATATGGATTATCGTCGTCGTCATAGGGTACTCCCGGATCTTCCGCGAACATTCCACCTTCAAACAGGGGAAGCGTAAGGGTATTAGATCCGTAAACTATGTTATCTTCAGTCATGAGCAACAATCCCCGCGAGGTGTAAAGTTCTACACGGTCCACATTATCTGTCGGCAGGGTTACGAACTGTATCGCTGTTCCGTTCTTCGCAGCCTCGCCTACATATAACCTGTTATTAACTGTCCTGAGGACTACTTTGGTTATTTTATCCGCTCCCGAATTCACGTAATTTCCCAGATCGAGCGTGAGGTCGTTAGGATCATATGATATGTCACCGTCTTTTATTTCCGTTCTTTGCCACGGAACGTATGTCAATGTTGCCGATACTACCTTCAGTCTTCTTACCGTAATCGTAAGAGTGTAGGAGAATCCCGGAAGAAGTGCGTTTACCGTATTCGTATTGTCCGGGTGGATCGTGAATCCCATAAGATCGTCGTCAGTTGCTGTATAGTCATCTATTTTAAGAGTATTGAACTGCTTGCCCGACAGGGTCATTCCGTTGGGAATAAGGTAGTTTATACCTTCTTTGATTTCGTATTCCCCGGATGTGCGCTCCGCTATCTCTGCAGTATAATTATTAAGAGGTGTCGGAGCCTTTGCTGTAACAGGATAATAGCCGTGCAATGCTATACTGTCCAGTGTGAATGAAACGTTTGTCGGAGGAGTATCTACGAATGTAGGTATCTCGGTGGAATCCACTTTGATAATTACTTCCAACTGCGTCATTACGTGTCTGAATTTAAGAAGATCCGCAGGATCATTGGAACTACCCGGCGTCACTTCCCCTTCGTAGGAAGTATTGACATTGCTTCCGTTGCTCACCCTGCGTCCGTAGTTGCTGAGGACAGCGTCGCTGCTTCCCGTGCTTCCAGCTGTCAGATACATATAACCGTTCTGCGCCCTACCCGAGTATGCGAAGAATCTTATGACATTGCGTGCCAGCGGATAATACGGGGTACCTGATGTAAAAGTAAGAGGTTGTTCGGTATCGTCCAAAGATGCCGGACTCGTTATTCTCGTTTCAGTTATATACTGTTCATTTCTTGCGGTATCGAGGACTGCGATCAGATATATCGGAATCTCATTGGCCAATCCTACCGCAGGCATTATGCCCGACAACCTGACTTCGGACTCTCCGGGAACCACCGGTGTTACGACGTCCGGTTCGTCGTTGGAGCAGGCAGTGAAGAGCACCGCTGCAAGAGACAGTAATGGTATTATATAATTTTTTATTTTCATATCTGTCCTTATTTAATAATTACACCGTAATTTTCTTGGGGATCCCAGTTGGAGAGCGTGCCCTTGAGTTGAATGTTATCGTTAGGTTTCTGAACTTCCGTTCCATTAACGGTTATTGTAAGGATCGTATTTATTGCACGCTCAAACTTAAGATCGTTAAGGTTAGAAACTATATTCTCGAAGTCCGCAATATCATACGTCACGCTTACGCTGAACTGTCCGTCGGTAAGGCTTATCGATACCGTCGTGTCATCCTCGGTTGCAGGATATACCAACACCGTCTCTGATACAGGGGTCGTGAAAAAGTTTGTAGGTGAGGTTACCAGAGAATATGTAAATGATTCGTCCTGAGTATCCAAAGTAAGTCCTGTGTCTCCGCCGAAGAGGTCGAGAGTCGCTTTGCGCTTCGTAGTGGTCAAAGTGAGCGAGCTGACCTGTACATTCGGATTCATATGTTCGCCCGGTTGAACCTTAACTGTTACCTGGCTCAGTGCATGTCTGAATTCCCCGAGTCTTACCGTATCCGCAGTAGTCTTCATATACGGAACTATTGAGGCAGTCGCATTGGCTGTTGCGTAGAGTACGTCAGGCATATTAGCCTGTAAAGAGAGTTTTACAAATGTGGGGTCGTATCCCATGGATACTGCCGAACCGTCCGGTACAGGCGAGTATGCCATGAATACAAGTTCGCTGTCATCGAACGGCCAGTATTTAATATCGTTATTATTCCAGACGAATTCGTAGTGGGTGTCATTTATCTGGTTCGCCGTAGCCGTAGTGTTCTGTATATCCGGATAGGATAGCCAATTCACGGAAACCCCGTTGTAATACGCTGCTGTCACAGCTATCTTGCCGTCGTTCGGGAAACTGCCTGTAGCCTTGGTCCCGAATTCTGTTCCTGCAGAGGCGGAGAGGAGTATGGCCGAACGTTCGGCCGTTGTCCCTCCTTCGTTTTCTCCTCCCCGTTCCGGTGTGGAGACCTCGTCGAGTTCCGGATTACATCCGGCTAAGATCCCCGCACAGCAGGATAATATTATGTATTTATATAACTTTTTCATGTCCGGTAAGTTTAGTCTATGTTAACGTTTCCGGTATCGCCGTCGGTCCACTCTTCGAGTTCTGCATCAAGAAGGATGCGCGTCTTGGTAAGCGTCAGTTTAATCACCTGCGTCTTCCCCGGTACGAATGTCAGCGCCCTGTCGAGTTCTCCCGTGAATGTACTGTCGTATTCCTGTAGTTTGATCGTAACCACTCTGCTTCCGGAAGTTATCGTTTGTCCCGGCATTACAAGCGCGGAATAAATTTTACCATTGGTATCCGTATGTGGAGTTAATGGCGCGACACCGCCTGTCGACGTGACTGTGCCTGAGCTCAGGACAGCATTGCCGTCGAGTTCGAACCCGTTGAGGGTAATAGTCATATTCTGAAGTTCGGTATCTGTGAACTCGTTGCTCGATACTTCAACTCTTACTTTGGCCAGCACGTGTGTGAACTTAAAGTTTACATAGCTTGGCTGGGTATAAACTTCATGAGCCATTAGCAGATCGTATTTCTCGTATCCTTCGCTTTGATCCGAAGGAAGGTCCCATGGGAACGAAGCTGTTGTTCCTGTAACTTCCTTAGGATTTTCAGATAGTGCCGGATAGTATGCCGCCGTAACGTCGAGGGTTGAAATATTATCCCAGTATAGCGCCGGTCCCCTCCATTCATATGTGTTTACTCCTGTGGTAGACGGTTCGTAAGAATATATTCCTGCCAGTTCGTTCACCCCGATCCTGTAAACATGGATCGATTTGTCCTTAAAGAAGTTATTGGTTCCGTCCAAGGTTCCGTCGATATCGAGGGATTGGAGAACAAGGGGTATCGTGTCGCCGTCTTCCCAGTCCGTCACGTCCGCGCTGATTGTTACAGCAGTCTTGCTTAAATCAATCTTCAGTGTTGTCGCAATCCCTGGACGGAACTCTATGTTCTGTCTGTATGTAGCATTATACGTCCTGTTCGAACTGCTGACTGCTACCACTGTTCTGCCTGATGTGATAGTTTGAGGATCGATTATGGCAATGGCACTGCTGCCGTCGTCTCCGACGTTTTTAGCGACTGTTATATTACCGCTGTCTGTTCATTGGATGAATACACCGCGGTCGACCGTTCCTCCTGTTACGTATTGCGGAAGAACAAGATTCATTGCTGCAAGTTCGTCATTATCGAATGTGCCGTCCTCCGATGTCAGTTGCACCACTACTTTAGCAGCAGGGTGTGTGAGCTGGAAGTTCACTCCGTTGCTTGCAGTCTGTGTCACAGGTGTCGCAACAAGGTAATCGTCTAACTGTGTCGTATTGTACTGAGGTTCTCTCAATATAGACGCGTAGAATGTGGACGGGCTCGCTATGCTCTCCCAGTAAACCACCGGATTTGCAGCGAATGTATCGGTCGCACTGTTATATGTAAATGTAGAAAGTTGAGTTCTGTCGGAAGCGTTGCCAGTATATACCACCATCTGCTCGCCGTTCTGTACGCCTGTCGCACCGCTTACGGATGTTCCGACTGTGATCGCGTCCATTGATATTTCATCCGTATCCCAATCCACGACATTCGCGCTCACCGTGAAGCCTTCTTTGTTAAGTGTAACTATCATTGTAAGGGCTTCGCCTGCGTTGTAAGTCATTCCAGCTGCAGGAGCATTGACAGTATAGTCGCGTCCGTTGATAGAGACTGTTATCACAGGATTATTTGCCTGTATTGTCTGAGATTGGATAAATGCGATGCCGTTATCCGTGTCAGTACGATCCACTACGATATTTGTCGTTTCCGTTCCGTTCACGAATTGTCCGTTCTGTTCCGTACCGCCAGTTGTGGAATTCGGCAGAGTGATGGTTGCCCCTGCAAGGTCGGTTGCAGAGAACGTATCGGATACGAGCCTGATTATCAGCTTAGAGGTAGCGTGCCTTAAGGTAAATCTTGCGCTTGTGTTTCTCGGAACACTCAGGGGGTCTGCTATGAGCACGTCAGCCACCTGAGTGTTATTCAGTGCATCTGCCGCTGTTATGGACGCGCGTAAGTTTGCAGGATTCGCTGCGATATCTTCCCAATAGAGCGGAGTGGAATTCGATACCCATTCGCCCTGTGCATTATAAGTGAATGCTCTTAGTAAATTATATCCGCCTGTACCCTGTAAATATACATTCATAATATCTCCTGCCGTTACACCTTGGCTTGCCGCAGCCGGAGTAGTAACCGACAATACTGTAAGTTCCACTTCGTCAGTGGTCCAGTCCACGACATTCGCGCTCAATGTCACACCTTCTTTGTCGAGGTTGATGGTCATCGTCAACGCTTAGCCTGCGCTGTAAGTCAGACCTGTCGCACCTGCATTTGCCGTGTAGTCGCGTCAGTTTATAGTTACTGTAGCTACCGCACCGTAAGCGTTAATCCTTTGCGGTTGGATTATAGCAATACCGTTGTTTACGTCGTTCCTGTCTACTTCTATGTCTGCATTTATCGTTCCCGGAACGAATTGCCCGTTGACTTCGGTTGCACCTGTGGTGTATCCAGGAAGAGTTATAGTGGCACCTGCAAGGTCTGCTGTGCTGAACGTGTTGGATGCGAGCCTTACGATAAGTTTGGAAGCTGCATGTCTCAATGTGAAATCCGCACCCGAGTTCCTCGGAACACTCAGATCATCCGCGATAAGGATATCAGGAATCTGGTTGTCGTTAATCGCCGGAGCCGCTATGATAGATGCACGCAGGGTTGCAGGATTTGCCTCTATATCTTCCCAATAGAGTGGAGTAGAGTTAGACACCCACTGTCCCTGGGCGTTATATGTGAATCCTCTGAGTAAATTATAAGATCCGTTGTCTTCGAGATAAACGTTCATCACGTCGCCCACTGTTACGCCCAGGCTCTCCCCAGCCGGAGTACTTACCGGAAGAACGTTTAGTTCGATCTCGTCTGTGGTCCAGTCGACTACGTTCGCGCTTATCGTAACTCCTTCTTTGTCGAGGTTGACGGTCAACGTCAACGCTTCGCCGGCGTTGTATGTCAGTCCGCCGGCCGGAGCATTCGCGGTATAAGGACGTCCGTTTATATTTACGGTAACTACCGCGCTGTTAGCGGATATGGTTTGAGGCTGTATGATAGCAATACCGTTGTTCCTGTCTGTTCTGTCTACGGTGATGTTTGCTGTACGTGTACCTTCCACGAATAATCCGTTTATTGCGCTCGCGCCTGTGGTATATCCCGGAAGAGTTATTGTGGCGTTCGCAAGTTCGTCCGCATTGAACGTGTTCGAAGCGAGCCTTACTATAAGTTTTGAAGCTGCGTGCCTTAATGTGAATGCAGCGCTCGTATATTGAGGGACGCTTATTGGATCCGCGATAAGGATGTCCGCAACCTGATTACTGTTAAGGGCTGGTGCCGCGGTCATCGATGCGCGAAGATTCGCTGGATACCGGTCTATATCTTCCCAATAAATAGGAGTATCAGCCTGCCATTCTTCTTGTGTATTATATGTGAACGATCTTAGTAAGTTCCATGTGTCATTGTTCTCCATGTAAACATCGAGGACGTCTCCGACTTCCACACCTACGCTCTCTGCCGCAGTGGTGCTGATCCTGAGTACGTTTATATCGAGTTCGTCCGTGGTCCAGTCGATAACATGTGCGCTGATAGTTACGTCCTCCTTGTCGAGGTTGACCGTAAGCATAAGTGCTTCGCCCGGATTATATGTGAATCGTGCATTTCCCGGATAAGCGTTATAAGGACGTCCGTTTATGGTTATCGTAATGATAGGTTCTCCTTCTTCCAGTGTCTGCGGCTGTATAATAGCTACACCGTTCGATGTGTCTGTGCGATCCACTGTAATATTCGTACGTACCGTACCTTCTATATACTGTCCGTTCTCTTCGTATCCTCCTGCGAGGTATTGCGGAAGAGTGAGGGTCGCACCTGCAAGCTCTTCAGCCGTAAATGTCTCTGAAGCCAGTCTTACGACTACTTTAGATAATGCGTGGTGTAAAACAAAGTTAGCTCCCTGATGGCGCGATACGGTAAGATCATCCGCTATAAGAATGTCAGGCATCTGCGAGTCGTTAAGTGGTTCCGCTGCTATGATAGAAGCGCGCAGTTCCGCTGGGTCCTGTTCGATGCTCTCCCAATAGAGGGGGCTGTTTGGCGTCCACGTTCCGTCTTGGTTATAAGTAAATTCGCGGAGCTGGCTGTAATTTTCAGAATCCGTATCTTTGATATATACGTTCATCACGTAACCCGGAGTAACCCCAACGGTTTCACCTGCCGGAGTACTTACGTCGAGAATGTCCAGCGTTACTTCTTCCGTAACCCAATCGACTACAGTCGCGCTTACAGTAACGCCTTCCTTATCTATATTAATTACGATTATCTTCGCTTCACCCGCGTTGTAATTGAATCCGTCTGTTCCTGCCGCTGCAGTATATGTATTGCCGTTAAGAGTAATCGTAGCGACCGGACTTCCGGAACTTACCGTTTGAGGCTGGAAGATGGCTGTTTTGCCGTTATCCCCTTCTACCGGAAGAATGTTTATTCTGTCCGTACCTTCGATGAACTGCCCGTTCTTTTCGTAACCGCCTGTCAGGTAGTTAGGGAGAAGTATCTCCGCCCGACCGAGATCGTCTGCACTGAATGTGTTGGAAGCAAGCCTGATGATTGCTTTGGATGCCGCATGTCGGAACGTAAGGTCAAGCCCCGTATTCTTGGCTGTGGTGTAATCGTCTGCAATAAGTATGTCCGGTAATTGAGTCTCGTTCAGAGCGTCTGCAGCAATTATAGAAGCCCGGAAATTCGCAGGATTCTCGGAGACGTCTTCCCAGAATACAGGACTCGCCGCATCCCACCTGCCTGATGAATTATAGGTGAAAGTTTGAAGTAATCCGTATTCTCCATCTTCTTCGACATATACGTTCATCACGTCGCCGACTTCTACTCCCATGCTCTCGCCTGCTTCGGTGCTCACCTGTATGGCGTCATAATACGTCATAGGTCCGTCCAGCCACGGTTCGATGGTCGCGCTGACAGTTATAGGGGTCTGACTGAGGGTTATGTAAAAAGTGTACTGATAGCCTCCCTGTATGTTTAGTGTGTCGCTCATGTATGCTGAGAAGGTGCTTCCGTCAGTTCCTGTAAATTCGAAGGTAACGCCTTACCTGCCTGTCTCGGCATTACGATCCCGTATCTTTCATCTTCATCGTCACACAGAGGAAAGGTTAGATCCGCCATACTGTTGACGTCGATATTCATAATCTCGTTTCGAAGGTCGTAGGTTCCCTTGGTATACATTCCCTTGACGGTGAGTGTAAGTTCGGAAGGATCTATAAAATCACTGTCATCCTGCGGTCTTACTACGAATATCATCTTCGATAATCTGTGATGGAAATTAAGTTGTACTGCCGGATACTGTTTAGAGTATCCCGAAATATGATCCGCCGACAACAGGTCGATATCCGGAAGGATGGTCTGGTCTGCTGTAGAAACAGGAATAAGCATGTCTACATCCAGTCCTGCATAAAAAGGATAATATGCCCTGAATGTAACCGCGCTTCCGTCCTGCGGAAAATAAACCGTTGCCGAAGGAGTGGAAGGCTCGAAAACGCCGTCCGCTCTCGGAGTGTAATAATGGTAATTATAAACATTGTTAACGATCTCTGTCCCGTTATGCGTGAGCATGGCCAGACCGATCGCGTCGTTGTCGTCCCATGAAGTGTCATGAACGCGTGTTCCCGTACCTATACTTGCCGTGAAAGTCGCCTCGACCTTCCCATCTGCAGTAGGATTCACAGTCTCCGTCCTGTCTTTGGTGCAGGAAAAAAAGACCGCTGCAGCGCATACGGATAAAAATAATCTGGTAATTCGTCTTTTCATATCGTATGATTTTTTAATATTCTATTGTGCTTCGAGCCATGATTCGGTACCCTCGTACCAGTCGATTATGTTCATTTCGAAATTCACGCCTACGTTGAGTTCGAGCGTGATATAAAGAGGTTGGTGTACGTTCACTGTATGGAATCCGTCGAATGCGTCCGTAACGTCGACAGATATATTGGAGAAGCTGTCATTCTCGAACATTACCCGTACGTCGAGATTCTGGTCGCTATCCCCGTCGATCCCGATAAGAGTATGTCCGTCGATATAGTTTCCATCTGAATCACGAAGAAGTGTAAATTGAACCGTGCCGTTTCTGAGAACTTCCGGACGTTCTTCACCGTTTACAGGAGGGAATCCGTTGTCGATATCCCTCGAAAGTGCTACTCCATCAAGAGTTCCGACAACATGATCGATAAGTGAGAGCCCGTTACCCGTGAAAATCACCCTTACATACACTTGACGCGTCTGCTGGTGCATCGGAAGGGGAATGATTTGCGATAACTGATTGAAAACAACTTCGTCTATTGTCGATCCTCCGCTGAACGGACCTGCTTCAAGAGCCGTTCCACTGGCGTGGCTTCCTACTGTGACAGTGCGTTCCTCTACCGTTACGTTATCCGCGCGCTCCCAGCCGATGAATTCATATTCTCCGGTAGGAAGATTTACGTCCACTCCGTTGATATCGGAAGTGAAAGTGTAAACATCGTCTTGGTCCTCAGTCGAAGTGACCAATATATTCACCGTGCTCGAACTGCTTTGCGGAGAAGTATCTATCCATCTCGGTTCGATTCTCAGCACCTTCCAACAGTCTTCGTTGTCTTTAGAATCTTTTATACAGGCTGCAGCGATAAATAATATCACTGCTAAAAAACCCGATTTCAAATATACATTCATATTTTATATGGTTTTATTATTTCACTTTCACGTCGGTTTCTCCGGGTTCTTTAGTGGCAGTATACCATTTGCTAAGATGAAAATGAGGGTTGTTACTTACTGTAATCTTACATGTATTGGATGCTTTATGGTATTGGACAGAATATTTCACTGCCTTTTTCCGCTATTTCGGTAAAATCAATTTTTATACCAGTTAAATAAACTGTGTTGTTTATATGTCGATTTGAGCGCAGATAATGTTCGAGAAGGTCGTGAAAATGATTATAAAAGGTTTGGTGGGTGTAGAAAAAACACTTTTGTGACCGGAAAAAAACTTTTTAACGGCGGCTGTTTTTACTATTGGAATAATAAAGATTATTTATAATTCGGAATATTCACGGAATGACTCCGTCCTTTATAAAAGACAGATGCATGCCGGTGAATTTAACTGTATTTTTGCAAAACGATCTGCAGATCTATAAGTATCTTTTATTTTAAAAATCTCGATCTCATTGTCGTTCATAGAGGCGACAAAAAGAAATTTTCCATCGGAAGAGATATTGATGTCTCGCGGATGGCTGCCTGTCCTTATATAATTTCTTAACGATAATCTACCGTTAAAGTCTTCAATATTAAATTCGGCAACGCCGTCGTTATAATTCCGGAATGAAGTATAAATTTTCTTTCCGTCCGGCGAAATTTTTAAGGCTCCTCCGTCTGCGTCCTTCCATTCACGATTTGCAGTATATTCCGCAGTCTGTAACAGTTCGCCGTTGCTGTAAATAAAAGAAATTATCGAACAATCGAGTTCATTGATTAAAAATACTTTTTTTCCGTCCGGATGGAAGCACATATGTCGTGGACCTGCACCGTTCTTCATTTTGTATTTTTTCAGACTTTGTTCATTGATGAACTTTTCTTTATTGCTATAATCGAGTTCATAACGGTAAATATGATCTGTTCCAAGATCTGTCGCAAAGACGTATTCTCCGTCCGGAGTAAATACTATGCAATGAATATGCGGCTGCTCTTGTCGTTCGGGGTAGGTTCCGTGTCCTGTGAATTTTATTATTTGTTTTTCGTTGCTTATAGTTCCGTTTTCTTCTATACAGAAAACGCTGATACTTCCGGAACCGTAATTTGCCGTAACCAGGAATTCACTCCTGATATCTTCAGCGATGAATGTTATTCCGTTTTGCCCGGAATAAGATCTGCCGGTTTCCGAGAGTGAATCGCTGAAAATTGAAAATGCAGTCACGAACGAGAGTCCGTCTCCGCTGCCATTCTCCGTTACCGTATACATATGATTATTTTTTCTGCTCTTTATTATATATGACGGATTGTTAATAATATAGCTGTTAGTTAATTTTAATTGCCCGTTGTCTTTCATTTGAAACGAGAAAATACCTTCGCCGTTATCGTTATTGTAAATTCCGGTTAAAAATTTTTCCATGTCTTATAAATAAGAAATATTATAACAAACATATTCAAGAATAGTACCGTAGGACTTAACTGCCGATTATATGCGGTTGTGGCACGGTAGATGCGGTTATTAAACGGTTAAAATCCGGAAAATTGAAAAAAGTAGCGGTCATAGGCGGTGGATTCTCCGGCCTTTCTGCAGCCTGTTATATGGCTAAGGAAGGTTATGAGGTAGAGTTGTTCGAGAAAAATTCCTCTCTCGGAGGACGTGCGCGGCAGTTGGAAATCAATGGTTTCAGGTTCGATATGGGCCCGACATTTTATTGGATGCCTGATGTTTTCGAATCTTTTTTCGAAGATTTCGGGAGCACTGTTGATGAAAATTACAGGCTTGTAAGGCTTGATCCGGGATATGAAATATATTTCGGGAAAGGCGGTCGTATTAATATCCATAAAAGTTTGGACCAGTTGATCGAAACCTTCGAAGGAATAGAAAAGGATAGTAGTTTATTTTTACGAAAATATCTGCGTTCCGGAGCATATAATTATAGCGTGGCTATGGATAAGGTGGTTTATAAACCGGGAAATTCCATGTCCGAACTGATAATGCCTGAGACTATACGGAGTGCCGGACAATTCACGAATACTCTTAGTGCTGTAATCCGGAAAAATATCAGGGATAGCAGGTTAAGGCAGGTGCTGGAATTTTCTGTACTTTTTCTGGGTGCCAAAGCCGACCGCACACCTTCGTTTTACAGGTTTATGAATTATGCGGACATGATTCTTGGAACATGGCACGTGATGGGAGGAATGTTTAAGGTCGTAGAGGCTATGTCTGCAATCGCACAGAGGTCAGGGGTCAGGATACATACCGGGACTGAAGTTCGGAGAATAATTGTAAACGGTAAAAAAATCTCCGCAGTGGAGACTGCCGGCGGAATAACTGCCACGGATATCGTGATCTCCACCGCCGATTACCGACACGCGGAGATGCTTTTACCGTATAGTTTCAGAAGCTATAGCGACAAATACTGGAGAAAAAAAGACATGGCACCTTCCGCAATTCTTTTCTATCTTGCTTTTGATAAACGTCTTAAAAATGTAAACCATCATACTTTGTTTTTCGACAGCGATTTCGAGAGGCACGCGGATATGATATACGGTAAACCCGGCTATCCGGACGATCCGTTATTTTATGCCAGCTTCCCGTCTGTCACAGACCGTTCGCTTGTACCGGAGGAAAAGGATTTGGGAATCATACTTATTCCCCTGGCATCCGGCATAAAGGAGAATAGGGATATAGCGGATGAATACTATAGAAAAATTACGGATAGAATAAAAGAGGCTGCCGGACAGAATATTACCGACAACATACTGTTTAAGAGAACTTATTATCCTACGGATTTTATCCGGGATTACAATGCTTATATGGGTAATGCTTACGGTCTTGCGAATACGCTGTTTCAAACGGCGTTTCTTAAACCGAAGGTAAAAAGCAGGAAACTGGAAAATCTGTTCTATGCGGGACAACTGACAGTTCCGGGGCCTGGGGTTCCTTCCGCTATAATATCCGGAAAGATTGCCTCGGGAGAAGCATTAAAATATCTCAGAAAAAAACGATGATATGAAATTATATAAAGAAGCATCTTATAGTTGCAGCAGAATGATAACTGAAAAATACAGCACGTCTTTTTCTATAGGGGTCCGTTGTCTTGATCCGGCAATAAGGGATGCCGTGTATGCGATTTACGGTTTTGTAAGGCTTGCCGACGAGATTGTCGATACATTTCACGAATATGATAAAGAAAAGATTTTAGACCGCCTGGTCGATGATTATCGATGTAGTTGCGAGGAAGGCTTGAGCATCAATCCGGTGGTCAATGCGTTTGTTCATACGGTGAAAAAATATGGGATAGACGACTCACTTATCGATTCGTTTATCAAAAGTATGCGAAGTGATATAGAAAAAAAGAATTTGATGAAGAGGGGATAAAAGAATATATATACGGTTCGGCAGAATCGGTAGGTCTGATGTGCCTTAAAGTATTTGTGAACGGAGATGAAAAAGAGTACCGGAAATTGAAATATCCCGCACAGAAACTTGGCTCTGCCTTCCAGAAGGTAAATTTTCTTAGAGATATACGACAGGATTCCGGTGAACTCAGCCGTAACTATTTCCCTGTATTAAAATACGAACCTCTGACCGAACGTACCAAAAGAATTATAATAGAAGACATAATGCATGATTATGCATGTGCGGAGAAAGGCATCAATGAACTGCCGCGCTGTGCCAGACTTGGGGTCAACACTGCGTATATTTATTATCGTACACTAACGGCACGTCTTGCAGAGACCCCGGCGGAGAAACTGACGGAGAAAAGAATACGTATAGGTAATGGACAGAAACTTCTTCTTTTCGGGAAATCATATTTAAATGTAAAATTCGGTTAATGATGGTAATACTTTTAGATAAGGACGGAAATATAATAGGATCGCAGGAAAAAATGGCCGCTCATGTCGACGGTAGTTTACATCTTGCTTTTTCGGTTTTCGTGTTCGATTCACAGGGGCGGATACTTCTCCAGAAGAGGGCTTCCGATAAGTATCACTCCGGAGGGTTATGGACAAATACCTGCTGCAGCCATCCTGTGCCGGGAGAAAATATCGAAGAAGCAGCCCACAGGAGGCTCATGTATGAGATGGGGATGGATTGTAAACTGTATTTTGTCGACAAGTTTACTTACAGGGCAGAGCTTGATAATGGACTTACGGAACACGAGACCGATTATATTTTCATAGGCATATCGGATAAATATCCGCTTCCACATCCCGAAGAAGTGGAAGGTTTCAGGTATTCTTATCCGGAAGATATCAGGGCGGATATATTGAGAAATCCCTCCGATTATACCGAATGGTTCCGTATAATTATGGATCGTTATGGAGAAATTATAGAAGACGAACTTGGTTTGATTGCCATATGAAAATAGCAGTTATCGGTGCAGGAATAGGAGGACTGGCATCTGCCATAAGACTGGCGGCTTCCGGGCACAGCGTTGCCGTGTTCGAAAAGAACTATGCTCCCGGAGGTAAGATCTCCGAACACCGGAAATCAGGGTTCCGATTCGACACAGGGCCTTCTCTATTTACATTGCCGGAACTTGCCGGTGAGCTTTTCGATATTTGCGGTAAGGACATTCGCGATTATCTGGATTATGTGAGATTGGAAACCAACTGTAAATATTTTTTTCCTTCGGGTACTGTTTTTAATTTCTTCCATGAAAAGGAGAGGTTAACGAAAGAAATTGCGGATAATACCAAGGAAAAACCGGAAAAAATATTCGACCGTCTGCGTAAATCTGAAGAAGCGTATAACCTGGGGGCACCGGTGTTTCTGTTCAATAATTTCAGAAAACTTTCGAATTTTACCACTGAACCGTTCCGTAAAATGCCATCGCAATTACATAAACTCGACTTCTTCAGAACAATGCATCGTGCCAATTCGGAAGATTTCGATGATCCGGAAATATCGATGATATTCGACCGGTATGCCACTTATAACGGTTCCAGCCCGTTCAGAGTCCCGGCAACGCTTAATATGATAGCGCATCTGGAGAATAACCTGGGGGCTTTTTCCCCGAAGAGAGGAATGTATTCCATAGTGGAAGCTCTCTATCGTCTTGCTGTCGATGCCGGTGTCGAGTTCCGTTTGGGTGAAAAAGTAGAAAAAATAATTGTAAAAGACAGGCTTGCCGCCGCTGTAAAAACTGCTGTGACCGAGTTCCCTGTCGACGCGGTCGTGTGTGCCGTCGACGCACGATATGCCGCAGAGAATCTTTTCGAGTATCATCCGATTAAAAAACGGCTGAATAGAGCCGAACCGTCTTCTTCCGCAATGATATTTTATTGAGGAATCGACAAAGAGTTTCCTGAACTGGAACTTCATAATATTCTTTTTACATCGGATTATAAAAAAGAGTTCCGGCATATATTCGGTAAAAAAACAGTTTATGAAGATCCTACCGTGTATATATTTATAAGTTCTAAGATCGTCAGGTCAGATGCACCGCTAGGTTCGGAGAATTGGTTCGTAATGATAAATGTACCGTCAGATATTGGACAGGAATGGGAAGATCTGGTTGCTTGCACCCGCAAAAACATAATCGATAAAATAAATAAAATTCTGGGTGTCGATATTGAAAAACATATCGTGTGCGAAAATATAGTGACTCCGCAAAATATTGAAAAAAATACCTCCAGTGTCGGAGGGGCGCTCTATGGTACATCGTCGAATTCGATGTTCTCTGCATTTCTGCGTCATCCGAATAAATTGAGGAAGTTTGAAAATGTTTATTTTGCCGGAGGAAGCGTTCATCCCGGAGGTGGAATTCCATTGTGTCTGGCGAGTGCTAAAATCGTTGCGGACGAAATAAACGGTTTATGAATTGGGCTGAAAAAATAATGACGCATAAAGAACTGCCTGTGGCATATATTAAATTCTATGCCGTTGGTCTTGTTATCTTTATGGTTCCTTTTACGCGTCCGTTGTTCGTTCATATAATTGCACTGTCCTTACTGCTTGTGATTTTTACCGTATTCTATATGGAAAAGAATTGGAACGGTAAGTTAATATGGGTTTTAACAGCGATTGCAGTATCTTCTTTTTTTATTGAAATGACAGGTGTGAATGGCGGCGAGATATTCGGTGAATATAAATACGGACAGGGACTTGGCGTTAAGGTCAATGGAACTCCTCTGATAATAGGTATAAACTGGGCGTTTTTAAGTTATGCCGCTCATGATATTGCATCGCGGGTTGTAAGATCAAAAATGGTCGTGATTATTCTGGGTGCGGTATTGATGATTATATACGACCTTATTATGGAATGGGTCGCACCGCTAATGAATATGTGGAGTTTTGAAACGGGTTATCCGCCGTTCCGTAATTTTACCGCATGGTTCCTGTTCTCACTTATATTTATCTCTTTGTTCGAATTGTTCCGTATCAAATCCGATAATCGTTCCGCGAGGGTACTTTTTATTATGCAACAGATTTTTTTCGTGATAATCGGCATTTACGGCGCGATATTTATAAGAGGGTAGTATAAAGTTTTAATTATGGCTACAGTAGGGGTTTTACTTTTCATATTTGCGGTCGTCAGTCTGACAGTATCCGCATATAATTATTTCAGCCGTCCGTATCTTCCTAAGAATATTATTCTGGAAGATGAGCCGTTTGTTTCCATATTGATTCCCGCCCGTAATGAGGAAAATAATATTGCGCGCCTACTCGACGATCTGAGAAAACTGGACTACCGTAATTTGGAGGTAATAGTATACAATGATAATTCGACGGACAATACTGCACGTATAGTGGAGGATAAAAAACTTTACCTGAATATTAAACTTATAAATGCAGGAGAACCTGAGAAGGGATGGACCGGAAAAAAATTATGCCTGTGAAATACTGTCGCGCAAAGCGAGAGGTGATTTTGAAATATTTCTGGATGCGGATGTTCGTGTAGGCAGTGATTTTATACCCGGCGCGGTAAAATATATGAGGGACAACGGACTCAACCTTCTTTCGTTATTTCCCTGCCAGATAATGACCGATAAAGGAAGCCGTATGGTAGTACCGCTGATGAACTGGATACTTTTAAGTCTCTTACCTCTAAGAGCTGTCGAACGAAGCACTATTCCGGCTCTTGCAGCAGCAAACGGACAGTTCATGATGTTCCGACGAGAGGACTACGATGCCGTAAGACCGCATAACGTTTGCCGGAAAGAGAACGTGGAAGATATGGCAATAATAAAACTTTATAAGAACTGCTGTTATAAAACCGCTGTTCTTCTCGGATCAGAAGATGTTTACTGCCGTATGTATGAGGGATTTAAAGAATCCGTTTACGGCATGTCGAGGAGTGTTTTCGATTTTTTCGGAAAGTTGGAAATAGTCGGTTATTTATTCCTTATCGCTACAACCGTGGCTCCTTTTATCATATTTATTTTCAACGGGTTGTTAATGGGAATAATTTATCTGCTGATAGTTATACTCATGAGGATTTTCGTTTCGCTTGCAAGCCGTCAGTCAGTGATGCAAAATATTTTACTAATGGGGCCTCAACAGATAATTTTAGGAATTATAATGATAACGGCTTCAGTAAGCCGCAGAAAAAAGAACATGAAATGGAAAGGAAGAAATATATACGTATCAGAATAATTTTAATAAGCCTTGCCCTATTGATATGCGGATCGTCCCGATCGGAATATTCCGAAAGAATCTATTCTGCTTATATCACCGGAGATATGAATGAATGGGAGAATGTTATAAATGAAATAGAAGAACAGGAAACTTTAACTATCCGGGAAAAAAAAGAATTGCTGGAATATTATTACGGCTATGTCGGCTTCCTGTTGGGAGAAGGAAAAAACTCCGGTGCGAAAAAATATATAACAAAGGCTGACGATCTGATATACCGGCTTGAAAATTCCGGTTCCTCGGATGCTATGGTTTTGGCATGCAAAGGAATTTTTCTGGGCTATAAAATGAATTTGTCCAGGATAAAAACTCCTGTACTCGGACCGATGTGCATGAAGTATATCAATAAGGCTTACGAAACCGATCCGGAAAATATTCAGGCTATCGCCGATAAAGGACATATGCTGTACAATGCGCCATCGTTGTTCGGCGGAGATAAAAAAGAAGGAATAATTTATCTCGAAAGAGCAGTGAAAAAACTGGAGGATACGGGTACGGCTAAGGGTAATTGGATGTACCTTAATATTCTTACCGGTCTTGCGCAGTATAAAAATTCTATGGGCGATAGGCAGGGAGCAATTGATACTTACGAAAAAATAATTGCGTTCGAACCTGACTATGTATGGGTTCGCGACGAACTTTATCCTGAATTACAAAAATAAAAGCGGCCGGAGCCGCTTTATTTAATTTTTGGAGTAGAGACCTATACGGTTGCCTTCACAATCCAAAATGGTACAAAAGAATCCTCCGTTTTCGCATTGGATTGCGGTTTTGGAAATTATTGTTGTTCCTCCGTTAGTTTCTGCAATGGTAACGGATTTTTCTATATTTTCCGTATTGAAACTCACCAAAACCCCTTGTGCGGATGGTTTGAAATTTTCTGCAAAAGATATGGATCCGATATTTTCGCCTGACGAACCAGCGATAAATCCCATTTTCTCAGTGTCGCATTCCATGCGCTCGATAGTGCATGAAAAAAGTTTCTCATAGAATTTTACGGCCCGGTCGAAGTTTGCTGCCGGGATATCGAAGAAAGCAATTAGTTTTTCCATTTTTATATATTTTATTCAGTGCGAAATAACCAATTTCCGCACTAGTAAAATTGTAAAAAACGGACATCTTTACAGATTGTCGAAATAATCTGAGTATGGGCAGGAAGTTTTAAGATATCCCGAAGGAGTAAAACCCGTAAACTTTTTGAAATCCCTGTCCATATGGGATTGGTCGTAATATCCGGAATCGAGGCTTACTGACGTAAGGTCCCTTGTGCCGGCCTGCATAAGAGCAAGAGCCTTCTGATAACGCACTATGCATATAAATTCTTTAGGATTTGTACCGACATAAGATGAAAATATCCTGTTGAATTGTTTGTTACTGAGACAGGTATGTTTCGCTATCCGTGATACATCAGCCTGCCCGGATTCGATCAGGTTTACCGCATAACTCATGCGGTTGTGATTAGGAAACGCGTCTTCCCGTATATGATTCGAAAGACATTCGTCAATGATCTTCTTTAAAGAGAGGCCGTCGTGCGCTTCCTGTATCCGTTTTTCGAGATCTACGAGCCATTGGATCCCTGATGAATACAGCGGGACCGAGATGTTTTTTAGTTCGTTTACCGGGAACGGGACAAAGGCCCTCGCTCCGTGCGGGGTGAACGTAATGCATACCATATCCGTAATACCTTCTACTGTCAAATCCGAATAGGACGTAGTCTGTCCGCAGATAAATGAACGGGACTGATTGCATCCGTTGAAAATATCGTATGGGAGTCCTCCCCTGTGTATCATAATGTTGATTGTGCCGTATGGAATTACCCGTTGTTTCGCAGGTTCGGAACTAAAAGTTCTAAGGAACCAGTAATTCTTAACGAACGGCGCAAGCATGGAAGAAGGATATAGATATTTGTATTCGAACATAACATTTGTTTGACCCCATAAAATTAATTAAATTAGAACAGGTTTTAATTATAAGAAGTAAAAAAATGAAGAAAATTATATTTTTTAGTTTAATATTTTTCATTCTTCCGACTTCTGCCTTGAATTCGCAGGATATATATGTTTATGGAAAAGTTTTATGCGACAGCCTTAATCTGTCTTTGATAGGCGCTACTATTAATTGGGCGGGTAGCGATGCCTACGTTATAGCCGGTGAGAATGGTCGTTTCTCTATTCCTGTTATAGAGCATAAGGATTCTCTTGTAGTGCGTTTCATCGGTTATGTAAGCGATACGGTAAAAGTCACGGATATTGACGAGGAAATCATTTTTCGACTCATAACAGATACTACAACAATTTGTGAGGGAATAATATGTAGAAGGGTTGAACTTAATTCTTTTTTGGATAACGAATAAATGAAGCGGTCCGTGGGGACCGCTTCATTTATATAGAGTTCTGAAAATTATTCGATAACGATGATTTGGTTTGTGCCGATTTCTTTTGCGAAGTTCAGATCATGGGAGATCAGCAGAATTGTTCCCTTATATTCTTTTATGCTGTTCGTGAGTATCTCCATACTGCGGATGTCGAGATTGTTCGTGGGCTCGTCCAGAATAAATACGTCAGGAGTACTGTCTTTAACTGCCATACAACACAGTGTGAGCCTCAGCTTTTCACCTCCGCTGAGCGCGGAACATTTTTTCTCCCAGGACTCCTTTGGGAAGAGATACCTATGGAGCTCGGTCTTTATTATATGGTCGTGGATATTGGTCGTATTGAATTTATCGACCTGCTCTATTACGGTAAGAACAGGATCTATTAAAGAATATTCCTGATCGAGGTAGATGTGAGAGAATTCAGTACGCTGAACGATCCCGCAGGATGGTTGGAGGTAATTCATTATTATTTTTAGCAGGGTGGTTTTGCCGGAACCGTTATCTCCGCATAGTTGTATGCGGTCTCCGCTGAAAATTTTTACGGACAGTGGGTGCTTCCATAGATAATTATCCCCGGAATAGCTGAAATTGATATCTTCAGCGGAGAACAGAACCTTGCCTTTATGCAGTTCCGACTGCTCTATTTTCACCTTCATATCGTGGCCGGGAGCAAGTTTGGCGCGCAGTTTCCGGATCTCTGCCGCAGTGTTTTCGATCTTCTCTGCGTGTTTGTCTGCCAGATTATTATAACTTTTTTCAGCGTTGTCCTTCAGTGTCTTCATCATTATACGTGGGACGCCTTCCCGTTTCTTTTGTTTTTCTCCGCGTAAGTCCTGCTTCTGTTTTCGATCCATTACCTCCGAGGCCGTACGGCGTGCGAGACGGAGTTTTTTTTTCTTTTTCCCCGATACTTTCTATCAGGGCTTCAGTCTCGGTGTCTTTAATTTCCTTGTAAAGGTCGTAGTTTCCGCCGTATCTGTGGACTCCGTTCGATGTAAGTTCGAGAGTAGCGTCCATAAGGTTCAGAAGTTCGCGGTCATGGCTTACTAACAGTATTGTTTTTTTAGTTTCGACGATAAATTTATATAACCGTTCTCGACTGGTGCGGTCCAGATGATTGGTAGGTTCGTCCATAAGGATATTGTCAGGATGGTATATCTCTATGCCGGCAAGGAAGACCTTTGTTTTTTCACCTCCGCTCAGATTATTTAAACTGTCCTGCAATGAGATATGTTCCAATCCCCATGAATTAAGCGAGGTTCTGGAACGTTCTTCGTTCCATTCGTCGTTAAGTATCTCATAATCTTCGTCAGTTCCGTTGCCTCCAAGTATGTTATTTAAGGCACAGACTTTTTTATCGATTCCCATGGTTTCAGCTACGGTCATATTATTGAACTGCCCGAAGTGCTGGGGAATGTAATACACCGTTCCCTCGACGGAAATATTCCCTTCGTATTGACGGAGCTGTCCCGCGATTATTTTTAAAACGGTGGATTTGCCCGTGCCGTTATTGTCTATAAGGGAGGTGCTGTTGTTCGCAGTAACTGAAAAAGAGATTCCCGAAAATAATTCTTCACGGTCGGGATGACGGTACGATAAGCCGTTGACTACAATACTCATGGTTGAAAAAATTTAGACTGTGATCGCCTGTATGTAAAAATGATTTTGATGAAATAATTACAGGAACCGGATGTCCCTGTTTTAAGTTTTTACGATTTTATAGAAAGAAATCTATCGTATTTTCATCGGAGTGTTTATTCGTTTGTGCAAACGTAAGTATTATTTTTTTATAAAACAAAAACCGGACGTTTGTCCGGTCTGAGTTATTCTTGTTCCGTGAGACAAACATCCACTATCCATGCCCAGAGGTTGCCCATAAGAACATGTGCAGGATTGTTCGGATCGATCGTCATGGTAGCGGCATTTGTAGCTGTAAGACTTAGATACGAGCCAGTAGAACCTTCGTTAACGTTGCCGTATAGGTCTATGTCTCCTGAAATTATTATACGCCTGTCCGGATTCACGGCAAGTATGTAATAGCCTGAAGATGCGACACTGGTGCTCCGAAGTATCGGAATGAATCCGGCTGCCTCTGCTACGGCAGGAGCAATAGTACCGTATGTGTTATCCCGGCATTGATAGTAGAAATCAGATGTAAGTGTGCCGAACGGACCGTATTTGATGAAGTCAGGAGCGTCGTCCGATGTATAAGTATAAGGAGCAATGTTGTTTCCGAATGTAGTGGCCAGTCCGAGCCTGTCCATCATCGTGTAGTTAGTGCTGGCATTATCGAACTGAACGATCAATATCCTGTTCTCGTCTTCTTCGAGCCATTGCAGTATATCCGTAACATCCGCAGCAGGAGGATTGTCTGAAAATGTAAGATACAAAACATCGCATCCCTGAAAATAATTGCGGGGCATACTGTTGACCAGATACACTCCGGAAATATATATTCCTGCCATATCTACTGTTCTTCCGGGGCCGAAGTTCTGGGGGCCCAAATTAAGCGAACCCGCAAGCATGTTGCCTAATCCAAAGGCTCGTACCCCCGGCTCAGCGTCCATCCGATGCCTGTGACAAAGTTGCCGTAGCTGCCGATCTCATGTGTCGAATTGAAGATGCTGACCGCCCTGCCGGTGTAATTTGACGGACCCTGCGTTACGGTTATAACTATTCGGAGCCGACCTGCGACCAATACGAGATATTTGGTCGCCGCAGTGGCTGGATTGTAGGGCGCCACTGAAGTGAACAGTACTTCGGTACCGTCGTCCGAGATAGATGCCGTGAACAGATTGTCCGGATCTTGGAAATTTCCGCCAAGTGTAATATATCTCGATTCGTCGAGTATATTGCCGTCCTCATCGCTCCAGTATGCGCGGTATGTATCAAGACTGGTATCTACTTCGACAGCCTCTGTCGAACCTGCTGCGTATCTGAGCCTTACTGAACGTCTTGAGACGCCGAAATAATTGACGTCGTCGTAAACCATATTTGTAGTTATCTCATCCCATACGACAATTTCAGTTTCGATCTGTGATGAAGGATATATGGAAGCCTCTTCGTCTGTCGACCATCCCGGTGCAAGTACCTCTGATATATGGAATTCATAACGATGGTTCCTCAATATCTGTCCGAACAGTTCCGGGGCGCCGTCCGGAACAAAGTCCATGCAGTAATATGTGGTTATGGCATCATTACCGTAACGTCCTCCGATCACGACCACCGTAGCGTTTAACTGTCTGTCCGCTTCAGTAGGCATGGCTGATTCCGGAATATATATCTGTTCTTCGAAAACCGTTCCGGTTGCAGTAAAAGTTGCAGTATTTACCGTATAGGGCGTGCCGTCAGGTATGGACGGTGTGGTGACCACGTTACTATCGATTACATTTGGAATTATCTGCAATTCGTCTGCAGTGCGGAATACCCGTACTGAAGTAAGTGTGAAGTTTGCTGCGTCGTTTATTACGTCCACCCTTGCGACCGAGCGGACGAGATAGGTCGATAAAATGGAATTCTCTCTCAGACCGCCCGGAAGATCCAGGACTGCGGACATGGGTAGGTTATCCGTAAATCCTGCGGATGTGTAATCCATGGTAATAGCCGTTTTGACCTGCTCTTCTGTCGCGCCTGTGCTGATTCCGCTAACTGCCGACGGTGCGTTGGCCGCCAGATACATTCTTACCGGATTGTCTGTAGGAACGATTCTCGCCAGAAACTGGTAGCCGTCCGCGGTAGTGGATATAGAATAACCTATGACCGAATACCGGAATTCCAGTCCGCTTCCCAAATCTTCGAAAATAATTACATTGACATGGCTGAGAAGCTCTTCGTCCGGTGCTTTGGTAGGGTTGAATCCCGGTGTTTTAAGAACCAGGATCAGATCCGTTTCTTCATCGTGAGGAATTACGGTGGTCTGTTCTTTTGTGCATCCGCACAGAACTAATAACCCTGAAATTAATATGTATAATATTTTTTTCATATTGCGGATGATGTATTGGTTAAAAAACCGGTTTGACGTTATTCGAGCCCCAGTCCGCGACTGAAACACTGACGGAAATATCATCGAATTTTATATGTATAGGAACGGTTATCTCCTGCACATTCTCTACGTCGATATCATTATCCTTTAGGAATTTCTCAATATCTACGGTAAAATAAACGTCTCCGTTCGAATCGAGAATATTTATTTTTATCGGAGTGTCGTTTCTAAATCTCAGAAGGTCGAATTCCGCAAAGGCTATCTCTTCATTTGAATCTGTTTCACACAGCGGATAGACACTCGATGTCTCACCCGTTAGATTCATTCCGAAATCATAACCGACATTGGCGTTGGTTATTTCGATAAGGCCTGCAATCAATGCGCGTGTTTCGAAGGAACTGTCGAATCCTTCGACGTAAATTTCCATGTTTATATGTGCGGAACGGAAGAACAGGGTATCCGAATCATGGCCGGGAGATATCGTTATTATGTCCGAAGAATAATACAGCGAATCGAAATTCCGTATTACGTTACCGTTAAGGTAATCCGGATGATAGAGCCTCATGGCTGAAAATCCGGATTCTCCTGTTATTTTGGAGTATTCGGAAATATTTCCCCATGCGACTATCCTGTAAGTGCCGGAAGTCAGGTCCAGTTTCGCCCCCTGAAATTCGTGAAGGTATTGTTTGTCATAAATATAGTGGTTCATCAGATTGTCTTCGGAGTCGAAAACGTACATGTCCACCATGTTTATGTGCGAACTGAAAATATCCCGCTGTCCATTGCCGTAATAAATGAACAGCAATTCATGCTCGTTTACAACGGGACAGTCGTCCCTGTCTTCTTTTATACATGATAAGAGAAGACAAAGGATGACCGCTAATATTCCGGTATTTTTAAAAGACATCAAACAATTTTTCTATATTATAGGAGTCACTGTTTCCACGACCCACGGAGCCACTTCCACGTGCACCCATACGTTCTTGGATTCTGTTTCGGGGAAGATCTCGAGATCGTCGTCGCTGAATTGGAGCGTAGCGATCCTGTAGATAGTGTTCCTGTCGAATTCAGTCACTTCGTCGTTGCCGCTGTCCAGATATCCTTTTACGGTTACATATCTCGTGCCTATGACCTGATTGTTATTCACCGCTACGATGTCCGTAACTTTAAGGATAATATGCGGAACAGGGCTCGAATCGCCGAATACATGGTATGCCCACGTTCCGTTATCAGGTTCTGTCGTTCTTCCGTTGGCTACCACTATACGGTTGTTAATCTGGTCGAACATAGACATGTAGTACCTGTATGCGAAATCGTCGTTTTCAGGATCCGAATCGTAATTACTTACATCTGAACCATTGTCCGTGTATGAATAGTTCGTATAATCGAGATCGAGCGTCGTTTGCTGATAGTAATAGTTGATATAAATTCCTTCGATCGTCATCGACTGCAGAAGAGTTCCGGTGTATTCTATCTCGTCTATTTCGATTCGAGCTACTATAGGGGATATCTCGACGTTAGCGTAAAGATCGCCTGCTGTCAGGGCTTCGTCGCCGTTCCATGTATTGGAGCCTACTACATATTCGTCTATAGTGTCGCGTCCATCCATTAGGGTAAGCAGACCGTCAACTGTCGTAGCGTCCCGAAGTGCACCGTGGTTGTTTTGCTCGATGTTTAACACGACTTCTTGTATCTGGGACAAAGGAATTCCGTCGACCATCGGAAATGTTGATCCGTCGCCCTGCATATCGACAGTGTTATAGTTGCCTATTACGTAAACCTGTGTTACGGACGAAGGAATACCGTCGAATCTGTATCCTTCTTCGAGTTCGGTTACCGACGGATTGCCGTTAGCGCTGATAGTGCGGTAGTCGAATACGATAGGATCCGCCGCACCGTCCAGAAAATATATAAGTGCAGAGTATAAAGGAGCTGCTTCTCCTGCTTGTGAAGGCTCGTCAGATTTTGTTTTGCTCTTCGAAGCAAAATCGATCTGGAGGTAAACTGATTTTGTTTCCCGTGGATTCGGTTCTGGAGACGTTGTTTCATTTTTATTGCTGCAGCTGATCAATACAAGGGCTGCCACTGTTAATGTTGAAAAGATTTTTTTTCTCATTTTCTTAGATTTTGATAGCTTGAGATTAATTTCTTTATGTGCTATCATTATCTGAGCCATCCGTTTCGGGCGGTTAAAATGCAGTATTATTCTTTATTAACCGATAATTTTTTTCGAAAACCTGCCCGTTGGAAAAAACAGGATGCTGTTCGGATATAACGGATGATTTCCGGTGCCGGAAAAATGGAGAATAAAGTCCGAAAGCGGTATTTACGTGAAGGTATGGTAATATAACCCCGGCGCTTAACCGTGCTGTGCGGTACTTTATTTGATATGGTACGGTAAAAATTATATGAGGGATCAATTCTTGTTTTCGCTTATGTCGATTCCCCACTGCGCAAGTCCGAGAACTACAGGCAGCACGGATTCACCGACGGGAGTGAGTTTGTACTCTACCTTTTGGGGAACGACAGGGTATATAACCCGTTCTATCAGACCGCTTTTTTCCAGTTCACGGAGGGTTTGGGTAAACATTTTGTTGCTGATATGGGGGAGGGTGCGCTGTAATTCCCCGGAACGCAGTGGACCGTCTTTGAGATGGAATACCACCATTGTCTTCCATTTGCCTCCTATAAGACTCATGGCAAGTTCGAGCGAACATAAATATTCATCGCCTTGAAAAAAATATTTTTTTATAACAGGTTGGCAATCCATAATTTACTCCTTTTAGTAACTATAATACTTTTTGGTAGGTACTTTATTTTATGATATAAAGGTAATATTTTAGCCGTATACTATAAAACATATAAAAGAAATTATTATGAAAAAATTATTATCGATAGCAGTTCTTTTATCGTCCGCTATTTTATCAAATGCGCAGACGGAACTTATTACGGTGGCGGAATCCGGTTATCAGTGGACCGGTGTTGCCGTGTCGAAAGAAAAAAGAATATTTGTCAATTATCCGACATGGAAGGTCCCGTCAGATTTCAAAGTCGCGGAAATTGTCAATGGTAAAGAAGTAGCGTATCCTTCGGTAGAGGATCAGGAATTATTTGTTTGTGTGCAAAGTGTTTATATAGATAATAAAAACAGGTTGTGGATACTCGACCCAGCAAGCCCGAATTTCAGGGGCGTGACGAATGAAGGTCCTTATTTATATCAGGTGGATCTTGAGAAAAATGAGATAGTGAGAGCCTACAAATTCTCGGAACGGTCTTATTCGAAGAAGAGCTACCTGAATGACGTACGCATAGATACGGAAGGTAACATAGCTTATGTAACCGATTCCGAATTGGGCGGTATCGTGGTACTTGATCTGGGTTCCGGAGCTTCTTGGCGCGCGCTCGACAGTGAGTGTAAGGCAGTGCTTGCGAATCTGGACGGAATAAATTTCAAATCTACCGGTAAATCGAAAAATATAACCAACAGCGACGGAATAGAACTGTCTGATGATAACTCAACTCTTTATTTTTCAGCTTTAACAGGGGATATACTCTACGAAATTCCTACATCGGCATTACTGGACAGGTCGATGAGTCCTGCTGAAAGATGCGGTCATGTCAAAGTTGTAAACAAGGACAATGTTCCCGCGGACGGTTTTATTTTGCACGATAATAAATTATATATGGCTAATCTGCCGGAAGGAGGGATCTGGGAATACAATATTGAGACCGGGAAGGGTCGAACTCTCGACTTTGGCGGGAAGACGATCCGTTGGGCGGACAGTTTCTCAAAAGACAATGACGGATATATTTATTTTACGACATCGCAAATAAATTACCCGGAGAATCAAATGGTAAAGTACGGACTATTTAAATTCAAACCTTAATGAAAAAAACAAAAAAACTAACATGTGTTATCGCTATTATGACACTGATGACTTTTACAGCAGGCACCATTGAGGATGTTTTAGGAAATTCTCTGGCGGATTCGCAGGATGAAGGAAGTACTATGAAACCGGTAATGTCTCAACTCGGATTCGAAGATACGGTTTATAAAAATACGGCGGATGGTGTATGGAGGCTTGATAACGGCGTTGCCGTTTATTCTTCTTCCCGATATGCGGGTGATGTTAAAGGGTTCAGGGGAGAGGTCCCGCTATTTATAGCTGTCGACCAAAATAATATAATAGTCGGTATTGCTGCCGGGGAGAATCGTGAAACCCCTGACTACTGGAATTTTGTAGTTAACAGCGGTCTTCTGCAAAAATGGAACGGGATGACATTGGATGCCGCGCTTCACAGCGAAGCTGACGTAGTATCCGGAGCAACTTCCAGTTCTACAGGAGTAATAAATACAGTCAGGAAAACTATATCCGGAATAAAAGATAATTTAAAATAACATATTATGAAAACGACAAAACCTTTATTTCTTCTGCTTTTATTGGTCTTTATAGGTATAGATAAACTCTCCGCGCAGGAAGCTCCTGCCGGTATGACCGCTATAGAAGCTATCACCAGCCGTGTAAGTATTCGTGAATATACGGATCAAAAAGGTCCGCGTGAAGCATTGGAAAATATCGTTCGTGCGGGAATGGCCGCTCCTTCGGCAATGAACAAACAGCCGTGGCAGTTCATAATTCTCGACGATACTGATATCCTGAAATCTATCGGTGAAAAACTGCCGACTTCAGCTATGGCGCAGCGAGCTCCCGCGGCGATTCTCGTATGCGGCGACCTTACCAAAACCGGACAGGGATGGCAGGAGGAATATTGGATACAGGACTGCTCCGCAGCATCGCAGAATATTCTTCTGGCGATTACCGAACTTGGACTCGGCGGTGTGTGGACAAGCATTTATCCTGCGGATAACAGAATTAAAATAGGTGCTGAAGTTCTGGGACTACCTGATCATATTGTTCCTCTTAATATAATTCCTGTCGGTTATCCTTCCGGGGAGAATCAGCCGAAAGATAAATGGAACGAAGAAATGGCACACTGGAATAAATGGTAAAATTTCTTATATTTAGTGCACAAAGGTTGTATGGAATGTAAGATTGAAAATTATGACACGACGGGAAGCATTGAAATATATGATGCTCGCAGGGTTAGGTACTCTGGTACCGTGGCTGGATTTAAAAGCCGCAGATACTGTTGACGCATCACCACTTAAAACCGATAAGAAACGAATGAACGATAATATGAAAGTACTTCTTTTAAATGGGAGCCCTCATAAAGAAGGGTGCACATATACCGCATTAACCGAAATTGCCGGAGCGCTGGATAAGGAAGGTGTCGGTTCCGAAATAATACATATAGCCGATAAACCTGTTTCGGGATGTATGGGCTGCGGATTCTGCCGAAAATCAGGCAGGTGCGTAGTGGATGATAAGGTTAATGAGCTTATCGTACGCTTGGATGAATTCGATGGTTTTATCTTTGGATCCCCGGTACATTACGCTTCTGCTTCCGGTTTTATCACTCCTTTTCTCGACAGACTGTTTTATGCGGCGAGCAGGAAAATGGCTTATAAACCCGGTGCTGCTGTGGCAAGCTGCCGGCGGGCAGGATCGACAGCAACTCTGGATCAACTGAATAAATATTTTACTATCAGCAATATGCCGATTGTTCCTTCCCAGTATTGGAATATGGTTCATGGCTTCACCCATGACGATGTGCGTAAGGACGAGGAAGGATTGCAGATAATGAGAACCCTGGGGCGTAATATGGCATGGATGATAAAATGTTTCGGGTTAGGAAAAGAAGCCGGTATTAATACGCCGGAACCTGAACCGCGAATAAGTACAAACTTTATAAAATAATAAAATCCGGCCATGAGCCGGATTTTTTGACAGCATAAATAATATTATCTTTGATAAAATTATCTTAAAAATGGATAATAGAATAATAATAGGCATTACTGGAGCCACTGGTATTCAATACGGATTAAAAGCTCTCGAGCTTTTAAAGGAAACACCTCTTGAAACACATCTAGTAATGAGCCGGTCGGCTGAAGTCGTTATAAAAAAAGAGATGCTCGTCAACCGGGAACGTATACTTTCCCTTGCCGACGTTGTTTATGATATCGACGATATAGGTGCGGCAATCGCCAGCGGATCGTTCAGAACCGTAGGCATGCTGGTGGCTCCCTGTACGGTGAAAACCATGGCGGAAATAGCTTCGGGAATCGCAGGCAGTTTATTAACACGCGCTGCGGATGTTGTGCTCAAAGAGAGGCGGAGGCTGGTGGTAATGGTTCGTGAAACCCCGCTTCACCTGGGACATCTTCGCAATATGGTTGCCATAACTGAGATGGGAGGTATAGTTATGCCTCCGGTTCCTTCATTTTATACTCATCCTCGATCCATCGACGATATGGTTACACACTCCGTAGGCCGGGCTTTGGATCTCTTCGGAATAATTACCGATATACCGAGATGGAAATAGACTTTACTTTAAAATAATGAAATGGATATTTACGGATTTTTGACAGATATGGGAATTTCTCCCGGATCCGCCGTTAAGATAATTAACGGCTCTCATGTAGTTTTGTCTTTGTTGATCGCGTCGCTGTTGGGCTGGATAGTTTATATGATCGCGAAAAAATGGTTGTCGAAGCTGGTATTCAAGATTGCTGGAAAAACGTCGACTAAATGGGATGATCTGCTGTTCGATAAAAAATTTTTCAACAGGCTCGGATTGTGGTTAATGCCGGTCGTTATCCGTGCCGGGGTAAGCGGTGTAGAATGGAACCACATACATATTGTTTATAAATTCCTTTCTGCATGGATAATTTTGGCCAGCGTTCTTTTAATCTCTGCAGTGTTCGACGGAATAAACCGTATTTACGAAAGTTATCCGGTATCGAAGAATAAGCCCACCAAGGTTTTCATTCAGGTAATACTTATTTTCATTTATTGCGGTGCTATAATAGGTATCGTTCAAATTTTTACCGGAACAGACCTTACCGCACTTTTTGCGGGGCTAACGGCATTTGCTGCGGTGCTGATGCTGATATTTAAGGACTCCATTCTTGGCTTTGTAGCAGGTATCCAGCTTACAGCCAATAATATGGTTCACATTGGAGACTGGATTGAGATGCCGGGATCGCATGCGGACGGTTTTGTTCAGGAAATCAATCTTACTACCGTAAAAGTTCAGAACTGGGACAAAACAATAACTACTATTCCAACATATAAACTCGTTTCCGAAGCATTTACAAATTGGCGGGGAATGTTCGAGTCTAAGGGAAGACGAATCAAAAGGTCTGTATTTATAGATGTAAACTCGATCCATTATCTTTCGGATGAGGAGTTGGATACTTTAAAAAGCTCGGATCTGATGAAAGATTATATAGAGAAAAAAATATTCGAAATAAACGAATATAATTCTTCGATAAAGAATAATATAGATAAACGACGTCTGACAAATATAGGTACCTTCCGGGAATACCTTGAATCATGGCTTACACATAATCCGAATATTAATCTTAATATGCTCCATCTCGTTCGACAGTTACAGCCGGGCCCGACAGGATTGCCTATCGAGATTTATTGTTTTTAGGCCAAACAGTCATGGGTGGATTACGAGCGTGTGCAGTCAGATGTTTTCGACCATATTTATGCGGTAATGCCTCTCTTTAATCTCCGGACTTTTCAGTATCCGGTTAATATTCCGGGAACGGATTTGTAGAATTAGTTAGAAACCTAAAGTGCAGCAATCCCGAACTTATATAATTACTGCTATTTTATAATAAGGACATTTATTCGGTTATACGGAACCAGTCGTGATCCGCTCTTCCACCGTCCTTATTTTTCTTGTGCCGTGGGCAGAACATACCTATCCATCGTCCGTCCATCGCCGTGAACTTTTTACCGATGTCCTTAATTTTTTGCTGTAAGGGGGGGGGAATACACATTCCCTTTTATAATTATATAAAGTAAATTAGTAAAGAGCCGGCATGAAACAAAGGGTAGAACAACTATAAACTGTAAAATTTTTTATTGCCAGCCGGCTCACCTGCCAATCGCCCTGTATTTATTATGTGGAAGATAAATTAGTAGTACCTTTAATTTACAGTATCTATGAGCAAATTTATCCGTAAAAACAGTGTGGATTTTTAGTATATGTTTTATGATATCTTAGATTCACATCTTTATTTATAGTAAATATAAATTTACTTTTTATCTTCTGCAAGTTCTGAATGAAAATTTAATAGTATCTGTTGCGAGTCGCAAGTTGTTTTATTACAATGAATTACCGACTCTGTATTTGGTGTGGATATAAAAATCCCCGAAGCCTGAGCCTCGGGGATTACCGATTATTTAGATAGTATAAACTATTTATAAACTGGAGTGACTTCGAATTTGAACGGTTCGTCTGCGCCTACTTCAGTTACATAAACATAGAAAGGAGCGTTGAGCCTTTGTTCTATGCCGATAGTTTTAAGATTCCACCAGTAACGATTGCCGATAGGTACATTAGGAATTGATGAGCTAAGTTTTTCACGGTAAATCTCATTTTCTTCCATGTCTTTAATTATTATAGTGAACCATTCGGTATTCGCAGATTCGATGGTTTCCCTCTCTATGTCGAGCCTGATACGTCCGCCTCTGTCGAACTCTTTTATCAACTTTGCCCTGGTTGCTTTTTTGTCATCGGTCCACATTTCCTTCTCGGCAGTTTCTTCATTTTCAGCTAATAGCATTTGTTGCGACATGTAAGTGATTTTAGTTGAGCCACCATACTTATGCTTACCAGATAACATTTTTACGTTGTAACTTTTAATTTTTGATTGTTCAATGGAATCAGCTTCGATGATTGCCAATTCATTTTTTATAGAATCCTGTATAGCCTGTGCACGAGCTTCTGCTAATTCGGCAGCTTCTTTTTTTGCCTGCTCTTCTGCTTTTTTCTGAGATGAGTTACAGGAGATGATCATGAAACTGATCATGAACAGAGTAATGGTAAAAAATTTTTTCATCATAAATTTAGGTTAATGGTTTAAAATCTATTTCGAAAATAGTATTTTTATTGAGTAAAATAAAATTATTTGCGCAAATAATTTTATTATTTAACCTTTTTTGTTTAAGTAACTGAAAGGATTTTTTTCCTTTTAACAATCCGTTAAATTGTACTTTATAAATCAATCCGGCTGGAGATTGCAAAATGTAAAATATTCCGTAAAATGACAGAAGAAGAAAAAAAACTGTTTATTGATGCTGTTTTGGAATTGATCGAACTTATTCCATGCGGTCGTGTGACCAGTTATAAAAAACTTGCGCGGGCTGCAGGGCGACCTAATAATTCACGTATGGTGGGACGGATAATTTCCGTTTCGGGAAAAATGCGAGATGGAATTCCTGCTCACAGGGTTGTAGCAAGTTCCGGAATTTTGTCTGGAAAAAGAGCTTTCGGATCAGGAAACGAGATGGCCGGATTACTCGCTGGCGAAGGAGTGGAGATACGGAATAATAAAGTTTGTAACGTTCATAAGATAATGTGGGATCCCATAGAAGAATTATTATAAAGTTAACTTAGAGTATCAATTAATAATAACGATGATTATTAATACTAGAAACCAAGTTCCTCATAATATATGTTGTGATATTGTTGTTCTATAATGGTGTCGACAATTTACCGGTTTACAAGTTTTCCATTGATTTTTTTCTCCTTCTGGAACTCATCGTACAATTTCGGCATTTTAAATAAAAATGCCCCTGATATTAATTAGGGGCGTTTCCGTGAGGTCTGAAGCGGATTCGAACCGCTGTACAAGGTTTTGCAGACCTCCGCCTAACCACTCGGCCATCAGACCCTCATTTGCGAGTGCAAATATATCAAATAATTTTATTTTACAAAAATTTCGTATCCTTTTAAAATATTTTCGGATCCTGTCCGTCTACAACAATATAAGGCGCCTTGTAACATAAGTTAGGAATTTAAAAATTAGTACCATGTTCAAGAAAAAGAAAAGATATCTTGATATCGATATCAGTAAGATGAAATGTACGGGATGCGGAAATTGTGTAGATAGATGCAGGCATGATGTTATAAAGCTCAAACGCATAGATGACCGTGCGTTCGCATATTGTGCTAAATTTGAAAATTGCGTCGGATGCGGAAGGTGCGCTAAAGCGTGTAAAAATGATGCCATATATGTAACCGATCTTGCGGCGGTAGATGTAGACACTTTACTTAGATTTTATTAATATAAGGATATGAGAGCTTTTGGAATTTTAATATTTATAGCAGTTTTTGCAGGAATTTCCGCAATAGTAATGCTGCTTTGGAACGCGATTTTACCCGAGGTAGTAGGATGCGGAGCGATAACATATTGGCAGTCGGCCGGATTACTTTTGCTTGCTAGATTATTGTTCGGAGGATTCGGAGCGTTTGCCGCGCACCACGGGTGGCATCATCGGAAAAATTTTAAGAAAAGATGTAAAGATGCAGGACACCTTCACCAAAAGACGGAAGGAATGTCCCGGGAAGAAAAAAGGGAATATATACGTAATTTTTTCTGCACAGACATGCATCACGGACATCGGCCGGATAATAATGAAGACGCGGGAAGTAACATTTAATAACTCCTGTACCTGTTCATGACGGATAAACTAAATAAGAAACCTGAAGCAGCCAGGGTCATCACGGATATCGGCGAGATTTACAAGGAGAAGAGCGGTGAACTTAAAAGGTTTATCCGGAGAAGGGTGGGTAATGACGAAGAGAGCGAGGATATACTGTATAATGTTTTCTATCAGCTTGCGCGGATCGATATAACTGAAAACCCCATTCAACAGATGTCGTCATGGCTGTACCGTGTCGCTAAGAATCAGATAATAGACCGGTACAGGAAAAAAAAGGAACAAAGCATGCCTACGCTCAGAAAAAATAAGGAAGAAGATGAAGGTATCATGGACGTGTCGGAACTGCTGTTCGACGAGAGTAACGATCCGGAAAAAAAACTTTTAAGATCGTTAGTGTGGGAAGAATTGGAAAATGCGTTGTGTGAACTTCCGAATGAACAACGTGCAGTTTTCGAGTTGAACGAACTTCAGGGGATATCTTTTGCAGAGATCTCAGAATCTACGGGAATACCGGTAAATACATTATTGTCCAGAAAAAGATACGCGGTGCAGTTTCTTCGTAGAAGACTGAAAGAACTTTACGATGATTTTACGGATAACGATACGGAATAAATTAAAGCCGGTCTACCCAAATATTTTTTTAAATTTGTTTTGACATATTCATATTTGTTGTATATTTGCACCTCGCAAACGTACATGTTTACGGTTCGCAGGAGAAATTTTTAAAAGATAAATATAATGAAAAGGACATTCCAACCATCACAGAGAAAAAGAAGGAACAAACATGGTTTCCGTGAAAGAATGGCTACTGCAAACGGCCGTAAAGTTCTTGCTGCGCGCCGTGCGAAAGGAAGAAAAAAACTTTCTGTTTCCGACGAGACAAGACACAGATAGGAACATTCATCTATATGTTATATCAGGGGTACTCCGTTCCGGTGTACCCTTTGTGTTATTAAAATAATAAATTTACGCTATGGAAAGAACAAAGGTTGCGTTGGTGTATGATTTTGACGGTACTTTATCGCCCGGCAATATGCAGGAGTATGATTTTATCCCGTCGGTAGGTAAAAATAACGAACAGTTCTGGGACTATACGAATTCAATAGCACGGGAACAGGATGCAGATCCGATTCTCGTTTATATGTGGAGAATGATCCGTGAGGCCCAAAGCAAAGAACTTCCTATCAAACGGGAGGCATTCGTACATAGCGGCCGCAACATAAAACTTTTCAACGGAGTTAAGGACTGGTTCGCAAGAATCAACTCGTATGGAAAAGATAAAGGGCTGGATATCGAACATTACATCATATCGTCCGGAATAAAAGAAATGATAGAAGGAACCGCTATTGCCGGAGAGTTTAAACAGATATATGCCTGTTCGTTCCTTTATGACGAGAATGATATAGCCTGTTGGCCTTCTGTGTCGGTGAATTATACTAATAAGACCCAATTCATTTTTAAAATCAATAAAGGGATCGACAGTGTTTTCGAAAGCAAGCTCATAAATAAATTCACACCGGAAGAGGAGCGCCCCGTGCAGTTCCGCCATATGATATATTTCGGGGACGGAACCACAGACATACCATGTATGAAGCTTGTTAAAGAAAAGAACGGACATTCCATCGCGGTCTATAATCCGGAATGCGGTACCTCAGGACTCGAGAATCTCATTAAAGATAACAGGGTCAATTATGTATGTTGTGCAGATTACAGTGAAGAAGGTGAGATCGATAATCTGGTCAGAGCGATAATAAATAAGATTCAGGCCGATCTTATCCTTAAAGAATTTACGGAAAAGAACAAATGAAAATAGTTGTCGACGAAAATATTCCTTTTATAAAAGGCGTTCTGGAACCTTATTTTACAGTGGTTTATAAAAAGGGAACTGAAATTTCCGCAGTGGATGTCTGTAATGCAGATGCGCTGATAATCCGCACAAGGACAAGATGCGATGCTGGACTTTTAGAGGGAAGTAAAGTAAAGTTCATAGGAACCGCAACGATAGGATATGACCATATTGATACGGAATACTGTAAAAAAAACAATATCGTATATGAGACTGCTGCCGGATGTAACGCCCGTGCCGTAATGCAGTATGTCGCTTCCGCACTGGCCAATTTATCGAAATTCCAAAACTGGAATCCAGAGGAAAAAACTCTCGGAATCATTGGAGTCGGTAATGTGGGGACGTGGGTAAAATGGTTTGCCGAAAAATCAGGATTTAATGTTATCTGCTGTGACCCGCCTAAAAAATTAATTGATCCGGAACTTCCTTATACCGAACTTCACAGCCTCCTCGAAATATCCGATATAGTCACTGTTCATACTCCGCTTATATGTGAGAGTGAACACCGTACATTGGATATGGTAAATGATGATTTTTTCAGAGCTATGAAGGACGATTCGATATTCATAAATACCTCGCGCGGAGAGGTCGTGGATGAAGCTGCTTTAGTTAATGCTCTGGAAGTAAAACTCTCCGCAGGTGTCGTAGACGTATGGAACAATGAACCTGTAATCGATAAAAATCTTGTGCAGAAGGTTGCTTATGCTACACCGCATATTGCAGGATACTCTTTGCAGGGTAAAGCGAACGGTACGGCTATAATCGTAAATAAACTGAGTAATTTTTTTAATCTGCCGTTAAAGCAATGGTATCCGGATGTAAAGAAGATTTCTCCCGATGAATCTATAAACTGGAAATATATAAAAAATACTATAAATAATTATTTCGACATCATAGAAGAGTCGTCGCGTTTTATTTCCGATACGGATAAATTCGAGGATATCAGGAATAATTACGATTATAGGGAAGAGTATTTTTAAATCTCATCTATTGATTTACGCAATCTTTCGAGTGCCGTTTCCAGAATGTTCCGGTTTGTGCCGATATTCATTCTCATAAATCCTTCGCCTTCTTTGCCGTAACGAAGTCCGTCGCTCAGTTCGATCCGTGCTTTTTCGATAAGAAATTTTTGCAGTTCATTATGATTTAAACCTAAATGTCTGAAATCTAACCACATTAAAAAAGTTCCTTCGGGACAATATGTTTTTATTAGAGGGATGTTGAGGTTAATATATTCGGTTACGAAAACCGCGTTATTGCTAATATATGTATTACATTCTTTTAGCCATTCGTCCCCTTTGTCATAAGCGGTTTGAAGTCCAATCACCCCGAAGATATTACCTTGGTCTATGTGTAATTTATTGGCTTCAGCCTGAAATTTTTCCTTTAACGAAGAATCTGGGATTATTGCAAACGAGGTGGATAAGCCGCATAAATTAAAGGATTTGCCGGGGGACATAAGGGTTATAGTGATTTCTGCTATCTCACGCGATACAGATGCTATGGGGGTGTGGTGGTATGTTTCTTGTACGATATCCGAATGAATTTCATCGGATACTATGAAAACATTATTATCCAGACATAATCTGCCTAAACGCTCCAGCTCTTCCCGTGTGAAAACACGCCCGGTTGGGTTATGCGGATTACAAAGTATCAATAAACCGGCATTTTTTAGTTTTTTTTCAAGATCGTCGAAATCTATTACAAACCGTGAACCATCCCGATACATTGGATTTTCTACTACGTTACGACCGTTATTTAGGGCCAGCCGTTTAAATACAGGGTATACCGGAGGTTGTGTGAGAACTATCGATCCCGGAGATGAAAGTGACAGAATTGAAAAAGCCACACCCGCACCGACTCCCGGAGTAAACTCTATCCACGATTCTTCTATCTTCCAGTTGTATAACCGCTCGATACGGTTTTTAACCGATGAATAAAAATCCCTCCCTCGGAAACTATATCCGTAATTGGGAATTAATATTCTTTCGTTGAATTCTTCGGTTATTTCTTTCATACATGGAAAATCCATATCTGCAACCGATAACGGTATTATATCCGGAGAAATAAGGTCGTATTTTTCGGAGAATGTTTCCAGCCGATCTACGGCATGAGAAGAAAAAGTCGAAATATTATTAAATGGTGAACTTGATTTCATTATGACGGATAATTAAACTACTTTTGCAAAAGTAAATAAATTCATCATCGGAATGGAAAAAAAAATCAAATACCGACAAACCGAATAACTATGACGATGCTGTGAAAGGCAATGAGGGCGCATCCCGTTTTATGAAGGATAGAAGACCCCGTATACGCCGCCAGTTCACGGAAAATACCAAAACATCTTCTGATAACCAGAGAAAGGAATATAACCGCAATGACGAGGGTGGACAGGAAAAAAGACGTCCGTATAATCGTAATTTCGATAATAACGAGAGACCGAACAATAACCGGTATTCCGACAGGGGGCAGGACAGAAAACGTTCCTTTAACCCGAATTTCGATAACAACAACAGGGTAAAAAGACGTTACTCCGACGGAGACGATAATGGAAACAAGCGACGCAGTTTCCCGTCCAACAAACCATATGGGAATAATAATAAATTCGGTGACAGACGTAAAAATAATTGGAACTCTAATTCTCCGTACCCTTCCTATGATACCGGATTGATTAAAGAACCTGTAAGGCTTAATAAGTTTATTTCCATGTCCGGCGTCTGTTCCAGACGTGAAGCGGATGAACTTATTCAAAAAGGCGAGATTACCGTTAACGATATAGTTGTATCCGAACTGGGAACAAAAGTGAATCCGGGAGATAAGGTTTGCCACAATGGAGCGGAGCTCAGAGGAGAAAAGAAAGTATATATAGTGATGAACAAACCTAAGGGGTTCGTTACGACGGTTGAAGATTCACATGCCGATAAAACGGTCATGGACATAATAAAGGGCGCGTGTAAGGAAAGGGTTTATCCTGTCGGCCGATTGGATAAAAATTCACTGGGGGTACTTCTTATAACCAACGATGGAGAGTTGACTAAGAAACTTACACACCCTAAACATGAGAAAAAGAAAATCTATCAGGTAAGCCTCGACCGCGGCATTTCAAAGGATGAGTTACAAAAACTTTGTGACGGAGTGGAACTCGAGGATGGAACGGCTTATGCGGATGAAGTCAACTATGTAGGAGATACGAAGAGAGAAATAGGTATCGTAATACATACGGGGCGCAACCGTATTGTCCGTAGGTTGTTCGAGGCTCTGGGATATCATGTACAAAAGCTGGATAGGGTTTATTTTGCAGGGCTTACTAAAAAACGCCTTAAACGCGGTGCCTGGAGATATCTGACACCCAGAGAAGTATCGATGCTTAAGTCAGGAGCTTACGAATAAATAATAAAAAACCGGATGTAATTCCGGTTTTTTATGTTTTGCGACCGTATAAATAGATATGTTTATCGCTATTTAAAAAAAATGCAGGACCAACACCTCACGGATTTACGTCCTGCATATTAACCCTTAATTTTAATTACTCTTTTCTCTAACAAAGATATAAATTTAGTTGTAACTTTTCCAAAACTTCTGCGTTACATCTGTTAATTTTCTGCTGATCCGAGAATAAATATCGCCGGACACTTGTTAATCGCTGGTTTTTCATTTTTCCATTCGGAAATTTTTTTTGTTTTTATATATTGATCCGGCTGTAAAATGTCCGCGGATATTGAAAGAAGAGTATTTTTATTGCAAAAAGTTAAGAAATCATCAAATAATTTCGCGTTCCGGTACGGAGCTTCTATAAATACCTGTGACTGTCGTTCTTTGACCGCTCTCTGTTCGTAGAATTGTATTCTTCTTCCGCGTTCCGGTTATTTGACCGGAAGATAACCGTTGAATGCGAATGACTGTCCGTTCATTCCGGAAGCCATGACAGCGAGAATTATCGATGACGGTCCTACCAGAGGAATGACTTCGATTCCGTTGCGGTGGGCAATTGCTACTATATCTGCTCCTGGATCGGCGACAGCAGGCACTCCTGCTTCCGAGATTATTCCTGCGTCGCGTCCGGCGATTACAGGTGCTATAATATTTCCGATCGTGGCTTTATCCGTATGCTCGTTCAATTCTGCGAATTCAAGCGAATCAATAGGCTTGCCTACGCCTGCTTTGCTCAGGAACCTTCGTGCCGAACGAATATTCTCCACTATAAAATAATCCAGAGAAGAGATTATGTTTTTATTGTATTCGGGCGTACAATCATATACGGCCGTATCCCCGATAGGAGTGGGGATAAGGTAAATTTTTCCCGGATTACTCATCGACTGCAATAAGTTTATAAAGTTTGTCGCCTCTTCTAACCTTCAATGGAGTCATGATAGAACAACGTACTCCTTTTTCCGCGCGTTCGGTTTTGATAAGGTCCACTCTTATCTCATCTGTTGTGAATTCGATAACACCGGAAGTTTCCCCAAGAATTATTACTTCGTCGCCTTTATCAAGTACCGTAGCTTCAATAAGTATCTCAGCTACCCCGATATTAGCAAAATAGTTCGTAACCTTCCCGACATATACTTTGCGTTTTGTTGCGGAGGAACCGTATGCGTTCGACCATTCGCCGAGTTTTTTACCGAGGTAATATCCATCCCAGAAACCACGGTTGAACACTTCCGATAAACGTTTTTTCCACTCGGTGATTTTTACTTCCGTGTACGTATCCTCAAGAACGGATTCCAATGCTTCGTTGTAGCATTCGCAGACACGTTTAACGTATTCAGCTGAACGCGCACGTCCTTCTATTTTGAATACTCGCACTCCTGCATCGATCATGCGGTCGAGAAAGTCTATCGTGCAAAGATCCTTCGGGGACATTATAAATTCATTGTCTATTTCCAGTTCCGCCCCTGTCTCTTTATCGGTAACGATGTATGATCTTCTGCAAATCTGCCGGCATGAACCCCGGTTAGCAGAATTCTGGGAGTCATGAAGACTCAGGTAGCATTTGCCGGATACTGCCATGCAAAGCGCCCCGTGTGAAAACATTTCTATTTTGATCTGCTCTCCGCGAGGTCCACGTATATTCTGGCCGGTTATATTTTCATATATGCGTTTTACCTGCTTTAGGTTGAGTTCGCGTGCCAGAACCACTACGTCCGCATATTGGGCGTAGAATTTCAGGGTTTCCGTGTTCGAAACATTGAGCTGTGTCGATATATGAACTTCCATCCCGATCGATCCGGCGTAAAAAATAGCAGTCTGATCCGATGCGATAACAGCGCTGACTCCTTCCGATTTCGCCCTGTCGATAATAGAATGCATGAGCTCCAGATCGTCGTCGTATAGGATGGTGTTTACTGTAAGGTAGGATTTCAGCCCGTGTTCTTTACATACGGCAACGATCTTCGACAGGTCTTCGAGTGTAAAATTTGCGGATGATTTAGATCGCATATTCAATTGTTCCACACCGAAATAAACTGAATCGGCTCCTCCCTGTATCGCACCCATAAGGGATTCGTAGGATCCGACAGGGGCCATTATCTCTAGATCCTTTCTATCAATCATTATTTGTCACGTTTAATAAGAACCTCGATAATTTCTCTAATCGTATTTTTTCTGTCGTCCGGTAAATCGATCCCGTTTAAAATCCCGACAGCCTTATTATGTAATTTCTCTATCTCGGTTCCTGTAGATTCTTTTACATTACAGCGGTCGTAAATTTCTTTCACTGCATTGAATTTTTCCGTTTTATCGATGTCTTTGCATTCGATCAGCGACAGAAGTTTTTTCTTATCGTCTTCGCCGGCTGTTTCAAGGGCTTTTAACATCAGAAACGTTTTTTTGTTGCTTTCAATGTCTCCGCCGATATTTTTTCCGAATGTCTCAGGGTCCCCGTAAGTATCCAGAACATCGTCCTGTAATTGAAAACCAAGGCCCAGCACAATTCCGAAATCGTACATTTTTTGTGAATTCTCGTAAGATGCTCCTCCTGCCAGGGCTCCCATCTGTGCCGCCCCTGCTAAAAGCACCGCAGTTTTAAGGCGTATCATTTCCATGTACTCAGGGATGGAAACTGTGCCGGATGTCTCGAAGTCCATATCGTATTGCTGACCCTGGCAGACACCTAATGCTACGGAATTGAATATTTTCAGGATCTGTCCGAGTATGGCAGGTTTGCATCTCGAAATAAGTTCGTAGGAATAGATGACCATTGCGTCACCGGATAATATAGCAGTGTTTTCATCCCATTTTTTATGTACCGTAGGTCTTCCGTGACGGAGGCCCGCGTTATCCATAATGTCGTCATGAAGAAGGGTGAAATTATGGAAAACCTCGATGCCCAACGCTATATCTATGGCCTCGATTGCATTATCATTGAACATATTACAGGCGGCGAGGGCCAGAAGCGGTCTTATTCTTTTTCCTCCTGCTTCAAGGGTGTATTTTACAGGAGAGAATAATTTCCGGGGTTCGTCAGGGAACGTAAGGCCGATAATCGATCTTTCGGTAATTTCCGCCAGTTCTTCGAGTGTACGCATTTTAACTATGTTTAAAAGAATTTTACAAAGTTACAAAAAACGGAAAAGAAAATGGGGTGATCGCCGATTAATAGTTATATTTGTTCATAAAGAATAAGTGACTTATGAAAAAAGTAGTCGTTGGAATTGACATAGGCGGAACAAATACGGCCTTCGGTATAGTGGATATAGAAGGAAATATTTATGGATCTGATAAGGTTTCTACTCAGGCTTATCCCGAAGTAAATGATTTTATCGAAGAATTATGCGGAAGAATCAAGAATCTTTTGGACTCCCTGCCGTTTCTTTACGAGCTTCAGGGAGTGGGTATAGGCGCTCCTAACGCTAATTATTTTAAAGGAACCATTGAAGATGCTGCAAATCTTCCGTGGAAGGGTATTGTATTTTTTGTAGATAAATTTAAGAAATATTTTTCCGGGATTCCGGTTTATATGACCAACGATGCTAAGGCTGCAGCCATGGGCGAGATGATATACGGAGATGCGAAGGGCATGAAAAACTTCATTGTAATAACTCTCGGTACGGGACTGGGGAGTGGATTTGTCGTAGATGGCAGGCTTATGCTCGGTCATAACAGTATTGCCGGGGAACTGGGGCATGTCACGATAAATCCTAACGGCAGGATTTGCGGATGCGGAAGACGCGGATGTCTGGAGACTTACGCATCTGCGACGGGGATAAAGAGAACCGTTTTCAAACTTCTTGCGGACAATACGGATCCCAGCGAGTTCCGTGATCTGAGTTTTAACCAGCTTACAGCCGAGATGATAACAGGTGCCGCTCTTAATGGCGATTCACTGGCTGTAGAAGCCTATGAATATACCGGACGTGTGCTCGGAAGCGCTCTTGCTAACGCAGTTGCGGTAACCGATCCGGAAGCGATATTTCTTTTCGGAGGTCTTGCCAGAGCGGGTAAATATATTCTCGAGCCGACAAAAAAATATATGGAACAGAGCCTTATGCCGAATTTCAGGGGTAAAGTTAAAATTTTATTATCCGCAGTAGACGGAATGAATGCGGCGATTTTAGGTGCTTCGGCTCTCGTATGGCAGCATCATAAATAAAAAAGCTCTAACGGGCTTTTTTATTTATTTTCTTTGTACCATGACGAATACATCAGGTATCCTGCTGCGTTTTTCTTAACCATTTCACTGTTTTCTTCGGATAAATCTTTTACTTTTTTTGCAGGTACGCCTGCGTAAAGGCTGTGAGGCTCGATCTTTGTTCCGGAACGAACCAGCGAATTGGCAGCAACTATGGAGCCGGTACCCACCACTACGTCGTCGAGGAGCGTCGCTCCCATACCGATAAGGCAGTTGTCCTCTATTTTAGCTCCGTGAACATTAACGTTATGTCCAACCGATACATCGTTGCCGATCTCTACCACTGATTTTTTATACAGCGTATGGAGTACGGCACCGTCCTGTATGTTTACACGGTCCCCGATAATAATCGGATTGACGTCTCCGCGTAGAACTGCGTTGTACCATATGCTGCTGTCTTTGCCTATCCTTACATCGCCTATAAGCACCGCCGTTTCAGCTAAAAAAGTTCCTTCCCCGACTTGAGGGGTTATCCCGTTTAATTCTCTTATGAAAGCCATCTTCGATATATTAAAATGTTCGGACGAAATTAGTAAATATTTTAATTTCCGTTTATTTTATATTCTGATTTTTATTTATGTTATAAACGTTAAATCTTCGTGTAAATTTTATTTATTATATTTACTAATTACTATTATTAAAAATTTACAGCCTATGAAAATAATAAAAATACTGCCTGTACTTTTACTGGTTTTGGCAATGAGTGTTATTCCTTCTATATCGGGAACTCCACAGAAACTAAATGTGGCTGAAGATCCCGCAGAAGTCGGGATTTCCGGTGAGAGGCTCGCACGTGTAGACCGGCTTATGGAAAATTATATTGCAGACGGGAAAATGGTGAACGGTGTCGTTATGCTGGGTAAGGACGGTAAAATATTCTTTAATAAAGCATACGGATGGAAAAACCGGGAATCAGGAGAAGTTCTAAATAACGACGATATTTTCAGGATCGCGTCCATGACTAAAAGCATTGTTTTGGTAGGACTCATGACCCTTTTTGAAGAAGGTAAGTTTCTTCTCGACGATCCTTTGTGGCATTATATTCCGGAATTCAGGAATATGAATGTTATAGATAAATTCAATTCGGACGGAACTTATTCCGTGCGGGCGGCGAAAAGGCCCATTACTATCCGGCATCTCCTGTGTCATAGTTCCGGGATCCCGTATGAAACCGCTTATAACCGGGATTCGGGTATCTCGTTTACTTCGACTATGGATGATATAACGATCGGGGAACTGATAAAAAAGCTTGCGACAATGCCTTTGGCTCATGATCCCGGTGAAAAATATACTTACGGTATGAGCGTGGATGTTATAGGCTATCTGATAGAGGTGCTGTCCGGTCAGTCATTAGATCTGTTCCTTGAAGAACGGATCTTTAAACCTCTCGGTATGGAAGATACTTACTTTTATCTGCCGGAAGAAAAGAAGCACAGGCTGGTGACCCTGTATTCATATAACAGGGAAGGAAACAATTTTATTGTTTCGGATAATTACGTCCAGCAGAATTTTGCAATCGAAGGGCCTCAGAAATGTTTTCTCGGTGGAGCCGGATTGTGCAGTACGGCCGGGGATTATGCAAAGTTCTGCCAAATGCTTCTTAACAAGGGGACATTCAACGATAATTCAATTATATCTCCACGGGTGATAGAGATGATGTCGACGATTAACCAACTTGCAGAAAATGACCGTCCGAGCCATAATTTCCAGTTTGGATTTGGTTTCAAAATACATAGTGTTTCGGATGCCGCCCATACCTTGACATCTAAGGGAGGTTACGGATGGAGCGGAATGTACGGGACATATTACAGGGTGTATCCTGAAGAGAATATGTTCATCGTCTTTATGAGTAACGAGTTCCCTTGGCCGGACAGGGATAGGAGCGATGAATTGCTGCAAGTTACCGTATTTCAGTCGTTAACCGAATAAATAAAAACCGTAAGATCAAATCTTACGGTTTTTTGCTTCCTGCCAGTAATCTTCCATTTGTCCGACGGAGAGTTCCTTTATATTACAGCCCTTTTCTTTGGCTTTTTCTTCGATATATTCGAATCTGGAAATGAATTTTTTATTACATCTTTCCAGCGCCGTCTCCGGGTTTACTCCGTATAGGCGGGCGGTGTTTACAATAGAAAAAAGAAGGTCGCCGAACTCTTCCTCCATTTTATCGGGGTTTTGGCTTTGTATCTCTTTCTCGATTTCCGATATCTCTTCTTTTACTTTTTCCCAAACGTCTTCTTTATTTTTCCAGTCGAAACCTATGGCAGACGCTTTTTCCTGTATGCGGTAAGATTTTACTATCGGAGGAAGGCTCTTCGGAACTCCTGACATAACTCCTCCCTTGCGGTCTTTTTCTTTTTGTTTAAGGGCTTCCCAGTTTTTTGTTACCTGCTCCGCGTTTTCTGCATTATCGTTGCTGAAAACATGAGGATGGCGGTATATGAGTTTTTCGCATTCTGCTTCACATACATCCGTGATGTCGAATTCGTTCATTTCGCTTCCGATCTTCGAATAAAAAACCACATGTAGCAGCAGGTCGCCGAGTTCTTTCTTTATACCGTCTATGTCACCTTCCGCCGCTGCGTCTACGAGTTCATATACTTCTTCAATGGTGTTATTGCGCAGGGATTCAAATGTCTGTTCCCTGTCCCAAGGGCAGTCCTGCCTGAGCCTGTCCATTATATCTAATAGTCTCCTGAAACTTTCAAGTCTTTTGTCCATATTTATAATTGTAATATCTTTCAAAATTACCATAAATAACCGAGTCGTCAAAATTTGGATGTTAAGCTTATATAATTACTCGTAAAAGTTATTAACTTTGAATAATTATTTATCCCTATGGACCATTTCGAAGATCAGCATAAAGAAAATACGGAGAATTCCGCCCTTAAAGTAAATCAGGGAATCGAGAGACCACCGGTTGTAAATCCTTACTTTAAAAAGGTTAAACGTCATAAGTTAACCACAGAACAATATGTGGAAGGTATACTTGACGGAAATATTACCATTTTGAGCCAGGCTATTACCCTCGTTGAGAGCCTTCTACCCGAGAGTTACGAACAGGCGCAGGAAATTATCGAAAAGTGTCTCCCTTATTCCGGAAATTCTGTAAGGGTAGGGATAACCGGTGTTCCGGGCGCGGGGAAATCCACTTTTATCGAAGCGATTGGAAATATGGTTACCGGACTGGGGCATAAACTCTCGGTCTTGGCGATCGATCCGAGTTCGGAAAGAAGTAAAGGTTCCATTCTCGGAGACAAAACCAGAATGGAAACTTTGGTTCATAATCCGGATGTTTTTATAAGGCCTTCCCCCTCTGCCGGTTCGCTTGGAGGTGTTGCCAGGAAAACAAGAGAAACCTGTCTGCTATGCGAGGCTGCAGGTTTCGATGTGATTTTTATCGAAACTGTCGGTGTAGGGCAGTCTGAAACGGCGGTACATTCGATGGTAGATATGTTCCTTCTTCTTCAGATCGCAGGAGCAGGAGACGAGCTTCAGGGTATAAAACGGGGAATTATGGAAATGGCCGATATGATAGCCATAACAAAGGCCGACGGAAATAATACCGCAAATGCGGCTTATGCACGGAGCCATTATGTGAATGCGCTGAATCTTTTTCCAATGCCGGAATCAGGATGGAAGCCCAGGGTGCTTACTTGTTCTTCACGGGAAAAAACCGGATTGACCGAAATTTGGACCGGAGTGGAAGATTTTATTAGATTTACTAAAATGAATGGATTTTTTATTAATAACCGCCACCGCCAGCTGAAGTACTGGATGTACGAAACGATAAACGAGGAACTTAAAGAACACTTTTACACCAACGAAGCGGTAAGTTCTGTTATACCGAGTATTGAAAAAGATGTACTTGAGAAAAAAATAAGTTCTTTCGTGGCTGCCAGAAGGCTTTTCGATATTTATATGGAAACATTGAAAAAATAAATAATGAATAAAAAAATAACTTTTTTTCTTTTTGCTGTGATTGCATGTTGTGGACTGTTATTTTCTTTCGATAAAAATGAGGAGCCAACTGTAATTTATATGATCGGGGATTCCACGATGGCCAACAAATCGACAAAGAACAATAATCAGGAACGCGGATGGGGTCATATGTTCCCATGCATTACGAGTCATGAAATAAAGATCAGCAATCATGCGATGAACGGACGCAGTTCCAAAAGTTTTCGTCAAGAAGGACGTTGGGAGCCGATAATGGAAAAAATGAAGCCCGGTGATTACGTCTTTATTCAATTCGGAAATAACGATGAGAAAAAAGAACGGGAAGAACTTTATGCGGACAGTCATACCGATTTTAAAGATAATCTTAAACGTTATATTGTTGAAACACGAGAGAAAGGAGGCATTCCTGTTCTTTTTACTTCCATTGCGAGGAGGCATTTCGATGATGAAGGTAATTTGACAGATACTCATGGACATTATATTACCGCTGTTTTTGAGGTAGGAGAGGAAATGGGTGTACCTGTTATAGACATGAATAAATCTACTACGGCAATGATACTTGCCGTATCCCAGGAAGAATCGAAGAAATTCTTTATGTGGGTCGGTGAAAAGAAGGATAATACGCATTTAAACATCTACGGAGGTAAAGTGGTAGCGAAGCTGGCCGCCGACGAACTTGCCCGAACCATTCCTGAACTCGCCCGATATATGCCGTACGAGGATTCGGAATGCTACGGTGAGGTTCACGAATTTACGGAACAAATATGGAATAATTTAAATAACCAATAAAACTCAAATTTATGGAACAGTCAAGGGTGGATATGTTTATGATGACTTCATCGGAAAATTTTCCGGCGACGCGGATTATGGAAATTCGTGAAACTTTAATGAAGGCGGATGATGCGCAATTTATGATGGTAACCAGCGCCAACTATTACAAACCTATCACAATGCTTATCATCTCCATATTAGGAGGCAGTCTCGGGATAGATCGGTTTATGATAGGTGATGTGGGTTTAGGAATATTAAAACTTGTTACCTGCGGAGGTATGGAAATCTGGACCATTGTCGATTGGTTCCTGATCCAGGATAAAACACGGGAATATAATTATATGAAATTTGCGCAGGCTGTCTATAATATCAGATAATTTTTCTCCTGTATTAAAGAACCTGATCTTTATTTTCGGGATAATTGCGGGTTATATTTTCATTTGGTACAAACCGGAAGGAATAAATGGAGGGCTGTGTATATTCAAAACGGTTACCGGGTTACCTTGTCCCGGATGCGGAGGAATAAGAACTACCAAAGCGCTTTTAAATTTTGAGTTTTTAAATGCGCTGTCGTTAAATCCTTTGTCGGTTATTACCAATGTTTATATTATATTTTTGGTCGGGATCGCCATTGCAGGGCTAATCCGTAAAGAAGATACTTTGGTGGATTTTCTTTATAGAAAATGGAATAAAATACTTATTGTTATAGTATTGTTTCTTGTTGTCTCGGAATGGGTTTGGAATATTTATAGGAATATTTAATAAATAATCATTTATGAAGAAATTATACTTTCTGTTTTTATTATTGACAGGAATTGCTGCCCACGGACAGTCTCCTAAAGAACTAAGGTTGTGGACGGGGCAAATGCCTAATTCCAACGGAATAAAAACTTCGGAAACTTATGCTGACGGAGGACGCGTAGGAAATGTAAGCGATCCGTCGATTTATTTGTATGAAGCCGATAAAGAAAAGAATACTGGAGCAGCTGTTCTTATCTGTCCGGGAGGAGGTTATGCCCGCTTATCTATGGATAATGAAGGACATAAATTTGCAAGATGGCTTGCGTCTCACGGGATCAACGCCATTGTATTGAAATACCGCATGCCAAATGGAAATCATGAAGTTCCTTTGAGCGATGCGAAGCAGGCGATAAGGATCATACGGTCATCCGCTGCGGAATGGGGAATAAATCCGGGAAAGATCGGAGTAGCGGGATTTTCTGCGGGTGGACATCTGGCATCGACCCTATCCACGCATTTCGATGCGGAGACGAGGCCGGATTTTTCGATTTTATTCTATCCGGTAATAACCATGGATGAGACGTTTACTCATGGTGGTTCGAGGAGTAACCTTCTGGGAAAAACACCTACTAAAGAGATGGAAATCCTTTATTCCAACGATAAACAGGTATCCTCGCACACACCTTCTTCGATTCTTTTGCACAGTGATGACGATAATGCGGTACCTGTGCGTAACAGTATAGATTATTATACTGCACTTAAAAATAATGGAGTAAATGCTTCACTTTATATTTTTCCTGTCGGCGGACACGGGTGGGGGTTTAATGAAAATTTCCGGTACCATGAGGAGTGGAAAAATTTATTGTTGAAATGGATGCAGGATAATCAAATCATTCCGTAATGAAATTTAATGAGTTGGTCCTGAAAAATCGAAGCTATAGGCGATTTTCACAGGAAAAGAAAATCGAATATAATGATCTCCGAGAATTGATAGAGCTGGCGCGGATTACTCCTTCAGCCAGAAATCTTCAGCCGCTAAAATATAAGATCGTTAACGATGATAAAATGTGCGGTGAAATATTTTCTTTGTTGGGTTGGGCCGGTTATCTTAAAGATTGGGATGGTCCTTCCGAAGGAGATAAACCTTCTGCTTATATAATAATGGTTATCGATAAAAATATAACTTCTTCGGAATCGCAATACGATCAGGGTATTTCCGCTCAGACGATTCTGCTTGGTGCGACGGAAAAAGGATTCGGCGGATGCATGATCGGTACATTCGATAAAAATAAGTTATCGGGAATATGCGGATTAACCGATAACTTTATTCCGGTACTTGTAATTGCACTGGGTTATCCCTGTGAGAATATTGTTATTACGGAACCGGATTGCGGAGATATAAAATATTATCGAGACCATAAAGGAAACCACTACGTTCCTAAAAGAAAACTTGAAGATATAATTCTTTAAATAAAAAAAGAGAGCGTTCAGCTCTCTTTTTTATTGCTATTTATTTTTCTTAGTTGCTTCCACCACCACCGGTACCGTGATCGTTTCCGTCAACAAGTACAGGATTAATCGAAACAGAATCTCCTGCTTTTTCTACTACTACAGTAACTGTATGAGAAGTATTATTTGTATTGCGAAGATCAAATGTGAATGTATATGTCATAATATCCTGGTTAGCTCTGATTTTAAGTATATATCCAGGATTTACAGTTTGGTTTATATTCATTGCAGTCGGAGTTGAAAGGAACTCGTACGAAGGATCTGTAGTGATCTTCAGATATTTTTTGATCACATTCTCAAGCTGAGTAGTTATAGTAGTAGTTTCTACTGTAATACCAGCTTCTTCAAGTGCTGCTGCAATGCTGTTTACATATCTGTATCCGCTGAGTTTGTATACAGTAGCAGAGGTTACATTCAATGGTTCGATGCTATTGCTGTTATCTCTGATAGAGTCCATAACTTCGAGAGCTTCATTTGCATTTGTAGTAGCAACCTCAGAGTTTATAGCGATTTTATAAATACTGGAATGTGATATGTTTGCAATATAATGTCCGTCTTCATATGTTACAGCTTGTGACTGAGTCTGCCATTTACCTGTAGAAGGATTGAAGTACTGAAGAATAACATCATTGAAATGATAGGTATTCATTGGATTGTCGATCTGAAGAGTTAATGAAGGCGAGAAAGTATAACCGTTAGGAAGGAGATCCACTACAGCTATAGGAGCATAAGAATCGTCGTCCGCAGTTGTAATGTCGCTTACTTCATTTGCATAGAATTCTATAGGACCTGTAACAACTTCATTGTTAGCATTTCTTACAGTAGTTCCTGCAGGAACGATTATTTCACCAGAGATGTTGCCTTCGATAGGAACTGTGCCGCCTACTGATGGGTCGACGCTTGTGCCGTTCTCAGGAAGCTCTGATAGAGATACATTAACAGACTGTACCTTATTTTCGCCTGTAGAACCCTGGGTAAATGTTACTGTCTGGTAGTTTGTGCTGTAACCGTCACGCTCGAAAGTAAGATTATAAGTTCCGTATTCGGATAAACCTACGAATTCAAAATAACCGTCTGAATTGGTCGTAGTACTTGCTGATCTTGATGTTGGTGAACTATATGTAACTTTCACGTCGTCAAGTCTGGTCGTGCTACCGCTTTTGGTTACGTACCCGTTGATCTCATAAGTAGCGGCGCCGGGTGTAACAGGAGGGTATTCAGCATGTTTCTCGTTACAGCCGACAGCTATAACAGAAACTGCGCAAAATAAAGCAGCTGCTTTTAAAATCCCTTTCAATTTGATTGTTTGTAATTTCATAATAAAATTGATTTAATAGTTTTTATAATAAATTTCAAATAAATAGTTTTTAATAGTTCCTTATTATTTGTCCGAATCGTAGTATATCGAAAAAAATTTCCGCATTTGTTTCGTTTGGCGAAGTCAGGTAATACCGACCTTCCTGTTGTCTGGCCTGTGCATTATATACTAATTCATAATACGGTGTTGGAGAAATTCTTATGAATTTTTTCCTTTTCTGGTTATATGGAGGAATGGAAATTGAAAAATAAAAACCTCCGTTATAATCCACCGCTTGTGTCTTTTGTAAATAAAAACCAATCACAGCTTTTTTAAAATATCTCGTTAATTTACCTTCTACACCAATATCTTTTCCTATAAATCTTGCTGCCCGTACATCGAACATCAGATCGAAATAATCCACGAAATAATTTCCTCCTACAGCCCATGTGAACCGTTTTATGGGTGTATGCTTCCATCCGCTGTAATAATAAAGTATCCTGCCCGTAAGTCCACCTTCCGCATAAAGACCCCAACGCTGGCCGAACGGTCTGTATAACTTTAAATCCACTCCCAATCTTTCTGCACTGAAACTACCTATGGTTGCTCTTGCAAAAATGTTGCCTTTAATTTTAAAATCCTGAGATAAATTGATAAAACCCGGACGAACCTGATCATACTCTCTCTCGTATTCATTGATTATAGGGAAAACAACCTGTCCGGTAAATTTAGATCCTCTCCATAAATTGATTTCGACAGCCGGGGATATGTTTAACTGGGTCTGGTACATAATGTCGAGCCATATGTTCCTGAAACGGAACTCCGGATATATTATGAAATCGATCTTACCTAAGGAAGAATTATAGAACTTGCCGTTGAATTTTCCGACGGCAGTCAGTTCGTTTATAATACCTGCAGCTTCTTTAGTTTTATAAGAAATGCCCCAGCTGTTTATATTTCCGCTGAAATATCCCATAGGATTTTTAGTAGTGGTCAGAGTTAGCTGTTGTTCCCGGTCATAATTGAATATAACGGAGACTTTATTATTTCCGATAATATCCGAAAGTTCACCTATCGATGAACTGATTTTTTCCAGATTTGTCAATCTGGATCGGAAGGAAGAACCGTCAACGAATATATAGGTTACGGTGTCGGTTTGGTAATGCCTTACATTTTCAAAGCCGGCATTTATCAAATGTTTTTCAATATTATCTTGTGATTGGCCATTGTGGCAAATCAGCAAGGCCAGAAAGATAACTGACCACTTTAATAATATAAAATTTGTCGATAAAAATTTTTCCCCCACTGAAAAGTAATTGCTATATCCGAGGCGGTAAAAGTATTTATAACGAATTACAAAAACAAACGCATAAATAAAGGAGGATACAAAACGACCTTTTTGCAGGATAATATATCATTTGGCTTATATTTGTGAGTATAGGGAAGTGTTTTTTATTATTAATATAAAATGGGTACATTTGTTGGTTAAAAATTCACATATGAACATAGAAAAAATATTCTCGGAAGATTTTTACGAAATAATAAAATCACTCTACGGTGATTTCGACCGGAAACTTATCCAGATACAGAAAACCAGAAAGGAATTCGATGGCGATATTACCCTTGTCGTTTTTCCTTTTCTTAAAATGAGCCGTAAGAGTCCCGAGCAGACTGCTGAGGAGATCGGACGGGTCATAACCGAAAAATGTTCTCTGATTGAAAAATTCAATGTGATAAAAGGATTTTTGAATCTGTCTATCGAAAAATCATTCTGGGTTTCAGGGTTCAATGATATATCAAGGGATGCAAATTACGGCATTATTGAAAATAACGGCAAAACGGTAATGGTAGAATATTCTTCTCCTAACACCAATAAACCACTGCATCTCGGCCATATCAGGAATAATCTGCTCGGTTATTCGGTAGCTAAAATACTGGAAGCTGTCGGAAATAAGGTTATAAAAGTCAATCTGGTGAACGATCGTGGTATTCATATATGTAAATCCATGCTGGCATGGCAAAAATTCGGGAATAGTGAAACACCGCAGTCTTCCGGAATGAAGGGCGATCATCTTGTCGGGAAATATTACGTCGAATTCGATAAGGCTTACAAATCCGAAATAAAGACTCTTGTGGAGAGCGGAATGAATGAAGAAGAAGCCAAAAAGGAAGCTCCTGTAATTAAAGAGGCGCAGGATATGCTCCGTAAATGGGAAGCAAAGGATCCGGAAGTTTATTCATTATGGGGAAAAATGAACGGATGGGTATACGAAGGTTTCGACAAAACCTATGCTGATCTTGGGGTTTGTTTTGATAAAATATATCATGAATCGGAAACTTATCTTTTGGGAAAAGAAATTGTGAATGAAGGTCTCGAGAAAGGAGTCTTTTACCGCAAACCAGATAATTCGGTCTGGATAGATCTTACCGGCGACGGACTCGACCAGAAGCTGCTTCTACGTTCGGACGGTACTTCGGTATATATGACACAGGATCTTGGAACCTCATACAGCAGGTTCAATGAATATAAATTGGATGATCTGATATATGTGGTCGGAAACGAACAAAACTACCATTTTCAGGTGCTCAAACTAATATTATCGAAACTAGGATATGATTGGTCGGATCATATTTATCATTTGTCATACGGTATGGTAGAACTTCCGGAAGGTAAAATGAAATCCCGTGAAGGTACCGTGGTCGATGCGGACGATTTGATTACCGGCATGGTTGCGACTGCAAAAGAAATGTCGGAGGAACTCGGGAAGTTGGACGGATGTACTCCGGAAGAGGCCGAAAACATAAGTAAAATGGTCGGTATGGGAGCCCTGAAATATTTTATACTAAAGGTGGACCCCAAAAAAACCATGTTGTTTGATCCGAAAGAATCGATAGATTTCAATGGCAACACAGGACCATTCATCCAATATACACATGCGAGAATAAGGTCGGTTTTACGCAAGGCAGAGCAAACCTCAGTTGAAAAAGCCAAGGAGATTAACCCCGACATTAAACTTCTTCCTAAAGAGATCGACCTGGTGAAGAATCTGCTGGATTATCCTGAGATTGTAAAGCTCGCGGCGGATAATCATTCTCCGTCGATAATAGCGAATTATGTCTACGAACTTGTAAAAGAATTCAACCAATATTATCATGACTATTCTATTCTTCGTGAAGAGAATTCCGAAATAAGGGCGATGAGATTACTTCTTATAGAGAAAATAGGAGAAGTAATTAAAAAAGGCATGTCGTTATTGGGAATAGATGTTCCCGAAAGAATGTAATATACTGAAATGAAGACATTGGCGATTATCCCTGCAAGGGGCGGCAGCAAACGCATACCTGGTAAAAATATAAGAAATTTTCTGGGCCGGCCGATAATTTCTTATTCGATAGACGCTGCCGGAAGAGCCGGTGTTTTCGATGCTTTAATGGTATCTACTGACGATCAGGAAATTGCCCGTATTGCTATGGGGTATGGAGCGGAGGTACCTTTTATGAGAGGCGATAAATGTTCAGATGATTATGCTACATTGGCTGATGTTGTCGTGGAAGTTCTGGAAAATTATGAACGGCAGAGAATCCGACCCGAATACGTTTGCTGTATCATGGCCACGGCCCCTCTGATCGATCCGGAAAAAATAAAGCAAGGTTTTGATTTGATCTCCGCCCGATATGATTCTGTTATTCCCGTGGTCCCGTTCGGTTATCCGATACAGCGTTCGTTGAAAATAGATGAAAACGATAAACTGCTTATGGTGGAACCACGGTTTAAAAATACCCGTTCCCAGGATTTGCCGCAGAGATATCATGACGCAGGTCAGTTTTATTGGATTAAAGCTGATGTCATAAAAGAAAAAGGAACTTTCTTTACAGACAATACGGGAGCTATAATTCAGGATCCGCTTACTGTTCAGGATATCGATACCGAAGAAGACTGGAGGATGGCAGAGTTTAAATACCGTAATCTGTATGGTGAATGAAAGCAGTGGTTTTTACGGAATCCGGTCAGGAATATGGTTACGGTCACTTTTACCGTTGTATGGCTTTAGCCGGATCCTTTTTGGGCAGAGGTGTGGCGACAGATTTTTATATAAAAGGGACAGTTCCGGAAAATACAGATGATTTTTTCGTATTGGAAAAAGACTGGACTGCTGACAATGAATTTATTAAAAATACCGTCATTGGTTATGATTTTGTAATAATAGATTCGTATACTGCTTATTCCGAGATTTATACAATAGCTTCCCGTAATTCCGTATGTATATTTCTCGACGATTATAACAGGATCTCTTATCCTGAAGGGCTGGTAGTTAACGGTGCGGTTTCCGCTGTAAGGAGCGTTTATCCGGAGAACTTTGGCACGGAATATCTTTTGGGCAGCCGGTATGCTCTTTTAAGAGGAGAATTTTTGGATATATCTCCGAAGATTATAAATGAAAATATCCGTAATATTCTGATAACACTGGGAGGAACGGATAACCATAATTTAATAGAAAAAATATTAAGTGTTGCTACACGTAAATTTCCTGAAGCATGTTTAAACGTGGTATCGAATTCTTCTGGGATATCAGGGAATAATATATTTCTATATAACAATCTTTCGTCACCGGAAATGAAACGTTTAATGTCTGAAGCCGATCTGGCTATATCCGCCGCAGGACAGACCCTTAACGAATTGGCTGTATGCGGAGTTCCTACTCTGGCCTTTAAAATCGCAGACAATCAGTCTGAAAATCTTAAAGGATGGGTCGAAAGCGGGTTTATAGATAAAGAAACCGATCTTATATCGTTGGAAGCGGATTTAAGAGGAATTACCGAAACAAAAACAAGAGAATTACGCTCGCTGGCCGGACAGCAAACTATCGACGGCAAGGGTGCGGACAGGGTTGTTAAAACTGCTTTCAAAAGAAGATTATCGGGGGAAATGATAGTTTGGGAGGCTCAGGCTGATGATATAACGGATTTGTTTCATCTTGCCAATGACCGGGAAGTAAGACAAAATTCTTTTAATTCCGACCCCATACCGTTTGATGACCATAAAAAATGGTTGGATTCCATAATAATAAGCGATACGAGTTATCTTTATATTTTCAGAATATCAGGAAGATTTATCGGACAGGTGAGGTTCGATATAAAAGAACATGAAACCGTTACCGGTATTAGCATAAACAGTGATTTCAGAGGCCTGGGAGTCGGTAAAGTTATGCTTGAGAGAGCACTCGAAAAAATAACTGATAAAAGCATAACACTTCCTGTAACAGCTTATATCAAAGAAAATAATACAGCCTCTGTAAAGATTTTCGAATCTGCCGGATATAAAGTAATCTCCCGAAATGAATGTATAATCCGTATGGAATACGGTTTTTAAAGATTCATATCGGCATAGTCGATTAATTGAAGGGAAGGTTTTGAATAATAATACTGAAGGATTCCTTCTATGTCGACAGTTCCGGCAGAAACTTTATGGCTTTTAAATCTTACGTTATAATAGGTTCTTACGACAATGGAATCATTCGATTTCGTTGATTTCAATATACGTTCGGTATACGAATAATCACTATCCGGATCGCACCACTCCTTCTCCTTGTCCTCATCTATAAATTCGACATTCTGAAGAATTACCGGCAAATTATTATAGTTTCCGCTTATTTCGGATAAATTCAAAGTGGGTTTCGATATGGGTTCTATTTGGCCTGATACCACTATAAAACTGTTCATCTCGTATTCGGGAATGTTTATATATTCCTCTTCAGACCTGGTCGATCTTCCGAGAATAGGCGAGTTTCCATAGGACCTGATTACCAGTCCTGCGCATCTGACCGTAACTATTCTTCCGAGCTCATAATAACGGTGGTAATTTTCGGATGCAAGTCGTATTTCGATAGCTCCGCTTTCGTCCATAACAATAAGGGAATGGGGGAATGCTCCCATCCAGTCGCTCGATACTATCTGACCCGTTACACTTACATCGTCGGTTATAGTATTCGGGGTAGATTTAAGATATTCTTTTAACAGGTTCTGAATCGTCATGCTGCCATGATTCTGTCCTTTACCGGGATCGTCCGGAAAGATATCCTCGGGACTTACCGGTTTTTTACATTCTGTAAGAACCAGAACGATAAAAAGAAATTTAATTAGTTTCAATGTCATATTCGTTCCTGAATTTTATACGGTACGATCTTCCCCGCTTCATTATTATACCTGTAATGGAAATATCTCCTGAAGGTGTTTTATCCAAGGCAAAATCCGCGTAACCGCTTGTGTAGACGTATATAGAGTCACCATTGATATCGCGTGCTTTGATATCTTTTTCACCGGGAAGTCCGTTATAGGTTTCGTTCGAAGAATAGGCCCATGTTTCTTCGCCTCCATTATCTAATTTAAGTCCGTCGATCTTTATCAGTCGTCCTATATGATCGTCTGTCAGGTCGCTTATCCTGGTTTCTTCGGATACCGGAACCCCCGTGTAAATATCACGTATGATGTGCTTATCGACTAATAATGCTGAAGAAATATATTCGGTTTCATAACTGCTGCCATAGGTTGGCTGCAGCCCTAACTGGTACATGCCGTCTTCCTGTCCGAGCGTAAGGCCCGTTATCTTAACAAAAACTTTGCGGCCCACAGGGAATAGGGAGTAAAGATCGTAAAGTCCAGCCTTTATCTCGATGGCACCGGAATGATCTTCCAGCATAAATACACGGTAAAAATTTCCTGATCTGTCGTTCGCGGTAACTGTTCCGCTGATTATGTAGTCGTTATATTGACTCGTAAAAGTCGTTACACCACCCCCGTCGCGATAATAATATTTCACAGAATCTATCGAGATATTGGACTTTGTTCCGGTTCTAAAATCATTTTCGGAATATCCGGTATAACTGTCACTGCTACATCCGGCAATGATAAAAACAACGATTATATATATAATTTTTCTCATCAGAAACCGTAGCTTAGGGATATATTGAAATTAATACCGTATGCATATAAATATTTCGACGGGAACGGATAATAAAGATTTCCTGTAACTCCTGAAGTTCTGTAAAGTCTCATTTGTTCGTAACCGGAGTATATGATAGACCGGTTATTCAGAATATTGTTTACGGATGTCCAAAGTCCGATATAATTCCCGTTATTTATCCTGAAGTTTTTACTGAGAGTAAGATTTACGGTAAAAGCGTCTCCGAGTTTTTCCTGGTCAAGTAATTCCGTAAGCACTTCTTTAGATGCAGCTACATCCGTAACCCGCGACATTCTCCTTACAGGATTTACCGATACGTAATTATTTCCGGCTAAATTCAGTGACATTCCGAGCCTCCACCACCTGGGAAAAGTATATTTTCCTTCTACCGATATTACGGCCTGCGGGCCATTCGCCAGATGGTATCCGGTTAACATGCTTTTACCGTTTTTAAGAAGTGTGGATCCTGAGTTATAATCAGATATCTCGACGTCGGCATCGGAGTTATATTTACTGATGTTAACAGCTGCGTACAGTGTGGCGGTAAACCGGGGTGTAGGAATATATTCGGCAGACAATTCCAATCCTCCGTAAATTTTGTCAATCCCGGTAAGAGCTACCGTAACGTATTGTGACAGGGGGTCGTCATAATAATTGAATATGTTGCTTCCCTTTTTATGGCTAGTACAGTAAGCGATAAGTTCCATGGATAAATACGGTGAAATATATTTATACTTAATATCGAAGGATCGTATCTGGCTGGTAAGGGCTTCATCCACGGTGTTGTTCCTACATCTCGGTTCGAAGAAAATTTCCGTATAAAGCGGAGGTTTCTGCGCGATCCATACTGAGGCTTCTGCATAATGCCGTAGAGAAAAACTGAATAATGTCGACAACTTAAGGTCTGCTTCGTTGAATTTCTTCTTTACGGATTTTCCGAACGAATGGTAATCAGGAAAATTTTCTTTCTCGTAATTTCCATGCCGTTGATGGGATGTCCGGCCGATCGTCAATTCACCTCTTAACTTCCACTTCAAAGCATTGTATTCAGCTTTTCCTGAAACATTGAATTTATCTGTATATATTTTATAATCGTATCCGAATCTTTCTCCTTCGAGTACTTTTCTTCCCGGATCGCGCAGGTTATTTTCCGCTTTTTCTCCGTAATACTCATCGTAAAGAATGAACTGATCTATATCCAGCCAATAATCTCCGCCCATTAAATCTTTCATCCGGGAAAAATTAGAAGATGTACCAGAATAAAATTCCATTCCGGCCGTCAATTTGAGTTGTCTTAAAGGAGTGAAAGCGATCCCGGCTATTATACTGTTATTGAAAAATTTCTTTGCCGACTCTGCAATTATATAATGCGATCTTTTTTCACCGTGTTCCGGATTGCTGTAAATATTGGTTTCGTACATTCTCTGCCAGTTTATTTCGGTTACTGACGGATCGTTTGTGCTCCATGCCTCATAAAGATCTTCCGATATAAGAAAGTTTGAATAGAAATCGGGAAGATAACGGTAATAATCAGGGTAGGGGGACATTGCGTCGAACCATGACGGGAAAGTATAACCGTTTTCACCGAAGATAGATAGCACGGATAAATCTACCTGGAGTTTGGTATTAACCTTTAACGAGTAATTTAAATTGATCAGGTTCTGTTCGTAATCCCGTGATCGGATATTTCTGCCTTTACCGTTTTGGTATCCGTAATACGGATTGTAATAGTTATCTTGAGCGAGATCATAGACCTCCTGAGTTACATAGGGTCTTATTCCCCGATTGCCGTAATAACCGCTGTAAGTTACATCCACAGAATGATTGTCCGAATTTATTCCCAGAAAGAATGCCCCTGATATGGGTTCCGAATTTATCCCTTTTATATAACCGTCTTTTCCCCATCTCCTGTCTGTAAATATTCCCATACAAACTTTATCTCCGAATTCATATCCGCCATGATAATTCAATACGGACGTATAGTTACGGTTGGATAGTTCTGAAGAAACCCTGCTTCCACGGAACGAATCTATGTTTTTAAGATTTCGATACAAATTCCAGAAAGTCGTACCGTCCGACGGATCTGTAAAGAAGTAATTATGATAATGAAGATTATCGAATTTATAGTCATATCATCTCCTTCTGTATCTTTGTGCCGAAAGATTGATCTCTGGATTTAACGCTCTGAAAGTGAAGTCGTACTGCGATTGATCGAATATAAGGATAAAATCCGCTTCGGTTATTTCTTCCGGTTGGCAATAATTTTCGATGTTGAGGATTTCCGAAGTTATTTCATCCGGATAAACCGTATCCACACAAAATATGCAGGTCAATATAAAAAATAAGGTTAACCTGCTTCTCATTTTCAGTCTTTTTTCTTTATTATATGTGACACGATCTCGTCCTGAATAGGAGACCCCATAAATTTATTTGCGAAAAAATAAAATCCAATACCGAGTAGCACCTGTGTAGTGAGAAGGCGGAACGGATTGTCCAACAGTATTTTAAAAGGATAAAGGAGGATGATCATTATAAGGGATACTAAGGCGTATTGCCCGATATCTTTTAATTGTTCTTTCCATGTATAGTCCATTATTTTTGCAGTGGTCTTAAGATAGATTCCGTAGGTAATAGCCTTGGATACCGCGTCACCGATGAGGGCAGCAAGTATTCCGAACCGCACAGCGACAAGAAGGAATATCAACATAAGCACCAGGCTGGTCATTTCCAGTTTTACTATTTGTTCGCTTTTACCGCTGAGTTTAATAAGGTTAGCGTTCATTGAAATGAAAATAAAAAAAATCCCGCTGACACATAAAACCTGCATCAACGACACTGCCGGAAGCCATTTAAAACCGATGGTCAGTTCTATTAGAGGTTTCGCCACCAGTCCCAAGCCCATCATAACCGGGAAGGCCACATAAGCTATCGTGGACATCGTTTTTCTTGTCGCACGTTTAAGACGTTCCGGATTATCCTGCAAGTTTGAAAGCATAGAATATGTAGAAGAACCGAATGCATTGAATATCGATACCGCTGCCATATTTTTCATTTTGTTGGCTTCGATGTAATGTCCGACTCTTCGCATGGGAAAATATCCCCCTAAGATGAACGAATAAAAATATGTCGAGATAGTATTAATCAGGCTGCCTGCCATCAGGTTGGAAGAATATCCGAAAAGTTCGTTGAACGAAGTTTTGCTGAATTTGAAATTTGGCGCCCATTTACATATTACCCATAAAAGAATGGTGCGTAAGGCAGCTATCGATATTTGTTGCGTTACAAGCGACCAGACCCCGTATCCTTTTAACGCCATGTAAATGGATAATAACGCGGATATTGCCAATGACGTAATGTTTACAATCGTAATTTTCCGGAAATCCATTTTCTTTATTAGGATAGTGGTATGTATTATACTGAAGGAGTAAATTACAATAACGAGGAACAGTCTTCGTGCTATTTGTGTTATTTCCGGACTTCCGAGGAATTTAGATATAAGAGGCGCGGCAAAGAAAAGAATTATATACAATATTATACTTACAGCGATATTGAAGAGAAATACTGTGTTATAATCTTCGTACGAGGTATTTTGTTTACGGATAAGAGCTATTGAGAAACCGCTCTCCAACAGGATATTTGAAATAGCGGTGAATATGGCAAGGGATCCGACTAAGCCGAAATCTCTCTCCAATAGGAGCCTGGCGATAATTATGCCTGTAATGAAGTAAATGATCTGCTGTCCTGCTTTCTCTGTAATACTCCATAACAGAGCGGTCCTGGTCTTTTTCTTAAGATTCTGTGACATTTATGTATATTCTTGAAAGTTTAATTTTAAAGTAACAAAAATATACAAAAAATGTCGATTAATTTATATTTTTATGAAAAACGGTATTTTACTGTTCGAATTTATAGCCGACTCCTTTAATGGTTACGATATGGTCCTCTCCGATCTTTTCACGTAATTTCCTGATATGTACGTCTATCGTGCGATCTCCCACGATGACGTCCGATCCCCATACATTTGAGAATATCTCTTCTCTGGAGAATACTTTCTGCGGTTTCGAGTAAAGTAGGACAAGCAGTTCGAATTCCTTCCGGGGAAGATTGATTTCCTGTCCTTCCTTCAGAACTACGTAGCGCTCGCGGTCTATATGGATTGTTCCCTGGTCATTGTCGCCTGTAGTGTCCGTTTCTCCATAGGATCTTTTAAGAAGAGCTTTTATACGGCTTATCAAAACTTTAACCCTTATCGGTTTCGAAATGTAGTCATCTGCCCCCGCCTCGAAACCTGCGATCTGGGAGTAATCCTCATTCCTTGCCGTGAGAAAAGCTATTGCAGTTTTGGATAGTTCTTTGTGTGTGCGAAGTTCCTGACAGGTCTCTATCCCGTCCATTTCAGGCATCATGACATCCAGAAGGATCAGGTGGGGGCGAGTCTCCAACGCGATTTCCAGACCTTCCTTGCCATTCATGGCAGTGTATACGGTAAACCCTTCTTTCTTAAGGTTATAGCTAACAAATTCCAGAATGTCTTCTTCGTCGTCGACAATAAGTATTTTAAAATCCATACATTAAATAATTATTACTGCAAGTTTAACAATTTATTGTTAACTTATCATTACCTTAGTGTTTACTTAATATAAATAAAATAAAAAAGCAGTCCGGTAAGGACTGCTTTCTTTTATGGTTTATTAAACTTAATTATTTATCCATTACGATCGCTACACGGTCAAGATACATATCGTTGAACGGTACTTCGTTCCATTGTCTTTCAACAACTTCGATTTGGCTCGAGCTTACTCCGAATTCGTTAACAAGGATGTTGTAAACAGCTTGTGCACGTCTTAAAGAAAGCGCCTGGTTGTATTCAGGAGTACCTGTCTGACGGTCAGCATAACCGGTAACTTTAAATTTAGCATTTGTACTCTTGATAACTTCTGCAGCATATTTAAGGTTTACTTTTTCTTTTCTCGATACAGTAGAAGAGTTGATGTTGAAGAATACAGCTAAAGGAGCTACGACATGTTTTTCAGATGACTGAACATTGTTGTTCTGATTAGCACGAAGTCTTTCGAGTTCAGCTCTTGCTCTGTCTGCAGCACTGCGAGAGTTTGCGAGTTCGCGTTCAAGATTACCGATTCTGTTTTCGTAAGCACTTGCGCTTGCTCTTACTGCGCGAGCTACGTCTTCGTCGCTAAGACCTTTGTCCCATCCGCGTTTTTTGAATTTGTAAGTGAAACCGAGGGTTACTGTAGATAGTCCGTCGAGACGTCCGCTTGTTACACCGTCGAGATTATCACTTGCAAGCATGTGTTTCAGTTCGAGGTTCAAATCAACAGCGTCAGAAAGACGGAATTTGTTGATTATACCGAAGTTAGCCGAGATCTCGTTGCGTTTGCGGTCGCCTTCGTCTTTGAATGCGTGTACGATACCGAGACCTACATAAGGAATGAAGCTGTAAACGCGTTTTTCTTTATAACCGCCTATCGCGTTAGAAAGATTTACAAGGAAGTCACCGTGTACGTTAACTACGTTGAATCTCTCTTTGTAAAGTCCGTTAGCATCAGGATCACCGTAAATGTAAGCACCGTTTGCATAAGAAGCACCTCTTACAGTAAGCCCTGACCCCTGTACGCGGGCTCCGATAGCAGGAGTGAACCATTTACCGAACGAGAGTTCGTATGCTAATGAGATACTGTCTCCGAAATCTCCGTATTGGTCGCTGTTACCCTGGAATACTTGCGCGCCTACACCCGCATCGATGAACCAGTTATCCCAGAACCCGTTGGTAAGCATGCCGTGTTTTGTATCCCTTACTTGCGCACTTGCCGACACAGAGGCGGCAACCAAAACAAATAACAGTAAAAACTGTCTGAATCCAAATTTGTTCATTTTTTTTCATAAGATATAGATTTTGTTTTTTAATAGTTTCGTACCGTTAGAATACCTGTCGGATACTCTTATGTCCCATTATTACATAGTTTATTTAATATAATATTTCTTGTATATACAGCTTGCCTAAAAGTTCGGGGCTAAA
>Ga0192242_10003_pt1 | contig 154992 bp, 124 predicted proteins | sample Koala_Koa27_J3_FD_131235 | JGI IMG/M metagenome (GOLD analysis project Ga0192242, IMG submission 131235) | Enriched cells from koala feces incubated with labeled cellulose particles, San Francisco Zoo, California, United States - Koala_Koa2-7_J3 ...
AGCAATATATCGCGTTGCGCTTGGGATTCGCCGCAGTCAATGGCTTGTTGCAGGAAACGGGGCCAGCGGTATTTGGGGAATGTGGGCGGCAGTGCTGTTTCATTCGTTTCGGCGGCGGAGGAAGGTTCCGGTGTCCCGTTGCCGGTGGCATCACTTTTTTTCGGTGCATTATAAGTATCATGCACGTGTGAAGGGAGAGAGGGGGTGAAAGAAAGTTTCTTCACGTTCACTCCTGCCATTTCTGCCAGGTGCCACACGGTGCCCAAGGTATTCTTGCCGTTGCTTTTTTGAATGGCGTTGGAATACATCTTTTCGGCATCGGTATGGTCATATTTTTCTGACTGGCGGCAGATGCGGTGAAAGAGTGTTCTTCCCGCTTCGCCACAATCATTGGCTATCGCAAAAGCCAGGGGCATGTACTCCAGGTAGGAGGGGGCGATGTTGGCTCCCGCACTCTCGATGGCATCTACTAGTTGTTCTAAGTTTTTAATGGAATCATTCATAATGGTATAAGTTTTTTAGTTGTAGAAAATCATTTAAGTTTCGCCTCTTTATCATGACAAATGAAGCATGCGCGGCACAGGTCGATGTTTGACTCATCAATCTTCAGTTCGTACTTCAACCGGAGATAGTCCCATGCGGTGTGCACGGCCATGTCGAAGGATTCCTCCACCGTCTTGTCCATATACAGCCGGTAGGGAATGAATAGCTTCACGCCTGTTCCGCTGGGTGATACGAAAGCGAGGTCGGGTATCAGGAATTCATCCTGAAACAAGCGGTCGCGCAACTCTCGGGCTTCTTCGGGCGATGCCAGATGGTCGAGGTCGATTACAAAATCACCGCTGGGAATCAGCAGGCTTTGTTCGCGGCAATAAGTGAACACTCCTGCGGGAGTGACATAAGGCAATAACTTCTGTTTTACCCGTCTGAATTACTTGGGGTCAGACAATTCCGCTCTCACCCGCTCGGTCTTTTCGGCAAGTTGGGGATTATTTACAATGTAGGCATGAAGCGCCTGAAGGCTGCACACGCTGCTGGGTACCTTGTTGGTGATGGGAGCGTTGAAAAAGGTAATGATACTTTGTCTCATAAACTATTTAGAAATTAAATTAATATATAAATCCGACGGCAAAACTAACATCTGCGCGTCACACACCCGATAGAGTTCTGAAATGAGCTGTTATCGGACAGAAAAGAACTGTTTTATTCAGGAATCATGGAAAATAAGAGAGAAAAGACCACCTGTATATTCCATATCACAGGAGGCAACAACCAGATAATGCCCAATGCTACGGAGTCTGTTCAGAACTTCTATAGCGATGGTTTTGGCGGGGTTGCATTGAAAACCGGACATTCGGTAGGTAGTGGTACAAAGGCGCCTTCATCGGAAAGTGAAGAACCTGATGTGAAGAGCCTGATAGCTTAATGATAGCCGAGGGCGAGCTTCGCATTTATTATCAGGATGCAGCTTTGCTTAAAGCTATCATTGTCCGTATCGGCAACTGCAAGGATGCTTCCGATCTGGCTAATTTGGTGGTGAACGATATGATGGAGCATACTATTTTGAATGATGGTATTGTGGTTAAAACTCACTTCATAGATGCCCTCCGGGTCTTCATCCGGTTTACGAAAGGTAGCAGCACGAGCAATATTCGCCAGCATATCAGGAAACAGATTGTGGAGGGGCATCAGATAGGAAAGGAGATGTCGGATTCAATCCGCGGGAGATAATGGAGGTGCTGCATGAACAGGCGCGGATGATCGATTTTCTGGAGGAGGAAAATGAGCGTCTGAGGCGGCGACTGGAGGAGTTTCAGAGAAATGAAAGGGTTTGAGGTGATGGAATTCTTAAACGAAATATAAAAAAAACGATATGGTACAGCCTTTAATTTCAGTTATTGTTCCTTGCTATAATGTGGAGGAATATCTGCCGAAGTGTGTGGAAAGTATTCTTTCACAGACTTACCGGAGCTTGGAGATCTTGTTGGTGGATGACGGGAATCCCGATAACAGTGGAAAGATATGTGATGATTATGCTGCCAAGGATAGTCATATAAAGGTGATTCACAAAGCGAATGGAGGACTTAGTGATGTGCGTAATGTAGCCATTGACATTATGAAGGGGGAATATGTTACTTTTATAGATAGCGATGACTATGTGAAGTTTCTTTATAAACTTATTGTGCGGAACAGAGGTTTGTCTGTGGAAGATTTGTATTTAATATTGTAATAACGCATTATATCAGAAACTTGTTTATAAAACTCTTATAGGTTCTGTGCAACAAAGCATGTGACCTTAATCTCTTTTTTGTGTCCCCTAATTCGATGTCTTTAGAGTGATGTAATCAAGAGTGTTATCGAATTACGCGAATTAAAAAATGGCTTTCCCAGCTCTTTATTTCTTTATTTGAAATCAATTTATTTTATATACTTATGAAAATTCTGCATATCGGTCAAATGATAGGTGGACTGAATGTTTATATCTCTAATTCTCTCTGTGAACATATTGCTTTCACACTTCAAGAAGGAAGGAGGGTAGTGGCATGATGAAGCTAATGCATATTGCAGAGCCATTTGCAACAGGAGTATTAAGTTTTCTTATAGACATAACCAAACGTCAAGTTGAAGAGTATGAAATCTATATATTGTATGGCATTCGTCCGTTGACTCCCCACAATGTGGAAAGCCTGTTTGACAAACGAATCCATCTGATAAAGATTAATTCTTTCAGAGGTGCGATTGGTACAGTGGTTAATCCCCAAGCATATAAAGACGTATATGGATGGTATAAAGAAATAAAGCCTGATCTAGTGCACTTCCATTCTTCAGCTTCCGGATTTGTGGGACGATGGGCATTGCCTTGTGGTAAGATTCTTGCCTTCTACACTCCCCATGGCTATTCATTCTTAATGAAGGATGGAAGTAAGATAAAGAGGTTCATGTTTTGGTTGATAGAATATCTGTCTGCCCAACGTTCTGCCAAGACTATTGCTTGTAGTAAAGGTGAATATAAAGAGGCGGCTAAACTCTCGAAAAATTCTACCTTCGTAAACAATGGGATTGACACTTCAGAACTTCAATTTTTTGTCCGTCCGATAGATGGCATAAGGAAACCGTTGAAGATTTGCACTAGCGGACGAATACTTTGTCAAAAGAATCCTTCTCTATTCAATGAGATAGCCAAACTTCTTCCGGACGCTGAATTTATGTGGATTGGTGAGGGCGAATTAAGAACAGCACTCACTTCTCCAAATATCAAGGTAACGGGATGGATTAAGCGTGAAGAAGCTTTGAGCATAATTAAAGATGTAGATTTCTTTATATTGCCTTCGATGTGGGAAGGTCTTCCTATTTCATTACTTGAAGCAATGTACCTGAAAAAAATATGTTTGGTAAGCAATGTGATTGGAAATCGAGATGTGATACATAGCGGTGAGAATGGATTGATTTGTAATTCTGCAAGTGATTATGCTGATGCTATCAGAAAGATTGCTAATGGTGAGATTGACGGAAGATTGTTATCTGAAGCTGCATTTGAAGATGTTGTCAACAACTATAATATTGATTTGATGGCGCAAAAGTACAGCAAAATCTATAAGGAAGAATTTAAATCAAAATTATCTTAATCAAAAGAGCATATTCATAATGAACTATTTTATTACTGGTGGTACCGGTTTTATCGGTACTCATCTTACGAACTTATTGAAAGAAAAGCACCCGGAATGTAATGTATATAATCTCGACATCGTATCTCCCGGGACTCCGTTGCCAACAGTGAAGGATTATGAACCTGCTCTGCGTGATGGACAGAAACTGGCTTCTACCTTTATCCGCTGTGATGTTCGCCAACCGATTTTTCTTGATGGGATAAGTGTTACCCCTAACGACATAATTTTCAACTTTGCGGCAGTGCATCGCACTCCCGGTCATTTTGATCATGAGTACTTTGAAACTAATATTCGTGGAGCAGAAAATGTGCGTGCTTTTGCCGAAAGACATGGAATAAAGAAAATTGTTTTCACTTCATCTATTGCTCCTTATGGTGCGGCAGAGGAGGAAAAGTTTGAAACGACATTGCCCACCCCCAATACAGCTTATGGAATATCAAAGTTGGTGGCAGAGAAGATTCACATGATATGGCAGGCAAAGAATCCGGTAGAAAGACAATTGATAATTGTTCATCCCGGTGTGGTGTTTGGTAAAGGAGAGAATGGCAATTTTACTCGTTTATATTGGGGAATTCGTGGGCACAAGTTTATGTATCCTGGTAGAAAAGATACTATTAAAGCCTGTATTTATGTAAAAGAGTTGGTTCGTTTTATGCTATACAAGTTGGAACATCACGGGCAAGGAGTAGAACTGTATAACTGTACTTTTGAACCTGCTTATACCATTGAACAGATTGTGGAGACCATGAAGAAGGTGACAGGAATTAAGCATTCTGTTCCTCTGATTCCTGCATGGATATTAATGTCAGCAGCAGCCGTGGTGGGGTGTCTGGGTGCACCGATGGGGATTTGTCCTGCACGCGTAAAGAAGTTAATGATTTCTACCAATATTTGTGGTAAAAAGCTTTCTGATTCGGGCTATAAATTTCATTATACTTTTGAAGAGGCTATAGCCGATTGGTCTAAGGATAATGATAATCAGTATTTGAAATGAGAAAAACTTTATTGTTCTTTCTCTTGGTTCTTTGCTTGGCAAGTGCGGTAAAATCTCAAATCAACTACGGCACTACCGGCTTAATGAACATGCCCACCGCCGATATGCAGCGAGATAAAACCTTCATGATTGGAGTCAATTGGCTGGATCATCATGCTACTGTTTCCCGTTGGTGGTATGATACATGGAATTACAGTATCAATATTACAATTTTCCCATGGCTGGAAGTGGGTTATCTATGTATGGGGCATAAAGCCGTACCTACAGATTATGGTAATAGATCAGGATCATGGGTACCATCCACTTACGGTAAGTTTGTCAACCAAGACCGTTCTTTCCATTTCCGACTCAGGGCATGGAAAGAAGGCTGGTGGAAAGTATGGACTCCACAAATCGTTATAGGAGCTAATGATGGACTTGGCGATTCGTGGAATGGTGGATCACTGTCAAAGCCTTCGGAGTTGAATTATGGTAATGGCTTCTTGAACCGCTATTATCTGGCAGTGACTAAACACTTTGAGTTCGATAATTTAGGCACGTTGGGCGTGCATATTTCTTGGATATACAGTGAACGTTTTGATAATATGGTGAATGATCCTGCGGTGGGTGCTAATTTTCGTTTTAAATTAAAAGAGGATGGCTCTTTGGTAAATAAGGCGGTGAATGGCATTAACCTGATGGCGGAGATTGTCCCCGGATATACGGATGTAAGGGAGGATTTGACATTTAATCCTGATGGGGCAAAATATCAGATGAATATCGGTATGGAATATAGCTTTTGGCAAGATTATATCAATGCAGTGATTGAACTTAACCGCTGCCAATACTTTTCCGCTGGTCTCATTTTTAAAGTCCATTTGAAATAAAAGATAATTGATCATGTTACACAAGATTGCTTCCTAAATATATTTATCACCATAGACTTACAGCAAACAGATATGATATTGAAAGATTATCGTAACATAAGAGCCCACAGAGCATTCCAGGCCCATAAATGGACAAAGTGATATATAGAAAGGACAAAGTGGTACATGCAAACATCTTAAATCTTTTGATCTGATTCTTTTTTCCCATACCTTTGCAAAAATATTTCTTCTGTTGAAGATCGGGAAGAAAGAGGATATTTGTATAAACAATTGATATAATGATCATTATGTACTGTTTTTCCAAATAAATATAGAACTCTATATATCAATAATTAAAAATTCAACAAAAATGAAACGACAAATTGTATTTTGTTTGATGATGGGCATACTGTTAATGCCCGGCTTCTTATCCGTATCGCTGCAAGCACAAGAGATTACAGATGCACAACCACCTATTACCCAGCGTAAAATTGATGTTTACAATGTAAAAGAATTAGTGGCAAATCAATATAATGACCCGCAAGTATGGATGGATCATTTGGAGAATGATTTGATGAAATTCTGGGGTAATAAAGCAAATACGGTGGGTAAGAGTGACTTTTCCCTACTTTCAGAGCTAATGACGGTACAGTGGTGTCAGGAAAAGCAGCTGACTGGCCTCAGGAATATCAAGATGCCCTTTATGATGAGGAAACAAATGGTTTGGTAGCCGATGCAGGCATCTATAATTATATCCGTGCCCATTCACGCCAGACTTTTGCCTATGGCATCGCTTTTAATATGACAGGTAAGGTGGATTACCTGAAAAAATGTCGCCAAGGTGCAATGGCTATTTTAAAAGCAATGGATGAAAATAACGGTTTGTATAACAAGCAGGAAATCAGTAGTGGCAAGTGGATGGATGCAAGAAATGAACGCAACAGCCAAGACTTGGCCTATGGTATTACCGGATTGGGATTTTATTATTATCTGACGCATGACCAATCTGTACTGGAGCAATTGCTGGCTGCACGCAAGTATATCTTCGATACTTATTTTGACCCGGGAAAGGACTTCCTGACTTGGTTGCCGAAAGATGTTAAGAAGAATAATAAGAATGTGGAGATCGTTTCCCAACTGGATCAGCTCTATGCTTATATGTTATGGGTGACTCCCGCTTTGCCGGAACCTTATCAGGCAGAATGGAAAGCTGACCTGAAGAAACTTGCCAACGTGATGATCAATCACTTCTATAGCGCACGTTATGGTACTTTCTGGGGAAGTGCAACTGATGATTTTTCTAAGGAATTGGGTACGGATCATACTGACTTTGGCCACTCTGTAAAAGCCATGTGGGTGATTTATGAAATAGGCAAGATAACAGATGATTTGACTTATGTGGATTTTGCCCGTGAAAAGATAAAGGTGATTCTGAACCGTGCCTATATTAAGAAAAATGGTACATGGGCACGCCGCTACAACCAAGATGGTTCGTTGGACATTGATAAAGAATGGTGGGGATTGGCCGAACTGGATCAGGCTGCTGCTATCCTGTCACTGAATGATCCTTCTTATTTGCGTTTCACTAATACCACTTATAAATATTGGTTTGATGTGATGATAGACAAACAGTATGGTGAAATTTGGCACATGGTGGATGGAAAAACGAATAAGCCGGTACTGAAGTTCCCCAAAGTACATGCATGGAAGACATCTTTGCATAGCTTTGAGCATTGTTTCTTGGGCTATATGATTTCAAGTTACCATCGTGATATGCCTTTCCATTTGTATTATGCATTTATGGATAATGAACAGGTGTCTCACAAGAATGTGAATCCTTATTTCTTGCGCGGAAGTATTGAAGAAGTCAAAAAAAGGAGAGCCGGTGATGTTGAATGAAGATGAGCAGGGACGTAGAATTTGGGATATTACATTTGACTATTTGCATTAATATCAAGACTTTACTGATTTATCTATTATAATGTGATTTTTTTAAGAGCGGCAATCGTTATCGTAAGGATAGGGTTGCTGCTTTTGCTTTTGTATAATGAATCTCATAAGTGATATCTATGAGCTATAAAGAAGATTCTTTTAAAAAGATATGAAGAGAATAAACTCTGTGAAAATCTGCGCAGTTTGTCATAAAACTATTATATTTGCAGTATAACAACAAATAAATTCGAAGTCATGGAAACAACAATAAAATCCTCAGCGCATATTCCGGTTAATTTCTTGAATACATTATTGTCAATGAGTGACAAAATGAAACTTTATGTAATTAAGGTATTGACTGATAGTTTGTTGAAATCGGATATTGAGGCTGTTGATGAAAAGAAACATACTCAAGAAATGTTGGAAAAGCATGCGGGTACTTGGGTAGGAGATGAGACGGCTGGCGAGATTATGGCTAAGATTCGTGAAAATTCCTCTACTCGTGAACCGTTAAATTTTTAAGGGATGAATTCTCAATACATACTTGATAGCAATATTTGCATCCATTTCTTGCATAATCGTCCGGAAGTTGTTGAAGCAATAAAGAGAGTGGAATGGAAGAACTGTTATATAACGGAATTGACTGTTGTGGAGTTATACTATGGTGCAGAATGTAGCCAAAATCCGGAAAAGAACAAAGCTGTGGTTGCCTCTTTCCTGGAGGATATAGAGATATTATCCTTTAATTTATGTATTTCTGAATTTTGTCGTCAAAAAGCTCGTTTGCGCCGTTTAGTCTCTCTTATTGAAGATACGGATCTTTACATTGGTGCCACGGCGGTTGCTATGGGATTTGTATTGGTGACGGAGAATGTAAAGCATCTTTCTCGTTTAGAGAATATTCAAATAGAAAATTGGGTTGAACGCTAGAATAAACGCAAATCTTTTTGTTCGTATAATATTGTTAAATGAAGTTTTTTGCGTATGTTTGTCTCCAATAAACACGATATAAAATCTAAAGTATGAGAAAAATGCTATTCATCACCCTTTTGATGGGTGGGCTGTGCGTGACAAACCATGCCGTAAAAGCGCAAGAACGCTTGCCGGAATACTTGCAGGCAGAGAAGTACACGCAGCAGAAACTGAACACCATGCTGTTTTCAACAGTAGTAGATCCCCACTGGTTCCAGAAAGGAAATAACTTTTGGTTCGAGTACAAAACGAGTGAAGGAACCTTCTGGTATGTAGTCGATCCGGCTGCCAGAAGCAAGAGACTTCTGTTTGACCGTGATGAAATAGCTGCTCAACTGACCGAAATAGTCAAAGACCCATTCGAAGCACAACACCTGCCCATTGCCAACTTGAAGGCAAAGGAAGACGGACGTACATTTACGTTCGAGGTAACATCTACGCAAGATGCAAAACCCAAGAAGGACGATAAGGATAAGAAAGACAAAAAGAATGAAAAAGAAATCTTTTACTTTTCTTATGATTACCCCACTCGCAAACTTACGCACCTGAAGGATAAAGAGAAAGAACCGAAGAAACTGCGCTGGGGTTCTATCTCTCCCGATGGCAAGACTGTGGTGTATGCCAAGGATTTGAACCTGTATCGCATGAGCCGTGAAGACTATGAAAAGGCGAAGAAAGACGAAAAAGACAGCACGATTGTCGAAATCCAGTTGACTACGGACGGTATGAAGGACTTTGGTTATGGCATTCCCCACAATATGCTGAATACCGATACTCTATGCAATGGCAAACGTCGTGGCGCTTGGGGATTATGGTCTCCGGATTCACGTTATTTTGCCATGACTGTCTCTGATAACCGTGCCGTAAAGGAATTGTGGGTTATCAACTCGATGGCTCAGCCTCGTCCCACTCTGGAAACTTATAAATATCAGATGCCCGGAGAGAAAGAATCTCCGATAGAACATCTGTGCCTGTTTGATATGGCAAACAATAGCCGTAAAGAGATAAAGGTTGCTGCTTATAAAGATCAGGGAATAGGGATAGAATATAAACCGATGTTGCAAAAGCAACGCGATATGGAGGAACAAACTGCTGTTTGGCAAGGTGATAACAACCGTTTCTTTGTGACTCGCAGCAGTCGTGACTTGTATCGCATAGACGTTTGTTCTTATACGATAGGGCAGGATTCTATCGTACCTATTATTAAAGAAAGAATGAATACGTATCAGGAAACCCGTCCTTTGCAAGTATTGAACAATGGAAAAGAAATTATTCAATGGAGTGAGCGTGACGGATGGGCACACCTTTATTTATATGATGACCAGGGGAATCTGAAAAACAGGATTACTAAAGGCCCTTGGCACGTACAGGAAGTGCTGAAAGTAGACGAAAAGGCACGTGCTATTTATTTCGTAGCCAATGCCATGGATCCGAAAGAACATCCTTACTATGAGCATCTGTATCGTGTGAACTTGGATGGAAGTGGTTTGAAACTCCTGACAAAGGGTGATTATTTCCATCGCGTAGAGGTGGATGATGATGCACGCTTTGTGGTTGATAACTATTCACGTGTGAATACCGTTCCCAATGCTACTTTGTTGGATACCAACGGAAATAAGGTAATGGATCTTCAGGAGAGTGATTTCTCGCAACTTTTTGCTGCCGGATACAAGTTCCCGGAAATATTTAAAGTAAAGGCTGCCGATGGAGTGACTGATCTTTACGGAGTAATGTATAAGCCGTTTAATTTTGATTCTACCAAGGTTTATCCTATTGTAGATTATGTCTATCCGGGTCCGCAGGTAGAAGGCACTTACTATCCGTTTACCCGTATGAGCCCCCGCACGGACCGTTTGGCTCAGGCAGGATTTGTGGTTATTTCTGTGGGACAGCGTGGCGGACATCCCAGCCGTTCTAAGTGGTATCATAATTATGGTTATGGAAATATGCGTGATTATCCGTTGGCGGATCATAAGTATGCCATTGAGCAGTTGGCACAGCGCTATAACTTTATTGATATAGATAAGGTGGGAATTCATGGACACTCTGGTGGCGGATTTATGAGTACTGCTGCTATTTGCCAGTATCCTGATTTCTTTAAGGTAGCGGTGTCTTGTGCCGGAAATCACGATAATAACATCTATAACCGTTGGTGGAGTGAAACACATCATGGCGTGAAGGAAGTGGTCAGTGAAAAGGGGGATACGACCTTTGTCTATAAGATTGCTACCAATCCACAGATTGCTAGACAACTGAAAGGACATTTATTGTTGATTCATGGAGATATTGATAATAATGTGCATCCGGGAAATACACTTCGAGTGGTTGATGCGTTGATTCGTGCAGGGAAACGTTTTGATATGTTGATTCTTCCGCAACAGCGTCACGGATTTGGTGATATGAATGAGTATTTCTATTGGAGATTGGTGGATTACTTCTCGGAACGCCTGAAAGGGAAGAGTGAGAAGTTTGTAGATATACCGAAACGATAGGAGGTAACTGTAGGGGCGGGTTCTAAACCCGCCCGATAGCATAACTGTAATTATGATATTTAGGTTGTGTTATCGGGCAGGTTTAGAACCTGCCCCTACAAGTTATTACAATAAGCTGTTGATATAAGCCTTCATCTCAGGAATGGCAGCCTTAGCTTCCTGATAAAGTTTATATTGCGCCTTGGTACGCACCAAGTTCTGTCCGTCATAAGTAGTGCGATAGTAAGTATCCCCATCGATATAATCAGCAAGGAAACGCACCGCCTGCATATAAGGGAACAAAGTAGCAGCATAAGGCAAATGCTCAATTTCTATCGGAGTAAGGAATGTACGTGCCGACTGGATATACCCTTTAGCAAACGGCTTGAATATCTCCATATTGAAGCGTACATTATTCAAATCCTGCTCATCTTCTTTCCCTGTATTGGCTGCCGAACGGAGGAAATCTCCGAAATCAGAGAATACAAAGCTTGGCATAGTTGTATCCAAGTCAATGACACAAAGCACTTCTCCATTTTCATCAAACAACATATTGCTGACTTTCGTATCGCAGTGGCAGATACGTTTGGGCAATTTCCCTTCGCGATACAATCGCTCTGCACAACACATTTCATCTGCATCCTTCTCGATAGCATCCACAATGTCCTGCACTTCATTCAGTCTGCCGCTGGCATTGGCTGCAACCGCTTCGCGCAACTGCTTCATGCGGAATTCCATATTGTGGAAATCAACAATCGTTTCTCCCAACTGCTGAGGCACATCTGCCAGCATAGCTTGGAACTCGCCGAATTTTAATCCTACCAAGTAAGAAGATTCAGGTGTAACAGCCTCCAATGTCTCGGAGCGCGGAATGAAAACGGAAACGCGCCAATAGCTCTCTCCATCGTAATAATAAGTCTTTCCATCTGTAGCAGCCAGGAAACGGAGAACCTTGCGGTCAATATCCTGTTCTTGCTGAGCTTCCAGTTTCTGGCGGATATGGTTTGTCACTACCTCTATATTATGCTGTAGCATTTCTATATCCGGAAATACCTGATGATTGATACGCTGCAACACATAGTCGCATTCTTCGGGATTGACTGTTTTTACTAAATACGTTTGATTAATCCAACCGGAGGTTAGAGGTTTTGTCTCCTGCACTTCGCCCACTTCGGGGAACTGCTTGATAATTTGATTGAGGTCTTTCATAGGTTTATTTAAATTATATAATGACAAAGATAACTTCTTTCCTCCAAACAGAGAAAAGAAGTTATCATAAAAAAACTTTTTCGGCGATATAAAGCTTTTTATTTTGTCAAGTCGCTTTGGAACATACGTCCTGCGCGGAGCAAATGCCTCCAGGTGGAAACCAATTCTTGTGATTCCTGCAAGATGTTCAGATAGACCATAGAAGTCTTGATATTCGTATCTTTTTCTTGAATGCGGTTCATCTGGCTCTTTCTCAGGATAGAGATTTTCTCTTTCAATCGGTCACCTTCTTTCAGAATCGCATCGGCCTTTTCATAATCACCGTTTGCCAATACCTCGCGGGCTTCTCCCATCAGGGTAGTCAATTCATCACGTACGGGAAGGAATTCCTCTATGGCACGTGCCGACAAGGGGTTGAAGTTATTGTCCACATGCTCCTTGCAAGGCTCGCAGATACGTTTCAAACAGTATAACATCTGCTCGCAACTGTTACTTCCCAAGTGGAACCAAGTATTTTTCTCGATGGCGATGTTATTGTCAATGCGGCGCAGGCCTAAAATCTCTTTACGGCGCAGCTTCTTTAATTGTTCTTTTTGATTGTTGGTCTTGTAAACCACCTTGCGCAAGCTTTTCAGGTCTTCATTAATGAACCCGTTGGTCACTTTGTTGTAAGCATCGATGGTATAATCCATAGAGTTGACCAAGGTATTGTTGACGTGCTGGCGAAGCAATGCCCAACGCTCGTCCTTGTCTTTGCTTGCAATGAAGCGGGCAAACAGGTCGTCTTTGGTCTTGTCCTTTTTCAGTTTCTTGTTATAACTGATATTGCTGCGCACTAGTAAGAATATAGCCAGCGCAATCATTGCCAGCATGGCGATAGTGCCTCCGTAATACATGATCAGCGTAACCACGAAACAGATGGTAAAGGCAGCACCCGCAGTGATAAACCAACCACCGATAACCGAAAGTACACCGGTGATGCGGAACACAGCACTGTCACGACTCCAGGCACGGTCGGCAAGGGAAGACCCCATGGCAACCATAAATGCCACATAAGTAGTGGAGAGAGGTAATTTGAGAGAAGTACCCAAAGCAATCAACAGACCGGCCAATACCAGATTGACGGAAGCGCGTACAAGGTCGAATGCCGCACCGTTTTCCATGATCATCACATCTTTGTTGAAGCGGCTGTCCACCCATCGCTTGACACCTGCCGGAATCACTTTGGCAATGCTGGAAGATGCATTCATGGTAGAGCGTACAATGCTTCTTGCCACAGCCGATGAACCAAACATTTCATCCCCCTCGTCCTGACGGGAAAGGTCTACCGAAGTCTTTACTACATTTTGTGCTTTCTTGGAAGTCATCAGGGCAATCACCATAATAATTCCGGATGCCATTAGGAACAGGAAAGGAGTCTTGGCAGGTTCATTCAGTGACCCCATTAGATAGCCCATTGTGTCCCCGTTGCCATTTGCCATGAAATCAGTATAGGATGATAATCCCGCCAAAGGAACACCGACAAAGTTTACAAGGTCATTACCGGCAAATGCCATAGCCAATGCAAAGGTTCCCAAGAGCACAATGACTTTGAAAACATTCACTTTACACCAATGTAACACTTGCATCAAAACGGTGAAGAACACGAAGCAGATACCCACTAGCATCAATGTGTTGTCCTGTACCCAATGTTTGTTGTCGGCTGTCATGAACGAGGAGTCTTTGACCCCCTTTATCAACATGAAGTAAATGATGGCAGTAGCAGCTATACCGCCAAACAAGGCGATTGTATATTTCAGTTTCTTGGTATAGTTGAAAGTGAAGATCAGTCGTGAGATGTATTGCACCAGCGTTCCGAAGAAGAAGGCAACAGCAACCGAGAGGAAGATACCCAGAATGACGGACAATGCTTTTTCCGTATTCAGAAGATCGGCAAAGCTCAGTAACCCCATTTCGTCTCCTGCTATTTTGATAAGGGCGATTACAAACGTACCTCCCAACAGTTCGAATACCATGGATACGGTGGTCGAGGTAGGCATCCCCAGTGTATTGAATATGTCGAGCAGAACGACATCCGTCACCATGACGGCAAGGAAAATACACATCAGTTCCTGGAAATAAAACTGTTCCGGCCGGAAGATTCCGTGGCGGGCTATTTCCATCATGCCATTACTCATGGTGGCACCACAGAAGATGCCGATGGCTGCAATGGCGATAATCAGTTTAAAAGAAGCAGCTTTGGCACCGATTGCAGAATTTAGAAAATTCACTGCGTCATTGCTGACGCCTACTACCAAGTCAAAGATGGCTAGCAGAAAAAGGAATATGATAATTCCTAAAAACATTGTTTCCATATAATTTTGTCTCTCTATTTTTATGGCTGCGAAAGTAAGGGAAGCATATTATGATAGAATGTCATATGTGTTACATTTGTGTTACATGCTCGAAATAGCATAAATATTAAGGGATAAATAATATTTCACGTTTATGCGTGGAATTTATAGGCTGAAAATATATACCTTTGTAGCCCAAATACTTAATCTATAAAAAATGTCAGAGGCTAAGAGAATAAAAACCGCATTGGTGTCGGTTTATCACAAGGAAGGTTTGGATGAAATTATAACCAAACTACACGAAGAAGGAGTAGAGTTCCTGTCAACAGGAAGTACACGACAGTTCATTGAATCTTTAGGTTTCCCGTGCAAAGCAGTGGAAGACCTTACTACTTATCCTTCCATTTTGGGCGGACGTGTGAAGACATTGCACCCCAAGATCTTCGGAGGTATTCTTTGCCGTCGTGGTTTAGAGCAGGATATGCAACAGATAGAGAAGTATGAAATTCCGGAAATAGACTTGGTGATTGTCGATCTGTACCCGTTTGAAGCAACTGTTGCTTCGGGTGCTGAAGAACAGGCTATCATCGAAAAGATAGATATAGGTGGTATTTCGCTGATTCGTGCGGCTGCCAAGAACTTTAATGATGTAGTAATCATTGCCAGCCAGGCACAATACAAACCGTTCCGCGATATGTTGCTGGAACACGGCGCTACCACTTCACGCGAAGAACGCCGTTGGTTTGCCGAGGAAGCCTTTGCAGTATCTTCTCATTATGATTCTGCTATTTTCAACTATTTCGATGGTGGCGAAGGCTCGGCATTCCGTTGCGCTATGGAAGACCAGAAGCAACTTCGTTATGGCGAGAACCCTCATCAGAAAGGTTATTTCTATGGAAATCTGGATAACATGTTCGATCAGATTCACGGAAAAGAAATATCATACAACAACCTGTTGGACATCAATGCAGCAGTCGATTTGATCGATGAATTTGATGATATTACATTCGCTATCCTGAAACACAACAATGCCTGCGGATTGGCTTCACGTCCTACCGTACTGGAAGCATGGAAAGATGCATTGGCAGGTGATCCGGTTTCTGCTTTCGGCGGTGTGCTCATTACCAATGCTGTGATTGACAAGGAAACTGCGGAAGAAATCAATAAATTATTCTTTGAGGTAATCATTGCTCCGGATTACGATGTGGATGCATTGGAAATCCTGGGACAGAAGAAAAACCGTATCATCCTGGTGCGCAAAGAAGCCAAATTGCCTAAAAAGCAGTTCCGTTCTTTGCTGAATGGCGTATTGGTTCAGGAAAAGGATTTGGATGTGGAAACTTCTGCCGACCTGAAACAAGTAACCGAAAAAGCTCCTACGGCAGAGGAAGTGGAAGATATGTTGTTTGCAAACAAGATTGTAAAGAACAGCAAGAGCAACGCTATCGTACTGGCAAAGAACAAGCAGTTATTGGCCAGCGGCGTAGGTCAGACTTCACGCGTAGATGCTTTGAAGCAGGCTATTGAAAAAGCTAAATCATTCGAGTTTGATTTGAATGGTGCCGTTATGGCAAGTGATGCTTTCTTCCCGTTCCCCGACTGTGTGGAAATAGCAGACAAGGAAGGTGTGAAAGCAGTTATCCAGCCGGGAGTCTCTGTAAAAGACGAGTTGACATTCCAATACTGCAATGAACATGGCGTGGCTATGGTTATTACAGGGATCCGTCACTTTAAACATTAAAATAGTAAATCGTTAATATAGTAAAATAGATGGGATTATTCTCCTTTACACAAGAGATTGCGATGGACCTTGGCACTGCCAATACCATCATAATAAATAATGGAAAGATTGTAGTGGACGAACCTTCGGTCGTTGCACTCGACCGCCGCACTGACAAGATGATTGCCGTAGGCGAGCGGGCTAAAATGATGTATGAAAAAGAAAATCCGAATATCCGTACCGTCCGTCCCTTGCGCGACGGCGTGATTGCTGACTTTAACGCCTGCGAACAAATGATGCGCGGGCTCATCAAGAAGGTGAATATGGGTAATCGTTTCTTCTCTCCTTCTTTGCGTATGGTGATCGGTGTTCCTTCGGGCAGTACCGAAGTAGAACTTCGTGCGGTGCGTGACAGTGCCGAACATGCCGGAGGTCGCGACGTATATTTGATTTTCGAACCTATGGCTGCTGCTATCGGTATCGGTATTGATGTAGAGGCTCCCGAAGGTAATATGATTGTGGATATAGGTGGTGGTTCTACCGAAATTGCCGTTATCTCATTGGGCGGTATCGTGTCCAACAACTCTATCCGTATTGCCGGTGATGATTTGACTGCTGATATTCAGGAATATATGAGCCGTCAGCACAATGTAAAAGTCAGTGAGCGTATGGCGGAACGTATTAAGATTCACGTGGGTGCTGCCTTGACCGACTTGGGTGATGATGCTCCCGAAGATTACATTTTACGCGGACCTAACCGTATCACGGCGCTTCCGATGGAAGTTCCCGTATGCTATCAGGAAATAGCGCACTGTCTGGAAAAGAGTATTGCCAAGGTGGAAACAGCTATCTTGAGCGCTTTGGAACAGACACCTCCCGAATTGTATGCTGATATTGTACTGAATGGTATTTATCTGACAGGTGGCGGTGCGTTGCTGCGTGGTTTGGATAAGCGTTTGACGGACAAGATCAATATTCCGTTCCATATTGCTGAAGATCCCTTGCTGAGTGTAGCGAAAGGAACAGGTATTGCGTTGAAGAATGTGGATCGTTTCTCGTTCTTGATGCGATAAGTGATATATTTTATATGTTATCGGGCGGATGATGATCCGCCTTTGGCTGTTATGCTTATCCACTGTAGGGGCGGATTGAATCCACCCAAATACATCAACGAATTCACCTTTCGAGGTGTTATCGGGCAGATTCAATCTGCCCCTACGGTGAATAGGAACATTATCTTCCGCCCGAATACATAATGCGAAAAATGAATTAGGTAATGCGAAATCTGCTGAATTTCTTTTTAAAGTATAACTACTGGTTCCTCTTTGTCTTACTAGGGGTAATCAGTTTTGCTTTATTATTCCGTTTCAACAGTTACCAGGGAAGCGCATTCTTTACATCCGCCAATTTCGTATCGGGCGCCATGTATGATGTAGCCAATAACGTGACCGGTTATTTTCATCTGAAAACAATCAATAACGAATTGGTAGAGAAGAATGTAGAACTGGAGCTGCAAGTGGAAAGCCTGCGCAAGGCCCTCTCCGAAGTGACGGAAGACAGCACCGGAATAGAGCAGATAAAGCAGGAGGCACTGGCGGGCTATGACATTTTCAGGGCCAGCGTGATAAACAACAGTGTGACCCATGCCAACAACTACATTACCCTGGATAAAGGAGAAGCGGACGGTATCCGTAGTGAAATGGGAGTAGTGAACGGAAGCGGTGTAGTGGGTATTGTCTACCTCACCTCTCCACATTATTCTATCGTCATTCCGGTGCTGAACTCCAAGAGCAGCATTAGCTGCAAAATAAAACGGAGTGACTATTTCGGCTTCTTGAAATGGGACGGAGGTTCATCCGAATACGCTTTTGTAAAGGATATGCCCCGCCATTCCTTATTTTCTTTAGGAGACACGATTGTGACCAGCGGACATAGCGCCGTTTTCCCTTCCGGCATCCCGGTGGGTACGGTAGATGATATTGCGGACAGTCACGATGGTTTATCCTATTTGCTGCGGGTAAAACTATTCACGGACTTTGCCCGTCTGAATGATGTACGTGTGATTGCTCAAAAAGGGCAGGAAGAACAACAGGAGTTAGAAAAACAGGTAAAAACGACTAAGTAAAAGAAGGCTGATGTTGACTTATCTACAAAGAATAGAGTGGTTTATCGGACTGGTGCTGTTGCAAGTGCTGGTTTTGAATCATATGCATATCAACGGGTATGCCACTCCTTTCTTTTTCATCTATTTCATTCTGAAATATAATTCGGGAGTAAGCCGTAATGTCTTGATGATATGGGCTTTCCTTATAGGATTGTCCGTCGATATATTCGGCAATACTCCGGGGATGAATGCGGCGGCAGCCACAGCACTGGCATTTATGCGTGGACCCATACTGCGACTGGTGACCCTTCGCGATAGCGCCGAGGACTTTGAACCAAGTATCAAGACAATGGGCTTTTCACCTTTCTTCCGGTATATATTATTGTGTACATTCTTGTTTTGTACCATTTTACTGGTCATTGATACCTTTTCCTTCTTCAACCTGCCTGTTTTATTATTGAAAATATTGACAGATGCCTCTATTACAATCGTTTGCATATTATGTGCTGAGGCAATCAGGAGGAAAACATAGTGGAAAGAGATTATAATCTGGAGAAGCGGAAATATGTGATCGGTGGGTCGGTCATTGTTATCGTGCTGATTTACTTGATACGTCTTTTTACCTTGCAGATTATGAGCGAGGATTATAAAAAGAATGCAGACAGTAACGCTTTTCTGAATAAGACACAATATCCCAGCCGTGGAGTGATGTATGACCGCAACGGCAATTTGCTGGTGTACAATCAGCCTGCCTATGATGTCACCATGGTGATGAAAGAGGTGCAAAACCTTGATACGCTGGATCTGTGCCGCACATTGAATATTACCCCCGAATACTTCAAAAAACGTATCCGCGAAATAAGGGACAGGCGTTCCAATCCGGGATATTCGCCCTATACCCATCAGGTCTTTATGACCCATCTTTCGGCAGAGGAATGCGGAGTCTTTCAGGAAAAGCTTTTCAAGTTTCCCGGCTTTTATATTCAGCGGCGTACCATCCGGCAGTATAATTATAATTCGGCAGCCCATGTGTTGGGAGATATAGCCGAGGTGTCCAAAGGAGATATAGAAGCCGATGATTACTATGTGCGCGGCGACTTTATAGGCAAACAGGGCGTGGAACGCTCTTATGAAAAGGAGTTGAGAGGGGAGAAGGGGGTGGAAATTCTGCTTCGCGATGCCCGTGGACGTATTCAAGGCCGCTACATGGACGGCAAATACGATAAGACTCCCGTACCGGGCAAGAATCTGAAACTGGGTATTGATATAGAACTCCAAATGTTGGGAGAGCGTCTGCTGGAAGGGAAAATAGGTAGCATTGTTGCCATTGAGCCTGCCACGGGAGAGGTGCTTTGCATGGTATCGGCCCCTACTTATGACCCGCACATGATGGTGGGGCGGCAGCGTGGTAAAAATCATCTGGAATTATCGCGTGACAACTGGAAACCGTTATTGAACCGTTCCATCATGGGCGCCTATCCTCCCGGGTCTACTTTCAAGACCACTCAGGCTTTGACTTTTCTGGAAGAAGGGATTATAGTGCCCGAAACTTCTTATCCTTGTTATCACGGTTTTGTCTATGCAGGACTTCGCGTAGGTTGCCACTCGCATCCTTCTCCGTTACCTTTGGTTCCGGCTATCGCTACTTCTTGTAACGGATATTTCTGTTGGGGGCTTTACCACATGATAGGTGCAAAAAAGAAATACGGTTCGGTGCAAAAGGCCATGACTACCTGGCGCGACTACATGGTTTCCATGGGATTCGGTTATCCGCTGGGAGTGGACCTTCCGGGTGAAAAGCGCGGTATGATACCGAATGCGGAATATTATGATAAGAACTATCGGGGATCTTGGAACGGGCTGACCATTATCTCTATCGCCATAGGGCAGGGAGAAGTTACGGCAACGCCTTTGCAGATTGCCAACCTGGGGGCGACCATTGCCAATCGTGGTTATTACATTACTCCCCATGTGGTAAAGGAAGTGGAAGATGAAGCGCTGGATACCCTGTATACCACCAAGCATTACACCAAAGTAAGCCGCCAGCATTATGAAACCGTGGTAAGCGGTATGCGCTCGGCAGTAACAGGCGGAACTTGCCGTGCGGCGAATATTCCCGGCATTGAAGTATGCGGAAAGACGGGAACGGCCCAGAACCGTGGTAAAGACCACTCGGCATTTATGGGATTTGCACCGATGAATGATCCGAAGATAGCCGTTTTGGTTTATGTGGAAAATGGCGGTTGGGGAGCAACGTATGGTGTGCCTATCGGTGCATTGATTATGGAAAAATACCTGAAAGGAGAACTTTCGCCGGAGAGTGAGGCGAAAGCGGCGGACATTCAAAGCAGACGAATAGATTATGGCGTACACGAACGATAGTATATGGAAATCAGTGGACTGGATAACGATCTGCATTTATCTGATGCTGGTTATCTTTGGATGGTTCAGCGTGTGCGGAGCCAGTTATGATTACGGTGAAATGGATTTCTTCAGTTTCGACACACGTGCCGGCAAGCAGTTCATTTGGATTTGCTGTTCGCTGGGGTTGGGTTTTATCCTGATGATGCTGGAGGACAAACTCTATGATATGTTTGCCTACATTCTTTATGGGGCAATGATGCTGCTATTGCTTGCCACGCCGTTTCTGGCTGTAGACACGAAAGGTTCTTATTCGTGGATCAAGTTTGGTCCGGTGAGCTTGCAGCCTGCGGAGTTTGCCAAGTTTGCCACAGCACTGGCATTGGCGAAGTTCATGAATGTGTATGGATTCACGATGGGCAAGCTGAAATATTCGTTGCCAACGGTGGGAATTGTGCTATTGCCTATGTTGCTCATTGTGTTGCAACGCGAGACGGGATCGGCCTTGGTATATCTGGCTTTCTTTTTTATGCTTTACAGGGAAGGTATGCCCGGTTCCATTTTGTTTGCCGGGATTTGTGCGGTGGTTTATTTTGTGGTCGGTATTCGTTTCAGCCAGGAGATGATGGCGGACGATCTCACTTCCATCGGTGAGTTTTCGGTGTTGTTGCTCATTGTGATCCTCTCGGCGTTGCTGGTCAATAGTTATTGCAAGAAGAAGTCGGTGGTGTGGTATATACTGGGGATTGGCGGAGGCGGTACTTTGCTGGCTTTGCTGTTTTCTTACTATGTTATTCCTTTTGATATTACCTGGTTTCAGTACGGGCTGTGCGTGGCTTTGGTATTCTATCTTATATTCCTGTCCATGCGCGAGCGTTTGCGCAATTATTTTTATATCGCTTTGTTTGCTGTGGGCTCCGTGGGGTTCTTGTTTTCTGCCGATTATGTGTTCGAGAATGTGTTGGAACCGCATCAGCAGATACGAATCAAGGTAGTGCTTGGCATGGAGGAGGATTTGGCGGGAGCCGGATACAATGTGAATCAGAGTAAGATTGCTATCGGTTCCGGCGGATTGCTGGGAAAAGGTTTTCTGAATGGCACACAGGCTAAATTGAAGTATGTGCCCGAACAGGATACGGACTTTATCTTCTGTACGGTAGGCGAGGAGGAAGGGTTTGTAGGTTCGGCGGCGGTGCTGCTTCTTTTTACAGGGCTGATTTTGCGTTTGATTGCGGTTGCAGAACGTCAACATACTCGTTTTGCACGGGTATATGGGTATTCGGTGCTGAGTATTTTTCTGTTTCACCTCTTTATTAATATAGGTATGGTGCTGGGATTGACACTTGTTATTGGTATTCCACTGCCTTTCTTTAGTTATGGGGGATCTTCTTTATGGGGATTTACCATTCTGCTTTTTGTATTTCTAAGGATTGATGCGGGGCGGGGGAAGCACTAACTGTTAACCCTCACCGTAGGGGCGGATTGAATCCGCCCGAATGCGTCCACAAATACACTTTTTGGTATATTATCGGGCAGATTCAATCTGCCCCTACGGTGGGTGTTAACGTAATGGGGAACTTATCTTTCTGGCTTTTGAATCTGAATCCCAATATCACTAATCCCTTTCAACGCATCATCCTTCATAATCTGAACAATGCGGAAACTGCGTGCATTCCCTTCCTGCTTTATCTTAAAAGCCGCCCTATAAGGCAAACTACATTGATATAGTCCTCCGGGTCCATTCCCTATCTTATTCCCTTCCTCATCTGCCAAGAACAGTTGCAATGTATCCGTGGTATAAACCAGCGTATCTTGCATATTCTGGCTAATCCCCAACCATATGTCCCGATAAGGATAACATTCCTGATAGCGAATACCGATTTCCACCTCGTACTCTCCTGCTGGGATAGAAGCGGGAAGGACATAAACAATAGTATCACTCTTTGCCCAACCGGTGAGAGGTATGGACTGGTAAGAGTGATAGGCAGTATTACTTTGACAGGCTGCCAATAACATGATTGGCAGCCATGCCCATTTATTCTTTATTTGGTGCAGGAGCTTGCGGTTTCTCATTCGGAGCAGAGTTGTTATTTCCGTTGTTGTTACCGTTGTTTTCATTGCTGCCGGCGTTGCTGTTAGTGTTTACGCTGCCATTGTTATCTCCACCATTGTTTCCGCCATTTCCTGCGGCATTTCCGGCATTGGGACGGCGATTGTTACGATTACGGTTATTGCGTCCTCCATCTTCACGATTACTACGATCTTCACGATTGCCACGTTCCTCGCGGTTACTACGTTCTTCGCGATTGTTATTGCGTTCCTCTCTGCTACGTCCTTCCTCGCGATTGCGGTTTCCACCTTCCTCCCGTGGTTGCTGAGGTCTGTTTTCCCTCGGCTGCCTGGGTTGTTGAGGCCGGTTTTCTCCTCTTGGCGGACGGTTCTCTCTCGGTTCTCTAGCCTCCCTTGGCTCTCTCGTTTCCCTCGGCTCTCTTGGTTGCTGCGGACGGTTCTCCCTCGGTTCCCTTGGTTCACGCGGCTCTCTAGCCTCCCTCGGTTGCTGCGGGCGATTCTCTCTTGGCTCACGTGGACGTCTGTTTTCATTCGGAGCGCCACCTTCGCCATTATTCCCTCCGTTAGCACCGCCATTGCCTTCCGGTTTCCGTTTCTTCTTGCGGTTGGCATTATTGCCTTTGCGCTTGTCAAAGCGGGTCAGACTTTCCTGCTCCACCAAATCCACAGGCTTTTGAGGCTCATTCTTCTTAGCCGATTCAACCAGGCTTTCGGGCTTTTCGCCACGCTTGTTCATATTGACCACCTCGAATGCACGGCGGGCGGTAATTGTTACCGCATTGGCTATGAAGTTCTTATCGGTAGAATACATGATCGTGCCTTTCAGTATATCCGCTTTGAAGAAGTAGAATGTTCCATCTACGGTTTCCAAAGGAATCTCCCGGCTCGGCAATCGTTTCTGTGATTCCACATACGCATCCACCTCATAGTTGAGGCAACATTTCAGCTTGGCGCATTGCCCGGCAAGTTTTTGGGGATTCAGGGAAATATCCTGATAACGGGCGGCGCTGGTAGATACGGATACAAAATTAGTCATCCAGGTGGCACAACACAATTCGCGTCCGCAAGGACCGATACCGCCTATGCGTCCGGCTTCCTGACGTGCACCGATCTGCTTCATTTCGATACGCACGCGGAAAGCCTCTGCCAATACTTTAATCAGTTGGCGGAAGTCCACACGCTCATCGGCAATGTAGTAGAAGATGGCTTTATTGCCGTCTCCCTGATACTCCACGTCGCCAATCTTCATATCCAAGTTCAGATTCTTGGCTATCTGGCGCGAGCGAATCATGGTATCGTGTTCCTTTCCCTTGGCTTCTTCGTATTTCTCCATATCTACAGGCTTTGCCTTGCGATAGATACGCTTGATTTCTGCATCGGGCTTGATGTTTGCTTTGCGCATTTGCAGGGGAACCAGTCTTCCGGTCAGGGTCACTGTGCCGATGTCATGTCCCGGACTCGCTTCTACGGCCACCGTGTCACCCTTGTCCAGTTTCAGTTTGTTGCTGTTTTTGTAATATCCTTTGCGGGTATTCTTGAACTGAACTTCGACCATCTCCTGTTCCTCGGCATTGCCGGGAATGTCAGCCAGCCAGTCGTAAGTATTCAGTTGTCTATCCTGTCGTCCGCAGCCTTTGCAACACATACAGCCGCTTCCGTTCTTTAGTTTAAATTCATTGTCCATAATTAGGTATTATATATTATTTCTGCACCAGCAACACGATCATTTTCAGCGAGAAGTCAAAGAACACCATTTTGGCGTTCACGTTCTGCCCTATGTGCAACTGTGCTTCACTAAGTTCATCCATAATGCCCATCACATTTCGCTCGTTGATGAACGGGGCGAAGCGGGTGGAAAAGTTTTGTTCTTCGGGATTCATGTACACCAGGTCGCGCTGGTGGAAATTGTACATGAAGTTTTCGCGTATCATACGCTGGCAATAAGCCAGGAAGTTCTTTTGGCGCTCACGTCCCATGGAGGCGACCGCTTCGCTCCATTGTTTCATTTCGCGTATCTTCCGTTGATAGGAAAGGCGCATCAGATTGACGAACAGCTCGAAGAAAAGTTTGTTTTCTTCGCTCAGGTGGATGGTTTCCAAGGCTTTCAGGAAGTTGTCTTCCGAGCGATGGGCTATGTCGTCGGCGTCTTGCGGTTGCAATCCGTATTTGGTTTGCAGCACTTTAGAGATTTCGCTTTCTTCGATGCCGTGAATGTTAAACCGTTGTGTGCGGCTCTGAATGGTTTGCAGAATGGCGTCCGGTTCTTCCGATACGAGCAGGAAGATGGTCATGGCGGGTGGTTCTTCCAGCAACTTCAGCAGTTTGTTGCTGCATTCCACATTCATCTTTTCGGGTAGCCAGATAATCATGATCTTGTATCCGCCCTGGCTGGACTTCAGGCTGAGTTTCCGTACAATCTCGTCGCTCTCTTTGACGAAGATTTGTGCCTGTTGGTTTTCTGCCCTCATTTCTTTCAGCCAATGGTTCAGGTTGAAATAGGGAGTTTGCAGGACAAAGTTGCGCCAGTCCGAGATGAAATCATCGCACACGGTGTCTTTGCCGGCTTTCTTCTTGATAACGGGGAATACAAAGTGCAAGTCGGGGTGTGCCAGTTTGTTGAACTTTACACAAGTGGGGCATACTCCGCATGCATCGTGCTCGCCGCGGTTTTCGCAACAAATGTAACGGGCATAGGCTATCGCCAAAGGCAGCTTTCCTGTGCCTTCGGGACCGTAAATCAGTTGTGCATGAGGGATTCTTCCTTCTTTTACTTCGGCTATCAACCGCTGCTTTGCTTCTTCTTGTCCTATTACATCTTTAAAAAACATTCTTTTTTAGTGGTTAGTGGTTAATGATTAGTGGTTCATAGTGGATGGCATTCATCACTAACCGCTAATCACTAACCATTATTTAATAAATCGCTTTCGCCACCTCTTTCACACTATCTACCGCGCTTACTGTATAGAAATGAATGCTCGGCACACCATACTCTATCAGCTCCCGGCACTGGTGAATGCACCATTCTATGCCTAGGGCGGCAGCTTCTTCATCATTCTGACACTTCACGGCTTCGGCTGCCAGCTCTTGCGGCAGGTCAATCTTGAAGGTCTTTGGTATCATACTCAGTTGCGACAGTTTGCGGAAAGGTTTGATTCCGGGGATGATAGGCACATTGATACCTTCCTTCCGTACCCGTTCCACAAACTCAAAGTACTTGCGGTTGTCGTAGAACATTTGCGTTACAGCATATTCGGCGCCAGCCTCAATTTTCTTTCTCAACCAGTAAATATCTTGTTCCATGTTAGGCGATTCCTCATGCTTCTCGGGGTAGCAAGCCACTCCGTAGCTGAACGGGGTTCCCGTTACCTTGATGGGCGAACCGTCTACAAAGACACCCTTGTTAAAGTCATTTATCTGTTCTTCCAGTTCCAAGGCGTGGGTGTAACCATTGCCTGCGGGTACGAAACTTGATTCGTACTTGGCTTTGTCACCGCGCAACACCAACAGGTCGGTGATGCCCAGAAACTGAAGATCCAGCAATATGTATTCCGTATCCTCGCGGGTAAAGTCGCTGCACAGGATATGAGGTACGGTAGTTATATTGTATTTGTTTTGCAATGCGGCAGCTACGGCAACCGTCCCGGGACGGCGGCGCACGCGTTCACGTTGATACAACCCGTTGCCCAGGTCTTTATATACATATTCGCTGCGGTGGGTAGTGATATTGATATATTTGGGATCAAACTCGCGCAGCGTGTCAATCGTTTTATATAGTTTATCAATACCTGTTCCTTTCAGCGGAGGAAGAATCTCAAAAGAAAAAGCCGTTTTCTCTGTGCTTTTTATTAAATCAACTACTCTCATTGTTCTATCTCGTTCTCTTGTGCCTTCTTTGGCGAAAATACATATTTGGGCAAAAATAAGAAAAATATTGTAGTTTGTGGGGATGAAAGGGGAATTTATTTTCTTTTCCGGTGTATAAAAAGAGAGATGATACGGTCAGGAAACTACTTTTGAACCGTTACGAATGGTTCCCCACGGTTATGGAGAGCGCTCCCCATAGCCGTGGAGAGCGCTCCTCACGGCCGTGGGCAGCGCTCCTCATAGCTGTGGGAAGCCATTCGTGACGGCTCAAACAGGCTTCTTTGTCCCTATGTATCGTGTTTTTTGTAGGGGAGGAATATTTAAAATAGCTATCCTTTAGCTGTAGGGGCGGATTGAATCCGCCCGATAACACTCCGAAAGGTGTATTTGTGGATGCATTCGGGCGGAAGCATTCCGCCCCTACAGTGGATGGAAACCTTAGTTTGATGGCTATGAGGCAACCCCTGCCCCTATGGTGGGTGAAGGTATTAAAGGGAACTGTCTGAAGGGAAGGAAAATCGCTCCCTTCAATTTACAAGAACGGCGTAAACAAATTGGCAAACCATCCCACGAATCGTTTCCAGCCGGAACGTTTTTTGTATTCCTCTTTAGTCAGCAACGTACTATCCAGCTTGTCATGCTCAAACATTGTGCTTAACTCATGAGTTGTCTCTTTGTCAAAAATGAATGCATTGACCTCATAGTCATACCTCAAACTGCGGCTGTTCAGATTCGTACTGCCCACCGTGCAAAACAAACTATCCACCATCATAATCTTGGAATGATGGAACCCACCGTTGTACACATAAATCTCTGCTCCTTTCTTACGCAATTTGTTGGACGTATAGAAAGCCGCATCGGGTGTAAAAGGAATATCCGATTTCCCGGGAATCATGATTTCCACATCCACTCCACGTTTCAAAGCCCGCTTTATCGCTTTCTTGATGCTTGAGGTAGGAGTGAAGTAAGGATTGACTATCTGTATCTTGTTTTGCGCCGCATCAATAGACTTGATATAGACTTGTCTCATTATTTTCGGCGTCTTTCTGGGAACCCGGTCTACTATGGCTACATTCCTATTTCCTTTATCGGTGGAGTCATTTCGGAACGGGTAATATTGTGTCCCTCCGATGTGCTGCTTGGTGCTTTTGTTCCACATAGTCAGGAAGATGTCCTGCAATTCGCTCACGGCTTCCCCTTCTATGCGCACGTGCATATCGCGCCAATCGCCTATCTCCGGCAAGCCTTTTATATAGTAATTGGCTATGTTCATTCCACCGGTATATCCCACTTTTCCGTCGATAACCACAATTTTGCGGTGGTCGCGGTGCAAGGCATGGTTGATGTACGGGAATTTAAACGGGTCAAACTTCACAATCTCAATGCCTTTGGCGCGGATTGCTTTCAGGTGTTTCTTCTTTAACGGCTTGTTGTTGGACAAGTTGCCGAAAGCATCGAACATGGCGCGTACTTCTACGCCTTCTTTTACTTTCTCGCCCAGCAGGTCGAACAGTGCATTGGCAATGGAGTCGTTGCGGAAGTTGAAGTATTCCAAGTGAATATGGTGTTTCGCCTGGCGTATTTCCTCAAATAAATCGATGAATTTGGCACGACCGCTTTTCAACAATTTAATTTCGCTATTCCGGGTAATAGGGATGCCGGACTCTTTCAGAAAGTCAATAACGATGGAATCGCTGGTATAAGTTTGTATCGTATCTGTAGTAATAACTGCCCGGATACTGTCCGGCTCTCCTGCTTGTATGGTCTCTATGGATAGAGATAAAATAAACAGGAGCGTCAGATATATATATTTGCTTATATGAAAATTCATTGTTTTTTAAATTAAGGTTGCAAAGGTATTTATTATTGAAGACACGAGCAAGCTATCGGCATTATTTATGCTTAAAAGACCATGATTGCAAACTTTGCATGAGTCGCTTTATGTCTATTGAGATAATGTCTTCATTTCTTACTTTATACTTCTGAGGTGAACCATTTGCTGGAATAGAAACAACGTTTTGTTCAAGTATTTGTTTCGTTTGACCGGAAGATAGTGAAAAATATCTTCTGAGTAGCGACGTTAGTTTAAGGCTGAATGCATACTCGCATTTTATCCGGACTCTGATAAGCTGGTCTGCACTATGGAGAAGTTCTTCCTTTGAAATGGGGCTGACGATTTCATAATCAACGCCGGAAAAGTCTAATGTTGCGTTGTTCATTCTTTCCAGCTCGGGCGAGAAGGCATACTTCCAAGCCGTTTCGGTATCATTTATAGAAAAACAATGAAACAGGTCTTTGTCTATCAAGTCCGTTTTCTTTCGCGATAATAAAGTAAGATTGCAGGTGTTGTCGCATTTCATGCATCTGTAAATGAGCCATACGTCTATGTCCTTTTTCTGCGCATTCATTCTGAACTTGTCACTGCAATAGAATTTGGTACTGTCGCAATGACTGCATTTTTTTTACTAGTAAAGGCGTATTCTTAACCTTTATCTCCCATGTGAGTATTGTATCCATCATTATAAAAAGCTAATATTTTCTTTGTTGCTTAATTTTCTGCAAAGTTGGATATTAGCCATTTGTGTTTTTCACAAGATGTCACAAGGTGCGGTCATTATTTGTCCAGTTCATCCATCATTTTGATTATTTTCTCCCTTAGTTTATCAAGAAATTGCGTTCTGTTCTTTTTCCTGTTTCTTATTTCAAGGAATATTCTGTAGAAGTCGCCAATCTCGATATGGAAAAGGATTTCGTAACAGAAAGCGATGTCTTTTAGATTGGTGTTTCCATTGTTGAAGCATTTGCCTGCATACAGTGCATAGATGAATTCTACCAGCGCCACTTTGTTCTCTGTCCATTGCAACCATTTCTTTTCTATGATTGATGCGACCTTGAGGTGTGATTTTTCAGAAAGCATCTGTATCTCATTGGATAGATATTGGGATAAATGCTCTTTTGCTAGAATGCGGGCAACACTGGAATCATGCATCGTAGAGAAAGAGGTATCCGTGTTCAGGGAATAGCATTGGGCATCGGAGTAAATATCATACTGTCCTCTGATGAAATAAAGATGATCAAGTTCTGCTCTTCCTGCTTGGTAATAGTTATAGAAACCGGTATCCGAAGAATCTTTTTGCAGGCTCTCATATTCTGTTTTAAGATATTTGAGTTGAACGGCGGGAGACCGCTCCGTGCGGTTCTTTTCTATCTGATACAGGCGGACATAAAATATGAACAGGCTGAATACTTGTGGTTTCCAGACTTTAAAGAAAAGAATTTCTTCTTGTGGACTCTCAAACTGATACTCTGAAACTTCTTGTTTTAACAGGGCGAGTGAGGTTTGTATAAAATCAATGATCTGTTTTATTTTATCAAGAGTATCAATCTGTTGCTGCTCAATTCTTTTAATTTCTATATCTATGCTTTGCTTAATGTTCTTTACGAAATTTTCCATTTGCATTTGAGCCATCTGGCTCTTAAACGGTAACAATGAGTCCGTTTAATAAGCCGGATAGCAGAGGTAATTGTCCTGACGGGCAATATGGTTAATAGTAAAAATGATAAAATGAAAAACCTGTTCAAGTAGGGTTACTCAAACGAAAGAAATTAGCCTGTGGTTTGTGAGGTTAATATTAAGCTATAACAAATTTAAGAATTGTGCCCAAAATGTTTGTTTTATGGTTTCGGTGGCAAATATAGTTCTTTTCTGGCAATATCCTTTGCTGATTGCTCAAAAAAGAAACTCCCCGATAATACTTGATTATCGAGGAGTTGTTTTCTTTAAGTGAACCGCTTGGGGCTCGAACCCAAGACCCCAACATTAAAAGTGTTGTGCTCTACCTGCTGAGCTAGCGATTCAGACCTTATGTGCTATTCTTCCGAATTGCGAGTGCAAGGGTAGGCGTTTTTAAGTAAACCTGCAAGTATATCGCCTACTTTTTTCTATTTATTTTTCGTTGATTCCGTTTGTCTCTTGATTATCAGCTACTTCTATGTCATTAGAAAATTCTTTTTCCTTTATCCGGATGTAGCGTTGATAGTAAGAAAGCATCAAACTGATGCAGGGCAAGGCAATGATCATACCCACAATTCCCATCAAGGCTCCCCATACAGAAAGGGACAATAGGATGATGGCGGGGTTCAATCCGGTGATTTTTCCCATGACTTTGGGTACAATCAAGGCGTCCTGGATGGCTTGCACCACGCAGAATACAAGAAATGCGCAGAATAATATCCACCAAAAGTTCTCGCCGGTGTCTGCCGCTTTCAGCAATGCCAATAGGATAGTGGGAATAAACGCTATTAATTGCAGATAAGGCACCATATTAAGAAGCCCAATGAACAGTCCGAAGCCGATGGCTAACGGGAAGTCGATAATAAGGAAACCTATACTGAATAAAATCCCTACGCAGAAAGCTACAAATGCCTGACCGCGAAAATATTTGTTCATTCCTTCTTGCACATCACCAACAATGCACACGGTCATTTCACGTTGCTTAATGGGAACCAGTTTAATCCATCCTCGTGCAATGGCTTCATAATCCAGTAATATAAAGAAGGTATAAAGCAAAATGATGAACGAAGTGAATACACTTACCACAATATTGACCGATTGCGTGAGTAACGCCCATACCTGCGGAAGTACATTGCGCAATGTATTTGTGATATTGTCCTCGTTCAACGCTTCGTGTATTTTCAGCATATCGATGTGCTCTTTAATGAAATTAGCCACCGTGCCGGGTATGGCTGCCTGCTTGGAACCTTCTACAAAATAATCAGTAAGTAATTCTTTCAGTTTGCTGAATTCCTCAAGAATAGGAGGAACCAACCCGATGAATGCCAAGGTAATGATGCATAGCAGTACCAGCATAACGGCGAAGATGGAAACCACCCTGTTCTTGAAATGCAATTTATATTGGAAGAAAGTAACCATCGGATAAATAAGGTAGGCGATAAGCCATGCCACAAAAAAGGGCAGTAAAACCCCACTGAGTAGATTGACCAAATACAGTATTCCGACAATGACGACTGCCGTCAATATTCCGCGGATAAAACTGTCGAATGTTATTTTCTTCTGTAACATAAGCCGTATATTATTGATTATCTGTTTCTTCTTTCAAGGCTTACATGTAGCACTCGCGGCAGAGTGGTTCATAATCGTCTTTCTCGCCCAGCAACACACACTTCTCGCTCTTTGTGATGCGGTGGGAGGCATAAGCCAGATTACCGCACTTTACACAAATGGCATGTACCTTTGTCACTTCATCGGCTATGGCGCAAAGGGCGGGGATAGGACCAAAGGGAACTCTTTTAAAGTCCATGTCCAGTCCGGCTACAATAACACGTACACCACTGTCTGCCAACTGATTGCATATATCTACCAGACCTTCGTCAAAAAACTGAGCCTCGTCTATTCCTACCACATCTTTATCTGATGAGAATAGCAATATGCTGGCCGAAGAATCGATAGGAGTGGATGCAATGGAAGTGCTGTCATGCGACACTACTTCTTCTTCGGAATAACGGGTGTCCATTGCCGGTTTGAATATCTCTACCCGTTGGCGGGCAAACTTCGCTCTTTTCAAACGGCGGATCAATTCCTCCGTCTTTCCTGAGAACATAGAGCCGCATATCACTTCTATTCTTCCTCTTCTGCGCGTTTCCTGAATGTGGTCTTCTGAAAAAACTACCATAATTTTTTATATAATATATAGATTAAGTTTGATTGCAAATGTACGACTTGTCGCCCAAAAAAGGGCTATAATCCCTCATAAAATTATTAATAAAAGATATAATGATAAACTAAAGTGCAACATCTGTTAAATAATGGAGACAATTAACTTTATGCATTTAATTTCTTTCTACATTTGTTCCGTTATAACAGAATGTGATTACTTTATGGGAAAACTGTATGTTGTGCCTACTCCTGTAGGAAACTTGGAAGATATGACTTTTCGCGCCATTCGCGTGTTGAAGGAAGCCGATTTGATATTGGCTGAAGACACGCGTACTTCGGGTATTCTCTTGAAACATTATGAGATAAAGAATGCCATGCAGTCCCATCATAAATTCAATGAGCATAAAACTGTGGAAGGCATCGTGAACCGCATCAAGGCGGGCGAAACGGTAGCTTTGATTTCTGATGCCGGAACTCCCGGTATTTCTGACCCCGGATTCTTGATTGTTCGCGAATGCGTGAAGAATGATATTGAAGTACAATGTCTGCCGGGTGCTACTGCTTTTGTTCCGGCACTGGTTGCCTCGGGACTGCCCGATGAGCGCTTCTGTTTTGAAGGATTCCTGCCACAGAAAAAAGGACGAGTAACCCGCTTGACTTCTTTACAAGAGGAAAAGCGGACAATGATATTTTACGAGTCACCTTACCGTTTAGTGAAAACCTTAACGCAATTTGCCGAGTTTTTCGGTGCCGACAGGCCTGTTTCCGTATGCCGTGAGATTTCAAAAATCCACGAAGAGAGTGTGCGGGGCACATTAACTGAAGTTATAGCGCATTTCACTCAGAACGAACCGCGAGGTGAAATTGTTATAATACTCGGAGGGAAAGAGGACTAAAAATGAATAAACTTAAAAAGTAAAGCAAATGAAAAAATTAGTATTTTTATCACTGTTGTCTGTTGCTTTGTTGACCTCATGTGGCAATGGAGCTCAGAAAGATGCCTTGAAGGCTCAAAATGACTCTTTGATGGTGGAACTGTCAAACAGAAATGCTGAATTAGACGAAATCATGGGTGCATTCAATGATGTGCAGGAAGGTTTCCGCCAGATAAACGAGGCCGAAAACCGTGTGGACTTGCAGAGTGGCTCTATCCGTGAGAGCAATGCAGATAAGATAAAGGACGATATTCGCTTTATCAGCGAAAAACTGCAATCTAACCGCGAACAGATTGCTAAATTGGAAAAGCAGTTGAAGAACAGCCAGTACAATTCTGCACAGATGAAGAAAGCGATTGCCAATTTGACTAAGGAACTGGAAATAAAACGGCAGCAAATTGAAACTTTGCAAGCAGAACTGGCTTCAAAGAATATCCGTATTGCAGAACTGGATGACGCTGTAGCCGGATTGAATCAGAACGTAAGTGAACTGACTGCCGAAAATGAAGCAAAGGCTGCTACGGTAGCCAGTCAGGATAAAGCGCTGAATGCAGCTTGGTTTGTATTCGGAACAAAATCTGAGTTGAAAGACCAGAAGATTCTTGAAAAAGGTGATGTGCTGAAGAGTGCAGACTTTAACAAGGATTACTTTACTCAAATTGACATCCGTACAGACAAGGAAATCAAGTTATATTCTAAGCGTGCTGATTTGTTGACTACTCATCCGGCAGGTTCTTATGAACTGGTGAAGAATGCAAAAGGTCAGTTGACTTTGAAGATTACTAATCCTACTGAATTTTGGAGTGTATCTCGCTACCTTGTTATTCAGGTGAAATAAGAAATTAAATAATAATTCTATAGAAGGGGTTGCGTCTTTTGGTTGGCACAACCCCTTTTTTTATCTGTGTTGCGTATATGTACAAAAGTATATTTATTGATTTGGATGATACGGTCTGGGCTTTTTCCGAGAATGCCCGTGATACGTTTCAGGATATGTATGATAAATACCATTTTGACCGTTACTTCCGTTCTTTCGACCATTTCTATACCTTATATTATAAGAAGAATTTAGAATTATGGGCCGATTATGGTGAGAGGAAAATCACTAAGGATGAATTGAATGAACGGCGTTTCTCTTATCCTTTGCAGCAAGTGGGGGTGGATGATAAGGCATTGGTGAAAGCTTATTCTGATAATTTCTTTGCTGAGATTATGCATAAGAAGAAGTTGATGCCTCATGCAAGAGAGGCATTGGAGTATTTGGCATCCAAATATAACTTATATATCCTATCGAATGGATTCAGGGAATTGCAGGAGCAAAAGATGCGCTCAGCCGGAGTGGAAGGTTATTTTAAGAAGGTGATATTGTCTGAAGATATAGGGGTGCATAAACCTTATCCGGAGATTTTTTATTTTGCAATGTCGGCTACTCAGTCCGAACTCAAGACTTCATTGATGATAGGTAATAACTGGGAGAATGATGTAGCAGGCGCAAAAGGAGTGGGGATGGGAAATGTTTATTATAATATAAAAAAAAGAGACGTCTTTGCCTTTCAAACCAAGTTTTGATATGACGGATTGGGAGGAGATACAATCTTTTTTGTAGATGAATTTATGAAAATAGAGAGTGTGTTCATTGCTGTCACACTCTCTAAATTTAAAATAGCCTCTTGGATGTCTTAATTATAAACGAATTATTTTGCCCACCAAACATTCTCGGTAAGTACATACTGTCCATTACCGTAAGCTGCTTTTACATTCGGGTTGGAAGTAACATCGTCACTACCGTAAGGGCAACGTAATGGGAACTTGTTAGTATTCTTGAGGTTATAAAAATCATTTCCCTCTGATTTCAAGCGGCGAACATCATTGTAGCATTCTGTTGATTCACCATTAGCCCCCCCCAAAAGGCAAAATATTTTTGAATCATAGTTTCCTTCAATGGATTCTTATCAAATAGGGGAGCTATCGTTGTGTCAAAGTATTCTCCTGCTGTTTCTGCTGTGATAGCATCGGTCTCATTAGAAACAACAGAAACAAGTGCATCCGATAATGCTGCTTTTACGCTCTTTTCCATATTCAACAAACCTGCTACAACGCCTTTCTTCAGAATGTCTTTTGCTTCATTTATATGTTCCAAACGAACTAAAGCTTCAGCCTTTAAGAATAAAACTTCATGATAGCTCATTAAGAAGGTTGAGGCTGTAGATGCCATACCAAAGATTGAGGTGTTATAATATTCTTGACGTTGCTCGGGAGAACCATTAGGGGCCATGAAAAAAAGTTCATCTTCTTTACCTGTTATCTGACGACAATCGCCCTTCAAATCCTCTTCAGCACCTAATGCTGTAACAAACGCCCTATGCATACGGGGGGTCATTACGTTCAATTAATTTCTGTGATAAACTTTCGCTAGCAGCTAGGTATTCACGACTGGTAAAAAAGTCATAACCTGGATTTACATTTGTATTACCATCGTATGTATTAAATGCAGCTTCCTCATCTGCATTAGTGAATGATTTATCACAATAATCAAGTATTTCTTTTAATGCAGCCTGTTTGTCCGAAGTGACATTTAGTAAATGCATTGTATAACGTGCTTTCAAACCATATGCTAATTTCAACCATTTGTTAGCATCCCCTTTATAGAGAAGATCATTTACTGTTGGGTTACCAGTTGCGTGATTATCTCCTTTAGGTAAATCAACTATAGCATCATCTAGATATTTTATAATGGCCTTATAGATATCTTCCTGCCTGTCCAGTTCTGGGTTCATGAATTGAGGCTTTCCGTTATTTAATTCAGCTAAAGCCGCTTGGCTAAAAGGAGCATCACCAAAGGCGTCTGCTATAAGGCCTGCATTGATAGCGGCAAGTACTTCACCCATGCCTTTGGTAGTATAATTCCCTGGTTGTGTGCCTCCATCAGAACACTTAGAAACAACAATACGGGCATTTTTCAATGTACTATATAAGTTATTCCATACATTATTAAATGTTGTTGATGAATATACATCAGCCTTGCGGGTTTCCGCATTAAACAATTGGTTAAAGATACCAACCTCATTTTCTACATATGAAGAGAAATAATGGTTGAAATCACCACCTACATTACTATATGCAGTAGCAGTAATCGCATCAGTTAAGATAAATTTAGCATCTACATTGTGAGGATTATCATGATCTGCATTGATGTTATCCATTGTATCTTCAGAACAAGAAAATAAAGTTCCTGCTAGTAAAACAATGGATAAGACTGTTTTTGTTTTATGATATGTAAATTTCATATTCTTACTAAATTAAAATTTGAATGTTAAACCAAATCCATAGCTAGAAGTTCCCGGTAAAGAGAAACGCTCAAAAGCACCTGCCATATTGTTATTGCCTTGACTTGCTTCCGGATCGAGCCCTTTTAATTGGGACCAAATAATGATATTACGTGCAAATACATTAGCTGTAATATTCAGAAATGATTTCTCCAGGATGGGGTAACTTAATGATATTTCGCGCAATTTGATATAAGAATTATCATAAACGCTTGATTCATTAATAGAATTCATAGAATCGAAATAATTATAAGCATCCGATCCTTTAATTTTTATATCATTAGGAGCATAGCCTGTAACATTGCCTGCTGCATCTTTTACTTCTTTTACAGCAGGTAATTCAAATAAAAATGATTCTTTATTACGATAATCTGCTGAACGTTGGGTTACACCGTAATAGTCAAGTACTCCCAAAGTGCCGCTATAAATCTGTCCACCTTGTTTCCAATCAACAACAGCAGAAAGTTTGAATTTATACAGCTCTAAAGTTGTGTTGAAACCAACACGGAAGTCCGGGGCAACTTTACCGATAACTCTATCTTCGCCAGCTTGTGGAAGGTCATTTTCATCTACTACAATTTGGCCACTTTCATTGCGTAGATAACCACTTCCATAGATGACAGGGAACTTTTCACCGATACCGGCCCGTACTTGTGGAGTAGTGAAACCTCCTAGCATAATGCTACTAACGCCCTCAGCAAGTTCGTCAACATAGTTGTCAATCTTTGAGAAGTTTATTCCCAAATCCCAATTTATATTTTTAGTACGAATTGGATTTATACCCAATGTTATTTCGTGTACATTTGTATGTATAGCACCTCCATTAGTTATCATTGAACTATAGCCTGTTGAACCAGACAAAGGAGCTTCAAAAATTTGATCTTTAACATTCTGGCGTGAATATGTATAGTTCAGTGAAATCAAACCATTCCAAAAAGCCAGATCCAAACCAAATTCATAAGATTTTGTATTCTGCGGTTTCAGATTAGGGTCATAAATCTTATAATAAGGTATATAAGCTGTAACTGAACCGAAAGGATATTGGATTGGAGTTCCTGTAGAAAAACCTCCACCATATCCGGGAGTATAGTATAAATTATCGAGGTATTCTCCAGCCATACCTACTTCTGCATATGAAGCACGAATCTTGCCATATGTCAAGATTTGGTTGTCTTTTAATGCTGGAAGTTCTGTGAATATCCATCCTATGGATACAGAAGGGTAAGTAAAGGAACGATTTCCGCGTGGCATTGAAGAAACAATGTCATTACGGACAGTCGCATTGAAATATAACATATTCTTCCACGAAAGAGCTAAGTTGGCAAAATTACCCACTGTACGTTTTTTAGTATAACTCTGTTCTGCCTGAAAAGTTGTTGCATTGTTAATATGATTCCATCCCGGGAAATTGAAATTATAGCCTTCCGCTACAGTCGTTTTGGTCGTTTTATTAACAAATTCATTACCTAACAACAAATTAAGATCAAAATCAGGAGTAATTTTCCAATCATAGTTTAATGTGAATAATGAGTTCATTTCAATTATATGATAACTATCTTGACGAGCGTGCCCTGTACTACTATTGGCCCTGTCTCCATATCCATATACTTCATCATAAGTGGTACTATATGCATCTGTTCCTAATTGATATTTTGCATCCAATTTATGATTTTCAGTCCCGAAATTTGTAGTATATTGTGCATAAGCATTTCCAAAGAAGCGTTGGGAGCGTTCTACAAAGTGATTATTCTCTGTAGCCCAATAAGCGGAGTTGAATGTTGTTGGACGATAAGTATTCTGAGTATATGGGTCCCCCTCTATATGTGAAGGGATTCCTCCAAAATTGTAACTTGATGGTGCGCCATAAACTGTTGCAACGACACCTTCATTAGCAGTACTCTGTTTCTTGATTTTTGAAGTAATGAAATTGCCATTAAAGCCAGTTGTCCAGTTTGGTGAGAGTTTAGCAGAAGCATTTAGTTTTGCATTATAACGGTCCATTCCTGTATTAGGAATAATACCGTCAGACGTCATGTTACCTAATGAGAAAGAATAGTTTCCTTTATCAAAAGCTTGTGCAACATTTACGTTATTGCTCCATGAAATTCCTGTGTCAAAAAAATCTTTGGCATTGTCATAGGTTCGTGGGGTAGCCCAAGGATCTAAACCGGCAGCCTTTCTTTGAGGAACATAATACATACCTTCATGTTTGCCAAATTCTTGGGTATACTTGTTGTCTGTATTTCCACCGTAAGTCAAGTCATTAGCTAGATCTGAAATTTTAGGTCCCCATGCTAAAGAAGTAGTCGGGCTAAATTTACCATTTGAACCTTGTGCATATTCTTTTTGGAAATCAGGCAAAGTGGAAACTTTATCAAAAGCAAGATTTGTTGTGTAAGTTATTGTTGGTTTCCCTTTGGCGGCTCCTTTCCCGCTTTTTGTAGTAATAACAACTACGCCATTAGAAGCGCGCATTCCATATAATGCCGATGCTGCCTGACCTTTCAGAATATTGATGCTTTCAATATCATTTGGGTCAATATCAATTGCACGATTAGAATAGTCTGCTCCACTTACACTACCATGGTTTCTAATTTCAGTATCAATATCGCCGGTAGAAGAAATCGGCATGCCATCTACAACATATAGCGGAGTATTGTCGCCTGTAAATGAACGTGCGCCACGAATGACAATGTGAGAAGAAGCACCTGGCATACCTGAAGATGCGGTGATATCCACACCGGAAACTTTACCTTGTAATGCAGAGGCGAGGTTAGTACTAGCAGCTTGTGTCAGTTTTTCCCCTTTCACATCTTGTACAGCATAGCCCAACGCTTTTCTTTCTCTCGAAATCCCCATTGCTGTTACTACAACTTCTTCAAGTATTTCAGTATCAGATTTCAAGGAGACATTCACAACGGCTTTAATAGCTAGTTCCTGACTCTTCATTCCGATAAACGAAACCACCAAAGTCTTTGCAGAACTAGAAAAAGATGTATTTGCTTAAATATCAGCCATTTATTCCGTTATTCGTTTCTCTATCCATATAAGAAAAATAACTCATCCTCAACTAATTAAAATTGATAAAACAAGCAATGCTCTACTTATTTTCTACCATTTGCTAGCAATTTACTCACTTGTTATATACATTTTTGAGCCAATATTCAAAGGCGGGGTCTTGAATTTCTATTTTATTACTTCCTAATATATCAATTAAATCTTTTTCTAGTGTTGCTTTTTTCAAGTTTTTTATGTTTGCTGAAGTACCTAGCTTGTATTTACCCAAGACCTCTTTTGATGAAAAATTACTTTCGTTATTAGCAACAGCGATTAAAAAACTAATTTGCTTAGCTGTTAAGGAATCCAATATATTAGCGAACAGCAAACTTAATTGTTCAATCAATGCTTTTAACGCAGTCATAACGATATCATTTGTACAGATTTTCTCTGTACGCAGCCAAGTCTGCTGACTAAGTTGCTGTGTATAGTAGGGATGATTCTTCATTAAATCAGCAATTTTGCCACATAACTCGTCAGATATACTTTTCCCAGTATCAGTGAATCTTCCGGATATAAACTTAATCCATTCTTCCCGTTCTATTTTTTGCAAGAAGAGTATATCACCAAACTTATAAAAGGGCATATTGTAATTGTTGAAAATATCCAGCAGCATATGACGCTTGCTGCCATATAAGCAATAGCATATGGAAGAATGTTTCTGCCAATGTGAGCGAAGTTTTCTTTGAAAACCAAGATTGTCTTCGTACTCATTAATATTTTGAAACTCATCGATGCAAACAATGCACTTTTTCCCACTTTCTCTAGCTATGGTTTCAGGTAAATCAAGTATTTCATCATAAGAAAATTGGGCATCTCTAAAATCAATACCAAATGAAAGCTCGTAACTTTGCCCTCCATCGGAAAGAGAGATTATAGGTACAAATCGTGTGAGATATTTCTTTGCATTGGCTATGAAGTCTTCCCAAGCAGTAGAGTTTGCTTTGAGAACTGTATTAGCATAAGCTTTATAAAACTCATCTTCTGTGCGGCAATTGAATATATCTACTTGACAAACATGTACTTGCTTGTTTTCCTGTTGAAGCATTTGGACGACTTTATTCACTAAAGAGATTTTTCCCCACCTGCGCGGAGAAATAATAATCGTATTTATCAGATTATTAAAGTTTTGTAGCAGTAATTCCGTTTCCTATATTCGGTTGGTAAAGTTTTCTTTATCCGCAATACGACCATAGGTAAAAGGTGCATCCGTATTTATCTATTTTATAGTTAGAAACAAATATAGAATAATAATATGTAATCAACAAATTTGAAATCAATTGATTTCAAATTTGTTGATTCGTTTCGTTCTTTAATAGCCACGCTTGGCTGTATGCTCCTACATTTACAGAATATTTATCAATATTTTTAAAGGCAAAAGGCATGGTAGAGATATAACTACCACGCCCTTAGTCTTTTAATATTCTATCAATAAAAAAATATCAAGTATTCTATTAATATCCTTTATTTTGAATCAAGACATCTGCTCCAGCCTTTTCAATATCATAACTTGGTATCGGCAATGCAAAATAATTACTTGGATACTCAATAGCAGGTGCCGAAGCACTCTCACGACCAGCTTCTATACCTTTCATATTGCGGAAAAGATCAAAGCTTGCGTGACCTTCAAATGCCAATTCTCTTCTTCTTTCAAGCAAAATCTCTTCAAGAAGAGCATCAGCCGTAGCAAAGTCCGATGCTTTATACACTTTTCCAGCTTCTGAACGTGAGTGAACTTCATTTAATAATGCAATAGCTTCAGCATCTACAGTATTATTCTTTTTAACCGCAGCCTCTGCTTTATTAAGCAAAACTTCAGCATAGCGGATAATTGGTGCCCAGTCTGCCGACTTTTTCTGATACTTGTTACAATAATAAACTCCGTCCTGATAAACCAATGCTTTGGTTTTTCTTGTATCATTATCACCTAATAAATTTTGGTAATACTGACTTATCGTAATATCTGCTCTTGCATCTTTTCCATAATGCTGTCCCAATGCATTATTGGTATTAGGATTATCAGAAGCATTCATGGCGACAAAGAAAATAATTTCAGGAGACTGGTCGGGTGTCGTAAATATATTGACAACATCACTATCCAAACTGTATTTGCCAATAATCTTATTTGCATAGTTATAAGCATCCTGATTATCATTCGTATATAAATATACACGACTTAGCATAGCTTGGGCGGCTCCGATAGTAGCACGGGCTCTATCATAGTAGGTATCTCCCCATGTTGTATTCAAATATTGTTCTGCAAATTTTAAGTCATCAATAATTTGCTTATAGCAGTTATCAATTGTTTCTCGCTTTTACTTGATGGCTTCCGTAAATGCACTGGAACCATCATATGCCGTCAAAATCAAAGGGATACCCAAATTATCAGAGTCCTTTACATACATTTGTCCCCAAAAATTCAGAGTATAAAAGTACACTACAGAGCGAATAAATTTTGCCTCAGCCGCATAGCTATTATATTTATCTTGTGTTATAACACCATTTGCCAATGCACCGTCAATACCATTTAGGAACAAATTGCATTCATATACGGTTCTGTAAGCACCCTGCCATGTATATTCTATTGTAGAATTGCTTGCAGTCGGATTGAAGTTAGCCAAAGCTCCAAAATAGGTAGGAGGGTTAACATCCATTCCACGCGCATCTACATATATCTGTGCACGCCCACCTAAATATTCCGCATTCTGCAGAGCATCATACATACCAACAGCGGTAGCATCAATTTTTTCAATACTTGAAAAAATTTGGTCGGCAGAGTCTCCCATATAATATGGATTATCATCTAATACATCACATGACATAAGTAGTGTTAGGGATGTAAAAGCCGACAATATATAGATCTTTAAATATTTCATAATTCTTGTTGCTGATTAAAAGTTAATATTCAAACCAAAAGTAAATGTTCTTGGATACGGAACTGAACGGTTATCAAATCCAACTGAAATATTCTTATTTCGATTGGTACTAATCTCAGGATCTGAACCAGAATATCCAGTCAAGACTGCCAAATTAGATCCTCTCAAATAAACTCTAGCCATAGAAATTCCGACTTTTGATGTCAGAGACACAGGAAGGGTATAGCCCACAGTAATATCACGCAAACGTAAAAAATCAGCTTTCTCCAAGAATAATGTTGAGTTGGAAACGACTGATGTACGATCACCGTGATATAGTTTTGGAATATCAGTAACTTGTCCAGGAGTAGTCCATCTATCCAATATTTCTGTCAGATTATTATTCATCAAAGTAGTCAACAGCCCAGCTCTTGTCTGATTTAACAGATAATTACCTCCTGCAAATTGTAAACCAATAGATAAATCAAAATCTTTGTATTTCACTGTATTGTCAAAGTTGCCATACCATTTGGGAGAACCGGTTTTTCCATTTTGTACTTCTAAATCATCAGTACCTAAAGGCGAAGCCAATGTTCCATCTGCATATTTCCATTTTTCTGCTGTAGGCGCAGCCGGATTTGCATCATAATATTTGATACGGTTTTCCACATCATAATATCCGGCACGACCAGTCTGAGGATCTACGCCTGCATAACGATATACACGCCATACTCCTAAAGGCTCGCCTACAATAGCGCAAGCTGTTTCAAGAATATCAGAACCAGCAAGAGCTGTAACTTCATTTTTTACTGTAGTAAAATTCAAGGTAGAAGTCCATCTCCAATCTTTCGTAGAAATATTGGTAGTATTCAGTTGCAATTCAATACCTTGATTATACATAGATCCAATATTGGTAGTAATCTTAGAATCAGGAATACCGGCAATATGAATTACAGGAGCATCCAAAATCATATCATTTACATTCGTTCTCCAATAATCGAATGCAAGGTTAATTTTTCCATCGAAGAATGAAGCGTCAACACCTACGTCGATTTTAGTAACTTTTTCCCATTGAAGACCATCATTACCAACCTGATTCATACTTACACCATTAATATCAGCATACTGCCCACCTGCATAAATCGTACGATAAGCATAAGGGTCTACATTGCTATTACCTACAATACCCCAACTACCTCTGATTTTCAAATCATTCAAGACCTCAACATCTTTCAGGAAGTTTTCCTCCTTAATACGCCAAGCACCTGAAACTCCGGGGAAATAGCCCCAGCGACTGTTCTTGCTGAATCCTGAATATGCATCACCACGAAATGAAGCCTCAAGAAAATATCTGTTATTCCAATTGTAATTGATACGACCGAAATAACTACTAATACCTCTTGAATCCATTGTACCACCACTCATCTGATCAGTAAACAATCCATCCAGAATATCTTGATAAGAATCAAATACAAAATTATATGCAGCTGCAAATATATCTTTATATGTACGTTTCTCATATTCCATACCAGCCATGATGTCAAAAGAATGCTGTTTGATAGTAAAACTATAATTAGCAAAATTTTGCCAGTTCCATTGTTTTAACCATGCTGTGTTATCCTGAACCAAACCGCCATAAGCACTTCCTAATCCATTGATTTTGGGGCTACTATATTGATCTTCAAAATTGTTCATTCTATCAACACTGTATTTGGTAGTAATTTTCAAACCTTTAATTGGGTAATTTCCGCATAAACATTAGCTAATAATCGATCGGAAGTATTTTTATTTCTTTGCAATTCAATAGTCGCAACAGGATGATAGAAAGCATTCAAATAGGTGTTAACCCCATTGTAACTATACTTATTATTTCCAGAACCCAATAGTCCGTTTACCAAGTAATAGTCACCGTCTTTCATTGAAGGTACATTAGGTATTGCGTTATACGCGGCCACAGTTACACCTGCCAGATATCCATCAGATAAAACACCCCAGTTATCTGTACTAGAATAGTTTGCTGACATACCAACTTTCAACCAATCTGTCGCTTTCAAATCAGCATTCAAACGAATTGATGCTCTTTCCAATTCATTCCCAATTACAATACCTTCCTGTTTAGTCCAATCAGCAGAGCCATAAACGCTCAGCTTTCCTGTACCTCCTGAAGCCGATACCGAATGGTTCTGAGTCAATCCCGTGCGAAATGTTTCATCCAGCCAATTAGTCTCTGAATGATTTTCATCCCAAGCAGCGATTACGGTTCCAGCTCCCCATCTATTGGATGCCTTCTCATTAGTTATATCAATAAATTGCTGTCCATTCAGCAATTCCGGCAAATTAGCTGCTTTAGAAACTCCGATATAGCCATTATATGAAACTGTTGCTTTCCCTTCTTTACCTCTTTTGGTTGTTATCATCAAAACACCATTAGCAGCACGAGAGCCAAATAGAGCGGCTGCAGCAGCATCTTTCAACACCTCCATGGCTTCAATATCATTAGGATTGATAGTTGCCATAGGATTAAATCGAGTACCATCCCCTCCATTGAAAACATTCAAGTTATCTTTTTCTGTCACAGGAACGCCATCTATAACAACTAATGGCTGGGAAGACAATGAAATTGAATTTGTACCACGTACACGAATACTAACTCCATCGGCTAACAACCCTGAAGATTGAGTAATCTGCACACCTGCCATTTTACCAGCCATAGCCTGATCGAAACTTTGTACTGGCTGGTTGCTCAGCTTTTCTCCTTTCAGCTGTGAACTAGCTCCAGATAAAGATGATTTTTTCATACTACCATCATACGCAGTGATTACAACCTCATCAAGTGTTTCACTATCAGGCTTTAAACTAATATTCAGATTAGGTTTAATAGCCACTTCCTGGCTCTTCATTCCAATAAACGAAACCACCAAAGTCTTTGCAGAACTAGAAAAAGATGTATTTGCTTAAATATCAGCCATTTATTCCGTTATTCGTTTCTATATCCATATAAGAAAAATAACTCATCCTCAACTAATTAAAATTGATAAAACAAGCAATGCTCTACTTATTTTCTACCATTTGCTAGCAATTTACTCACTTGTTATATACATTTTTGAGCCAATATTCAAAGGCGGGGTCTTGAATTTCTATTTTATTACTTCCTAATATATCAATTAAATCTTTTTCTAGTGTTGCTTTTTTCAAGTTTTTTATGTTTGCTGAAGTACCTAGCTTGTATTTACCCAAGACCTCTTTTGATGAAAAATTACTTTCGTTATTAGCAACAGCGATTAAAAAACTAATTTGCTTAGCTGTTAAGGAATCCAATATATTAGCGAACAGCAAACTTAATTGTTCAATCAATGCTTTTAACGCAGTCATAACGATATCATTTGTACAGATTTTCTCTGTACGCAGCCAAGTCTGCTGACTAAGTTGCTGTGTATAGTAGGGATGATTCTTCATTAAATCAGCAATTTTGCCACATAACTCGTCAGATATACTTTTCCCAGTATCAGTGAATCTTCCGGATATAAACTTAATCCATTCTTCCCGTTCTATTTTTTGCAAGAAGAGTATATCACCAAACTTATAAAAGGGCATATTGTAATTGTTGAAAATATCCAGCAGCATATGACGCTTGCTGCCATATAAGCAATAGCATATGGAAGAATGTTTCTGCCAATGTGAGCGAAGTTTTCTTTGAAAACCAAGATTGTCTTCGTACTCATTAATATTTTGAAACTCATCGATGCAAACAATGCACTTTTTCCCACTTTCTCTAGCTATGGTTTCAGGTAAATCAAGTATTTCATCATAAGAAAATTGGGCATCTCTAAAATCAATACCAAATGAAAGCTCGTAACTTTGCCCTCCATCGGAAAGAGAGATTATAGGTACAAATCGTGTGAGATATTTCTTTGCATTGGCTATGAAGTCTTCCCAAGCAGTAGAGTTTGCTTTGAGAACTGTATTAGCATAAGCTTTATAAAACTCATCTTCTGTGTGGCAATTGAATATATCTACTTGACATATACATATTTGCTTGTTTTTCTGCTGCAACATTTGGACAACTCTATTTACCAACGAAGTCTTTCCCCACCTGCGTGGAGAAATAATAATCGTATTCACTAGATTATTGAAATTTTGCAATAGCAAATCTGATTCCTGTACTCGATTGGTAAAGTTTTCTTTATCTGCTATACGACCATAGGTAAAAGGTCATCCATATTCATTAATTTTATAGTTGAAAACAAATATAGAATAATAATATGTAATAGACAAGTTTGAAATCAATTGATTTCAAACTGATTTATTTCCTTCCCTCAGAAATCGCATAATTCGTAGTTCTCATGTGCTAGAATTAACCAAAACACAAAGTAAAAAGAGGATGCTCCCAAGTGGTTACATCCTCTTTCATTATGAAATTAGAATAGTAGGATTTATTAATATTCAGGATTTTGTTGCCCTTTTAAATTCAAATTAGCATCAATCTCAGCCTGTGGAATAGGCATGACACAGCGATAATCATTCCAATTAGGCGTTATTAAATCTGTATTATTCAGATACCCAGAAAGTTCACGGTTACTGGATGATAAATCCGAAATATGCAAATTAAAAATAGATTCAGAAGTATATTCCTCTCCCCAAGAAGCTAGATAATCGGCATTTCTAATCAATTCATAAGGACTCTCTTTTATGATTAGCACAAATCACTATATATAAATTTACCCAAGTATACAAGATTAAATGTATACTTGGGTAGTAATTTATTGGATATTAAGAAGAATATTAAAATTCCTCCTTGGTCCTAAAATCTGAACTATTTGGTAGGTAAATAAAGAATTTCTTTATATTCGCCGAAACTACCAACATTGGGCACATCATGGGCTAACTTAACAGTAATAACCCCATTTTCTAAAGTTCCATTTCCTGATACATATATGTTGCCATATGATGCATGTTTCCATGCAGGTTGGGATTCTACAGTTACTTCATTAGCTTCATTTACTTTAAAAACAATATTATATCCCTTCTCATATAAATCCATAGCTTTGTACCATGTTATTTGATCTGCTTTCTGCACTTCGACATCCCAAATTGCAAAGTCTTCACCTTCATCAGCCATAGCCGCAGATTTAAAAGTTCCTGTACCTAATGAAGAGAAAGTGTAATCTCTATAAATGGTTACAACTTTATTAGAAGTTTGGTCTATAGTAGCCATTTCTGTTGGTAAGGTAATTTTTACTTTATAGTTTTTTCCGGGAGTTATATCACCAACAGTCACATGAAGATTTGTTTTAAATTCACCTGCTGCAAATGAAACAGATGATGGCACTGTTATAGAATTAGGTAAAGCTTGTTCTTCATTGCCAACTACTAAAACTGCTGATAAACTAATTGTAGCAGCTTCAGAAGATTTAGCACGCAAAATTTCTATATCAAAACCTTCATATCCTGTAGAAGGGAAAGATATTGACTGGGTTCCGGTGGCAAATGTCACTCCCATAGTTGTACCATTATATACATCTCCCTCATTATCGGTGCTACACGATGTAAAGAGAGTCGCAGCAATAACGAATATTCCAATTATATATTTATCTATTTTCATATTTTTCTCACTTACAAATTAATACTATTTATGATCACCGATTGGGTTCTGATCTTTGCTAGGATCCATATTCGGATTACCATCAAATTCAGTTTGAGGAATAGTCAAGGCCCACGCATAAGATTCAGGATCTTCTGTATCTGTACCAGCAATTAAAGCACTAGATGGCCAGCCCATCTCTGCAGTACGTTTAAATCCTTGTTTTAAACGACGAATGTCATATATACGTCCAAATTCACCCCAAAGTTCAATACGGCGTTGAGTGATGATTTCTTCAAGTAAAGAACCTGTTTCATCTGAGGTAAGTTTGCCCAATGCTGTACCTGTTTTTTTACAAGTATAATCTGCATCGCGCTTTTGCATTAAGCTTGTTAACATCATTTGCGCACCTTTGTCATCGTTCAAGCGACAAGAAGCCTCTGCAGCAGTTAGATACATTTCTTCTATACGCATAAAGATATAGTCACCAGTCCATTTTGCATAATCTTTAAATTTAAATTTTTCTTGCTGATAACCATTCTTCTCATTGTTTTCATCTTGCGGATTCCACCATTTTTTGCGGACGTCATTTGTACCAATTTTCGCATAGAGCAATTTGTTAATCTGCTTGCGTGCACTTGCTCCGTATTTACCTTGATCTGCATCCATATGGGTAAAGAGACTTGCATACATACCAGACTGGTCAGCAATGATTTCTGCTCCCCACATCACATTATCGGCAGTGATATCATTCATTCCACCCGTTACTGCAGTTCCTGTACCGATAGAACATCCGCTTTTATTGATTGCAACTTTCGCTGCATCCAAAGCCGTTTGCCAATCTTCCATAACTAAAGCAACACGTGCTTTTATGCCAGAAGCAACAGCTTCGTTGATATGACTAATATGTTTTCTCTTACCTGAGTTACTCAGCATTTCAATTGCCTTATCAAGATCTAACGTAATTTGCTGGTAAACGTCTTCCACAGTCGAGCGTCCTTTGCCTTCAGTTGTAATGTCAGTAAGTTCTGTGTAGACCGGTACACAAGGTTCGTTTTCATGCCCTTTATAAGTGCGTGAAAACATTTGTGCCAGCATAAAATAGCTATAGGCACGGACAGCGTATGCCTGTCCAAGAACATAATTTTTTTCTGCTTCACTACCAGACATGGTTTCTTCTTCTGCTAAAATATAATTAACATTAGAAATCCATGTGTAATAGCCATTCCACATATCATAAGAACGCCATCCAGTAGAAGTATATCTTGATTTCACATTATAAACACAATCATACCAAAACCAGCCGCTGCCTTGTCCATTCATAATACAGTCTTCCCCCATAACATCTGCCATAAGATTATAGGCAGTTATGCCGAAACATTGATGGGTATTAGCACTATTTGAAACTCCTGCCGTATACATTGCACGATATACGCCATTTAGTGAAACTAATGCATTTGCTGCTGTACCTAATAATTCGTTGCCAGAAACGGAAGATGAAGGACTAGTCTCCAAAGCATCTTCACTACAAGCCATTATAGACATTGCAGCCATTCCGACAAATATATATTTAAATATTTTTTTCATACTTTCCTGTATCCTTTTAAATTGTTAGAAATTAATTTCAAACCCAATTGAATAAGTTTTGTTGGGAGCATAAGAATAATCAGTTTCACCCTTAAAGTTATACTGTGGGTCCATACCATCTAAATGAGAAAATAGAGCAAGATTATCCACAGACCCGAATATACGAACAGATTCTAATCCGGCTTTCTTCAACCATTGTTTGGGAACTGTGTACCCCAAAGTGATATTTTTAATTGCAAAGTATGAAGCATCAACTAAGAAGCGATCTGAGGTTGTATAGGAGCCTCCAATTTGAACACGAGGAACATCCGTAATATCACCTGGCTGTTGCCAACGCCTCAAAGCATGTTTGTTCCAAGTATTGCCTGCATACATTATTTCCATAGAACCGGCATATAATGAATCATAGACCTTACCTCCTATAGAGTAAGTACCCAAAACCGATAAATCAAAGTTCTTATAGGAGAAGTCAGTATTGATACTACCATATAAATCGGGTATGCGACTGCCAGAGTAATATTTACTATTTGCTGCTTTTTGATAATCGCTACTGATATACTCATTAGTGATATTTCCATTATCATCTTTATCATATACCCAATAAAGTTGCGCACCTGTTGCCGGGTCAACACCGGCAGATTTAGCCATATAATATGTATTGATAGGCATGCCCTCTTTAATACTGAAAACACCCTTAATAATTTCAGGAGATTCGCCAGTCAACTTCAATACTTTGTTAGTAACAGTAGATCCCATCCAAGTTAAATTCCATGTAAAATCATTCGTCTTAATAACAGAACCTCCTAAACTAAACTCAAAACCAGTATTGCGCATAGAACCGATATTCGCATTGTATTCAGAGAATCCACTAGAGGTAGCTTTAGGATATCCCAACAACATATCAGTTGTTTTGCGATTATAGTATTCTGCACTAACATTCAAACGCCCATTAAACATACTTGCTTCAATACCGACATTTAAATTGCCACTTTTTTCCCATGAAAGTTTTTTATTTTCCAAAGCACCAATCAAACCACCGACTTGATTTGCATTCGGATATTCCAATGGATACAATCCTTGCCAAGGATAATAATCTGGAACATATCCTCCTTCAAGACCGTTATATCTTAATAAATTATCATTACCTTGTTCCCCATAACTGATCTTTGCAGATAAATTAGAAATCCAAGTTAAATCTTGCATGAATTTCTCATGCGATATTCGCCAATTAGCGCCAACTGACCAGAAAGTACCCCAACGATTATCTTTCTGGAAACGTGAAGAACCATCTGTACGAATAGAAGCAGAAAAATAATATTTTTCATCAAAATTATAATTGAAACGACCGAAGAAGGATTCCACACGATAATCTTCTGAATATGAGTCAGCATTATATAAATTTGTACCTGGGCGCAACTCCAAAATGCCATCTACCAGATTCGTTTTTCCTGCTGAAAGGAATTCATATTTATATGCATAAAATTCATGACCTGCTAGAAGATCAATATTATGCAAATTGAAAGAGCGTCCCCATGTCAGTAGCTGGTTGAAAGTATAAGATTGGGTTCTTCTATTGTATTTCATCAATAAACCACCTGCTGTAGCTTGGTTACCATGATGCATATTCATATACGATTTCTGAGATTTATTTCGGTAGTCCAATCCAAAGTTTAAAGTCAGTTTTAGATCTTTAGCCCATCCTGCATCATCGGAATCGGAACCAAAAGCAAGAAAAGTTCGTAGACCTGCTACATCTGTTTTTATATCAGCTTTGTCATCAACTAAACCACCCACAGGATTAAAATCACTATACTGTGGTCGCTGCACGCTGCCATCCCCATAATCTAATTGACGATTACCATTGGCATCTAATACATCTTTACCATCTTCTTCCTTTACATAAATGGGATAGATAGGAGCCATAAACTGTGCAGAATACCAAACATTGGAATTTGATGAGCCATCATAATCACTAAAATTCTGTGTAGAATTAGAAAGTGACACATTTAATCCTGTTTTTACCCATTTGTTCACTTCTGTGTTTATATTTGCCCGGGCATTGTAACGCTGAAAACCTGTATTAATCAAAATACCATCTTCATTTAAATATCCCAAAGAGAACATATATCTAGTTTTTTCGGTACCTCCATTTACAGATAATTGATGTTCATGGCGGAATGCATTATCTCTTTGTACTGCATCCATCCAAGATTCATTCCACGCTGCTACAGCATCAGCTTGTACTTTACCTGTTGTTGGGTCTATAATTGTTCCCCATGTATAATTTTTGAATGGATTATATTGTTCCCCGCCTAAAACACCACCTAAATCTGCAGAGGCTTGTTTACCGGCTGCTTCCCAATTGTATCCATTATCAAAAACATAGCCATTACGTAAACCTTCATATGTTAACTGTACAAAATCTTTTTGGTCAACCATGTCATAAGCTTTCAAAGAACGTGAAGACCAACCCACTGTAGAACGCCAAGATACCTTAGTTTTACCTTCTTTTCCCTGCTTAGTAGTGATCATAACCACACCGTTGGCACCACGAGCACCATAAAGAGCTCCAGCAGAAGCATCTTTTAAAACAGTCATGCTCTCAATATCTGCCGGATTGATAGAACTCATGTCCCCACTGAAAGGAATACCATCAACTACATATAAAGGATCCTGTGAAGCATTAATTGAACCATAACCACGAATCACAATCTTTGCGGCTTCACCTGGTTGACCTGAACCAGAAGTTGTTAATAGTCCTGTAGTTTGCCCTTCCAATCCTTTAGTGACATTAGTAATAGGACGTAACTCCAATTTTTTATTATTGATAACAGAAGCTGAACCCGTGAAAGATTCTTTTTTTGCAGTACCATATGCAACAACCATAACTTCTCCAAGTACCTCGGTGTCTGATTTTAAAATGATGCTAACATTTTGTTTGATAGGCACTTCTTGGCTTGCCATTCCAATAAACGAAACCACCAAAGTCTTTGCAGAACTAAAATTAAGCTAACTGGCTGATATTCAACATAATGCAATTTCAACTATTAAGAATGCCCAAAAGAGATAAATCCCAATAGATTGTAAATCTGACTTTTATAAATACAGTGTCCTGTCATTCACATTCATATTCTACTACTTTTCTACCTATCGGTATTATGCTTGGAATATGATGAGCAAAATATTCTTGTGGATTATAAATAAAACAGCACCATTTTGTGGTATGTTCCTTCGTTCAGATAAGCTATATCAAATATATTTTCTCATGCTCCCATACAATGAGTCTATGATGGTTCACCTCATTCACCCTCTCCGCAAACCCTTTAACCATGCGGCTTTCAGGGTGAAGGGTAGTTCAAGAACAGTCCTTCACCCTATTCACCTCTCCATTTTTCCAAAAGACTTTTTTTCCCTGTCTTTTTTAGTATTCCGCATATCAAGTATTTTCAGAAGATTACTTTTTAGCAATAATTCATTTTATACTTTATTTCATTGATATTCTGCTTTTTATATAGTTCTCATTAGCGTCTTACGATAGTCAGACGCTCGTCTGACAATTATAGGACGATCATCTAATATAGATAAGATGAGCGTCTGACTATCGTAAAACGAGGTTGATTTGCATAGAAAAGACAAAAATATGTCCGGAAAAAAGTAAAAGCTATCCCGGTAAAACATGATTCTTTTATCAATCAATTATATTCCCGAACACTTAAAAAAAGACCTTGGAATTACCGAAAATCAGATCAAGACGTTACGATGAAGAGAAGGTGAAGGAGAATTTAAGGATGCCCTTCACCCTAAATCCGCCTATTGATGGGAGATGCAGAGATAGGTGAATAGGTGAACCCCGGTTCACCTCAATTATAGTGAGAACAACTGTTGAGCCAAAGAATCTTTAGCAGATGCATCACGGCACATTGATTAGAAAAAAGGCACGAAAAGCAACTCTAACAGTCTAACAGAGATACTTTTGTTATATCAAAGGCCATTCTACAACAAATCGTGCTCCTTCTTTATATGTGTTGTCTAAATAAATATCACCTTCAATCATATCCATAATCTGCCGGGCAACAGCAAGGCCTAGACCTACACCGATAGAGAAGCTATTAACTTTATAGAATCGATCAAATATCTTTTCTTTATATTCTTCGTCAATGCCTATACCTGTATCTTCCACAATGAGCCTGACTATATTTTTTCCTCTATCTTCTTCTGATTTTAATCTGATCTTCCCTTCATCTGTGAATTTATTAGCATTGCCCAACAAAATCAATAATACTTTCATCATCCACGGTTTGGCAGCACAGATTATCAGTGGTTTAACTGTTGGTATATATTCCAATTCGATAGTAGGCTTCAGTGAGGATGTGATAATGTTTATACACTCCTCGCAACAAACATTCACATCATATTCTGATTTTTTCTTATCACCCCCTTGTGAATCCATATCGGCTATTGCAATGATATTATTCATCATGTCCAAAAGATAGGTATTGTTATTTTCAATTAGTTCTACATATTCTCGATTCTCGGGATTGTCTTTAGAATTGGCAGCAATGATGGATGAAAAACCTACAATGGAGTTTAATGGAGTCCTTACCTCATGCGATATATTTTGGATAAAAGCCGTCTTCATGCGGCTGGCTTGTTCTGCCGCCTTATATGCTTTATCCAATTTTTTATTCATAACTAATGTCTTCACATAAAAATAACTCAGAATGATTAGCACAATCAATATTAAACTTCCTATAGCAATGGCGGTTACCAAACGGTTGTGATTAATCTCCGCATTCAATTCCAATTTATCCATTTCCAGTTTGTTCACCTCAAACTGCACGGTGTACTTACTTAGCTTGTCGTCAAGTTCTGCCGTCCTTACCGAATCATTTATTTGGGCATATTTTGCATATACATTACATGCTTCCTGCCAGCGGCCTAGTGTTTCTAAACATTGTGCTTTAAATAAGGTATTAGCAGGATAACAGGCCCCTATCATTTTGTGGTAATCATATAAGGAATCCAGATAGAGTAATACTTTATCCCAATTGCCAACCGTCCGGGCACACAATATTTTATAGCCGAACCATCCTTCTTTTGTTGTGCTGGAACTATCTTTTAGATAAAGATCATCGGTCTCATGAATATACTTTTCGGCAGCTTTTTCTCCTTTATCCGCTATGGTAGCAATAACCCTGAACTGATAGAATTTCATTAGCAGGTAAGACTGTACGTGATTTCCCTTTTCATTCATCACTTTGACAAGATGATCCAAACGAGCTAAATATGTTATAGCTTTAGGATATTCAGATTTCCCCAGGTATGCTTGAATAATATTTAAATAAACAGCAAATGCATCATCGTAGCATTCTGATTCTTCGAATAATGTCAATGCGCGATTATAATATTCCACGCAAAGGTTCATGTTATTTCCAAAGACTCTATGATTATAACCAATACACATTTCACTACTGGCCACTCCGTATTGACTATGATGTTTTTCTGCATCTTTTTGGAGACGTTCTGTTTCCTTTATGGCTTCATCCTGCATTCCTTTTTCTGTCATTCGCTGAATATACTGCCTCCAAACCTGGTATTTACTTTGTTCCCGGTCATTGGATTCGCACCATTCAATATATGCAAATGTAACTATTCGCAAACTGTCGATATTACCGGAGTTATAATAATGAGAAACAATAGTCGAATAAGCCTCGGCTATTTGTTCGGGGTTCTTCAATGTTTTTATTTCTTCAAGCGTTTGATTTGCTCCCCAGACTGTTGACGATATCAGCCATAAAACAATAATATAATAAATTGTTCGTATTCTTTCCCCAATCATATATGGATAATTATTTGAATGATTACTTTTCAAATATACATATTTGGGTTTGGATTCTATTTATGATGATCAGGTTTTATAACATATGTTAACGGATGTGTGATGATTAAGTTTGCTACTTATTTTCTACCAAGGCATTGAGGGGGAGGAATTTGTCGTTTTTTTTATCAGAATATCGTCCTGCAAGCATGGAATATTCCTATATTTGCAGGACGTTAAACTCTAAATTATCTCTTTTGGCATTTCTTTAAATCACGTACAATAGTACTTCCCATTATTTCTCCATAGATTTGTGTTGTGGAAATGTTCTTGTGGCCCAATAGCTTTTGTACAGTAGTAATATTAGCACCTTTATATATTAATAATGTTGCATTTGTATGGCGGGCTGAGTGAAATGAAAAATGTTTGTTTATATGCGCCAGTTTACCAATGCGTATTAACTCTTTATTTACACTCGAATTATTTTTGATCGCAAAGAAGGAATTCCATTGACCTTGATATTTATGAAGTAGAGTTAAAGCTCTACCTTCAAACAGTAGGCTTAATGGTAATTTTACTTCTGCTCCTGTCTTGACAGAATCGAATATCAACCATAATTTTCCGTCCATTCTTACAATGTTTCTTTCTTCCAAATTAACGAAGTCAGAATAACGTAAACCGGTATAACAACAAAATAAGAACGCATCTAAAGTATGCTGCAGAGCACCATTTCTTCCTGTAAAAGATACTTCTTCTAGTTTTTTCATCTCTTCTGGCAGCAAAAAGACATGTTTACCTTCCTTCATTTTGATTTTATATCTTCTAAAGGCATAGTTATTAGGATCAATGTGACCTTTATTGATAGCAGCGTTGACAAAAGACTTTAAATGTTTCATGTGCTTGGCTATCGTATTAGTTTGATATGCAGCATCATGAAGAAATTTTTCAAAGTCAGTTACAAAATTATAGGTTAAATCTGCAAAATCAATAGTTGGCTTAAAAGATTACAGCAAAGCAATTGTTGTTAAATGATTGCGTTTGGTACTCTCTTTTAGTTGTGAAGAAATGACCTCCTGACGTGCAAATGATAGAAAGGATGCATCTGTATTAGATTTAAACTCATCTTTAATAAGGCTTAGAGTAATTGTTTTACCTTGCCTCCATAAACTAAGTTCTTTCTTTTCGAGTTCAATAATAAATTCATTAAGCATACCATTCAACGCATCTTGATTTGGGTGATCTTTAACTAATTTTCTTTTAGCATCCCAGTGTTCTGGTCGCAAATAAACATGTGTTGAAAAATACACTTTCTTCTTGTTTAAATAAGCCTCGACTTGTACTAATGCTGTCCCTCTGTCGTTTAAACTGTTTTTTCGATTGTAAACGAAACGATAACTGATTTTCCTCATAATTTAATTCTTTAATTGAAATTCTACAATTCTATTATAAGACGTAATAAAGGAATGTAGAAAAAGCCTTTTTGGATATTTTTGTTCTCATCTTTATGATTATTAGGCTTAAGCAGAGCTAATTGTTAACAATCATAGGTTAATATACGTTTATTATCGGCTTACAAATTGAAAGCCGTTTTATATATCGCACAAAATAATGGAATAAATATGAGGCTTTTTTTCGGTTTTTCTGAATTAAAAATGCCAAAAAGCATGAAATTATAGCGATTTCGTATGTTTTTCACTATAATTTGTTTGAGTTTACAAATTTATTCATACCTTTGCGATTTGTTAGAGTGAATGAATTTATATTAATGTAAGGTTAAACTTTAAGAGAGAATTTTATGAAAAGAAAATTAATGCTGTTATTGGCCTGTCTCTTTGTGGGCGTAGGTCTGGTAACCGCTCTGGTAACGAAGGTAACAAGTACTGTTATCTCGGGGGAAGACGGTTTACCCGTAGTTGGCGCCTCTATCTTAGTAAAAGGTACTACTGTAGGTACAGTTACTGACATGGGTGGTAAGTTTACATTATCAAACGTTCCAAGTTCTGCAAAGACTTTGGTGGTTTCGTTTATTGGAATGCAGACCCAGGAAGTTGCTGTAAAACAGAACGTTAATATTCATTTGAAGCCTGATACTGAGGTCTTGGATGAGGTCGTTGTAACAGGATATGGTGTCACTAAGAAGGCTGCATTTACTGGAGCTGCAACTACCTTGGGGAATGAAAAAATTGAGAATAGAAATGATGCTAACCCGATTAAAGCGTTGGAAGGTACTGTTCCTGGTTTGCAAATGAATATCAGTTCAGGACAACCTGGTGCGCCGGCTACAGTATATATTCGTGGACGCAATTCTTTGAATTCGGGAACACAACCTTTGTATGTGATTGACGGTATTCCGTTTAATGCGGACCCTGTGGGTGTACGTGCTTCTGAAGGGTAAGAAACCAGTCCGCTTTCTACTTTGAGTTCAAGTGATATTGAAAGTATTACAGTTCTGAAAGATGCTACTGCAACTTCAATTTATGGCGCACGTGCAGCTAATGGAGTTATTGTTATTACTACGAAAAAAGGTAAATCAGGAAAACCGACCATGAATTTTACTGCAAAAGTCGGTTTCGAAACAATGCCTGCTTTCCCGAAAAGATATAAGTTGGCGAATGCTAGCCAAAACGTGGAGTTGGCTACAGAAGCTTTATTGAACGGGTATGCAGATTATGGCGATGACTCAACTTTTGGCTATTACAATAATGGTTATGGTTGGGGATTGGATGCAGATGCTGCTGGAGCTAAACAATTCTATGATAATTATGTAGGCGGATGGGTTTCTAGTGGCGTTGATAATAGCTGGTTGGATGCTGTGACCCGCAATGGATTAATTCAAGAATATGGTTTTGATTTAAGTGGAGGTGGTACTTCAGAATCTTCTCCAAAATATTATTTGTCATTCAATTATATGGATGAAGAATCTATTGTGATAGGGAAAGACTTAACTCGTTATTCTTTCCGCTTCAATATGGACCAAGCCCCTTCTAAGTTTGTAAAATATGGTTTTAATACCAATTTGTCATATACCGAGAGTAATATGGGGTCAGGCGGTGGCTATTTCTCTGATCCTATAACCCAAGCTTATATGCAAAATCCTATGACTCCTGCGAAGGATGTAAATAGAGAGTGGAACTGGGATACTGTAAATGGTTATAATCCTGTAGCTCAGCGTAGTGAGTTAGGGGATAAGAGTACGGCAAAACAGTATCGTGCTATTTTGTCTCCATATTTGCAGTTAAACTTTACCGACAATTTATTCTTTATGTCAAGAGTAGGTGTTGATGTCTATTTTGTAGATGAATTTGGGTATTGGTCTTTCTTGCAGCCACAAGGCAAAGAAATGAGAGGTATGGGTGAGGATAACTATACTACTCGTATGTTGTTGACTATCACCAATACATTGAATTATATCAATACATTTAATGAAAAGCATAATGTAAACTTCCTGATCGGTCAAGAAGGGCAGAAGACTCATTTGAAGGAAGCATATTTATCAGGATCTAATTACCCGGTTGATTACTTGAACCAGGTATCAAATACAGCAGTTCCGGGGTCTGCTTCTACTTCAAAATATGAACTGACTTTAGGCTCTTTCTTTGCAAATGCCCAATATGACTATGATGGTAAATATTATTTGTCTGGTAGCTTCCGTTATGATGGTTCTTCGCGTTTTGGTAGCAACCATCGTTGGGCTCCCTTCTGGTCACTAGGTGCTAAGTATAGAATTTCCAGCGAAAAGTTCATGGAGAATACTAAGGAATGGTTGACTAACTTAACTTTGCGTGCCAGCTATGGTACATCTGGTAATCAGGAAGTTGGTAATACAGCCTATTATTCTTCTTGGTATACTGCAAGAGACTTATTTGGTTTTGGATATAATTACAATAATCTGCCAGGTAGTGCACATTATCAGTTTGGCAATCCAGATTTGAAATGGGAACAGACTGATAAATTTAATGTGGGACTTGATGTAACTCTGTTTGATAGAATCAATATCGAAATGGACTATTATCGCCATAAGACAAAAAATATGGTATTTGCTGTTCCCACTTCTATGACAACAGGATTAAGTTCTTATTATAAGAATATTGGTGAACTTTCAAATACAGGTTTTGAAGCATCTATTAATGCATTGTTATTGAAAACCAAAGACTTTACATGGGATGTGACTGTTACAGGCTCTCTTAATAAAAATAAAGTTGAGAAACTGAGTACGGATGATCCAATTGAGGGCTCTATCCAAATTACAGAAGTAGGTCGTCCCATTTATCAGTATAAAATGAAGGAATATGCTGGTGTCGATCCTCAAACTGGTACTGCTTTGTGGTATTTGAATACTGAAGGTTCTGAAACGACTGATAACTATAATAAAGCTGCAAAACGTTACTTAGGTGATCCTAATCCTGATTTCTCCGGTTCTTTGAGTACTTCTTTAAAATGGAAGAATCTGGATTTTGCTATTCAGCTTAATTACTCGCTTGGAGCAAAGATTTATGGTAATAACCTCCATTATGACGAACAAATAGGTGGCTCTTGGTATGAAAACTATACGATGTATGTATATGAGAACCGTTGGCAGAAACCAGGTGACATTACAGATGTTCCCCGTTTGACAACAGAAGCCAGTTATGAAAATAGTGCCTCTTCACGTTTCTTAATGGATGGTGATTACTTGAAAATCCGTTCTATTAGTCTTGGATATACATTGCCTAAGTCATGGACTCAGAAAGCTTTCATTAAGAAAGCCAGAATATTTATGAATGCAGAGAATGTATATACTTTCACCGCTAAAAATTATCGTGGTTTTGACCCCGCAGGTATTGGCGCAAACGGTGTACAATGGTGGAATTTCCCATTGCCGCGTAATTTTGTATTTGGAGTTAATTTAGGTTTCTAATTTATGTCAAAATAAAGATCGTATGAAAAAAATATATAAGATAGCATTATTGTTTATTCTGGTGTTGGGAGGAACTTCGTGTGACTTCGATACGGAAAACTATCAGGATATACCTACAACAGATGCTTATAAATCTGTTCAAGATGTTCAGAATGGTATGAATGGTGCTTACTATGCACTGGGATCTTACCGTTTTTGTGGAAATTATACACTTGCTTTTGGCGATATGTCTGCCGGGGTTTGTAAGGGTAATTCAGGCTCGGGGCACTTCTATAATATAGGTAGATATGTGATGTCTGAAACCACAGGTGAAATAACAGATGTTTGGGATTATGGTTTTAAGATAATAGACCGTAGTACGCGTACTATAAATGGTGCAAAATCAGTGGTAGAGAATGCTTCTGCCTTGCATTTAAGTGAAGAGGATTTAGCTAATATTGACTTGTACATGGCTCAATGTCATGCTTTAAGAGCGTTGGCTAACTATTATTTAGTGAATTTTTTCGCTTATCCTTATTCTGCCGGTCGTGAAAACTTGGGTCTCCCTTTAGTTAAAGATAAGCCTATTGAAGCTTTTGAGAAAATAGAGCGTTCCACTGTGGGTGCCACTTATGACTTTATACTGGAAGATATCAAAGATGCTGAATTATACATGGATAAGGGTTTGCAAATAGAGGATGTGAAGGTTCCGAGTGAATTCTATATGGGGCCTATGGGAGTTGCTTCTTTGAAAGCCAGAGTTTATATGGATATGGCAAACTATGATGAAGCTAAAAAAGCTGCATTGGAGGCTCTTGAATTGAAAGGGCTTACCGTACTAGGTGCTGAAACAGTGCCTTCTGATGATAATTATTTGTCAATGTGGACATCATTGGCTATTACTCAAGAGGATCTCTTCACCATACCTAAATATGAAGCTGATAATTTGTCAGCAAATTCATTAAATACATTATATGGATCTTATTATGGTACAGTAACTAATACGATTCTTCCTCTTTTTGGTAATGAGGACATTCGTAAAAATTTGTTGGAGGATACAAACAAAGGTGTTAGACCAAAGAAGTTTGATGGTATAGCCACTTCTGCTGCTACTAGCAATATTCCTATTTTCAGAAGATCGGAAATGGCTTTGATTATTGCAGAAGTAGAGGCTAGAGCTAATAACATTGCTGATGCCCAGAAATATTTGTTCTATACTGCTAAAAGAAATAAAGCGATTACTGCTCCTGAGCAGTTGCCTTCAACAACAACTGATTTGTTAACATTCATATCTGAAGAAAGAATCCGTGAATTTTTTGCAGAAGGTCATCGCTTCTACGATGCCCGCCGAATGGGGGATTTAGTAACCTCAGAATATTATAAGAATTTTGATATTGCTAAGTTTGTGTTTCCGATTCCGGCCGATGAAATTAATGCCGGTGCTTGTACACAACAGAATGAGGGCTGGGCTAATAATTTACCTGAATAAGCGAACCTAGTCAGTTAGGGGGAATGCCCCTTATGATAAATAAAAAGGGGATGACGTTCAACGTTCATCCTCTTTTTTTTGTTATATTTGTCGCGAACTTATTTATAATAACAGATAAATGAAAGAATTTGTAATTTCTGAAGCACAAGTTGAATCAGCAGTCTTGGTAGGGTTGATTACCCAGACACAGGATGGGCGCAAGACAACGGAGTATCTGGATGAATTGGAATTCCTGGCTGAAACAGCAGGAGCAACGGTGGTGAAACGATTTACCCAGAAACTACCTTCCGCCCATTCTGTAACTTATGTAGGTAAAGGAAAACTGGAAGAAATAAAAGAATATATCCATCAGGAAGAGGAAAATGAACGGGAAATCGGAATGGTTATCTTTGATGATGAACTTTCGGCCAAGCAGATACGCAATATTGAAGCAGAGTTGAAGGTGAAGATACTGGACCGTACTTCACTTATCCTGGATATTTTTGCCATGCGCGCCCAAACGGCGAATGCCAAGACGCAAGTGGAATTGGCACAATATAAATATATGCTGCCCCGTCTGCAAAGATTGTGGACTCATTTGGAGCGCCAGGGTGGTGGTTCCGGTGCAGGTGGCGGTAAAGGTTCGGTAGGTCTTCGCGGACCGGGTGAAACCCAGTTGGAAATGGACCGCCGTATTATCTTGAACCGTATGTCACTTTTGAAAGAACGCCTGGCAGAGATTGATAAGCAAAAATCTACCCAGCGCAAGAATCGTGGACGCATGATACGTGTGGCATTGGTGGGATATACCAATGTGGGAAAGTCTACTCTGATGAACCTGCTCTCTAAGAGTGAAGTCTTTGCAGAGAACAAGCTTTTTGCAACGCTGGATACCACGGTGCGTAAGGTAATCATTGAAAACCTGCCTTTCTTATTGACTGATACCGTAGGATTTATCCGTAAACTGCCTACCGATTTGGTTGATTCCTTCAAATCAACACTGGATGAAGTCCGTGAAGCGGACTTGCTGGTGCATGTGGTCGATATCTCCCATCCTGATTTTGAAGAACAGATTGCGGTGGTTGATAAGATTATTGCCGATTTGGGAGCAGGTGGAAAGCCTACCATGATCGTCTTCAACAAGATAGATGCTTATACTTATATAGAAAAGGCAGAAGACGACCTTACACCAAAGACAAAAGAGAATATTACGCTGGAAGAATTGATGAAGACATGGATGGCAAAACTGAATGACAACTGCATCTTTATCTCTGCCCGCGAGAAAACAAATATGGAAGAACTGAAAACGATTATATATAATAAGGTACGCGAACTGCATGTGCAGAAGTATCCTTATAATGATTTCCTTTATCAAACGTATGACGAAGAAGAATAAAATCAGATAGAAGATGAAAGCATATCGTTCACTTACACAAGAAGAAATACAACAATTAAAACAGAGATCATGTACAGCTGTAAACTGGGCTAACATTGAAGTAGTAGAGAACTTTAAGACGGACTATATTTATCACACCCGTTTTTCGGGAAAAGTGAGATTGGGAGTCTTTGAGGACGAGTTTACCTTGGCAGGCGGAATGTGCAAACATTCCGGTTTGTATCATGCAACCCTGCGCAATGTGACGGTGGGCGATAATTGTTGCATCGAGAATATTAAGAACTATATTGCCAACTACGTAATAGGTGATTATACATTTATTGAGAATGTAGATATTATTCTGGTAGATGGCAAAAGTAAATTCGGCAATGGGGTAGAAGTGGCCGTGCTCAATGAAACGGGAGGGCGTGAAGTTACCATCCACGACCGTTTGTCTGCACATCAGGCTTATATCATGGCTTTGTATCGCCATCGCCCCGAACTGATTTGCCGGATGAAAGCCATCATAGACCGATATGCGGAAGAAAATGCTTCGGATATAGGTACTATCGGGCATCATGTCACTATCGTTGACGCCGGATATATAAAGAATGTGCGCATCGGTGATTATTGTAAGATAGAAGGTGCCGGACGCTTGAAAAATGGTAGCCTGAATAGTAATGAACAGGCGCCTATTCACATGGGCTACGGAGTGGTGTGCGACGATTTCATTATTTCCAGTGGCTCCAGTGTGGAGGATGGGACAATGCTTACCCGTTGCTTCATCAGTCAGGCTTGCCATTTGGGGCATAATTACTCTGCTTCCGATTCACTGTTCTTTAGTAATTGTCAGGAAGAAAATGGAGAGGCTTGTGCCATCTTTGCCGGTCCTTTTACTGTGACCCATCATAAATCCACTTTGCTTATTGCAGGTATGTTCTCGTTTATGAATGCCGGTTCAGGTTCTAACCAAAGTAATCATATGTATAAGCTCGGCCCTATTCATCAGGGGGCTATGGAGCGTGGGGCGAAGACTACTTCCGACTCTTATATCCTGTGGCCTGCGCGTGTCGGTGCATTTTCTTTGGTGATGGGGCGTCATGTGAATCATGCTGATACCTCCAACCTGCCTTTCTCTTATCTGATAGAGCAGCAGAATACCACCTATTTGGTTCCGGGAGTGAATTTGCGGAGTGTGGGAACCATTCGTGATGCGCAGAAGTGGCCGAAACGTGACAAGCGTAAAGACCCGAATCGTCTGGATCAGATTAATTATAACCTATTGAGTCCTTATACTATCCAAAAGATGATAAAAGGGCGTAGCATATTGAAAGAACTACGCAAGGTATCCGGTGAAACCTCTGAAACTTATTCTTATCAGAGTGCCAAGATTAAGAACTCATCTTTGAATAATGGTATTCGTTTTTATGAAATTGCTATTCATAAGTTCTTGGGTAACTCGTTGATTAAGCGTTTGGAAGATACGAATTTCAAGAGTAATGAAGAAATACGCGCCCGGTTGATACCTGATACCGAGATAGGAACAGGAGAATGGGTTGATATTTCCGGTTTGATTGCTCCGAAGAGTGAAATAGAGAAGTTGATGGCAGATATTGAATCGGGGACATTGGTTAATGTGGATCAGATACACGATCGTTTTGTGGAGATGCATCGTAACTATTACACTTATGAATGGACGTGGGCGTATGGCAAAATGCTGGAATTCTATAATTTACGGTCTGAAACGATTACGGCGAAAGATGTGATTGCTATTGTGAAAAAATGGCAGGAATCTGTTGTCGGGCTGGATAAGATGGTTTATGCTGATGCCAAGAAAGAGTTTTCTTTGTCTGCCATGACTGGTTTTGGTGCGGATGGTTCCCGTGAGGAGATGGAACAGGATTTTGAACAGGTGCGCGGGGTCTTTGAAAGTAATCCGTTTGTAACTGCCGTGTTGCAGCATATTGAGGCTAAGACGGCATTGGGCGATGAATTAATCGGACGGATTTCTTTCATATAGTACTTGTAGGGGCGGAACATTTTCCGCCCGAATGCATTAATGAAAGTAACGAAACGTCCTCCTTTATGTTATCGGGCGGAAAATATTCCGCCCCTACAGTGGATGTTATTGTTTTATCTTTTCACTACTGGCAATACCACTCTGCTTGCTGCTCCTTGCTGATGGAATATCTTAATACTTTGTTTCATCACAAAATCCTCAATCGTACAATGGTAAGTATCAATAAACTTCTGCGGATTCCGATCTATGATAGGGAACCAGGAACTTTGAATCTGAATCATCAACCTGTGTCCGGGCAAGAATGTATGCGCTACATCATAAAGCGTATAATTGACAGGAGTTATTTCGTCCGGCTGAAAAGGTAACGGATTATCAAATCCTTCACGGAAACGACCGCGGAATAACTCCCCGCGTACCATTTGCTGATAACCACTCATGGGATAATTACTCTTTAAATAGTTTCGTGCTTCTTGGCTGTATTCAAATCTTTCCGGATACACATCAATAACCTTCACCATGGAATCAGCATCCGTACTACCGATAGCCGCCATTAATTCTACTTCGATAGGTCCTGCCAAAGTCAATGAATCTTTCAGTGGTTCTGTCATGAAAGTGATTACATCGGGGTGTGAAGTCGCAAAACGCTGGTCATCAACCATAAACTCCTTTGTGCGGTAAGTGGTGGGAGTGGCCGTATAGGGCACCGGACGTGACATATCCGATACATATTCCGTATAAGACTCCTGTTCTGTAGGCAATTCCGTAGATACGGAGCCATCTGCATGTATATAATAAGGTGTAGGCATCATGTCTTGTGCAGGCCATGCATCACTGGTTTTCCATGCATTCTCACCTGTATGGAAAACATTAACCTTATTGATCGGCTTTTCTCCCTCACCTTCCAAAAAATAGCGGAAGAACGGATATTCTATCTCATCCATATAATAAGCAGATGTACTTTTGCCGAAATATACATTGCCGAATCCTTGAAAATCTCGTACTGTCCACGCCCCGTGCCACCAAGGGCCGAAAGCCAGATACAAATCCGTCTCCGGCGATTGCTCTTTGATTGCCTTATAAAGATTCCATGCACCATAACAGTCTTCGGAGTCATAAAGTCCTCCTACCACCAACATGGCAGGTTTCAGGTTATAGCATGAAGTACGTGCATCCCGTTCTTTCCAAAACTCGTCAAAGTTGGGATGATTCTTTATATCATTCCACAGCGTTTCCGTGGTGTCGCGCACCAAATCGTCCACATCCTTAAATGTCCCCAGTGCCAGGAAGTCCGTATAAACGTCATTCTTCACTATTCCATTCATAATGCCTTTTCCCATGTGGCGCCCTTCCAGCCTTGGCAAGAAGTTTGTGGTCTGCAACAAGGTAAATGCTCCATTGTGGTGGCGGTCATCTCCCCGGAACCAGTCTGTGACAGGTGCTTGGGGCGAAACGGCTTTCAATGCCGGATGATTGGAGGAAGCAGTCATGGTGGCATAGAAACCATCATAACTGATGCCCCATGTACCTACGTTCCCATTATTATGAGTATTGTGTAACAGCCATTCTATGGTATCATAAGTATCGGTGGCTTCATCTATGTTTTTCTTGTCCTTCTTGCCTTTCTTGTTCTTGTTGAGAGGACGTACTTGCACAAACCGGCCTTCACTCTTATGCCGACCGCGCACATCTTGGAAGACGATAATATATCGGTGCTCAATATAGTTTTTAAGATTGGTCTTGAAGTGGCGGTCAAATCCCTCTCCGTATGGAGGGCAGGAGTAAGGACTGCGATGCATCAATATGGGATGTTGTTTACTATTGTCTTTCGGCCCGTAGACTGCTGTGTAAAGTTTTACTCCGTCACGCATCGGGATCATAACCTCCCGTTTCGTGTAGATTTCTTTCAGTCTGAGTTCGGTACTGTCCGGTTGAGCTTTGGTGTTGTCTTGCGCCCACCCTTTGGTGGCGGAAATGCATAGAAGTAAGGAAATAATAAATAAAAATCTGCCTAATCGTTTCATGTGTAATTTAATGTTGTTATTATGAGCTGGCAAAGGTACGGACATTCCTTGAAAGTTTTCACGCTAATTAAGGAAAAATTTCGATAATAGTTGCTACCTTTGCGTCACTAATAACTTTTAACTAAAATAAGTATCAATATGGCAACACCTCCATTCCACTATCAGCACATGTTCCCATTGGGACCTGATAAAACCGAGTATTATTTGCTGACTAAAGATTACGTGTCAGTAAGTGAGTTTGAAGGAAAACCTATCTTGAAGATTGAAAAAGAAGGTCTTACTGCTATGGCAAATGCTGCTTTTCGCGATGTTTCTTTCTTGCTTCGTCGTTCACACAATGAACAAGTTGCTAAGATTCTGAGCGATCCCGAAGCAAGTGATAATGATAAATATGTGGCATTGACTTTCTTGCGCAATGCAGAGGTTTCTGCTAAAGGTAAATTGCCACTTTGCCAAGACACCGGTACTGCTATTATCCATGGCGAAAAGGGCCAGCAGGTATGGACAGGATACTGCGACGAAGAAGCCTTGGCTCATGGAGTTTACAAGACTTACACAGAAGAAAACTTGCGTTACTCTCAGAATGCACCTCTGAATATGTATGATGAGGTGAACACCAAATGCAACCTGCCTGCACAGATCGACCTGGAAGCTACTGAAGGTATGGAATATAAATTCCTTTGTGTAACCAAGGGTGGTGGTTCTGCCAACAAAACCTATCTGTATCAGGAAACAAAAGCTGTCCTGAATCCTAATACTTTGGTTCCTTTCCTGATTGAAAAGATGAAGACTCTGGGCACAGCCGCTTGTCCTCCTTATCATATTGCATTTGTAATTGGTGGTACTTCTGCAGAAAAGAACTTGCTGACGGTGAAGTTGGCTTCTACTCATTATTATGATGAGTTGCCTACTACAGGAAATGAACACGGACGTGCTTTCCGTGATGTAGAATTGGAAAAGCAAGTATTGGAAGAATCTTACAAGATTGGTTTGGGCGCACAGTTTGGCGGTAAATACATGGCTCATGATATCCGCATCATCCGCTTGCCTCGCCACGGTGCTTCTTGTCCTATCGGTCTGGGCGTTTCTTGCTCTGCCGACCGTAACATTAAGTGTAAGATCAACAAAGACGGTATCTGGATTGAAAAGATGGACGATAAACCGGGCGAACTGATTCCGGTAGAACTGCGCGAAGCAGGAGAAGGTGATGCAGTTAAGATCGACCTGAACCAGCCGATGGCAGATATTTTGAAGGAGTTGACCAAGTATCCGGTTGCTACCCGTTTGTCATTGAACGGAACGATCATTGTAGGTCGCGACATTGCTCATGCCAAACTGAAAGAGCGTTTGGACCGTGGTGAAGATCTTCCTCAGTACATCAAGGATCATCCTATCTACTATGCAGGTCCGGCCAAGACTCCGGAAGGCATGGCTTGCGGTTCTATGGGCCCCACTACTGCGGGACGTATGGACTCTTATGTTGATTTGTTCCAGGATCATGGAGGCAGCATGGTTATGTTGGCAAAGGGTAACCGTAGCCAGCAGGTAACTGATGCTTGTAAGAAGCATGGCGGTTTCTACTTGGGCTCTATTGGTGGTCCGGCTGCTATCCTTGCACAGAATAATATCAAGAGCATTGAGTGCGTGGAATATCCCGAACTGGGCATGGAAGCTATCTGGAAGATTGAAGTGGAAGATTTCCCTGCATTCATCCTGGTAGATGATAAAGGCAATGACTTCTTCAAACAGTTGAAGCCCCGTTGTGCCGGAAGTTGCAAGTAAGTTGAGATAGTTATCCAGCTATATAAGACTCGGGCGGAAGATGTTCCGCCCCTACCATTGTCGGAATCCGATAACCTGTAGGGGCGAAATATTTTTCGCCCGAGTTGCATCTATTATCTTTTCTTTTCAGAAGTCTGCTTCCAAATGCGCACCATATAGAAAGCGCAATGGCTGAAAGCGAATACAAAGGAGATAATCAGCAAAGTCTTGTCTTCTTCCCAGCCCACGGTTTGCTGATGCCATAGCCCCGTAATAACGGAAAGTACGGAAAGCGCTATCCCTATCATATTCAGGGCAGTTGCCCCACGGCGGCGGGGAACATCATGCTCCAGTTTACTATGCTTCACGCCATAGCAGGCATATACATCCAGGCCTATCAACATCCATAACACCAATCGAATCCAAGTATCAGCCGGAAGGAAAAGCATCATGCCCAGGCAAGTCAGGATACCCAGAATGGGGACGGCAGGAACAAACGGAGTTTTAAAGGCGCGGTGTACATCGGGCATACTTTTGCGTACAATCAATACCGCCGCACACACTAATGTAAAGGCAAATAATGTGCCGATACTGGTCATTTCACCCGCCACGCGTGCCGGTATAAGTGCTGCCAGCAGTCCCACAACCACCATAAAAAGCAAATTACTGTGTGCCGGAGTGCGATACTTTTCATGTATCTTTGAGAAGAAAGGCGGCAACAATCCATCCCGGCTCATGCTGAGGAATACGCGGCTCTGTCCCAGCAAAGTCACCATAATCACCGAGCAATAACCGAACAGGATAGTCAGTACAATGGCGCGGTTCAACCACGGATAATCCGGATGAATAACCCCGGCGGCATCAGCGTGTCCCATGTGGTCTATTGCCACGGCAACGGGTGCAATGCCTTGCTGTCCGGCAAAGTCGGTATAGTGCGCCACCCCCGTCATGACATGGGCAAATACCATATAGAGGATGGTACAAATCAGCAACGACATCAGGATGCCGATAGGCATATCCCGTTTGGGATTCTTGGTTTCCTGTGCCGCGGTGCTCACGGCATCAAAGCCGAGGAAGGCAAAGAACACAATGGCTGCTCCGCGCAACACACCGGAAAAACCGAATTCTCCCAGTGTCCCCGTATTGGCAGGAATATAAGGAACATAGTTTTCCGCATTGATATATTTCCATCCCAACACCACAAAGATAAGGATAACCGTCACTTTCAGGAAAACAATAAATCCATTGAAGATAGAACTGCCCCCTGTGCCGCGTATCAGGAAGATACTCATCAGCACCACAATCAGAGCAGCCGGAATATTAATGATTCCTCCATCCCAGGGACAGGCAGTGAGCGCATGGGGCAGATTGATTCCTACTCCTTCCAGAAAAACAACCAGATACCTGCTCCAACTGATGCTGACCGTAGTAGCGGCCACCGTATATTCCAACACCAAGTCCCAACCGATAATCCAGGCAACGAGCTCTCCCATTGTGGCGTATGAGTAAGTATAAGCGCTGCCTGCCACGGGAATCATAGAAGCAAATTCAGCATAACACAGACCGGCAAAGCAGCAACCGATGGCGGCAATGGCAAAAGATAAAGTAATGGCAGGCCCTGTGTATCCTGCAGCTACTGTTCCGGTGATAGAGAAGAGTCCCGCACCGATAATAACACCTACCCCCAATGCTACCAAGCTCCACGGCCCCAAGACCCTTTTCAGAGTCTTTGCACCGGATTCATTGGCTTCTGCTTGCAGGGCGGCAAAAGGTTTCTTAATGAATAATCCCATTTTCTTTTTATAACGTAATTAGTGGTAATTGCGCGCAAAGGTACGGATTACTGCCTTTAATTACAAGCCATGAGTAAAGTCTATAACGATTATTCCAAATATTTCGTTATTCTTCCGCTAAGTTGCAACAGGGAGATTTCGCATACTTTGGTATTATATTCGGCGGACAAGATGCGTTCTTCCGCATCCAGCAAGCTCTTTTGGGCCTCACGCATTTCGATACCCGAAAGGTCGCCCAGCAAGTAACGCTCTTTGGCTATCTCATGGTTCTCGCGGGCGGCTACCAAGTTCTGCCGTTCCAGGTTCAGCAGGCGCAGGTTGTTGCGGTAAGATTGCCACAGATTACTTAAATCGGCTTTCAGCCCCAATTCCAGTTGCTCGCGTTCCAGTTGTGCATTGCGTATGTTCAGGCTGGCGTTGAGCTTCTCGCGACGGCGGTTGCCATCCCACAGGTTGATGCCTACGGTGACTCCTCCGTTCAGTCCCCAGTTGCTTCGGCGGCTGATGGTGTTGGTTTCATACTTATTCAGCGTATAGCCATAGCCTGCATTCAGTTTTATATAGGGATAGTTGCGCGATAATACTTTTCGGTAGTCCAGTTGGGCGATTGTGGCATTTTGGTCTGCTTTCAGCAAGTTGGCGTTGATGGACAAGGTGGATGCCCATAGCTCATCATAATTAAGAGCATCATTTACCGTGATAACGGAGTCATTGACACGGAGCGGACGGTTTACTTCCTGCACAGCCATCAACTCATTCAGGTTGATGCGTGAGGTGACTACCAGTTCTTGCTGCTTCATATATTGTGCGCTGTCGGCGTTAAAGTCCACTTTGGCCTGCTGATAGTCCAGGCGTGAGAAGTTACCGATGTGATAGCGTTCTTCCACAATGCGTAGGCGCTCCTTGGACAAGGATACGGCATAACGGAAATTCTTCAACCTTATTTCCTGCTGCACATAATTATAGTATTCGGCGGTAAGTCCGGCTATGAAGTCTTCCAGTGTGATGCGGGTATTGGTTTCGCCTTGGCGTTCCAGTTCTTTCAGTTTCTTGTAGGTGGTACTGATGTTGAAACCGTCGAACAAAGTCCAGTTTACGTCCAATCCTGCTTTCAAGGTTTGATCGTATATGCTTCGTTCACTGGTGGTGGTGCCTGTGCTGCGGGTCTTACTGTCCGTATTGTCCAGCGTGCCGCTGTATCCTGCCGACAGGTCTACGGTGGGCAGGTAGCCGGCATTCGCCGGAGTGGCATTGTTGTGAGTAATCTGCTCTTCGTTGCGTGTTATCCGTATGGAGTAATTATTGGCAAGCCCTTCTTCCAGGCATTTTTTCAGTGTATAAGGGTATTGCGCATACAGGTTGGCAGCCCATGCGGCGCAGATGCATACGGTAATTATAATTCGTTTCATACGTTTTCAGTTTTAACTTCCCGGTTAGTAGATATATAACTGTAAATAGCAGGTACAATGTACATGGTGAGGAATGTAGATACCAACATTCCACCCACCACGGCTGTTCCCATGGCAATGCGCTGGTTAGCTCCTTCGCCCGTGGCAAAGGCAAGCGGAACCAGACCCAATATAGTGGATGCACTGGTCATCAGGATAGGACGCAAACGCTGTAGGGCGGCACCTCGTATAGCCTGCATTTTATTCTCACCCATATCTTGCTTCTGGTTGGCAAACTCTACGATCAAGATACCGTTCTTTGCCACCAACCCTATCAGCATGATAATACCGATCTGGCTGAAAATGTTCATCGTGATTCCTCCGGTGTACATAAAGATCAATGCTCCCGCAATGGCAAGCGGCACGGTGAGCATAATGATAAACGGATCTTTAAAGCTCTCAAACTGTGCAGCCAGGATCAGGTAGATCAGCACCAAAGCCAAGATGAAAGCAAACATCAGGCTGGAAGAACTTTCACGATAGTCTTTCGAGTCTCCCGCCAGTGCCGTGCGGAATGTTTCGTCCAGTGTTTCCGAAGCAATCTTATCCATTTCCTCCAATCCTTGTCCAATGGTCTTTCCATCGGCCAGTCCGGCAGAAACGGTGGCGGAGATGAAACGGTTGTAGTGATAGAGCTCGGGCGGTGCAACGGATTCAACAAATTCCACCAGATTATCCAGTTGGATCATTTCCCCTTTACTGCTTCGTATATAGATGGACTTGATGTTGGCAGGCGTATTTCTTTGCTGCCTGTTTATCTGTCCCAATATCTCATATTGCTTTCCGTTCATATAAAAGTAACCCATGCGCTGCCCGCCGAGGCCATATTGCAATGTCTCGGCTATATCGCGCACGCTGGCTCCCATCGTTCCCGCCTTGTCGCGGTTGATATTTACTCTCATTTCCGGACTACTGAACTTCAAGTCTACGTCCGCCATCTGGAAAGTGGGATTATCATACACCTTACTTAGAAATTCAGGCAATACCTTCTCCAGCTTTTCAATGCTGACTGCCTGTAGCACGTATTGCACAGGCATACTTCCCCTTCGTCCGCCGAAAGAGGATTGCTGTTGTACAAAGGCGCGCGCTTTGGTCTTGTTGCGGATGGCTTGCGATATGCGCTCGGCTACTTCCATCTGGCTATAGTCGCGGTCTTTCAGGTCTTTCAGCGTAATGCGTATATTTCCGCTACCACTGGATACACGTGCGGTTACAGACTCGGCATCGGGCACAATGGAGTCTACCAGATTATTGATGTCTTCCGTGTAGTCTCGGATATATTCATAGCTGGCTCCTTCGGCTCCACGGGTGTTGATGCTGATTTGTGAACGGTCTTCCATTGGCGCCATTTCCGCCGAAATCAAGCTCCATAGCACTCCAATGGAGATCAACATGATTGCTACGAGGGGAATAGCCCAGATACGTTTGTTGAGGAATGCATCCAGGGAACGGGCATAAATCCGGTTCAATCCTTCAAAGAACGGTTCGGTCTTTTGATAGAACCAGCCTTGCTTTTCGCGCTTTATCAACAATTTGGTCGCCAGCATAGGGGTGAAGGTCAGGGCGACAAAGGACGAAATGATAACCGAACCTGCCACAACAAAACTAAACTCGCGGAACAAACGCCCACTGGTTCCTTCCATAAACACAATGGGCAGGAATACCGCCACCAACGTAATGGTAGTTGATATAACAGCGAAGAAAATCTCTTTGGCTCCCTCTATACCTGCGTCAAAGGGCTTCATACCCCGTTCTATACGGATATAAATATTCTCTGTCATTACGATGGCATCATCCACCACCAGACCTACGGACAATACTACTGCCAGCATGGTAAGCACATTGATGGAGAATCCCGCTATATACATCACAAAGAAAGCTCCGATAAGCGAAACCGGAATAACGATGCAGGGAATAAGTGTTACGCGCCAGTCGCGCAAGAACAGGAAAATAATGATGATAACCAGTATAAAGGCCTCGTACACTGTCGTTTTTACCTCGTCTATAGAGGCGCGGATAAACTTGGTGTTGTCAAAACCATAACTGTATTTCACATCATCGGGAAGATCCTTTTTCATTTGCTCCATGCGTTGGTATACCGCATCGGCAATTTCGATATGGTTAGCCCCCGGCTGCGGAGTCACAACGACACCCACCATCGGCACGCCATTCATTTTCATGTAACTCTTAATGTCGGCAGGACCTAACTCGGCATAACCTATGTCGCTGAAACGAACTACTCTGCCGCTTACTTCCTTTAATATGATATTATTAAATTCTTTGGCGGTGTGCATCTGTCCCATGGTGCGCAAGGTCAGTTCCACGGTGTTTCCTTCTATGCTGCCGGAGGGAAGTTCAATGTTTTCTTTCGTAATTGCATTTCTTACGTCCACCGGAGTAATGCCGTAACCTGCCATCTTGGTAGGGTCTAGCCAGAGGCGCATGGAGTAACGCTTTTCTCCCCAAATGGAAACACTGCTTACGTCGGAGATGGTTTGCAACTGTTCCTTTACGGTCAGGTCGGCTATTTCACTCAGTTCCAACAAGGAACGGCTGTCACTCTGAATGGCTACCATCAGGATAGGCACTGCGTCGGCATCGGCCTTTGATACGGTGGGAGGGTCACAGTCGCTCGGCAAATAACGTTGTGCACGGGATACTTTATCGCGCACGTCATTGGCTGCCGTTTCCAGGTCTACAGACAATTCAAATTCTACGGTGATGCGGGACTGTCCCTGCTGGCTGACACTGGACAAAGAACGGATGCCCGGAATACCATTGATATTCTGTTCCAGCGGTTCGGTGATCTGGTTCTCGATAACATCGGCATTGGCTCCCGAATAACTACAGGTTACCGAGATGATGGGATTATCCACCGAAGGATATTCGCGCACCCCCAATATATTGTAACCAATCAGTCCGAAAAGTAATATGATAATCGTAAGCACGGTGGCAAGTACAGGCCTACGGATACTAAGTTCGGATATATTCATAAAAGTATTCTTTTAGTTGTTAGTTAATAGCCTGAATCTCTACAGGCATTCCCTTTCGTAATTGTAACGTACCCGAGGTCAGGATGGTATCGCCTACCGACAAGCCTTGCACTATTTGCACTTCGGCTTCGGTACGCAGACCTATTACCACGTCTGCCGGATCTGCAACTCCGTTACGATAAACAAATACTTTATTCTTTCCCATTTCGGGGACAATCGCTTCGGATGGAATGGCTATCGCATCTTCTATCTCTTTCTGTTTCAACTGGATGTCGGCGTATCTACCCGGCAGTAGTTCACCGTTGCGATTGGGGTAGATGGCACGAATGGTCAATGAGTGGGTTTCCGCATCCAGACTGGATTCTGTGGCATATACCTGTGCGTGATAAGCATCCAGCTTGCCTTCTATTTTGAAATCCAGGTTCGTTCCTTTCTTCACTTCACGGGCATAGCGTTCGGGAACGGCAAATTCTACTTTCAGCGGGGTTACTTTAGTCAACTTTGCCACGATGGTAGTGGGAGAGGCGTATGCTCCCACACTGACTTGCCTTAATCCGATAATACCGTCGAAGGGCGCACGCAATTCGGTCATGTCAATGTTGGCTTTTATATTTTCGATGTCGGCATTCAGGGTCGCTAGTTCGGTCTTTACCTGTTCGTAGGCTTCTTTGCTGACGGCATCGCGTTTCAGCAAAGCATTCTGGCGGAATACACGGTCTTCTGCCAAGGGAATTTGTGCTTCCAGGCGTTTCAGTTGTGCCTGCAACTGCCGGTCGTTTACTTTGGCAAGCAATTCACCGCGTTTCACAAGGGTTCCCTCCGTAAAGAAAATATCGGTGATCTTTCCGGAAGTTTCAAAGGAGAGGTTGACTTCTTCATCCGGAACCAAGCGTCCGGTAACTAATATTTCATCAGTTAGTAAATGTGGCTGTATGATTTGTGCGTTGACTTTCAGGGTGCGTTGCCTGTTCTCTTTGGGCAAAGCATTGGCGGCTGTCAGTTCTTCATTTTCGCGTGGGGTGAATTGATAGATGCCCAGTCCTGCCAAACCGGCTCCTATTAGTATGATAATGCCCCATTTTACTCGTTTGTCCATGTGCCTTTCTACTCAGTTTTTGATAATACGTTAATACGGTATTAGATAAAAAGACGTGGCGCTAAGTTTAAACGCCACGTCTTTTTTTAATAATTTTTTTCGTTTGCCAGTTTCCACATGGCTAAGAAAGATGCTTTGGTTATATCGACTATTTTCAGCCAGTTTATTTTGTGGGTTTCGTCACCGGGCAGGTGGTAGTCGGGATGCCTGTCCGTGTGATACCATATAATAGGTATGCCCAGTTTGGCAAAAGTGCCGTTGTCGCTGCCTCCCACGGGATTGTCCCAGGCACGGTAGTCAGGCGATAGTTGCAGGCGATAATCTTCAATGTCTTTTTTCAGCCAGTCACCGAAAGCCGGGCTGGATGCAGTGTAGAAGTAAACGAAGTATTCGGGTTGGTCTTCCCTGTTGTTACGGCCTATCATGTCGTAGTTCAGGTAGCCTTTTACTTTCTTTATCTCCGGATAATTCATGGCAAAGTAGCGCGAGCCGAGCAAGCCTTTCTCTTCTCCGTCCCAAAAAGCAAAGATTACGGTGCGTTCCGGTTGCTCTCCTGTGGCAAGGAAAGCGCGGGCTACTTGCAACACGGCTTGTACGCCGGAAGCATTATCGTCCGCACCATTGTATATTTGGTCGCCATCCAGCATAGGGTCATAACCTATATGGTCATAATGAGCGCCGATTATTACGATTTCATTCGGGTTCTTGCCTTCTATCTTGCCCAGTATGTTGCGCAGGGCCAGTTTTTGGTGTACTACCTTTTTCAGTGCGGCAATGGAGTCGGGTTCCACTTGCCAGCGTTTTCCCTTCACTTGTCTCTCAGCGTGGTACACGTCAAAAGGTTGCACATAATTATTATCATACAGAGGTTTCATTCCCATCTGTTTCAGGCGGGAGATGATATAGTTGCCTGCAATGCGTCCGCCTTTCCATCCGGCTTCGCGACCTTCCAGTTCGTCACAGGCCAGGAAACCGATGTGCGCTTCGGCAGTGGCACGGTTGATGGTTTCTACTCCTTTTTTTTCGGGAGCTACTTTCTTGGGAGAAGCAGCATTCAGGCCGGCTGTGCACAGGGCAAACAGCGCAACCGCTAAGAGGTGTTTTCTCATAAAGTCGTGGTTTTAGTAAGCGGCACGATACTTACCTTCTTCTTTGTCTTCCAACATATTAAGATAGGAGGTGTAGCGCGACTCGCTGATTAAATGTTTCTCCACCGCATCGCGTACAGCGCATTCCGGTTCATGGCGGTGCGTACAGTTGCCATACTTGCAATTAGCGGAGTATTCAAATATTTCTTTAAAGTAGTGCCCCACTTCTTCTTCTTCCATATCGAATGTTCCAAAGCCTTTAATGCCCGGAGTGTCAATAATGTATCCTCCGCCGTCCACGGGGAACATTTCAGAAAAAGTGGTGGTATGCATTCCTTTGTTATGGTAATCGGATATTTCACCTGTCTTCAAGGTTTGTTCCGGCAGAATGGCGTTAATCAAAGTTGATTTGCCCACGCCGGAATTGCCGGAGAGCAGGGTGACTTTTCCTTCCAGGTCTTTCTTTATTTCTTCTATGCCTGTATGGTGCAGGGCGGAAACTTTGAAACAGGGGTAGCCAATGTGGGTGTACAGGTTTATCAAGGCATCCATGTAGCGCAAGTCATCTTCGTTGTATCTGTCTGTCTTGTTGAAGATCAGTTTCACAGGTACGCGGTATGCTTCGGCTGAGGCGAGGAATCGGTCAATGAAAATGGTTGAGGTTTCGGGATAGTTGATGGTGACAATGAGCATACATTGGTCTAGATTGGCGGCCAATATATGCGATTGCTTGGAGAGATTGGAGGCGCGCCGGATGATATAGTTCTTGCGGTCTTCTATCTCACTGATAAAAGCAGTCCCCTCATTATTGATAATGATTTGCACATAGTCTCCTACGGCAATAGGGTTGGTACTGCGAATGCCTTTCAGACGGAAGCTACCTTTGATTTTGCATTCAATGGCTCGTCCGTCTTCGGTCTTTACAAGGTACCAACTACCTGTATTTTTTATTACTAGTCCTCGCATAAATTGAGAATTGAGAATTGAGAATTAAAAAATAATAGTCTGCATTATGGTGATTATAGCGCAGCCTGTTTTTTAATTTTCAATTCTCAATTTTTAATTAAACCGTCATTATTTCTTTGTCTTTCTCAGCCAGCAACTCTTCAATCTTTGCGATATACTTATCGTGCACCTTTTGAAGTTTAGCTTCTGCATTCTTCTGTTCATCTTCGGGCATACCGTCTTTCACAGCTTTCTTCAAAGCGTCTATGGCGTCACGGCGTGCATTGCGGATACTAACTTTAGTAGTTTCTCCTTCGCCTTTACACTGTTTTGCCAATTGTTTACGGCGTTCCTCGGTCAAAGGAGGGATACCCAGGCGAATGATTTCACCATTGTTTTCGGGAGTGATACCCAGGTCGGAGTCCATGATTGCTTTTTCAATCACGCGAAACATACTCTTATCCCAAGGCTTGATGGCAATGCTGCGTGCATCGGGAGTAGTCACGGCAGCTACATTACTGATGGGAACCATACTTCCGTAAGAGTCAACACGAATGCCGTCCAGCAGACGGGTGCTGGCTTTTCCGGCACGGATGTGTGCCAAGGCCTCTTCCAAATACATGACGGCCATGTCCATTTTCTCTTGTGCGTCGTTGATGCAAGTTTTTGCGTCTATCATACTGTTCTGTTATTTAAGTTGTTTATATTCGCTTTTAGTGAAACAAAAGTAAGTCATTTTTTGATTATCTGCAATAAAAGAAGGAGGATTTATAAGGTTATTTATAAAAAGGAGGGGATATGGGAGGTATCTTCGTCTTCTTTTCTTTCATTATTCTTTCGTGGTTCTCACCGATATTCAGTCAAATTTCTATATATGTAGAATAAAAATAGCCTACTTAATGGATGACTAGTTATCCATGAAATAAAATTTATGAGTATATTTGCAGACCGATAAGACAATTATTCAAAATAAGATGAACAAGTAAGAAACAGAAAAGTTAGCAGTATTAAGAAACAGACATATTAGTATTTACAGCTATTTCTCCTGATAGATAAAAACGACCAATTTTTAAGCCTGAGAGAGATAAGCGTGGTGAATGCACCTAAATGGGGCGTGTTCCTATAGCTTGTTTTTAGTTTGGGCTTGGGTGATTTGGTCGTTACCTTCTATCGGACTGGAATAAGCGGGGTACACACCTTTCTTATATCTATATATATCCTTAGTAATCACTTTAAAATCTTCTGCCTATGACATAAAAAAAGACTTCCTGTTATATTTGCTCCGCCTGCATTTCTTCAATGGAAAAAACGACCAATTTTATTCTAAGCCCAGAGAAAGCACACAGGTTGATGCACCCCATTACGGTTTGTTGTGAATGGGCGTGTTCCTTGTTGCATACATCTCTATGAAATGCTTCAGGGGGCACGCTTTATTATTTTCTTAGTATTCACGACAAATTAAAAAATAAAATGTTATCAAATAATGATATACTTTCAAAGACAATCATGTTTTTGAGATTTCCGCTTATTGTAGCAGTGGTATTTATTCATACCAATTTGACTGATATAATGATTAATGGGACTCTTCTGGTAAATGAAGGTCAATTCCCGATACATGATCTTTTTCGTCATGTAATGACTAACGAATTGGCACGTATCGCTGTTCCTCTTTTCTTTTTTATCTCCGGTTTCTTGTTCTTTTATCGCTCGGATTTTTCTTTGGCAGTTTATGGAATGAAGTTGAAGAAGCGCATTCGCACCTTGTTGATTCCTTATCTATTCTGGAATATCATCGTGTTTCTCTTATTGCTTCTTACCCAACTTTTTCTTTCTTCCACGACCTCGGGGCGAAACAAACTGATATCCGATTATAGTTGGTTGGATTGGTTGAATCTCTTTTGGGAGCATCGGGAAGGAATGCCCATTTGTTACCAATTTTGGTTTATCCGCGATTTAATCTTTGTCATTCTTTGTTCTCCTGCTGTTTATTATTTTATCAGATATGGTAAGATATTCAGTTTGATTATTCTGGGAGTACTATGGACGTTTGGTCTTTGGTTTAAAGTGCCGGGCATCAGCATCACTGCTTTTTTCTTTTTCTCTTTTGGAGCATGGTTTAGTATTAATAAACGCAATTTTACGATTGATTTCAAACCGATACTTTGGCCGGCTACTATTCTTTATATGATGCTTTTGGTTGCAGGAACTCTATTATGGTATAATAAGGTGACTGGTTATTCATTCCTATATAATATAGGTATAGTGGTTGGTTTGGTAGCAATCGTTGCTTGGACTGCTTATGGCATAGCGAAGAAGAGGCTGTGTGTCAGTGCTTTCCTGGCAGGGAGCGCTTTCTTTGTATATGCTTATCATGGAATGCCGATAGCACTTATAACCAAATACTGGGTGAAATTATTCCAACCTGCCAGTGAGATTACAATGTTGGCAGGTTATTTCCTTATACCACTTTTCATTGTGGGAGTAGGGATTGGTGTTTATGCAGGGTTGCGGAAGTATTTTCCGGCCTTTACAGGGTTGATAACCGGGAGGGGCGTTAATGAAATTAGCCGTTTTATCAGTTAGCCTAAGCCTTTTTCGCCTTTAGATTAAGTGCTTTTAATTGATGAACTATTACAGCCGCCCACAGTGGGCTGTATAACCTGCTATAGTCGGCTTTACAGTCTGCTATAGTCGGCTATACAGCCCACTGTGGGCGGCTGTAATAGTTCATCAATTAAAAGACCTTAGCTTAAGGTAAGAAACATCTTAATCTTCCCTTTGTTTATGCTAAATTATTCGTACTTTTGTCTGGAACAAAACATGATATGATAACTTTATACCTAGCCCGTCACGGACAGACGGAAGAAAACATAGCCCGCATTTTTCAGGGGCATTTGCCGGGAACACTTACGGTCGAAGGGATTGCTCAGGCAGAAGCGTTGCATGATACATTGCTCGCTACGCCATTGGATGCAGTAATCAGCAGTGATTTAAAGCGGTGTGTAGATACTGCAAGGCTGGCAGTAGGAGATAGGAATCTTCCGTGGGAAACAACAGCTTTGCTACGCGAAATAGACTGGGGAAGTTGGACAGGATTGGCAATTAAGGACGTGGATTTGCAACACTTTCCGGCAGACGTAGAAACGGAGGTAATGCTTTATGAGCGGGCCGGACGGTTTGTGGAATATTTAAAACAGCATTATATCGAAAAACGTGTGCTTGCCGTAGGACATGGACTGATAAACCGTGCGGTGCAGGCACAAATCCAAGGAGTGATGTTGGAGCATTTGCGCAGTGTGCCAAAGATGGATAATGCAGAACTTCGGCAGTTTATCTTGTAAAATGCCCCAACTTCAATAATAGTCCTGATGAAAAGGGTTATTGCAGGGTTATGGATACCAGCCCGATGACTACGTCATTTGAAATAGTTTCCAACGTAAGGCTCTTTAGCTCTTTGTGCGGATGAAGTGGAATATCCAGCAATACGCCTGCACCTCCTTCTATTTCCCTTCCATACACTCCTGTAATGCCTAATTCCTTGCCCAAGTCGCGGCTGACCTTTCCGATTTTCAAGTACAGGCGATAGGGACGGGGGGGGAGGGTACAACGAATGCTTTGCCATCCACATAGAAATCCTGTTCTATGGGACACCGGTTATCGGGATTGATTAACTCCGTTTCCTGCACAGTACCATCTGCATAATGTACACGAATCACTCCGTTGGCAATGTGACATTGCATATGATTGGTACTTCCTGCCAATAACAGGTAGGCGTGCGAAGCACTTCCCGAAAGAGGGATAGTTGCACGATCCGGATAATTATCCCAAAGTGAGGTGAAAAGAATATTATTCCCGTCTGCCTTGATTCGGAAGGGGATACCCAGTGAGGTAGTGAAAGTATCGTTCTGTACCCGGTTGCGCAGTCCTGAATCATCTATAGTAGCCGTCAGCAAGGGGTGGCACCATTCTCCTATACCTTGTGTGGGTAATTGTAAGGTGGTGTATGGCGAGCGTGGGGACAGATATTCATTTTGATAAATATCGGTGATGGAGGCATTCAGTTGCCTGTCCAGATTGACCATCCGGCAATTCCGGGGATTGATATCTGCAAAGTCCGTGTAGGTAGCCGATTGGGGCGTTTCTATATAGACGTTGACCGGTTGCCACCAATCCATTTCTCCCTGATGGGTGCAGAGGAAGAAAGTATGGTGTCCTGCCGCTTCTTTCATCCGGGCGTTGAAGCCTGTGGTTTGTATGGAGTGTGTCGCCAGAATCCCCTGCGGATCATATACCTGTGTAATGGCTATTTCTGAAGGAACTTCTACAGTAAGCTTTCCATTTTGGGCAACGGATATTTCTTTAGGGACCAATGTGCGAAGCTCTTTCCCTGCCCATTCAATGGCGATGGTTGCAGCCGGAGTGGGTGGGACTTGGATGCTGATGTTTGGATACCCATTGGCTGCTTCTGTTCTTTTCCACGAGGCGGGAGTGCCGTTCACTTTTATTTCCCGGATCGTTTCTTTCTTTGCGTTTACTTGTAATACTAACCGGAGTGGTTGCTTGAATTGCCGGGAGATGTGATAAGTATCCGTATCTCCTTTGCGTGCAAAGCTATAAGATAGATCAGGAGTGGCAACGGAGGCTTTATCCCAAAGGCTTGGAAAGCCCGGACGGAGTATGAGCCGGTCATTCATCGCATCCGGCAAGATGCCGAACAGGCCTTGTATCAGTACGCGCGAAGCTACACCGATGGGGTCGCCAAAATCACGGTAACATTCTCCACGGACGGCATCATAAAAGCTGATTTGACCGAAGTTTCCCGGACTGTCACCTAAGTACATCCCGTCCAGAATAGAACTTTTCAGTAATTGGAATCCTTCATCAGAACGTCCTGCCTGGAAGTAAGCCAAAGCGGTGTGCATTACTTCGGCAAAAGCTACGTTGTTGATGCTCCATGAGTAAGGAAGCCAGTTGGTGGTGGCGATGGTGGCGTATCCGTTGTCTTCCAATCCATCGGCAGTAACAGGGATATGCGGAATGGCAGTGTCTATGTAGCGGGTGGCTTGATAGGCTTGGAAGGGGTTGGCGGTTTCGCTGTCTATGGCATGGTAAATAGTCCATACGGCGGCGCTTTCGTGCAGGCGCTTGTGTCCCATGAAATCTTGAAATTCTGCCCAATGGCCTTTGGAGGGTATCCACAGACGCTCGTTCATGGCTTTCAGGATTTTGTCGGCTTCCGTCTGATAGGGGGTAGGATCTTCGCCTATTTTCTTTGCCAGCAAGGCGGCCATTTTATTTGCCCGGTAGTTGTAGGCTGATGAATGGGTGACGGCTCCGCTGTTATAGTAAAGTGCGTCGCTTGCCCAGATACAGGCATAGGCATCGTATAGCCCGTCATTGTCCGGGTCATAATTCAGTTTCTCCCAAGCCAGGTGGCGGGTGATGACGGGCCACATTTGGCGGGCATACGCTAGGTCGCCTGTCCAATTGAAGTGCCATAATAGTTCGTCTATGTAGCAAAGGTTCATGTCATAGTGATGCATTTGGTTGTTGCGGTGCGGGTTGCGGCAGATGTATCCGTTGCTATATTGCGGTGTTCCCCATTCCTTGACGGAGCGTGCCAGGTGCAGGGCGGAATCCTGTGCCGGGTGGGGGATGGTGTTGGGGACTTGGGTTACCTGACTTGCAGCGTAGGCATTGAAATGGGTTCGGGCGCGGTCATGCCAGCCCAATGCATCGCCTGTGTAGGCGGCACGCCAACCGCTGAGTGGCATACGCCAGCCTATGGCGCCGTGCAGCCATACTTCACCGTCCCAAATGCCGTCGGCTGCTGCGGCTAAGGTTCCTCCCAATGTGTTGAAGTAAGGGTCGGGTGTTTCTATGCGGATGCGGGAGGCTATTCTCACACGGGCTGCTTCCGCTTGGTCAAATAAGGTTGCGCCTTCGGATGGAGGCAGTATGCTTAACTGCTGGTTATTCAACAAAACGTATAGGATTCCTTTTATTTCTTTGCTGCATGATTGCAATTGCCGGGCCTGCAAAGGTGCTTCGAAGCTGTCGGCAGGATCGGCTCCCATATCTCCGTTACGGTTTAGTTTGGGGTTACGGATCTCTGAGATGAATGCTTGCAGTACAGGGGTAAAGGTGTTGGATCCTGTGATTTCGAATTTCCAGATGGCGCCGTCTTTATGGGGAAGGGCTAATGTGGTTATCAATAGTTTTCCCTCTGCAAATGCCGGATCTGTGAGGGTGTAGCTGCGGCGTCCGGCTGTGTAGCGGGATTCGCAGTGTTTCACTGAGTCAAGGGAAAGATTACCTTTTGGGGTTTGTAGTTTAAAGCTGATGTGTTTGCAGTTATTCTTTATATAAGAGGCAAAAACGGGTCGGTCACTTGTTTCTAAGCGGAACTCGGTGTGGCTGCCGTATAGGGCGCGGGTGAATCGGTTCTTTCCGTTTATGCAGACAAAATCGTTTCCTTCCGGAAAGTATTGTAAGTTTTGGGTTGCTCCGCGACGGTGCTCGTTGTAGGAGGTGGATTCGATGAAATCTCCTATCTTTTGGGGCTGGCGGGTTTGTCCGGTTACGGAGGTGGTGCTTATGCTTAGTAGGAATAGAAACAGGTATGTCTTTTTCATATGGATTTTCAATGATAGATTACACTGTAGGAGCGGGGGTTGCCCGCCCAATAACGGTTTACGTTGTGTATTCATGAATGTATTCGGGCGGGCAAACCCCGTCCCTACGGTGGATATTTAAGGTAATGGCTTCAATCCTTCCCAACGTACATTCCATTTTCCGTCTTTGGGGAATCCCGGATTTATGTCTTCCGAGCCATCCCATCCGGCACACATCATGGCAATGGTTGTCAGCAAACCTCCGTTTCCCGGCAGGTAAATGCGCAAGCGGTCGTCTTGATAATTGTGCCCGTTTATCAGATAAGTATTGGTGCGTTTATCCATCAGCAATGCGCTGACTGCCTTTTCGGCTTCACTCATGCGGGCGGCATTCATGGCAGTCATCGGATAATCCCATCCCCAAGTCTTGTCCCAATTCCAGTTATCCCAAATCCAGTGAAGGGTGTTCTTCATGTATTGCGTATTGATGAGGTTATTCATCGGCAAGATACCTGCGGCGCCCAATACTGCCATGTGGTCTGATGTGAAACGGATGTCTTTATAAGTATCAAGAGCTGTTTCGGCAGCCAAGTAGAGATGGTCTTCATTATAGGCCAACGGGGATAGCTTTTCTATCATTTCATCCCATTGGGGTACGCGCTCCATGCCATTTCGTTCACGCCAAGTTTGAGCCAGTTGCATGGCAAAATGCCAGTAGGATAGTTCAAACGGCGGGTTTACGGTTTCGGCAGCACGAAGGGTTTCTTGTGCGGGGATGGCGCCTTTCAGTACATAGCGGTCGTGCTCCTTGTCATAGGTGGCGAAGGAGTACATAAATTCTGCTGTTTCCTGAATCAAACGGTTATACTTCTTCAGCACTTCCGCCGATGGATTGGCGCGATAGACCAATTCTGCCATATAAATAAGGTGAGGCTGCTGCCAAATCAGGAAACTTCCTACTTTTGAGGGGGCTTCCATACCACTTGGATCGGTCATCTTCATCCAGCGTATTCCTTTGAAACCTTGTCTTTCGGCTATTTGGCGGGCTATCAGTTCCACGGTTTCATACCAGGACAATGTACGGTCTAGCAATTCGGGATGTCCCCAAAGGGCGAAATGTGCTTGATGCCACCAGATCATTTCCAAATGGAATTTGCCGAACCAAGAGTTATAAGTCAGTCCGGTTTCTTGGGGAGGGGTAGTGCCTGCACACTGAATGGCAAGGAGATATTGACTCAGTACGACGCGGCGTTCCAATTCTTTGGCTCTTGAATCGGTACACTGGGAGAAATCTACGGCTGCTCCTTTCGTCCAATAGGCTTGCCAATGCTCGGCAGATGCTTTTTGGGCATCGGCAAAGGTGATGGCGGATGAATTGTCGGGTTCCTGTGGAGTGAATTGGCAGGTAAAGGCAATCACGCTGTCGGTGGGAGTCAGTACAAAGTAGTTTGCGCTCTTTTCTGTCAGCTTGGCGTGTCCCTCCCAATTGATATTTACGTAATAGGTGGTAGCATCCAGTACTCTTTTCAGTATGGCGGATTGTTCATCCTCACTGACGATGGTGGTGGAGTGGCGGTCGTTGGCATCCCAATTGCAGGCATCGTCACTGTGTCCGCCGGTGGGATAGGGAAAGTGGAATCTGATTCCGGCAGGTTGCTGTGCGGATATGCGTGCTGCAATCATATCTTTATCGGGATGGCAGACGGTGTGTACATGATAAGGATTTTCATGGATGGTGAAGCGGCTGTCGATAATGCCCTTCCACATATCCAGGGATTGCTGTATATTCTGAATATCCGAAGGTTGGATTTCTGGTTCCAGTTCCAATCCGATGATGCCCAGATGCAGGCGGTGCGGATTGATGCGATACCAGTCGGCTGCTTCTTTTGCTCTCTTGGGTTCCTTGGGCTGGGTGGCATATAGTTCCTTATGGCCGTGGCCGAAGTCATATTCTGCTAATGCTTCTTCCGGTTTATAGTTGTTGGGGTTGTCAAAACTGTGCCATCCCCATTGGCTTTGTGTGCCTAGGGGGACTCCGTTTTTATATGCATTGGGGAAGGTTTGCAATCCGGTAGCGTCTACTGTATAGGCAAATTCTCCATTTCCTACGGAGAGTGAGGAGAGGGAATCGATCTGGGTTACTGTCGGATTATTCCGGGTCACTAGTGCCTGGCGGTCTATGGGGGCTTCCTGTTGTGGATGGCAAGCGGTCAATGCCAGTATTGCCAAAAGATAAATGTAGCAGTAATTCTTCATTGTGTTTTTACAGTTTTATGGTCTTTAGATTTATTACCGGGTTTTGATGTGGTAAAAATAGGCCATTTACTTGTATTAATCAATGAATAATTGTTCGTTTAGATGGAAAAACTGTTCGCGTGGGTGTTTTTTTAGGGATATTGGGCGGGTTTAGAACCCGCCCCTACGGGAAATAATATTAGTTATGTACCAATGTACCGATGTTCTCTCCGGTCATTACCTTTTTTAAATTACCTACTGTATCCATGTCAAATACAATAATCGGCAAATTGTTTTCCTTGCACATGCAGGTAGCAGTAAGGTCCATCACCTTCAAACCGCGTTTCAATACTTCATCATATGTTATATCATCAAACTTGGTTGCTGTGGGATCTTTCTCAGGATCTGCCGTATAAATGCCATCTACACGGGTTCCTTTCAACATTACATCCGCTTCAATTTCTATACCGCGCAAAGAAAAACCTGTATCTGTAGTGAAGAACGGATTACCTGTCCCGGCAGACATAATCACTACCTCACCATTTTCCATTGCCTCAATGGCTTTCCATTTGCTATAAAATTCGCCGATAGGTTCCATGCGGATAGCAGTCAGTACACGCGCCTTTACTCCGGCAGCGCCTAGTGCGGAACTCAGTCCCAGACTGTTGATAACAGTTGCCAGCATCCCCATTTGGTCGCCTTTTACACGGTCGAAACCTTTGGAAGCGCCACTCAGTCCGCGAAAGATGTTGCCACCACCGATTACGATGCCTATTTGTACGCCCAAATCGTGTATCTCCTTGATTTGCTGTGCATATTCACCCAGACGCTTTTCGTCTATACCATATTGCTTTTCGCCCATCAGGCTCTCGCCACTCAGCTTCAGTAGTATTCTTTTAAATCTTGCCATATTTGTTTGTTCTTTTAGTTTCTGCAAAGATAAAAAGATTAATCTTTTTCACTCGGTTTATATCCTAAAATCTTTCTGCCAAAGATGCCTTGCATTACTCCCCGGAGTAATAGATAGGCGATGAATGCCATCCATAATGCATGATTTCCCATCGCATTCTCGAATCCATAATACAGTAGGAAGAACACACCCGATGCTATGATCATGGCACGCAACATCAGATGAGTGGCAGTGGCTCCGATAAATATGCCGTCAAGCAGAAAGGCGGAAAAACCTGCCAGCGGAATGGCAAGTACCCAGTAAAAATAGTTTCCGGCGGTGTGGATCACAACCTTATCGTTGGTAAGCAGCCCCAGGAAAGTTTGTCCGCCCAAGCCATATAATAAGGTAAAGGCAAGGGATAGCCCGATGCCCCAGCCAAAGAGTTGGCGGACAGTTTGGTGAAGTGCTTTCCGGTTATTGGCGCCAATGTATTTCCCTGCCAAAGCCTCGCCTGCATAGGCGAAGCCATCCATGATATAAGAAAACAAGGTGAAAAGTTGCATCAGTAAAGTGTTTACGGCAAGTACCGTTTCGCCTTGGGCAGCACCTGTCGAGGTAAAGAAAACCGTAACGGCTACCAGGCAAATGGTTCGGAAGAAAATATCCCGGTTTACCTGGAAGAAGCGATACATAGCCTGGCGGTTGAAAAAAGAGTGCCATTCAATGCGCTTTTTCAACGATCCGTAATAACAGAGCCATAACAGATAAGCCATAAACAGTCCGGCATATTGTGCAGTCAGTGTGCCGATAGCCACTCCTTCTATTTTCATATTGAAAAAGTAGACCAGACAAAGGCTGACCAGAATGTTCACTATGTTTTGCGTAATGGCAATGTACATAGGAAACCGTGAATTTTGCATACCGATAAACCACCCCGAAAAGCTGTAAAGCCCCAATACAGCAGGTGCACCCCAAATACAAATGCGGAAGTAAAGTCCGGAGAGTGCTTGTACTTCGGGAGTTGTGTCGATAAACGTGAAGGCTATTTTCTCTATCGGGTATTGCAGAATGAGTAATGCAAAGGCAATGAATAATCCCACTCCGACCGAGCGAAGCAGTAATCGGGTGACTTCGTTAAGGTCGTGCCTTCCATAGGCTTGTGAAGTCATGCCACTGGTTCCCATCCGCAGGAAACCGAATATCCAGTAGATGATATTGAAAAGCATACCACCCACGGCGATGGCTCCAATATAGGCAGCGGAACCCAGATGCCCCACGATAGTTACATCTATCAGACCCAGCAAAGGAACAGTGATATTTGATACAATCGAAGGAATGGCAATCTGAAGAATACGTCTGTTTCCGTTATTCATTGAGATCATTTAAATAATATACTGCACCTCCTTAAAGGCATATCTTCTTATCTGTCCGTTTTCGTCTTTTAATATCAGATATCCATCCGGTTCCACTCTTACAAATTCTGCCATAAATTCCCCATTCTTGTCTTTATAACGGTACATTCCTGTCTTGCGGTATTGTCTCAGTAGGTACATGGCGTATAGCATTGCCTCTATGTTAGTGCCTCCTTGCTCTATTTCCTTATAATAAGAAATGATATGCTGTACCAGCTTTTCAAAAAAATCCATCTTGTCCGAGTCTTTTTGAATGATTTGCTTTAATGAAATCGGATTCGGAGCAGAAGAAAGGAAGACTTCTTGGTTGAGGTTTAGTCCAATACCGATAATGCTTTGCATGATATAAGCTCCTTGCAGCTCGTTTTCTATCAGTACGCCACATATTTTTTTATCTTTCCAATAAATATCGTTGGGCCATTTGATGCTGAATCCGTTGGCATACTCTTTCAGTACATCATGGATACTTAGGGAAACCAGTATGGATAATATGAACTGGGACTTTGCCTTTATAGCAGTAGGACCGATAGCGATACTGAATAATAGGTTTTTCCCATATTCTGATTCCCAGGAATTTCCGCGTTGGCCTTTTCCTGCCGTTTGGAAATCGGAGAGAAGTACAGTGAATTCATTGACCTCATTCTTCTTACAAAATTCAGCCAAGGCATCATTGGTTGAAGTGACTTCTTCTTTATAGAAGCAGTCTAGACTTAGTTTATTCTGATCGTTCATCATATTCTTGTTTTAATTTGCGGGTAAACTTCTTTAATACTTCTTCGTAGGAATGATCTATAAGGCTGAAAATCAGCTTGTCATTAATATCTCCCCGCAAGGAAATCTGATTCTAATATTTCTTGTTGAAGTGAAAGGCTCCCTCTATGCCTGAATGGAATTCTCTTAACTCCAATGCATATTCGGGATCACATTTCAGTGTCAGCCATTCGGGATCATCCAATCCGATGCAGGCATACATTTTCCCCATTACTTTGAATACCAAAGTAACTTCATCAAAAGGAAACTCTTCTGTGGTAGCTTTCTTTTTAATGCAATAATTGCGTATTGTTTCTATGTCCATATATAATAAGGTGTATTGTTTACCAAATAGGGGGATAAAAAGCATCTTCTATATGTTCGATCCTGAATGGAGCTTCTTTCCCTGTTATGGTAATAATGTCAAAACGTACCGGTAAATCCAAGGCGAACTTTCTTAAATAGGCATCGGTTGAGGCTACAATCCTGCGGATCTTTCGGTCTGTCACGGCATCTTCCGGATTTCCGAATTGTGTATGTTGGCGTGTCTTCACTTCCACTACAATCAGTTCATTTTGATATTCGGCCACAATATCCAGTTCTTTCTTTCCGCAGTGCCAATTCCGGTGCCGGATGGCATAGCCCTTTTCTATCAGATAGTTCGTGGCTTCTTCCTCTCCCTCCTTGCCTAATTCATTGTGTTCTGCCATTCTGTTCTTTTTTGCACAAAAATACTCTTTTTTATGCTTTGTATTTACAGAAGTAAAGCTAATTTTGCAGAGAATATGGCAAACAATGTAAAAAAAGAGAGTAAAAGTGCCCGCATCGGCTCCCAAACGAAAGCAACGTATGGTATGCCTGATGAGTGAAGAGGAGGTACGGATTGTAGATTGTTATCTTAAGAAATATAAGATAACCAATAAGGCTCGCTGGCTACGCGAGACGGTATTGACTTTCATCCATCAGAAGATGGAGGAGGATTATCCTACATTGTTTAATGAACATGACATGAGAAGATAGCATATGGCAGACGATACTTACTATATGAAGCAAGCCTTGATGGAAGCTGCAAAGGCTGCCGAAAGGGGAGAAGTGCCGGTGGGTGCGGTGGTGGTTTGCCGTGACCGCATCATCGGGCGTGGGCATAACCTGACGGAAGCATTGAATGATGTCACCGCTCATGCAGAGATGCAGTCCATTACTGCCGCTGCCAATACATTGGGAGGCAAGTACCTGAATGAGTGTGCTTTGTATGTCACGGTAGAACCCTGCGTGATGTGTGCCGGAGCCATCGCTTGGGCACAGATGGGAAAACTTGTCTTTGGGGCGGAAGATGAGAAAAGAGGTTATCAGAGGTATGCCCCCGATGCGTTACACCCAAAGACGGTGGTGGTGAAAGGTATATTGGCTGATGAATGCGCGCAGTTGATGAAAGATTTCTTTAAGAGGAGGCGATAGAATCGTTTATTTCACTTCTTCAAAGTCCACATATTCTCCCTCGTCATCATCAAATATTTTTTTCTTGTTCTCAGAAGAACGGGGACGTTTCTGCGATGATGATGAAGATGAGGTTCCTGAATAATCATTCGTCTGATTCTGATTGTATGTGTTTTCTCCTTGGCGGGTATAAGTACGGTTCTGATAAGTGTTGTGTTTACCGAATCCGAATAATACCCGAAGTATATTGCCCAGAATAGAAAAGCCGATAAAGAGTATCAGCAAGAATAGAATAAGTAGAAAGCCTAAAAATCCAAACATAGTAATTTCTTTTTTAGTATACTCCTAACAACAAGCGTGCCACGCCTATTGTTTACGCTCTTTTTTTAGTTAAAAGAGATAGAATGGTATACCAGATGATAATTGCCGCGAAGCCGCTAATCTTGAGGAAAACCAGCAATGGGATACATACAATGAGGAAAATATAGCTGACCTTGTTCTGATTCCAAGCCAGGCTTTTGAATTTCAAAGAGAACATCGGAATCTCAGCTATCAACAACAATGACATGATAACTACCAATATGAAAAGGTATACTGCATTGAATGCATCGGATACCAAAAAGGAATGGGCACCTACTACTAGTGATCCCCAAAACAAAGCATTGGCAGGAGTAGGCATACCAACGAAAGAACTGCTTTGACGCGGATCAATATTGAATTTAGCCAGACGCAATACGGAGAAAATGGCAATAAGGAATGCTGTATAAGGTATATATTCTGCTACCGGCAATAGGAACTCCGGATAATGCACTTCTTTAAATAAGGAGAATACAATGGTGGCGGGAGCCATACCGAAAGTAATATCATCTGCCAAGGAATCCAGTTCTTTTCCTAAAGGACCCGAAACATGGAACAGGCGTGCCAGCATACCATCAAAGAAATCGAAAACAGAACCGATTATAATAAAAAGGATAGCCAGCTTGTAATTCCCCTCAAACGCCATTGCGCAGGCAATGCATCCAGAAAAGGCGTTGCCGCAGGTAAATAGGTTAGGAATCTGGCGTGTGATACAGTTTGCCATTACGCGTTTCTTATTTTAGTTTAGCAATCACGGTTTCGTTGCCTACGGTTGCTTGTCCCATTTTGACACATACTTCAGTGCCCAGCGGCAGGTAAACGTCTACACGTGAACCGAATTTAATGAATCCCATGTGCTCGTCAATGTAGCAATCTTCTCCCACTTCGGCATAAGTCACAATTCTGCGGGCTACGGCTCCGGCTATCTGGCGTGCCATGACGGTATGTCCTTCGGGAGTTTCGATAACTACCATTGAACGTTCATTCTCCGTGCTCGCCTTGGGAAGCCATGCTTTCATAAACTTACCGTTGTGGTGGTCTACGTGTTTCACCACCCCATCCACCGGATACCAGTTGGCGTGTACATTGACTATACTCATAAAGATGGAAATCATCAATCGGCGATCATGAAAGTATTCATGCTCATCCACTTCCTCTATCACCACTATCTTGCCATCTGCAGGGGCAACCACTATCTTTTCGGTGTCATGTTCAAACAACCGGATGGGGCAACGGAAAAAGTTGACCATCAGCAGATAGACAATGATACTTGCAACTGCAAATATATAAAATGGAATCTTGCACTCAATCCCCCAAAATAGCAGGGCATTGATGCCAATTAATAGGATGGCACTGGCGATTAAGATGCTTGTTCCTTCTCTATGTAGTCTTATTTTCTTTAGTTTCTTCAGTCGGTTCATGATTGTATGAAATCATTTATCGTGCAAAAATATACTTATTTTGAAAACCCTGCAAATAAAAGTCACTAGAAATGCCTTTTTCCACTTCTTTTAATATAAAAAAAAGCGAATGTTGATAACTTCTCCTTTATCTTTTTGCAGGTTTTATGAAAGCAGACTATCTTTAGACAATTTTTTAGGAGATCAAATATTATGCAGGATTTTGTCCATTTACATGTCCATACCCAGTATTCTATCCTCGATGGTCAGGCAGCCATACCCAGGCTGGTTGACAAGGCGATGGCTGACGGTATGAAAGGTATAGCCGTTACCGACCATGGTGATATGTTCGGTATCAAAGAGTTCTTCAATTATGTAAATAAGAAGAATGGAGGAACCAACGGCGAAATAAAGGATTTAAAGAAAAAGATAGCTGGGCTGGAAAGCGGCAAGATTGAAAGTGAGAATCCGGAAGCGGAAATAGCAGCATGCAAAGAGCAAATGGAAGCGGCAAAGAAGAAACTCTTCAAACCCATTTTCGGTTGCGAAATGTATGTGGCACGCCGCCGCTTATTTAATAAGGAGGGAAAACCCGACCAAAGCGGTTACCACTTGGTGGTACTTGCCAAGAATGAAAAAGGTTATCATAACCTTATAAAACTGGTTTCGAAAGCATGGACGGAGGGCTTTTATATGCGCCCGCGTACCGACCGCGTGGAATTGGAAAAATACCACGAAGGGCTGATCGTCTGCACGGCTTGTATTGCCGGAGAAGTTCCCCGTAACATCATTGCCGGAAAGTATGAAGAAGCGGAGGAAGCTATTCAATGGTACAAACGGGTATTTGGCGATGACTTCTATCTGGAGTTGCAACGCCATAAAGCCACCGTGCCCCGTGCCAATCATGAAGCCTACAAGTTGCAGCAAATAGCCAATGAAAAGCTGATAGAATATTCCAAGAAGTTTAATGTGAAGTTGGTGTGTACCAACGACGTTCACTTTGTGGATGAGGAGAATGCCGAAGCACATGACCGCCTGATCTGTCTGAGTACGGGTAAAGATCTGGATGATCCGAACCGTATGCTTTACTCCAAACAAGAGTGGATGAAGACCCGTGCAGAGATGAATGAGATCTTTGCCGATGTACCCGAAGCCCTCTCGAACACAGTTGATATATGTGACCAGGTGGAGTTCTATAGTATCGACCATGCGCCCATTATGCCTACCTTTGCTATTCCTGAAGACTTTGGAACGGAAGAAGAATACCGGAAGAAATACACGGAAAAAGACTTGTTCGACGAGTTTACACAGGACGAGAATGGCAATGTGGTGATGAGCGAAGAAGCCGCCAAAGGCAAAATAGAGAAGTTGGGAGGTTATGATAAACTCTACCGTATCAAGCTGGAAGCCGATTACTTGAAAAAGCTGGCTTTGGAAGGAGCTCACAAACGCTACGGTGAAGTATTGAGCGATGAAGTACAGGAACGAATCAAGTTCGAATTACACATTATGAAGACGATGGGTTTCCCGGGATACTTCTTGATTGTGCAAGACTTTATTCGTGCCGCCCGTGAAGAACTGGACGTCTCCGTAGGTCCGGGACGTGGCTCTGCGGCAGGTTCTGCGGTGGCATACTGTTTGGGAATTACCAAAATTGACCCCATTGCCTACGATTTGCTGTTCGAGCGTTTCCTGAACCCCGACCGTATCTCTTTGCCCGATATTGATGTGGACTTCGATGATGATGGCCGCGGACGAGTTTTGAACTGGGTAACAGACAAATATGGGCAGGAGAAAGTGGCGCATATCATTACTTATGGTACTATGGCTACCAAACTGGCTATAAAAGACGTAGCCCGTGTTCAGAAACTCCCCTTGTCCGAATCCGACCGTTTGTGTAAACTGGTTCCGGACAAGATACCCGATAAAAAGATGAACCTGCCCAACGCCATCGCCTATGTTCCCGAGCTACAGGCGGCGGAGGTATCGCCCGATCCCGTTTTGCGCGACACCATAAAGTATGCCAAGATGTTGGAGGGCAACGTGCGTAACACAGGAGTACACGCGTGCGGTACTATTATATGTAGAGACGACATTACCGACTGGGTACCCGTAAGTACGGCAGACGATAAGGAAATCGGTGAAAAGATGCTGGTTACTCAGTACGAAGGTTCGGTGATTGAAGATACCGGATTGATTAAGATGGACTTCTTGGGCTTGAAAACCCTTTCCATCATTAAGGAAGCCATAGAGAACATAAAGCATAGCAAGGGCATTGTGCTGGATATTGATGAAGTCGATATTTCCGATCCCCTCACCTATGCACTATATAGTGACGGACGAACCATCGGTACATTCCAGTTTGAATCTGCCGGTATGCAGAAATACCTGCGCGAATTGGAACCAAGTACTTTCGAAGACTTGATTGCCATGAACGCCCTTTACCGTCCGGGCCCTATGGATTATATTCCCGATTTCATCGACCGTAAACACGGACGTAAGCCCATTGAGTATGATATCCCCATCATGGAAAAGTACTTGAAGGATACTTATGGCATTACGGTCTATCAGGAACAGGTCATGCTTCTGTCGCGTCTGTTGGCAGATTTTACCCGTGGTGAGTCTGACGCCTTGCGTAAGGCAATGGGTAAAAAGCTGAGGGATAAGTTGGACCACATGAAACCCAAGTTTATTGAAGGCGGACGCAAGAACGGCCATGACCCGAAAGTATTGGAAAAGATTTGGGCGGATTGGGAAAAGTTTGCATCCTATGCGTTCAATAAATCGCATGCCACCTGTTACTCATGGGTAGCTTATCAAACTGCATACCTGAAAGCCAACTATCCGGCAGAATACATGGCAGCCACTATGAGCCGAAACATCTCGAACATCACCGAAATCACTAAACTGATGGACGAAAGTAAGGCAACAGGCATCATGACCAAAGGCCCGGATGTGAATGAAAGTTACCTTAAATTCTCAGTAAATCGTAAGGGTGACATTCGTTTCGGTTTAGGAGCCATCAAGGGAGTAGGAGAAAGTGCGGTACAATCTATCCTGGATGAGCGCGAAAGAAACGGCGAATACAAAGGCATTTTTGATTTCGTGCAACGTGTGAACCTCTCTGCTTGCAATCGTAAGAATATTGAAAACCTAGCTTTGGCAGGTGCTTTTGACGAGTTCCCAGAAATAAAGCGTGAGGATTTCTTTGTAAAGAATGCCAAGGATGAAACCTTTACGGAAGTACTGGTGCGTTATGGTAACAAGTATCAAATGGATAAAGCGGCAGCCGTAAATTCTTTGTTTGGCGGGGAAAACCAAGTAGAAATGGCAACTCCCGAGATCATTTCAGCCCCCACATGGGGAGACTTGGAGCGACTGAATAAAGAACGCGATTTGGTCGGAATTTATCTTTCCGCCCATCCGCTGGACGAATATGCCGTGATTCTGGAAAATGTATGTAACGCCCATATGGCAGACCTTGCCGACTTGACTCCTTTGCAAAACAGGGACTTGACGATGGGGGGTATTGTAACCGCCGTTCGCGAAGGTTACACCAAGACCGGAAAACCTTATGGCATTGCCAAAGTGGAGGACTATTCAGGTTCTGCCGAATTTACCTTTTTCGGTAATGAATGGGTGGAAAAGAAGAACTTTTTCATGAATGGTATGTTTTTATTCTTACGGGGTAAATGCCAGCCGAAGCAATGGCGGCAGGAAGAATGGGAGGTGAAAATAAATTCCATTGAACTATTGCCCGAAGTGAAGGAAAAGATCATAGAGAAGCTCACGGTATCAGCTCCTTTATCTGCTTTGGATGAGGAAATGATAACCGAATTCTCGGCATTGATACGTGCTAATCCGGGAAGTGCGGAACTCTGTTTCCATGTGAAGGACGAGGACGGACAGATGTATGTCAATCTGATGTCCCGCACTATGAAGATTTCCGTTCAAAAAGAGATTATGACTTATTTAAAGAGCCAACCGCAGCTCTCATATAAAATTAATTAGTATATTTGCGCTGACAATTTAAACAATAAAGTATAATATAATTATGGCACTAGAAATTAAAGATAGCAATTTTGAAGAGTTGCTGGCATCAGGAAAACCTGTAGTAGTTGACTTTTGGGCAACATGGTGTGGTCCTTGTAAGAAAATCGCTCCGGATGTTGAAGCCTTGGCTGAAAAATACAAAGACCAGGTAATCATTGGAAAGTGCGATGTAGACGACAATGATGAGTTGCCCGGCAGATTTGGTGTCCGCAATATCCCTACGGTTCTTTTCATCAAAGACGGTGTGGTAAAGGACAAGACTGTAGGTGCGGTAACCAAGGCTCAGTTGGAAGAAAAGCTGCTTACTATACTGTAATAAACAAAAACAATATTCACCCCTTTAATACTTACGATTATGGGAACGGAAGACGATTTCTTGTTGGAAGATGAGGACGATGCAAAAACGATAGAATTCATTAAGAACTATCTGCCTCAGGATCTGAAAGATAAATTCACGGAGGATGATTTGTATTATATCCTCGATGCGATTGTAGATTACTACACCACCAGTGGGTGTTTGGATGCGCAACCGGATGAAGAAGGTTACATCAACATCGACCAGGATGAAATTGTGAACTACGTGGTAAAAGAAGCTGTTAAGGATGGAATGGGACCTTATGATGCTGAAGATGTATTCTTTGTAGTACAAGGGGAAATGGAATACGGAAATTCTCTGGGACAAGTGGAGTGATTCCGGTTCTGTGATGAAAATAAAATAAATGATGCGCATTCCTGTATCGGGGTGCGCATCATTTATTTTTTCTTTATAGTTTGCGTTCAGTGCTACATCTTGTGGGGATTACAATCGTTTCAGTTTGGATGTCTTGTGCGCATTTAGTAGAGCCAGTGCCCATGGACGGCCTACGACGTAAGTGGGCCGGTTGAGGTATTCGTGTAGTTTTCTCATGTCTATACGATGCCTTGTATATTCAGGAAGAAGTAGACTCCGGTGGCTATCATTAGTAGACCCAGTACGGCATAGAACAATCGTGCCCGCTGGCGGCCCACGTTGGTGACTATGAATTGCGTGTTGTGTGCCGTAAAGAACCAATTCCAATTAAATAGGGCGGCCAGAATGGATAGTAGACCTACCAGTACAAATATGGATTGGATAAGATAATGCATTCCCATGTTTTTCGGATTTTATTAAAATGCTTTTTTATGATAAAAGAGAGATAGTCGGAGGTATCCTTGTAGGGGCGGGGTTTGCCCGCCCGAAAACAGGTCGCTTTATGCATTCGGGCAGGCAAACCCTGCCCCTACAGGTGAATGTTAATAGTCGTATGGGGTTATTCTCCAGCCTCAAAACGAACAGCACGGCTTCCGTCTTCCGTTTCCTCTATCTCTACCTTTATTGCATCTCCCGGCAACAGTTTTTCTACCAGCTCCGGCCATTCAATGAAACAAAGAGCACCGCTATAGAAATAATCTTCATACCCCATATCATACACCTCATCCAACTTCTTGATTCGATAGAAATCGAAATGGTAAATCAGTTCGCCTGTTTCGTCCGAGCGATACTCGTTCACAATGGCAAAGGTAGGTGAGGTGATAACATCTGTCACTCCCAGTTCTTCGCATACGGCTTTGATAAAGGTAGTTTTACCGGCACCCATCTTTCCGTAGAAAGCAAAAACGGTGTTGTCACCCATGGCTGCGATAAACTGTTGGGCAGCTTCGTGGATAGAGTCTAAAGAATTGATTTTAATTTCCATATCCATTGGTTTTATTTATTTTCTTTTGCTTGCAAAGGTACATGCTTTTCCCCATTTTACAAAGGGTATAGATCAGGATTGAGAAAAAGATTATGGCTGCGCCCGAGGGAACCTGCAATTTATAAGAAATGAGCAATCCGCCCAGACAGCCCAGGTAGCCAATGCCAACGGACAGCCAGATGATCCGTTTAAAGCTATGGGTGAACAGGTTGGCGGTCATTTGCGGCAGAGTGAGCAGGGAGATGGCAAGTACAATGCCCACCATGCGGAGGCATGAAACAATGGTCAATGCAATGAACATCATCAGCAAATACTCGAACAAAGCCACCGGAATGCGTTGCGAACGGGCAAACTCGCGGTCGAAAGCAATGCAGATGATAGGGTTCAAGAATAGGGTAAAGAACACTATTAACAACACCGAAAGGATGGCAAGCATATAAATATCGGTAGGGGTGATAGTAAGGATATTACCAAACAGGAATGCCGATAAATCCGGAGTAAAGCCCGGCGCCAGGAAACTGAAAATGATACCTATTGCCATGCCGAAAGTCCAAAGTACAGCGATAGCGGAATCCTCGCGCATATCTTTCCGTTTGCTCAACCATTCTACTCCGAAGGCGGAAAGCACTGAGAACACGGCGGCAGAGAGCAAAGGTGAAATGCCCGCGTATAATCCCAAACCTATACCACCGAATGAAGCATGAGTGATGCCGCCACTGATAAAGACCAGGCGGCGCGTCACAATGTATGTGCCGATGATGCCGCAGGCAATGCTGGCAAACAGACTTCCCAACAGGGCGTGTTGGAAAAAGGTATATTGCAAAAGTTCTATTATATCCATAATCTTGTTTTTTTCAACGTGTGGGCTCGTCCGGATGGAAACTCCGCCCGGCGTGTGGGCCGGTGAATCTCCGTTCCCCCACTATCAGGAACAGTTCATCTTTCAATTCATCCGGCAGTTCCACTCCGCGCAATTGCAGGCTGCGGCTCCATCCTGCCACCTCATCTTCCTTGCAAGTGTACATCACCTCACGAAATTCTTCCACTTCTTCATCATTATACCCATCAGAAGAACGTCCGCGGAAACGATCCAGTTCCTCGTCATCATAATATTCTATCTTTTTGCTGACGGCTGCCAGCAGGCTTTCTTTCTCGCAAACTTCGTGCTGTCCGCAGCATTCCACATCCGCTTCCACTATTTGGGGAGCAGCGTCCAGTTCTCCGCTTTCTATCTTTTTCTGTATCCGGTGATTATGGATATAACCCACCACCATGGCAATACCTGCCAAAACTATTAAACCAATAATAAGTATCAGCATACCTTTATACCTCCTTTATGCTAAATCCTGCTTTCTCCAAATCTTCCCAGTAACGGGGATATGACTTAGAGACCACTTGAGGATTGTTTATCTTGATTTCGGGCATCACCACGCAAGCCGGAGCAAATGCCATAGCCATCCGGTGGTCTTCGTATGTGTCTATAGCAGCATCAGCCGCCACCTCGCATCTTTCTCCATCCCAAGATAATACGGAATCTTCGCTCTCACGCAGCACGTATCCCAGTTTGCCCATTTCCTTGATTAAAGCTGCCATTCGGTCTGTTTCCTTTATTTTCAGGCTTTGCAATCCGCTGAAACGGAAGGGGATATTCATTAACGCACAGGTTACCACAAATGTTTGTGCCAAGTCGGGTTGGTTAATGAAATCGTAGTCCAACCGTTCTACCCTGCTGCCTGTTTTCTTCAGTGTCACAGTCTTGTCACCATAAATGGTTTCTATGCCCAATGAACGGAATATTTCGGCAACTTTACTATCGCCTTGGTAACTGGCTTCGAATAAACCGGGCAAGGTCACTTCCGCTTCTGCGGAAAGGGCGGCAATCTGGTACCAGTATGAGGCTGCACTCCAATCACTTTCCACATAGAAAGGAATGGACTGATAAGGTTGCGGTTCCACCCTTAACTGGTGGTCGTTGAGCCATCCGGCTTTGGCGCCGAAATCATTCATCAGTTGCAGGGTCAGGTTGATGTAGGGGCGGGAGATGATCTCACCTGTCAGTGTAAGGGTTAGCCCGTTACTCAGTACGGGAGAAATCATCAGCAGGGCTGAAATATATTGTGAACTGACGTTGCCCGGCAGGCTGATGGTGTCTTTTTTCAGTTTGCGTCCCGTGATGCGCAGGGGAGGGAAACCGTCATTGGCTACATATTCTATTCCGGCTCCCAGTTCGCGCAAGGCATTTACCAATACTTGTATGGGGCGTTGCTGCATGCGTTGCGTGCCGGTAATGATTCTTGTTCCCGAGGTAACGGACAGGTAGGCCGTGAGGAAGCGCATAGCTGTTCCTGCCGCCATAATGTCTATGGTTTCCTTGCCATCGTTTAGTGCGTGTATCATTACTTGCGTGTCGTCGCAATCGGACAGGTTTTCGGGACGGAATGTTCCGTTGCCCAGTGCATTGATGATAAGTGCACGGTTGCTGATACTCTTGGAAGAGGGTAATTGGATAGTTGTATGTATCTTGGCGGGTGCCGTTATTTTTATTTGCATCATACCTTCAAAATATGTAATAGATGTGTATCGAAGTGCAAAGGTAGGAATATTATCTTAATACTTGATGCGTTACTCGTTTTTTTTGCCTGTCCCTTACAGTTGACAGTTGACAAAAAGTGTGTGCGATTTTCTCCTAATAGGTTATATTATATATATAAATATATATAATATAAAGTTAGAAAGAAAAGTTTTTTTCTTTCTGTCAACTGTCAACTGTCAGGGAGGAAGGCTTGATAAACTATCTCCCTGAAAAACGTCACACTCTATTCGTACCCTTACAGTTGACAGTTGACAGAAACTTGAAGTTCTTTTTTTTGTCGGTCATCTATCGGGTTGAGAAGAAAGCACACCTTTGTGGGTGCTAACTCTATGCTTTCCTCACCACAACTCTATGCTTTGTGAATTTTAACAGATAAAACTTCTTTTGTTAATGGATTTTCACACCTTAGCCACCCTACATTTTAAGCTATGCAGAAAATAGGGCGTATCTTTGCATTGTTATCGAAACGATGGCAGGAGGTGCGCAACTCCTTAGCTTTTAGTCTTTCCCTGATTGGCTACTGCTTCCATCAGTTTCTTTATCTCCTCGGGGTTTCCCAGGAAATAATCTTTTTGCAGGTTCAGATTATCATCAAATTCGAAGACATAAGGAACGGCTGTAGGCAGATTGAGGCTGACAATTTCCTCATCCGGTATATGTTTCAGATATTTGATAATACCTCTCAGGCTGTTTCCATGAGCAACTACCAGCAGTTCATCGGCCGTAGCCAGATTGGGGAAAATGATACATTTCCAATAAGGCAGGATACGTTCGATGGTATCTTTCAGAGATTCGGTACGTGGCAGGTCTTTATCCGGAACTTCCTGATAGCGGGCTTCAGCTTTCGGATTGCGCGGATCGTTTTCTGCCAATGCATCGGGCGCTACATCGAAGCTGCGACGCCATATCAATACTTGTTCTTCTCCATATTTAGAAGCGGTTTCGCTTTTATTCAGCCCTTGCAGGGCACCATAATGTTTTTCGTTCAGGCGCCAGCTCTTTTCTACGGGTATCCAGTCCAGGTCCATTTTATCGAGTACACAGTTCAGTGTCTTCACTGCACGCTTTAAAAATGAAGTATAGGCTTTATCAAAGTGAAATCCTTTTTCTTTCAGGAGCTCACCGGCTTTATGGGCATCGGCAATGCCTTTCTCGGTCAAATCCACATCGGTCCATCCGGTGAAGCGGTTTTCTTTATTCCAGGTGCTTTCTCCGTGACGGAGCAATACTATTCTTTTCATTTGTTCTCCTTTCTTTATTACTTAAATAATCACGCATTTCTGATTGTCACAAAGTTACTTGTAACAAATAGAACGATCAATACCTACTAATTATGAATTTAACAACCGAAAACGGGGATTTGTTCCCCTTTTTATTACTTTTGTAGCCTGTAATTAAACTAATTGGTATGGAACAGATAAAAAACGGACTTATAGGATTTATATTAGGAGATTGGTTGGGTGTGCCGTATAAAGGTAAAGGCAAAGGAACGTTTAAACCTATATGGACAAAGTCTTATCTGAGAGGGGATAAATGTTCGGGGAACACTTCCATGTTGCTATGTGTGTTGGATAGTCATTGTCGCTTGGAATGTTATCAGCAAAACTTAAAGGATTGGTCTTTAAAGAAGAAGTATATCGGAGATAATATAGAATATGATATGGATGTGATCACCCAAAAGGCGGTTCAGAAAAATTTCAGAGGGGTTTCTTCGGATTCGAATAGTGGTTACCGCAGCCTGGTTACTTGTTGTGTACTGGCATTGTCTTCCTTGTCGAAAGATGAGATTCTGCCTTTTATTAAGGCGACTCATAACTGCCGTTATAGTTTTCAGTATAATTGGTTCTTTGTAGAGTTTATCCGTTGCCTGCTGGCGTGTGGCGACAAGGAACAAGCGTTGCAGCTGGCAGAGCAGAAATGTGAGTTGCAGATAAACCGGCAGAACTTTTGTAATGGTAGTTTTGTGATAGATGCGGTAGAGTCTGTTATCAACTGGTTTATGGAAGGGAAAAGTTATAAAAAATGTATCTTTCTGGCTATCAACTCGGGCAAAGAGTGCGATGCGATAGGAGCATTGACCGGATTCCTGGCAGGCTTGTATTATAAGATAGAACTAACGAACGGGATAAGGAATTTTGAAACCATAGAGCCTTATATCGATGCATTTATAAAGGAGTTGGAGGAAAAACGAATTTAGTCCCAGTCCTTAAATTCAAAAGAGAGTTGTTCCCACTGTTCTTTGTCTTCTTCGTTCCGTTCTTCTTTAGGATTGGATACGGATAGTCCGATAAGGCGGATGGGATGGCTTTCATAATCTACTTCTTTCAGTAATTGTTTGGCTAATGGCAGTATTTTGTCCATGCTTGTCAGCTCGTTGGCTTGGGTTATGCTGCGGGTAATCTGGTTGAAATCATGGAACTTAATTTTTAGGGTAAGCGTATTGCCGCTGAAACCGGTGCGTTTCAATCGTTCCATCAATTCTGTCGCCACATGATAGAGTTCGATGATAGCGGAAGAATGCAGGGAAATATCTTTTTCGAGTGTATGTTCGCATCCCACGGATTTTCGGATTCTGACGGGTTCTACAGGGCGCAGGTCAATGCCACGGGCAAAATCATAATAAATGCTTCCTGCTTTGCCAAATTGGCGGGTAAGCTTTTCCAAACTGCACGCTTGTAACTGGCTTCCGTTATGAATGTCTAATGCGTGCATCTTCCGGGCTGTCACAGGGCCTACTCCCCAAAATGATTCGATGGGGAGATGGGCTATAAAGTCCAATGCCTGATTGGGGTGAATGGTACATAGCCCGTCCGGCTTGCGGTAGTCCGAAGCTACCTTAGCCAGAAATTTGTTGTAGGAGATTCCGGCGGAGGCTACCAAGCTCAGTTCTTCACGAATGCGTTTCTTTATTTCCTTTGCAATATCTATGGCCAATGGTATTTCCGGTTTATTCCGGGTTACATCCAGAAAGGCTTCATCCAGTAACAAGGTCTCTATTATATCTGTATAGATATGAAAGATTTCATGTATCTGCCGGGACACGGATTTATAGACATCCATTCGCCCCGGAACGAAGATCAGTTCGGGACACAGCCGTTTGGCTTTTTGCGACGACATGGCGGAACGAACTCCATAGCGGCGTGCTTCGTAGCTGGCGGCGGCTACTACCCCCCCCCGTTCCTCGGCATGGCCCACGGCAAGCGGTTTTCCGCGCAGTTCGGGGTGGTCGCGTTGCTCTACTGAGGCATAGAAAGCGTCCATATCAATATGTATGATTTTACGTTCGGACATATCATTGTGCATTGTGAAGCAAAGGTATGAAAAAGGGCTTGAGTAGCCGAATAGTTTAACAGCTTTATTTGTTTATTTAGCATAATGAAATATTCTTAGCTGGATATGGGAAAGGCACGTAAAAACTACTTTATCTACCTGATGATGTTACTGATATTCGGAGGGTTGATTTATGCGACAATACTGGGTGGCAGGCAATTTCTGCATTCCTCGCCTGTGCAAACGGTAACAGATGGCAATAGTGCTTTTCCATGTTTATGTCTATTGTGAAGGATAATCTTGTCCATCCCTTTTCTACCTTACTCATTCAGATTATAGTAGTGCTGGTTGCGGTGCGTATTTTTGCATCTCTTTTCAGATACATAGGTCAGCCCGGTGTGATTGGTGAGATTGTAGCGGGAATTATATTGGGACCTTCTGTGCTTGGCGCACTTTTTCCTGATCTTTTCGGTTTCTTGTTTCGTCCGGATTCTTTGACCAATCTGGAACTTATCAGCCAGCTGGGATTAGTCTTGTTTATGTTTGTCATCGGGATGGAAGTGGATTTTGGCGTTCTGAAGAATAAGATTAATGAAACGTTGGTAATCAGCCATGCCGGTATTTTGGTTCCTTTCTTTTTGGGAATGGTGGCTTCTTATTGGATTTATGAAGAATATGCTTCCGGGCAGACTGCCTTCTTGCCTTTTGCCCTGTTTATAGGTATCTCCATGAGTATCACGGCTTTTCCTGTGCTGGCACGCATTATTCAGGAACGGAATATGACGCGTGAACCGGTGGGCATCCTTACAATAGCGTCGGCGGCCAATGATGATGTAACCGCATGGTGTTTATTGGCGGTTGTTATCGCCATAACGAAGGCCGGAACTTTGGGCGGTGCTGCCTATACGGTGCTGCTTACCTTTATTTATATAGGAATCATGTTTGCCGTGGTGCGTCCTTTTTTTAAAGAAGATCGGTACGGCCTATTCTAATAAAGAGGTAATCAATAAAACATTTGTCAGCTTTATATTTCTGGTACTGATTGTTTCGGCTGCCACTACGGAGATATTGGGTATTCATGCCCTGTTCGGCGCTTTTATGGCAGGTGTTGTGATGCCTTCCAATTTTGGCTTCCGCAAGGTAATGATGGAAAAGGTGGAGGATATTTCATTGGTCTTTTTTCTTCCGTTGTTTTTTGCATTCACCGGTTTGCGCACTCAGATAGGATTGATAAATACGCCGGAGTTGTGGGGGATATGTTTGTTGTTGGTAACTGTGGCGGTAGTCGGTAAGTTCGGAGGATGCGCTTTGGCATCGCGTTTGGTGGGGGAGTCGTGGAAAGATAGTTTTACCATCGGCACTTTAATGAATACTCGTGGGTTGATGGAATTGGTTGCCTTGAATATCGGCTATGAGCCGGGAGTGCTTCCACCGTCTATTTTTGTGATCCTTATCATAATGGCATTGGTGACTACCTTTATGACTACTCCTTTATTAAATCTGGTAGAATGGGGCTTTACTGCCCGTGAACCCAAGACGGCATTACAACGGAAACTACTTTTATTCTTCGGACGTCCGGAATCAGGCGGAAAACTTTTATCTGTATACAAATTGCTTTTCGGCAACCAACTATCCCGGCATCAAGTTATTGCTGCCCACTACACCATGGGGACGGATGTTAATCCCACCAGTGTGGAGCAATTCCTGGAAGAAAGTTTTATTCCGGTGGACAGGCAGGCAAAGCAGTTGCATCTGCATATTGATAAACGCTATAGGGTGACTGATAATCTGGTATCTGATATGATTTCTACCGTAGAAACAGAGTCGCCGGATATACTGTTGTTGGGTGCCGGTCCACGGTTTATGACGGATGGCGAAAAGTCTATGACTTCTTTCTTCGGTCTGTTCCGCAAGAAGGTAGATGATGTCTTGGAGCATGTATCCTGTCCTGTGGCTATCTTTGTGAACCGTGAATATCATGATGGGGATAAACTGGCGGTATTGATAAACGGAAATATGGACCATTTCCTTTTTCCGTATGTGCAGCGTTTGCTGGCAGATGGGGATAGCTTTATCCATCTATATTATTTCAATAATGGGAATGAAGGCTATATGGGGCAGATCCATAAATGGAGCAAGCAATATGCACATCGCATTCATCTGTATCCGTTAGTTGATGTAGAGGATTTGTCTTTGCCTTCTACGCATGGATTGCTTGTTTTAAGCTATGATACTTGTGTGGGCATTGCTGCCAATGAGGAGATATTCAGGGCGCTTCCTTCTTTATTAGTGATTAAAGATATGCAGAAAGATACTAGATGATAAAAAGAAAAAAGCATTGATAACCAATAGATTATCAATGCTTTGCGGTTAGTCGGGGTGACTAGATTCGAACTAGCGACCACACGCCCCCCAGCTGTTGAAAGAATATTTGTATTCATTGGTATTTGGTTAGAAATCAGTGATACAATACCTTGTGAATGGGGTGATGTGTTATATCTACTGGGGTTAAGTGAGGTGAGAAATGTAATAAAAGTGTAATTGAAGGCTAAAAATTCCCCTGCAAGAACAAATGGAAAAAGTAGTCGATTTACTCGGTTTTCACTCTATGATTTATGCAACTAAATGAGTATATTTGTATCATCCTAAGGCACTTAGAACAAAATAGGAAAGATAATTAAATAATTTAGTTATGGCAAAGTTCAATATTATCGCTTATAAAAGTAATCAGAAGAAAGACGGGAGTTATCCTATATGCCTAAGAATTACTAAGGATGGTAAAAGGAAGTATATAGATTTAGGGTTGACCGCCCAAGTAAATCAATGGGATGAAACTGTAGGACGTTTTAAAAGGGATAAACGGCTAAATTCAACCTATGTAAGAGATAATAGTTTGCTAACTCATTATGAGGAACGTATGAGTAGCATTCTAAGGAGATTTGCGGAAGAATGTGTTGATTGGACCTTAAACCTTTTTGAAGAGCGATTTTTAGGCATGTCAAAGCAGGGAAAGGTTTATGACTTCTTCCTTACTCAAATAGAAAATTTAAAAGCTACCAATCATCATGGAAATGCTAAAGCCTATGCACGTACTCTCCATGTAATGGGTAAATATGACAATAAGATAGAGGAGCGTTTATTCCCCGAAATAGATATCAAATATGTGAATGCATTTAATGTTTCTTTGGAAAAAGATGGTTGCTGTGGTAATACACGGAAGTATTACATGAAAACTTTGCGTGCTGTGTTGAATAAAGCTATAAAAGAAAAGGAGGCTTCTATTAGCACCTATCCATTTGGAAATGGTGGTTTTGAAATCAGCAAGTTGGAGGAGGAAACGCGTAAAAGATATCTATTGGCGGAGGATTTGAATCTAATAAAGAGTTCTCCACAGGAAAACTTCACAATGGAATATACGCGGAGGTTGTTTTTGTTCTCCTACTATTGCTTTGGTATCAGTTATGTAGATATGGCGACATTGACTATGCATCACATAGAAAAACTTGAAACAGGTGAACATATTGTTTATAAAAGACAGAAAATTAAAAATCAAAAGGGGGTAAAGGCTATCAAAATACCTTTGACTGATACAATAAAGGAATTAATAGAATGGTTTAGACAAAATACCCCTCTTGTTGGTGATTATTTAACCCCTATCATAACACGGGAGTATAGCGGTGAACAGCTATATAACCATATTCGTTCTCGTTATGGACGATATAACAAAAATTTAAAGAAACTGGGAGTGGCGTTGGGAATTGAACGTCAAAAATTAACTACTTATGTGGCTCGTCATACAATGGCAATGACATTGCAAAGTAATAAAGTACCTCGTGAGGTAATCAGCCAAGTAATGGGACACAGTAATCTTAATACAACAAAAGAATACCTTGACAGCTTCGAAACAAGTGTAGTGGATGAGGCTGCAAAACTCCTTTAGACAAATAATGAGAATAGAAACGAATATGCCTTTAAGCTGCTTAATAGAAAAGTTGCTTAGAGGGGAAGCAGCAGAAGTCAGTAGTGAGGATTTTCGTACCTATGTAGATAATAAAATGGGACATGATCATGAGGTACTCCAACAGGCTTTAATCGAACTAGAGGATGCCATAAACAATTGGAAGTGTTCCTATTTTATTTCAATATATGATGAAAGAGTAAATGCCTGTCGGACAGGTGATATCCAATGGACTCCACAAGATTTGGATGATTTGTTTGTGGAGGAAGATTGCTTGCGTAAAGAGGGTAAAACGGCTTTGACAGTTGATTACCTCTATAATGAGATTGAGGAGATAGGTTTTATAAACGAACATCATCATGATGCAATGGATATGGCACGTCTGAATAAAGATATAAACTTCCTAAAGAATCAATGGGAGGACTTGGTTTTGGCTCAAATAAGGTCATTAAAGGGAATTGTAAAACAAATACTGAGTACAGCCTCAACAGAGACTAAAACCGAAAAACAGAAGACCAATAGACCCGAAAAACGACCGATAAACCCTCCTGAAGTGTTTGGGGTTGATATGTGTTGTGAAATAACAGGCTATAAAAAGAATACTGTCTATAAACTAATACATGAAAATCAAATACCGTGTTTTCGTCCAGGTAACAATGGCAGAAAAGTAATGTTTCGTCGTGAAGAAATATATCAGTGGATGACAAAGCGTAAACAAGAATCCAATCAAGAGTATATTGAGTTTATGGACAAACAACTGTTAGCTCGTAAAAAGAAATAATAACCCCCGAATTATTGGGTGTTCTGTATATATTAAAATAGTTAGACTATGTATGATTCAGTTAAATTGCAATTGAAAAAAGAAGATATAGGGGATAAATATAAATGGGAGGATGTGTACCAAAGAATTTATCAAGTCTGTGATTTTAAGAGGTTTGCAGGTGGCTTTGGTTATGTTGATGGACTTCGTGTTTCTGTTACAGAAAATACAGTCAATATAAAAGGAAGCCTCTCTAAATATCTTTATGGAAATAACATCAGAACCCTAACTTTGGCTCATACGAAAGAAGCCATAAAACGCTTAGGGAAAACTCTTAATTTGCCTATAGATAAAGCTGACGTTATGGAAGTAGAAATTGCGGAAAATTTTAAGGTGGATAACTCTCCGGAGCTCTATATTTCTAAATTGAAATCTTTAGGAACTTCCCATTCTAATAAGTGGGATAGTGGTACTACTTATTTCCCGTTAAAAAGAGGTGCTATGCTTCGGTTTTATGATAAGGGTAAGGAGTTCCGGCAGAGGGGCAAGCATCGCCATAAGCGAGAAAGCTGCCCTCTGCCGGAGGGGAAGAAAGAAAATTTATTGAGATATGAGATGCTATTTAAAAGGGTGACGATTAGACAGGTGTTTGGTCGCAGACTAAAGGCATGTGACTTATATGACAAGCATGTCTTTTGGCAATTTATAGCAGAGTGGTTTGGTTCTTATGAAGATATAGGTAAGATTTCAGATAGACTCTTTGATATATCCTTTGAGCAAATAAAGTCCACCAAAGACATGGAAGATTGGTGTATCTGCATAGCCAATACTGTCATGAATCTCCCTAATTTCATAAAGGAACAGTTGTTTAAGAATAGAGAAAATCCGCAGGATATAGATGCTCAGTATCATAAAAGGATACAAGACAGAATGAAGAAAACTCTTCAACACTTTGAAGAACGAATGGGGCAGTCTGATTTGGTAATAGAACTAAATAAAAAGATTGAGGACTATCTGACATGGAAGTTTACTGAATCCTCCGATGCTTATGATAAGAACTAAATAATAGAAGCAAAGGCTATCGCTAAAATAGAGGTCTGTAGGAAGCAATATGAGATTCTAAATACAGATGCGTTACTCTGTGCTCAATTAGGTAGTAAGATTTCGATAGAGGACTGTAAGAGGATTCTGAAAAGTGATGAGGCTGTTATGTATAGTCGATAGAATAAATGTTGTTCATTATCAAAGAAGAACAAAGGCTAATAAATCCCATTGCATAGTGATGAACTTATGTAATGACAGGATATTACATCATAGAAGGTTTACAATGTAGGGGATGAAAATGTCATGCTGCACCTAAAAACAAGTGGAATATAATCGAATGATAAGGTATGCTTGGAATTACAGGAATGATGATGAGGCAGTTTAGAGGTGTCTGCGAAAGATTAGACGCTCCAATATGCAAAAGCCTCATCGGAGTACCTTCCCTAAAATCTTGTGAACTATCAATAATTGAGTAAATTTGTTCCGCGACATCCCGAAAAACGTTTGTAGAACGCTGGAATTTAGCTATATTTGTCCCGCTAACAGGTTGTAATACCTGTTGATGACATATTAATTAAGGAAGCGTTTAGCTTTATCCCGTTTTAGAAATTCTGGTAAAATTTCATGTGGTACGGGGATAGACGATACAAACACTCATGCTAATCTTGTATATATCAGTGATATATATGGTTTAGCGTGGGGTGTCGTTTTATCTTGTACCACGGGTTTACCAGAGCCTCTAAGACGGATAATTCTAACAGTCCCACGCTTTCCTTTTTATATAAACCTTTCCTATTGGGGCTGTGGGAAGTAAATTACGGTATTATGAAAAGGACTTTGCTATTTCTGATGAGTGTAATAATGATTCTTTCTGCTTATGCTCAAAAAAAACACTTCTGTTAAGACATTTGAATACCCCGATTATCTGTGCCCTAATCCTTATACGGGTAAACCAATATATGGCGGTAGCACATTTGAAGTTAGCCACTCGGAAAAGAAAAATTCCTATGGGATAGAGTTTAGATATGGTTATGTGAAATATTCATTAAGCCTCAGTTATAAAGGTATGGATAATGGGAGATATGTTTATGCAGGCTTTGAAATAGGAAACATGACGGAGGCTGTCGTAATGAGTTCTACAAAGCTAAGTCGTTTTCTCAATAACTATGGGCAGGTACAAAATGAAACGTTTGAAAAGGATAAATTAATTGAAGTACATATAAGTGGCTTGGGGAGTTTGTCTGTCTATCCAATAAAAGACATTCCCGAAAGACGTAAAAAGACAGAGGAGGTAAGACTGAGGAGAATAAAACAAGCTGAGGAGGATTCAATAAGAAAAGCAACAGATATAGAACTTCTAAAGAGCTATTTATTATCAATAGACACTATAGCGATTAGTGATTTTATAAAGCAATATGAAATCGATTTTTATAAGATACGTGAGAATAGGGTTGGTGATTCCAGCTATGATTTCAATACGCAAAAGAGGGTAAAGTACCTATTGCAAGATGAAGTGACAAGTGACTACAAGCTACTTTTGTATATAAATTCAGAGGAATGTAAACCAGTGCAGATAGATTCGGAGGTGTTGGATAAAGAGCTGTATGGGCAGTATAATCCGCATGCTGAATCTTCCTATACATTGAACGGAACAACATATAATAAAATTGGAACAGGTTTCTTTTTTAAAAGACAGTTTAAGCATCGAATGTTATGTGGTAGGCATATTATAACTATTAAGAAGAATAAATCAGAGATTGTGTATTATAAAGGAACTGGGTTTTATAAGACGAAAGTACAGGAGAAGGATTTGCCTTTAGTTGTCTTAAATAAAATCCAATCGGATATAACAGAGAGAGGAACTTATGTCATTGATTATATATTTGTAAATGATAGCATACTTCGGTTTAGTGTACATAAGTGAGAGGGGAATATATTAGTTAGACGCTTCTAACGGAGCATTTAAGACAAGGGTAGGGCAATAGTTGTCCTACATATTTGTTATAATGGGTTTGTTCCTTATAGAGGAGTGAGAGAGCCTATGCACAAATGGGGAGTGTGGTTGTGCGCAAAAAAAGAACAGAGGGTTTAGGAAACATTAACGGTCAACTAAATACAAGTCTAATTGGTACAACAATTTGTATTGGGTTGGACTAAGTTGTCTGAAAAGTGTAATCAAAGTGTAATCGCTAAAAATAAAAAGGAGTTAAGTTGTTAGCTTAACTCCTTGACACTCAGCTTGTCGGGGTGACTAGATTCGAACTAGCGACCACACGCCCCCCAGACGCGTACTCTAACCGGGCTGAGCTACACCCCGAATTGCGGATGCAAAGGTACAGCTTTTTCTCGTATTTGCAAATTTTCTCATCACTTTTTTTATAGATAGCATAAAAAATATGCATTATGTTTCTTTCCGGCTAGTAAGCAGCCTCTCTATATTCGGACGGAGACATATTGGTATGCCGTTTGAAAAAACGACCTAATGCCGACTGATTCAGGAACTTAGTCTTGATTGTGATCTCTTGAATATTGAGTGAACTATTTCTCAGCAACTCTTTTATTTCTAATAATGAATATTCAATAATCCAGTCCTTAGGTGATTTCCCGCTTACTTCTTTCACTACTTCGGATAGGTATTTAGAGGAAACATTCAGTTTATCCGCATAAAATACGACTTCTTTGTGTTCTCTATAATTCTCCATCATCAATGTATAGAATTTGTTGGTCATATCCTCCTTGCGTGTGGTACTTGTACTGTTTCTGCGGGTTATATACCTTTGGAAATCATTGTATAAGTCCAGAAATAAGATTCTGAGTAAAGCTATAATGGCTTCTCTGGAATAAAAATTAAAAAGTTCGCTTCTCCCTTTCAGCAGTTGATAATAGTTCATAAAGTATTGTAGCTCCTGCTCTGAGAGGGGGTATAGAAAGTGGGATTTCATGTATGTGAAAAATTGGGGAGAAAAACTCCTGATTGTTTTTATCACATCATAAAAGAATACGGTAGAGAGGGTGAAGTAGTTTGCGGTAAAACTAGGACTAACCTCTGTTAATGAGACCAATAATCCGGGCATGAAAATAAATATTTCATCGGGGTTTATTGTATATTCCTGTGAGCGCATGTTTATTTTTGCGCTTCCTTTCGTACAAATTCCTATAATGCACATAGAATTATAGGATGGATAATCAGAAATTGGTAATGTTGTTGCTTTTGACTGTATGTTAAATTCGTTTTCTGATATATCCTCTCTATTTCTATCCAAGTCTTTATATAACATTTATCCTCCTCAATAATTATGATACAAAAATATGATTTCTTCGGCATTGAAAGGTTGTGATGCCGAAGTATGGAACAATTTTACGGAAATAAAGTGCGTTGTGTTTGTGTTTTTTAAATGAATCCCCCTTATTTTAATCAATGTATGCTTAGCATCCCATTGACTCCCGGTAGAAATCAAGCATATCAAATATTTCATCTTTGGTTGCAGATTGGTTTATTTGTATATCTCCAATTTCGGATAGCAAAGTGAAGTTTATAATGCCGGCGGAATTTTTCTTATCATGTTTCATAAACTCATAGAGACGGTCATATTGTTTGCAGTCAAAGGCAAGAACTCCATAATGCTCTTTGATGAACTGAATGGTGGGACGCAACTTTTCTTTTGGGAAACCTACCTTTAAGTGTGAAAAATAAAGTTCGCATACAATGCCCCATGCCACAGCATAGCCGTGCAATACCGGATGTTGGGTTTCCAATGCAAGGCTTTCAAAAGCGTGCCCCACGGTATGTCCCAGGTTTAATGCTTTACGGATTCCTTTCTCAAACGGATCTTGCTCCACTATATCTTCTTTTATCTGTACCGATTTGGCAACTAATGCCTGCAAGGCTTTGTAATCCACATGGTTGAAATCAAAGTTTAATAATTCCGCCCAATGTTCATTGGTGCTGATAAGCCCGTGTTTCAGCATTTCCGCATAGCCGGACAGCAGGTTCTTAGTATCCAGTGACTTTAAGAATTCGGTGTCTATCAATACACTTTCGGCCGGAGCGAATACTCCTATTTCATTCTTTAGTCCGTTGAAGTTGATACCGGTTTTTCCGCCTACGGATGCATCGACCATAGCCAGCAACGTAGTCGGTATATTGATATATTTAATTCCACGTTTGAAGGTGGATGCGGCAAATCCTCCCAGGTCGGTTACCATACCTCCACCCAGATTGATGATCAGGGAATGGCGGCTGGCTCCTTTATCGCCGAGCTCTTTCCATACATAGGCTAAAGTTTCCAGATTCTTGTGCACATCTTCTGCTCCTATACAGATCAGGTGGGCTTCCTTTATGCAATCAAATCCGGCCAGAATAGGCATACATAACTCATGTGTATGCTCATCCACCAGAATGAACAATTTATCGTGAGGGCACTTTTCTATTGCCTTACTAAGATTTTCGTTTAAGTTGTGACAGATAATAACCTCTTGTTTACTCATATTCTCTATTATTTGCCTGCAAATTTAGGGAAAAAAGCAAAAAGATAGCCGTTGTTTGCTTACAAATAATTACTTTTGTGCGTTAAAATATAAAGTAATGAAAGGAATTCTACCCGTTTATTGTCGGACCATGGGATATGTCATCTTGATATTGTCCGTATTTGTGCCGTTTATGATGTTTATGTTTGGAATGATTAATGATAGTAACTTGCTGTTCACAAAGGCTTCTATCAAGTTACTTATCTGGTTCTCGCTATTCATGATTTTCCTGGCAAAGGTGAAGAATGAGAACGAAGAAACTTCACGAATCCGTACCAAGGCGATTTGCTATGCCATCTATCTGCTGGGGGTATATTATATTGTAATGTTGGTCAGAGGGGTTTATGATGGCAACTTGGAAGAAGCGGATAATTCAATTGCCATTGTTTATATGGCTTTCAATGTCATTTGTCTGGAGTTTGGCATACAAAAAAGCCGGGTTGACAGATTATTTAAGAAATAAATATCTTTCTTTGGTTAAACCTTTTAGGGACAGGCGTGTCCAAAGGACATTAGGCATTAAAAATATCAAGGAAATAAATAGACAATGAAGAAATTTGTATTATTGTTGTTACTGGTATGTACCTGTGCAACTTTCTCTTGGGCGCAAAATAATAAGCGCATAACCGTGACGGGAACCGTGATTGATGGGGATGATAAAAGCCCTATTGGACAAGCTACTGTGCAGCTGCTTTCTTTGCCCGATAGTGCAATGGTGGTAGGAAATGTTACTAATAATAGTGGAGTATTCTCCATTGCTGCCCGCCCGGGAAAATATCTTCTGAAGATTTCATTTGTTGGTTATCTCACTCAGGAGAAGCCTCTCCAACTGACTGCAAGTAAACCGACTGTCAATATTGGAACTGTTACCTTGCCCACAGATGCTATCATGCTGGGTGAGGCGGTTATTGTAGCCGAGGCTCCACAGGTAACGGTATCAGAGGATACCATAGGTTTTAATGCATCTGCATATCGTACTCCTGAGGGTGCCATGCTGGAAGAACTGGTGAAGAAACTTCCGGGTGCCGAAATAGACGAAGATGGTAACGTAAAGATTAATGGTAAGGAAGTAAAGAAAATCATGGTGAATGGTAAGGAGTTCTTTGGCGGTGATGTGGAGACCGGCTTGAAGAACCTGCCCGTAGATATGGTAGATAAATTGAAAACTTATGATAAGAAATCTGACTTGGCGCGTATTACCGGTATTGATGATGGCGAGGAAGAAACTGTGCTTGATTTGACGGTAAAGAAAGGTATGAATCAAGGTTGGTTCGGTAATGTCGATTTAGCCGGAGGTACGGAAGATCGTTATCTGGGGCGTGCTATGATTAACCGTTTTTATGATAAGACCCAATTTTCTGTTATCGGATCTGCCAATAATGTGAATGACCAAGGCTTTTCAGGTGGAGGCGGTGGTCCTCGTTGGGGACGAAACAATGGTTTGAATGCCACCAAGATGCTAGGTGCGAACTTTGCAACGGAAACCGAGAAGCTGGAAATGGGTGGTAGTGTACGTTATAATTACAGGGATGCTGATAGAATAACCAGAGGAGATACAGAGGATTTTACTCGAAATTCATACACTAATACAAATGGTCACCTCCGGAATAAAACTTCTGATTTCAATGCTGATTTCCGTATGGAATGGAAGCCCGATTCAATGACAAACATCATTTTCCGTCCCAATGTATCTTATAGTAAATCTGATAATGCAGATCAAAATGAAAGTGGGACATTTAATGAAGATCCTTTCAAATATATTGGGAATCCGAATGATTTTCTAAATTTTGATGATATAGATTCTTCGGACGACCCATTGAAGGATATACGTGTGAACGCTACTAGTAGTAATTCTTTGACTAAATCCAAGAATTTATCGGCAAATGCCACTTTGCAACTTAACCGGAAATTAAATAATAAGGGTCGTAATATAACTTTCCGTGGAACTTTTGGATATGGAGATAATGATAATGACCAATATAGCGAATCTGCAACTCGTTATTACTTGTTTCCGGAAACTCCGGACTCTGTCTTGTGGCGTAATCAATATATAACAACTCCTGCTAAAAACTACAATTACACTGCTCAGTTTACTTATAGCGAACCTATTGCACGCGCTACTTTTTTACAATTCAGTTATAGATTCCAATATAAGTATAATAAGAGTGACAAGTCTACTTTTGATTTGAATGAATTTCCTTGGGGCGTTGGCGATATGCTTCCGGAAGACTACGAAACAGCTTATGTCGATAGTTTGAGTAAAGATGCAAAATATCAATATTTTAACCATGATATTTCATTAGGATTACGCTTGATTCGTGAGAAATATCAGTTGAATGCAGGTGTTTCCTTGCAGCCACAGAATACGAAATTGTCTTATAAGGAAGGTAACTTTATGACAGACACCACTAGAACGGTCTTTAATTTTGCTCCTAATTTGGATTTCCGTTATCGTTTTTCTAAGGTCAGTCAGTTACGTGTAACCTATCGTGGAAGAAGCAGCCAGCCTTCTATGGAAAACTTGTTGCCGATTGTCGATAATTCAAATCCTTTAAATATCCGTGTAGGTAATCCCGGATTGAAGCCGTCTTTTGCGCATACTATGCGTGCCTTCTATAATACTTATAATGCAGAAAGACAAAGGGGAATGATGGCACACTTAATGTTCACTGCTACTCAGGATGCTATTAGCAATAAGACAACATATGATGACCAGACAGGAGGCAAGACAATTACACCTGAAAATATCAATGGTAATTGGAATGCTTTTGGTATGTTTGGATTCAATACTGCCCTTAAGAATAAGAAATTCACTATAAATTCATTCTCACGTGTTAATTTTCAAAATCAAGTGGATTTTGATGACGATAAGGAAACACAAACTAGTCTGAGAAATAGAACAACCAATTTAGTATTGGCTGAAAATTTTAATGGCGCTTATCGTAATAATTGGTTTGAATTTTCTTTGAATGGTTCGATAGAGTATAATTGGGAGAAAAATAAGTTGCATTCAGATAAAGATCAGAATCCTTATACTTTTTCGTATGGTGCAAGCACTAATATAACTCTTCCTTGGCAGATGAATCTTTCCACAAATATAGCCAACCAATGCCGTAGAGGATATACTGATTCCAGCTTGAACCGTAATGAAGTAATTTGGAATGCCCAAATCGCGCAAAACTTATTGAAGGGTGCTGCAACGGTTAGTTTTGAAATGTATGATATTCTAAAACAACAAAGTAGCATCACTCGTACCTTGTCAGCACAGTCACGTTCTGTGACCGAGTACAACAGCATTAACAGCTATTGCATGGTACACTTCCTCTACCGCCTTAATATCTTCGGCAGCAAAGCAGCCCGCGATAAGGTGATGAACAGGGAAGGAGGATTTGGCGGTCCCGGTGGCGGACACGGCAGACGTCCTTTCTAAATGAAACGATACACTAATCTTTTCCCAGCCTATATTGTTATAGGTTGGGATTTTTTTATAAGTTTGCTTACAGGTTAATAACATGAAATAAAAAATATGATAGAATGGGGCATTTTCAATGATATCTTTGCTGTTGCCTTTAACGTGCTTTATTTTGTGATTATCATCGGCACTATTATCGTTGTGATACTTGATAATCGTAATCCCGTTAAGACAATGGCATGGGTACTTGTGCTCTTTTTCCTGCCGGTAGTGGGGCTTGCCTTCTATTTCTTTTTCGGCAGAAGCACCCGTAAGGAAAAGCTGATAAGCAAGAAAGGCTACACCCGCCTGATCAAACGCCCGATGGCGGAATATCAGGCACAAAAAGCATTTAAATATCCCGAAGACCAACATCAGCTGATGCGTTTCTTCCGGAAAATAAATAATGCGTTACCTTTTGAGGGCAATAAAATAGAAGTCTATACCGACGGACTTTCCATGTTGCAGTCTTTGATAACAGAAATCAGCAAGGCGCAACATCACATCCATTTGCAATTCTATATATTCGAAGATAATTCTGTGGGTAGGCTGCTGCGCGACTTGTTGATGGACAAAGCCCGCCAGGGAGTTGAGGTGCGCTTGCTGTATGATGATGTGGGGTGCTGGCGTGTCCCCCATGCTTTCTATGAAGAAATGCGTGGTGCAGGCATTGAAGTGCGAAGTTTCCTGAAAGTTCGCTTTCCCTTGTTTACCAGTAAGGTAAACTATCGAAACCATCGGAAGATAGTAGTCATAGATGGTCGTGTCGCTTTTACCGGGGGCATGAATATTGCCTTGCGTTATATGAGAGGTTTCTCGTGGGGAATATGGAGAGATACCCATATCAAGATAGAAGGAAAAGCGGTTTACGGATTGCAAACGTCATTTCTGACGGATTGGTATGTGGTAGACCGTACTCTGATTACTTCTTCCCGATATTTCCCGGAGGTAGAAGCCTGTGGCAATGCGCTGATACAGATTGTAACTTCCGATCCTGCAGGAGAATGGAGGGGTATTATGCAAGGATTACTGATTGCTATCAGCAGTTCGCGTAAGTATTTCTATATACAGACTCCCTATCTGCTTCCTATCGAGCCTATTTTGCTGGCATTGAAAACAGCAGCATTGGCAGGTGTGGATATTCGCATCATGATACCTGAACGTGCCGATACGTGGCTCACCCACTTAGGCTCACTTTCTTATCTGGACGATATGATGCGTGCCGGTGTCAAGATATACCTCTATCAGAAAGGTTTCCTGCATTCCAAATTGATGGTGAGTGATGATACATTGTCTACGGTGGGTTCTACCAATATGGATTTCCGCAGCTTTGAACATAATTTTGAAGTGAATGCTTTTATGTATGATACAGCTTCGGCATTGGCCTTGAAAGAAATCTTCTTGCAAGATCAAAAGGACGCCATCCTGTTACAACGGAAAACATGGATGAAACGTCCTTGGTATCAAAAGGCAAAGGAATCTATTGTTCGGTTGCTGGCACCGTTGCTCTAAAGAAGGAGAAGTTCACGCTGCCATAAGCGCGACGTTCTATAAAATGAGGGTCTTCCTCAAAGTGATTCTCTTTTCCATGTTCCAGCACCAGTAAGCCGTCTTCTTTCAGAATCCCACTCTCAAAAATACGTGTGGGGATGCTTTCCAGGTCTTTCAGCGCATAGGGAGGATCGGCAAAGATAAAATCGAACTGTTCACTGCATTTTTCTATGAATCTGAACACTTCTGCGCGGATGGGAAAGCACTTATCTGTTTTCACTTCGCGCATCACTTGCGAGATAAAGGCAAGGTGCTGGGGATCTTTCTCTACAGAAATCACCCTGTCGCAACCACGGGATACCAGTTCTATACTGATGCTTCCGGTTCCGGCAAAAAGATCGAGTGCAGTCACTCCGTCCTCAAAGTCGAAATAGTTGTTACTCAATACATTGAACAAGTTTTCTTTGGCAAAGTCCGTAGTGGGACGTGCCTTGAAACTACGGGGCACATCAAAACGGCGCCGTTTGTATATTCCGCTAATTACTCGCATAATAATAAAGTTTGCATATCAAAAGGTATCTCTTCTATTTTACTTATCTCGGAACGGTTGAACTCTGCTTTGGGGTTGATGATGAAAACTTGCCGCAGGTAATTACGCAATTCTTTCAGCAATTCTTCTTTATCAGTCAGTTTGCCCGTCAGGTGTAATTCATCCCTTTCCTGGTTATAGCTTAATTGTTGCCATATATATAGCAGATAATACACACGGTCGGCCGTTTGTTTGCACTGGAAAGAGTTTATTAGCAATAATTTACCCTTGTCATAGCAAAACACTTCCAGCAGCTGCTCGCGTATGTTGGCATATAGTTTACGGCTGTTTCCCAATCGGCTCTTTTGCGCAAAATACTCTGTCAGCGGACTTACTGTAGAGAACAGGCGTGCTGTGGGGAAATGTTCTGCTAACAACTGGTGAACGTGCTTGTCCATGGCAAAGAGAACAACCACATTGCTCTTGCCCAGTATATTGCAAAGCACGATTTCGTTATCCCCTTTAGAAAAGTTGTGGTAAAAAAGCGTATCCATCTGCTCGTCTTCAAACAGTTCGAAGGGGACGGGGGTAAAGCGGGAGGTGTCATAAAGGACATTCACCCGTTTATAGGGATACTTTAAAGCTTCTGTTTCAGCCAGCATTTCTTTCAGGTTGGCTGTCATGGAGTATGAGGCATTGACCGGATACGGAACGAAACAGAAATCATTATCCGTAAGGGGATTATAGATAGAAAAAGAAAATCCATCCGCACTGAGGCGGATGGATAATGTATATTGCTCCGATTTAGTAAAATCGATACGTTCAATCATTCTTATTCCCAGTTACCTGCGTTATTGTTAGGCTGTTCGATATCACCAACTCTCAAACCGCAATATTTACCCAGTTTGCTCTGAATATCTTTAAGGTTAGCCAATTCCTGTTTGTTCAGGCCGCCCAAGTATACTTCATACGGAGTCTGAGCCTGGAACAAGTGCAAGGGAGCGCCTGACTTGGTAGTATCGTTACGGATAGCCATTTCAAACTGTGCACCGTTTCCGAAAGGAACGAATCTCAAAGAATCTGGGTTGAAACCCGGAGTATAGATAGTATCGGTTACAGCAACCCACAAAGTATCACGTTTGAAGTTCATCAAACCTTCTTTTTCCACTTCTTTCCAGTTACCTGTTTTCTTGGCTTTATTGATAATTGCCATTGCTTTCTTTTCAGTCATACCAGCTTCCAATTGAGTATCACTCAAAATACCTTCCTTCTTTACGAATGGAAGTTTCGCTGTTTTAATGAAATCAATCAAAGTGTCAAAGCTTGCAGTGTATTGTCCGTTGTGAAGGTTACGGTACTCTAACTGTGCTTTACGAATGTCAATTAAGCGTGCAACAACTTCTTTTTCTCTAGCTTTTTTAGCGTCATCGAAGTGGATCGGTCCCACGATACTGCCGTAGCAAACGTATACTAAACCGATAATGCAAGCAGCCAATACAATATTAATAACTGTTTTCATGATAAATATGTGTTTTTTTTAGTTTATATTCGCATCGCAAAAATAAAATAAATTAATCTAATAACGCACAGTTCGACGAACTTTTTATTACGCAATTATGATAAATAATTATTTAGTGCAGCAAATTAAGGGAAATTTTCTATATAAACCAACTTTAGAGCAAGAAAAAGCTGTTAAATTTTTAGCTGATTTCCTCTTTTCCCGCCAATCGGACTCGGTTTTCCTCTTAAAGGGGTATGCCGGTACGGGTAAAACGTCACTCATCGGGGCGTTGGTGAAGACACTGGACCAGTTGCAACAGAAATGCATCTTATTGGCTCCGACGGGCAGGGCTGCTAAAGTTTTTTCACACTATGCCCGGCACTCCGCTTTCACCATCCATAAGAAAATATATCGCCAGCGCAACTTTTCCAATGATATGGATAACTTCTCCTTGGATGATAACCTGCATCAGCACACTTTGTTCATTGTTGATGAGGCTTCGATGATAGCCAATGACGGACTGGCGGGGTCGGCTTTTGGCACGGGGCGCTTGCTGGATGATCTCATTCAGTATGTATATGCAGGAACAGGATGCCGGTTGATGTTGATAGGGGATACGGCACAGCTTCCGCCTGTGGGCGAGGAGGAGAGTCCGGCGCTTTCGGCAGATGTGCTGCAGGGATATGGATTGGAGGTGAGTGAGGCTCAACTGACGGAAGTGGTGCGGCAGATGCATGATTCGGGTATTCTTTGGAATGCTACGGAATTGCGTCGTTATATCTCCCAAGAAGAATTTTTCACTTTGCCTTCCATTCGCGTGCAGGGTTTCCCGGACATACGGAATATTCCCGGCAATGAGTTGATAGAAGCCATCAGTGATTGCTACGCTCAGGCAGGGATGGACGATACGATTGTGGTATGCCGTTCCAATAAGCGGGCGAATATTTATAATAGAGGTATCCGCAACTCCATTCTCGACCGGGAAGATGAGCTGAATAGCGGCGATTTGCTGATGGTGGCAAAGAACAATTACTTTTGGACAGAGGGGTGCGAGGAGATAGATTTCATAGCGAATGGTGACATCGCTGTGGTACGCCGTGTTCGCCGTGTTCGCGAGGCATATGGTTTCCGTTTTGCCGATGTGGTCTTGGCTTTCCCCGATTATAATGATATGGAGTTGGAAGTAAAGCTCCTGTTGGATACTTTGCACACGGATACGCCTGCCCTCCCCAAAGAGCAGAATGATAAGTTGTTTTATTCCGTGCTGGAAGATTATGCCGATATTACCATAAAGCGGGAACGGATGAAGAAAATGAAGGCCGATCCCCACTATAATGCTTTGCAAGTGAAATATGCCTATGCCGTGACCTGCCACAAAGCACAGGGCGGACAGTGGAAACGTGTTTTTCTGGATCAGGGCTATATGACGGAAGATATGCTGACTCCCGATTATTTCCGTTGGCTTTATACGGCATTTACCCGTGCCACAGAAACGCTTTATCTGGTAAATTGGCCCAAAGATCAAGTGGAATAAGAGTCATTTGCCGTAGGGTAACCCCCCCCCCATAGCCGTCAAGCTCAGGGAAACATTGTTAAATCATCGCGCTAGCCTCCCCCTTTTAAAGGGGGACTTAAGGGGGATGTTCTCTCTAATATGGTTGCTTTCTGTTGTAGGGTACGCTATCATTCCAAAGAGAACATCCCCCTTGCCCCCTTCAAAAGGGGGAGGCTGCGCAATCACTCTTTATTTATATCCCGGATTCTGCTCCATATTCGGATTGCTATCCATCTCCTGCAAAGGTATCGGCAACAAAAGTTGATAATCTTCTATCTGTAACATCTCTTTAGCTACTCCCATTCGTTTCAGCAGTGCAAAGTATCCGAAACTTTTGCCCATATACTTCTTGGCATATTCTATCAAGCAAGCCTTTACCGTCTCAATATTATTGTCGGTAACTTGCATACTTTCATCTATATTCTTCAAGGCTTCAACTGCCTTTGCCACCTTGTTGGTAGCCAGATAATTTTCTGCTTTCAACAAATGGCACATATTACTATGGTATATGATATGATAATCACCTCCTATATATTTGCTATAAAGCGGTCTGTTCTCTCCCGGCAATTCGCTGTTATCTACTTTCCACACATAGGGATTCAGATAATAAGTTTCGCAACTATCCAGAAACTTTTCTGCGTTTTCATAATCCCCCAGTTCCATATACATGGTAGCCCCTAATAGTCGGATGGTGGAGGTATTGGTGAAAAGTTCATTGGGCTCGATAGCTTGGGGGAGATTGGCACCGTATGTCATTAATAAATCGATTTGTTGAGTATAGATTTCCTTTACGGGAGTACGGACTATTTTAGCGTCCACGTCACTGAAATTCTCCGGTGTCACATGGGGAACATCGCCAAACAACTGGGTGAGACTCAGATAAATTTGGGATTGAATGGTGTAGGCCGTCCCTATATAGGGCTCTACATTATAATCATACTTTTTATTGGTCAGCGAATAAATCAGTATGTTGCATTGTTGGATTGCTCCGTAGGCATTGACCCATATTTCATATACTTCCCTGTCGCTGGGAATCAGTGTAGTGGGGTATCCGGGAATCGGTTCGATAGCTCCGCAGAAATTAGCTTCCCATACACTTTCTATCTGCATATATTCACGTAAGCGTTTGTAGAGTTGTTTCAATATATCTCTGCATTGTTGTTCGGATGGAGTGAACTCTTCTGGTGTAATCTCTGAGCCTTCCGGCTTATCATTATCATCAATTACTCCGTCACCGTTCCGGTCAATAAATTGCCAGAATGGGGGGGGGATGAGAAGTTCTTTTTTATGCGCAGCGTAGAAAGTTTGTAGGTTCTCTCGAACCTTTGTAGATTCCAAATCCTGCTGTCCGCTATGTATGCTTTCCAGTATCACATCATTGTCTATGCGTCCGTCTTGGGCAAAGTCTTTGTCCCATTCAGTGAAAAAGGTATTCAGAAAGTCTTCGCTTACGCCTTCCAATATAATGGCAGAGATAGCAGCCATCAGACCTGAATCTTTGCCGGCATGCCAGAAGGAGGTATTGCTTGGCATCTCTGCATCATAATTTCTGATGGCGAATACTGTCATTAATTCTTCCATAGCCTGCTTTGAAGCCTCTTGGAAGGCTTTCAAGGAAGATTCTTCCGTAGCACCTTTCATTTTTTTCTTTTATCAAGGTACGGACACGGGCAGTCGTCAGTTGCGTCAATATATTGATGTTGGTAGGTGGCAATTGGTAAATTTGAGAAGTCATTCTCTCGATAGTGAATGGCGTGCCTACATGGTTGATGGCATGCATAGTGACCGGACTTTTAGAGTAATCATTTTTAATTCCGTTGAAAAAGTTTCCGGTTACTTCCACTTCAAAGAACACTTCTTGCAAAATCATTCTGTCCTTGATGGTGTATAGACCTAAGTCGGAGGTAACTTCGTCACTGAATGCCTGGTCTTTAGACCGTTCCAGTGTTTTATCCAATGGATAGAAAGCAACTTTGCTTTCGTGACGGAAAGCCCCTAGTTCGGCATAGCCGTTGATGTACAGAAGTGCACCGGGAGTAGGATCGGGCGCCGGATTGGGTTCGGGATCATCTTTACTGTCACTGCATGCAGTGAATATACACGAAAAGGCAAGTAGTAATGCCGGTAGTAAGTGAAGTTTTCTCATGATTTAATCTGTTTTTGTGTTGTTTATAAACTATGGTTCCAAAGGTAGGAAGATTTTTGAATACAGCAAACAAATTGCAGGAACAAAAATATATTGATAGGAAGCAGATTGCAAAACTTTGGAACGAAAGAAGCAAGGGATAAAGCTGAAAGATTAGTAACGACAAGGTCGAAAGATTACTAATGATACAGCCTCGTCATTAGTAATCTTTCAGCCTCATCGTTACTAAGATGTAGGTGCTTTGTCTGTGGAAAGTAATATAGATTTTAGGGCTCGTTGCTTTCGGTGGGAGAGTCGGCCTGCTCTTTTTCTTTTATCTTATCTATTAGATACATCACATTTTGAATATGGGAGTGAATGCTCTTGTTCATCTGTTTAATAGTATCCATTTCCGAGGCTATTCCTGTGAGGAATTGTAGTTGGGAAGCTACTTCCTCTGACTTGGCTATTCGCTTTTGTTTGGAAAGATTATCTTTTAGCATGAACAGTCCAAAACCTTGCACTAATGGATTAATGCCAAGAAAGTGATTTGTTTCCAGCATAAACAGAAAATGTGCTTGTTTACCCAATATGAATAAAAGATCTTCCAATCTTCTTTTATCCGTGCGTTGCATGAAGTAAGTCACCGGATTTACAAATCGGTTAAAGATAAGGTAGAAGTCCAGCATTTCTTTATCAGAGGTGAATGCTGCATGCATAAACTGGGTTTCGTCTCCCGGAGGGACCTGCGGCGTGTGTAATTTTGCTTCCATAAAGCTTTAAATTTAAAGGTGAATGATTACAGTTTAATGGGAGGAAGACAAAAGGGCTGGATAAAAATGAAAAAGCGGTTTCGCCTGTCCCATTGCATTACACTCTCCAACGGTAGCAGTAGGTGCATTAACACTCTACATGGGGGTGCGAAACCGCCATATAGAATGTAGTGAACAGGCATAAAAATGCCTGCCACTATTTAAACGGCAGGTTCCCTACCGTTGGATTAAAAATGTAATGCATGACAAATATACAATAATTATTGGATAAATGATGAAGGGAACAGGATATTTCTAAAAAAAAGTAGGGGTAATTTGTTTAAGCTCGATTGTTGCTAACATTCTCTTACTATGGTGATGTAAAACAGAAATCTGTTTTCTGAATTCGGGCATCCATTTTCTAAAAACATAGAATTGCGGAGACGCTTACGACTCATCTTCTTTTATCCAATATCTTTGTGTTTTGGCACTTATTTACTTAAGAAACATCAGCTATTTATTTTCATGTAATGTGAAACATTGAAACTCTAATTTGTCTTCATCGAAGTTAGGATTACCTTGATTGTTTAAAGACAGATATAACCCTTTTTTCCCAATGAAGCACATTCTATAGTTGAATGTATTACCTGGAAATTTTGTTTCACCTATGATTTCATATTGGCTATTCAGAATAATAATGGAGAATTTCTGACCAGTAGGTTCGCCTGTTGGGAGTTTGCCTTTGGGAAACTCATAGGGCATCAATGCAAAGCGATAGAAAACATTGCGGTATTTATCGTATAATAAATGATAATATTGAGGCTTAAGAGACTCTTCCTGTAGCCAGACCAGTAAATCTTTGTATGCATTATAAGCTTTGGGACGAATACTGGGAAAGTATCTACTTTTGGCATTATAAGTGCGCGAATGTTTAAAATCAGAAGAAACCAAGATACTATCATATTGGTGCAAAGATACCGCTACGTCCTTTCCCGTATAAGCATAACTGAATTCCGGATCGTATGATTTAGTTCTTGCTACTTCGTCTTCACTAAAAATATCAGGATATGTAAGTTCAGATTTTGCCATTTTACCACTGTTCAAGTTAGCATAAGCAAACATAGAAACATTTTTCCAGTCTTCTTTCTTATGAGGATATCCGACAAAATATTGATTAAAATATAAAATAGAGTCTTTTAGGATAGCAGGTGAAGAATAATAACTATAGAAAGAGCTGGTGCAGTACTCTGCGAAGAGTGTCTTTTCATCCTTTTCATCCCAATCCCATATCTTAATCTTTTTAAGTATGTTTCCTTTATCATCTACCATATAGCAGAAGTATGAATTAGTGGTGATTAGGAAATGATTCATATCCAAGGGCCAGCCCCCATCCATAGCAGCAATACCATTGGGACCTTCTTCATATAGCGGCACAGATTTATATATATTCTGCTTCTCTATATCAAATATTATAATACGTGGTTTACCTCTATCAAAATTATGGAAAAATAAGTATTCTTTTCCGTTATCTTCAAACTGGAATATTGCTTTGCTGGTATAAAAAGTATTATCATCTAAAGAAAAAACAAGTGTATCACTGTCTGCCAAAGAAATTTGGTTATCAAAATCATTGGATTGCTTATTGCTGCATGATGTAGCTATGGATAATAATGTTGCTAGTAGTAAAAAAAACGATTGTCTTCATAACAGTAGGATTTAAGTGCCAGTTCTCAAAGCTATGAAAAGGAAATGAATATACCAATTGTTTTATTCATCTTTTTGTGAGATGTATAATAAAACCTCATGATAATCTCTCTCACTCTGTTTCTGTTTGCCTCAAACAACAACTCCGCTGTCAGCTTCACAGCCGGTAGCGGAGTCTTCTAATTATTTAAGTATGGACGAAAATGTTTCTATTTACAATGCTGCCAATTCAATAACTTTATCAACAGCAGCATTCAAACCGTCAGCATTCTTACCGCCTGCTGTGGCAAAGTGAGGCTGACCGCCACCACCGCCTTGAATCAATTTGGCAGCTTCGCGAACCAGTTTACCGGCGTTCTGTCCGGCTTTCACCAGGTCGTCGCTGATCATTACGGTCAACATCGGTTTGTTATTGTCTACACTACCGATTACTACAAACAGATTGGCAGGTATTTCACCCTTCAACTGGAATGCAATGTCTTTTACAACATCGGCAGCCATCGGCACAATAGTCTTTACTACTTTCACACCGTTTATATCTTTCGCATTGTTTATCAATCTTGCTTTTACCTCGGCGGCTTGTGCTTTTACAAATTCTTCTACCTGCTTCTTCAAGCCTGCGTTTTCATCAATGTACTTGCGGATAGCAACTTTCAAATCCGGAGCATTGTTGAAAAGTGCTTTCAGGTCGTTCAATGTATCCTGCACGGTATCCATCATTTCTTCCACTCTTGCACCTGTCACGGCCTCTATACGGCGTACTCCGGCTGCAACGGAACTTTCGCTGAGGATGCGAACCATACCTATCTTACCTGTAGCCGATACGTGAGTACCACCACAGAACTCAATAGAGTTACCAAACTGAACCACACGTACTTCATCACCGTACTTTTCGCCAAACAGAGCGATAGCACCCAGTTCTTTTGCCTTTTCGATAGGCAGGTTGCGATATTCGGTCAAAGGAATATTTTCACGGATCTTGGCATTAACCAAATGTTCCACTTCACGGAGTTGTTCATCGGTCACTTTCTGGAAGTGAGAGAAGTCAAAACGCAAAGACTCCGGAGTTACCAATGAACCTTTCTGTTCTACGTGAGTATCCAATACCTGGCGCAATGCTTCGTCCAGCAAGTGGGTACATGAGTGGTTGGCTGCACTGGCAGCACGCTTTTCAGTGTCTACGCAAGCCATCATCGGAGCTTCGATGTGTTCCGGCAATTTCTTGGTAATATGGATGGGAAGGTTGTTTTCCTTCTTGGTATCAATGACTTCTATAGTCTCGAACTCGCTTACAATCACACCTGTGTCGCCTACCTGTCCACCGCTTTCTGCATAGAACGGAGTGTCGCTCAATACAATCTGATACAGCGTTTGGTTTTTCTGCTTTACTTGGCGGTAACGCAGAATGCCGGTTTCGTATTCGGTATAATCGTAACCTACAAAGTTGGTTTCACCTTCTTTTACGGTAATCCAGTCACCTGTCTCAACGGCGGCGGCGTTGCGGGCACGTTCTTTTTGTTTCTGCATCTCGGTGTTGAACTCATCTTCGTTTACGGTCATGCCGTTTTCGCGGAGGATCAGTTCGGTCAGGTCGAGTGGGAAACCGAAAGTATCATATAAGGTGAAAGCATCCACACCGCTGATTTCTTTCTTTCCGGCAGCTTTAGCATCAGCCATGGTCTTGTCCAACAGGCGGATACCGGTTTCCAGTGTGCGGAGGAATGATTCTTCTTCTTCCTTGATTACTTTTTCAATCAATGTCTTTTGTGCATTCAGTTCGGGATAAGCCTCGCCCATGTTTTCAATCAGCACCGGCAACAGTTTGTACATGAATGCCTGTTTCTGACCTAAGAAAGTATATCCGTAGCGAACTGCACGGCGAAGGATGCGGCGGATTACATAACCTGCCTTGGCGTTGCTGGGCAACTGTCCGTCGGTGATAGAGAAAGCAATGGTACGGATATGGTCAGCAATGACGCGCATGGCGATGTCTGACTGAATGTCTTTGCCATAAGTTGTTCCTGCCATTTCGCCTATCGCCTTGATGATAGGTTGAAACACATCGGTATCATAATTGGAGGTCTTGCCTTGCAGGGTGCGTACCAAGCGCTCAAATCCCATACCGGTATCGATAACCTTGGCGGGAAGTCCTTCCAGGCTGCCGTCGGCCTTGCGGTTGAACTGCATGAATACGAGGTTCCATATTTCAATCACTTGCGGGTGATCCTTGTTAACCAGTTGGTTGCCCGGTATTTGTGCCTTTTCTTCTTCCGAGCGTGAGTCGATATGTATTTCCGAGCACGGGCCGCAGGGACCTGTATCGCCCATTTCCCAAAAGTTATCGTGCTTGTTGCCATTCAGAATATGATCTTTGGGCAAGTACTGTTCCCAGTACGAAGCAGCTTCGTTATCACGTTCCAGTCCTTCCTCGGGGCTGCCTTCAAATACGGTGGCATAGAGGTTCTTGGGATCAATCTTCAATACGTCTACCAGATATTCCCATGCCCAGTTGATGGCTTCTTTCTTGAAGTAATCTCCGAAAGACCAGTTACCCAGCATTTCGAACATGGTGTGGTGGTACGTGTCGTGTCCCACTTCTTCCAGGTCGTTGTGCTTACCGCTTACGCGCAAACATTTCTGTGAGTCCGCCACTCTTTTATACTTGGCAGGGTGGTTGCCCAGAATAATGTCTTTAAACTGGTTCATACCTGCATTGGTGAACATCAATGTGGGGTCATCTTTAATGACCATCGGAGCTGACGGGACAATCTGGTGCCCCTTTGACTCGAAAAAGCTTTTGAAGGAATCTCTGATTTCTTTAGCTGTCATCATGTCGCTTATATTGTCTTCTAGTTAATATTCTCAAAAAGGATTTGCAAAGATAATTGGTTTTATTATTTTTGTCGACAAGAAATGTGCAAAATATTGATGTGTTGTGCATTAAAAACTTCAAAAAGCAGAAATAGATGCGTAAAGTCTACTATATTTATAATCCTAAGACCCGAACCTACGACCGCATTTACCCCACCGTGAGGCAACGCGCCCTGAGCATCTTGCGCCGTTTGTTTGTGGGGATGGGCTTGGGAACAGGCAGTTTTATCATCCTGTTGTTCATCTTTGGTTCTCCTTCCGAGAAAGAACTCCGTATAGAAAATGCCCGTTTGCTGGCTCAGTATAATGTATTGTCGCACCGCTTGGATGAGGCGTTGGGAGTGATGCAGGACATTCAGCAGCGTGATGATAACTTGTATCGTGTGGTGTTGCAGGCGGATCCTGTATCGGATGCCATTCGCAAGGCCGGTTATGGAGGTACGAACCGTTATGAGCAGTTGAGGGATATGGCTAACTCGGATTTGGTGATCAATACCACTTCCAAGCTCGATATGCTGAACAGGCAACTTTATATTCAGTCCAAGTCGTTTGATGAGATAGTGGATTTGTGTAAGAGCCATGATGAAATGTTGAAGTGCATTCCTGCCATCATGCCGGTATCCAACAAGGACTTGAAAAGGACGGCTTCCGGTTATGGAGTGCGTATAGATCCTATTTATAAGACAACCAAGTTTCATGCCGGCATGGATTTCTCGGCTAATATCGGTACTCCTGTTTATGCAACGGGGGATGGAACGGTGATAAAGGCGGGATGGGAAACCGGTTATGGCAATATGGTTCAGGTGGACCACGGCTTTGGGTATGTTACTTGGTATGCGCATTTAAGTAAGTATAAGGTGCGTCCGGGGCAGAAAGTTCTACGTGGAGAGGTGATAGCCGAAGTGGGAAATACGGGTAAGAGTACGGGACCGCATTTGCACTATGAGGTACATGTAAAGGGAAAGGTACAGAATCCGGTGAACTATTACTTCATGGATTTGAGTGCGGAAGATTATGATAAGATGATACAGATAGCTGCCAACCACGGTAAGGTATTTGACTAGCTATGATTTTTTAATTCTCAATTTTAAATTTATCTATGGCTTATAATCCGAATAAAGAACTGAAACTGTACTACTCTATAGGCGAGGTAGCGAAGATGTTTAATGTGAATGAGTCTTTGCTTCGTTATTGGGAGAAGGAGTTTCCTATGATTTCACCTAAGAAGGCGGGAGGGAATATCCGGCAATATCGTAAGGAGGATATTGAGAATATCCGTTTGGTGTATCATTTGGTAAAGGAGAAAGGAATGACTTTGCAAGGAGCCAAGCAGAAATTGAAAATGAATAAAGACACTACGATCCGTACCACAGAGATTCTGGACCGGTTGAGGCTGATACGGGAGGAGTTGGTGAGTATGCGTAAAGAACTGGATTATTTGACATAACCATTCACGAGGATGTGTCAAAACAAAAAATGGCTATCATTTTGCTGTAGGGGCAGATTGAATCTGCCCGATAATAGTTTGCTTTGTGCATTTGGGCGGATTCAATCCGCCCCTACGGTGAACAATTTGATAGTTGCTTTAAAGTTTTGACACATCCTCGTGAAATGAGCTCTTAATTCGGTTGATCCTCAAACTTCTCAATACGAGTCACCGTCTTTATTTCGTCTACTTTTCTTAAATTGGTCGTTATAGTCTTCACGTCATCCACATCATGCACAAACAACTGTATCCTGCCTTCAAAGATACCATCATTGCTCTCAATACTCAACTTGTGGATATTTACATTCAACTGTTGTGAAATGACTTGGGTTACTTTATTAAGAATACCAATGTGGTCTATACCTTTTATATAGATATTTACCGGGAGATACAGAGACTTGCCTGTTTCCCATTGCACTGCCAGCAGGCGGTTGCCATAACTACTCTTTAGCTTGGTTGCCAATGGGCATTGGCGTTTATGAATAACAATGCGGTTGTCATCATCAATATAGCCCAGCACATCATCGCCCGGAATAGGTTTGCAACACTCAGCCAATATATAATTCTTCTGTATGACTTCGGGGGTCAGCTTCAGTATCTTCTTACTGTCTATCTTCTGAACCGGTTCTTTTTCCTCAACCGGCTTTTCCTTGTTTGATTTGCTGCCTCCAAAGGCAAAAGAGATATACTTTTTCCAGTTGCTGGGAGATGGCTTGTCTTTTAATTCATTCTTATCATTATCTCCCAAAATGATTGTTTTTAAGCCGATGGCTGAAAACAATTCCTCGTGGGTCTTTACATTATGTAAAGTGGCTATTTTCTGAATATTGTCAGGAGTAATTTCTAAGCCTTCTTTTGTGAAGAAGTCCCGCAACATATCTTCTCCTGTTTGCTGCATGCCGCGCTGTTCGCGTTTCAGAATAGCCAGTATCTTGGCTTTTGCTTTTGCCGTGGTGGCAAAGTTGATCCATGCAGGCTGTACGTGCTGTGATTTGGAAGTAAGAATTTCTACTTGGTCGCCACTTTGCAATTTATGGCTCAGTGGCACTAACTTATGGTTTACTTTGGCTCCGATACAATGGCTGCCCAGGAAGGTATGAATGGAAAATGCAAAATCCAGTGCCGTACAGTTTTGCGGCATGGTCTTGATTTCGCCTTTCGGGGTAAAGACAAATATTTCGGACGCAAATAAATTCAGTTTGATGGTATCCAGGAAGTCCATGGCATCCGGTTGCGGGTCGTCCAGGATTTCCTTGATGGTGCGCAACCATTTTTCCAGTTCGCCTTCGTCTTCGCTTCCTCCGCCTTCTTTGTATTTCCAATGTGCGGCAAAGCCCTGTTCGGCTACATCATTCATGCGCTCGCTGCGTATCTGCACCTCAATCCATTGTCCCTTGCTGCTCATCAGGGTGACGTGCAATGCCTGATAACCATTGGCTTTGGGATGGCTCACCCAGTCGCGCAAGCGGTCGGGGTGGGGTTTATAGATTTTGGAGATGGATACATATATATTAAAGCACTCGTTGAGTTCTTCTTCGGGGTTTTTAGGGGTGAAGATGATGCGGACGGCCAGTATGTCATATATTTCTTCAAAGGTGATATGTTTGGTCTGCATCTTGTTCCAGATGGAGTAGGGGGATTTTACACGGGCTATCAGTTGATAACTGATTCCCATTTTGTCCAGTTGCCGGCGTATGGGTGCGGTGAAATCTTGGAATACTTCTTCACGTTCAGCCTGGGTTTCCTTCAGCTTGGATTCTATTAGGGCATATTCTTCCGGATGCTCATAAATAAAACTGAGGTTTTCCAGTTCGGTCTTTATTTTATTCAGTCCCAGTCGGTTGGCTAGTGGAGCGTAGATGTATAAGGTTTCTCCGGCTATCTTGTATTGCTTGTTGGGAAGCATGGAACCCAAGGTTCGCATATTGTGCAATCGGTCTGCAATCTTGATAAGGATTACACGAATATCATCGCTCATGGTGAGCAACAGCTTCTTGAAGTTTTCTGCCTGTGCGGAAGCACGGTCGCCGAATATTCCTCCTGATATTTTGGTCAACCCGTCTACAATCTGGGCTATTTTGGGACCAAACAGGTTTTCAATATCTTCTACGGTGTAGTCGGTATCTTCAACTGCATCATGCAGCAGGGCCGAACAAATAGAAGTCGAGCCCAAGCCTATTTCTGTGCACACAATCTTTGCTACGGCGATGGGGTGCATGATGTATGGCTCACCCGAGCGACGTTTTACTCCCTTATGCGCTTGTTTTGCAAAATTGAACGCTTTTGTGATGATCTCTACCTTTTTCCGGTGCTTGGTAGCCAGATAGCTATCCAAAAGTTCCTGAAAACCTTGATTTATCATCTCCTCATCAGCCTGTTCCTGATTATACTTTTCATCCGTCATATCTTTGCCTCCTGTTATCTATTCTGTAAAAATATACAAAAAACGTATTCAAGCAAGCGTTTTCGCGAAATGTATCGTGTTAAATGTGTATTTTTTGTTGCTTATCTGATCCGCAAACTCTTTCCGGCTCTGATATTGTTACCTTTTATGCCATTAAGGCTACGCAACTGGTTGACGGATACGTGATACTTGGCGGCAATTCCTCCCAGTGTATCTCCTTGTCTTATTTTATGATAAAGAGTACCTTTGGATGAGGCGCTGCCTCTGCTGCCCGACACTTCCTTTATAGCTACAGTTTTTCGTTTCGTCAGGTATTCATTGGGCTTGTAAGCGAATACACTGTCTTGGCGATCAATAAAGGAACTGACGAAGTTATTGGGCAGGCGGAGCACGCATAGCTCACTGCTTCCCGGAATAATATCCTTTTTGTATTGGGGATTCAAACTGCGTAATTGGTCTATATTGATATTACATACTTCCGCAACCTGCTGCAAATGAAGATCTTTGTTGATATGGATGGTGTCTGTAGCTGCGGGAAGCTGGCTTTCCATAGGACAAATATCGTGTTCGCAGTAATAAGTCATGATATAGTTTGCTGCAATGAAGGCAGGAACGTAGCCACGGGTTTCTTTGGGCAGGTAATTGTAGATGGTCCAGTAGTCCGTAGCGCCTCCGGCACGGCGGATGGCTTTATTGATGGTTCCCGGACCGCAGTTGTAGGCAGCCAATACCAGGTTCCAGTCCTGATATATGTCATAAAGGTCTTTCAGATAACGCACTGCCGCCCAAGTGGACTTGATAGGGTCGCGTCTTTCGTCTATCAGGCTGTTGTTCTTCAAACCATAAATTTTACCTGTTCCCAGCATGAATTGCCATAACCCGGTAGCTCCTTGGCGGGAAACGGCAACCGGATTCAAAGCTGATTCTATGATAGGCAGGTATTTTAATTCTTGGGGCAGATCGTATAAATCAAGTGCTTCCTCGAAGATAGGCATATAGAAATTGGTAGCTGCCAGCATGAAAGAAACTTTGTTGCGCAGGCGTGCGGCATACATATCGATGAATTTGCGCACCGCTTCATTGTATGGCATCTCTATGATAGACGGAATACGTGACAGGCGGTCCATATAGATGGAATCACTTACGACAGGGTTGGTAGCCGACATTTTGCAGTTCTCTCCCAGCGTAATGTAATTTTTAGATTGCCAGTCCCAGTAAAGGCTGTCCATTTCGGACTGCATACTTTCAGGAATATCAATCACTTCTTCTTTTCCTGTAGTTTGCGAGTGGACGGTAATGCTTTGGGTTTGTGCACTGATTCCCGTTGTTCCTATAAAAATAAATAGGCCAATTAAAGTGTTTCTCATGCGATTAAAATTTGAAGCTGCATTGCAGACCTATTGTATTAGGTACTTTACTGCGGCCATCATTAAACATAACAGGCTCTATCTTAAAGCCTAAGTCTTTGGATATATCGAAATCTGATAATTCAGCATCTACATAAGCGTCTATCACAGACAAAATATACACCCCGATAAAACAGAATATACTTAAATCGCGGTAACGGCGATAGAAGTCTTTTCGTTTCTTGAACAAGTCCTCTTTGCCTTCTGCACTTACACCGTGGGGGAGGAAATTTTCATAACTTTTGGTGTTAGGATCATCGTCCATAATATCGAGATACGCCTGTGAATAGTCCTTATACATTCTGTTGTTCCAGGTCAAGGCGTAAGCGCATCCCACAAATCCGCCATATATGATAGGTAGCTTCCAATACTTGCGGTTGTATATCTGTCCTCCTCCGGGAATGACTAATGCCATCCAGATGGCACGGTTGGAGTTGGGAATAAACCGCGGTTTGGTTTCTACGGTCATCGCCTTCTGTATGGAATCATTCTTCTTCACAAGGGTGGCAGTGTCTACAGGAGCTTCCAGATTTTCTATCTTCTGCTTTTCCTCCAATAGTTTCAAACTATCGGAAACAATGGTGTCCCTGACCTGTACCAGAGAATCTGCCTTCATGCCCAAACGGCGTTTGCGTGCCTTTTGGGAATAAGCATCCGTGCTTCCTGCCAAAAGAAGGCATAAAAGCAAGAATGTGAACAGTCTGTATGTGGATATTATTCTTTTCAATGTCGTAATAACGCTTTATTCTTTCTTTTTCAGCGAGTCAAGTATCTCTATGATTCGCTCCAAGTCTTCTTCGTTGTTGAATGGAATGCTGATCTTGCCTTTTCCTTTCGCGGTACATGATAATTGTACTTTCGAACCGAAGAATCCGCAAAGGTGACTCTGTAACAGAGTGTATTCTTCGGATAATTTGGAGACTTTCGGCTTTATTTTCTTGCCGCCGCTGGCTACTGTTTCGCCGCTGGACAAGGCTTTCACTATTTCTTCCACTTTACGCACCGAGTAGCCTTGTGACTGTATCTCATTAAATATGCGTATTTGTGTTTTCGGATCATCCAGTGACAACAATGCACGGGCGTGTCCCATATCTATTTCGCGGTTTTTCAGTGCCACTTGTATCTGTGCTGGCAGTTTCAGCAGGCGCAGGTAGTTGGCTATGGTGGTACGTTTCTTGCCCACACGTTCGCTCAGTCGTTCTTGTGTCAGTTCGTATTGTTCCAGCAGGTGTTGATAGGCCAGGGCGATTTCCAATGAATTGAGGTCTTCGCGCTGGATATTTTCAATCAGTGCCATTTCCATCACGTTCTCGTCATCGGCTGTGCGGATATAGGCGGGAATTGCTTTCAGGCCTGCCTGTATGGAAGCGCGATAACGGCGTTCTCCGGCTATGATCTGATAAGAGTCTTCACTCAGTTGACGCAAGGTAATGGGTTGGATAATACCGATTTCGGCAATAGAGTCTGCCAACTCCTGCAACGCTACCGGATCAAATTCACGGCGCGGCTGGTTGGGGTTGACGGAGATTTTGCTCAACTCAATTTCGTTGATAGAAGACGAGCCGGCTGTCTTTACTTCTTCGGTCGAAATCAGTGCGTCAAGTCCGCGTCCTAAAGCAAATTTCTTCTGTACTGCCATCGTTTGTTTACTTACTGTTACGTGTTATAATTTCTTGTGCTAGCGATAAATGGTTCTTGGCTCCAGTGGAATCGGCGTCATACAGAATGACGGGAATGCCGTGGCTGGGAGCTTCGCTCAGTTTAACGTTTCGCTGTACAATTGTCTTGAATACCAGTTCCTGAAAATGGCGTTTCACTTCATCGTATATCTGGTTGGCCAGACGCAGGCGTGAATCGAACATTGTCAGTAAGAACCCTTCTATTTCCAGCGAAGGATTCAGTTTTGATTTAATAATCTTAATAGTATTCAGCAATTTGCTGATACCTTCCAATGCAAAGTATTCGCATTGAACGGGGATAATCACTGAATCGGCTGCCGTCAGTGCATTAATGGTTATCAGTCCCAGTGAGGGTGAACAGTCTATCAGGATATAGTCATATTCATTCCGCATGGGGGCTAACACTTTCTTCATAATCTTCTCGCGGTCGTCCAAGTTCAGCATTTCTATTTCTGCGCCTACCAGGTCAATGTGTGAAGATACAATGTCGAGTCCGTCAATGTCGGTGGTGTAAATTGCTTCCCGTATATCGGCCTTGTTGATAATACATTCATAGACAGAGCATTCTACCTCTTTAATGTTTACACCCAATCCTGATGATGCATTCGCCTGAGGGTCTGCATCAATAACCAGCACTTTCTTTTCCAGCGTAGCCAGAGAAGCTGCAAGGTTTATGGTAGTAGTAGTTTTACCCACACCACCTTTTTGATTGGCTAAAGCAATAATTTTTCCCATATTAATCAGTTTTTCTCGCTGCGAAGTAACTAATAATAGGTGATTGCACCTATAAAAAACGGCAGACATTAGCAAAACTGTTGATAACTCATTGGTTTTGTTAATAACTCAACGGCGGCAAAGATAAAAAATTCCATTCAAATCTATTCCTTTTTTAGCACTGGGTTGTAGAACATTAAGATAATTTTCTTTTCTGGCAGCCGATAGTTCCGGCAAAGAGTTGTATCTTTACGCTCCGAGAAAATAAGAGTAGAAAAGTATGAAGAAAGAAAAACCGTTGATATTACTGTCAAATGATGACGGTGTGAAAGCCAAGGGGTTAAATGAATTGATACGCGGATTGCGCGGAGTGGGAGAATTGATTGTGATGGCGCCGGACGGACCTCGTTCGGGAGCATCGGGTGCAATAACTTCCGAGCATCCTGTCAGATATTATAAAGTAAGGGAAGAAGAGGATTTGACTATTTATAAATGTACGGGTACTCCGGTGGATTGTGTGAAACTGACGCTTCACGCAGTGGTTCCCCGCCGTCCCGACCTTGTTATCGGAGGAATCAATCATGGGGACAATTCTTCGGTAAATGTACATTATTCCGGTACGATGGGAGTAGTGATTGAAGGTTGCTTGAAAGGGATTCCCTCTATTGGGTATTCGTTGTGCAACCATTTGGCGGATGCTGATTTCTCGTCGTTATTGCCTTATATTCGCCGCATTACGGAGGAGGTATTGGAGCATGGCTTGCCGCTGGGTGTTTGCTTGAATGTGAACTTCCCGAATACTCCTATATATAAAGGTGTACGCGTTTGCCGCCAGACTAACGGCCAGTGGGTGAAAGAATGGATACGTTGTGAACATCCGCGTGGCGGAGAATATTTCTGGTTGACGGGTGCATTCGATAATAAGGAACCGGAAATGGAAGATACCGACCATTGGGTATTGGATCATGGCTATGTAGCCATCACTCCTACACAGATTGATGTAACGGCTTATAGCGTAATGAATGAATTGAAGAACTGGAATCTGGAAGTATGAAATACTATCTGATAGTAGGCGAGGCATCGGGCGATTTGCATGCATCCAATTTGATGCGTGCCTTGAAGCAAGAAGATTCGGAGGCTGAATTCCGTTTCTTTGGTGGCGATTTGATGGCTGCCGTGGGTGGAACGCGGGTGAAGCATTATAAGGAATTGGCCTATATGGGATTTATTCCGGTGTTGCTGCATCTGCGCACTATATTCCGTAATATGAAGGAATGTAAACAGGATATTGTCCGTTGGGCGCCCGATGTGGTGATCTTGGTGGACTATCCCGGTTTCAATCTGAAAATAGCGGAATATATCAAGAAGAACACTCATATACCTGTCTATTATTATATTTCTCCCAAAATCTGGGCATGGAAAGAATACCGCATCAAGAATATCAAGCGGGATGTGGATGAGTTGTTTTCCATCCTGCCTTTTGAGATTAATTTCTTTGCGGGGCATCAGTATCCTATCCACTATGTGGGAAATCCTTGTGTGGATGCGGTAGATGCTTATCGAAAAGAACACAATGAGGAGTTTGGACAGTTTGCTGCTGATAACGGATTGCCCAAGAAACCTGTTATCGCCCTATTGGCAGGCAGCCGCAAACAGGAAATAAAGGATAATCTGCCCATGATGCTGGAAGCGGCGGCTCCGTTTACTAAAGATTATCAGTTGGTTTTGGTAGGTGCACCGAGCATGGAACCTGCCTATTATGCTGACTATATAAGCAAAGATGTACCCGTTCAGATCATCTTTGGACAGACGTACCGACTGTTGCAGCAAGCAGAGGCGGCATTGGTTACGTCGGGCACTGCGACGTTGGAAACAGCCCTTTTTCGTGTGCCCCAAGTGGTATGTTATCATACTCCGGTGGGAAAGTTCATTGCTTTCCTTCGTCGCCATATTCTGAAAGTGAAATACATTTCTTTGGTGAATCTTGTTGCCGACAAGGAAGTGGTGCGGGAGTTGGTTGCCGATACCATGACGGTAAGGAATATCCGTTCCGAGCTGGATGCGATTCTATATAATAAGGTATATAGAGAGCAGATGTTACAGGAATATGATCGCATTATAGATATTTTGGGTCCGGCGGGTGCTTCCGAGGAAGCAGCGCGCCAGATGATGGCTTTGCTGAAAAAGTAAACCTTTCCCAGTCTGATTTTGTTCTTTCGGGTAAATAACCTAAAACCTGAAAGTATATGAAATATTCTTTTCAACTCATGTTGGGGGCGATACTTCTGTTTATTGGAGTATTCGCCTTTTCTGCTTGTGGCAATGACGAAAGTTATCCCCAAAGTACAGTAACTATCGGAATGGCTGATATTCAGAAGCCGCCTCAGTATGATGCTCCCTATTTGGTATTGGATAACGGAGAAAAGTTGTGGGTGGTGCAATCTGCCATGCCTTATCAGGATTTGAAGCCGGGCGAGCGCATCTTTGGCAACTATTCCCTGCTGGAGCCTGGCAAAGATGGATTTAATTATAATATTCGTTTGAATGATTACACTATGGTGCCTATTCAGGATATTATAGACCTGACACCTGATAATGTGGACAGTATAGGAGATAAAAAGGTGCAGGTCAAAGATATGTGGCCTACTGCGAAATACCTGAATGTGCGTTTCATGCTGAATTTTCCCAATCCGCAGCAACCTATTCTTAATTTGGTTGTCAATCGAATAATCCCTTTGGTAGATGATGGATATGCCCATCTGGAACTCCGTTACAACAATAATGGAAGCAACGGACATCTTGTTCCGGGGTTGGTTTCTTTCAGATTGGGCGATTATACCCCGGAAGAAAGTGACCTGAAAGGGTTAAAGATATTAGTCAACACCGTTAGTGAAGGAGAAAAAACATATACGTTCTCTTATCCGCTTACGGGGAATGAGGCTCCTTTCTTTAATCCTTTGGATTTATCCGAATTAAAATAGGGAAACTATATACAAATAGACTACCGCAGCCGGGATAGCGAGAATGGCACTGTCAAAACGATCCAGCATTCCACCGTGTCCCGGTAATATATTGCCTGAATCCTTGATGCCTAAGTGGCGTTTCAATAATGATTCCGTCAAGTCACCCCAAGTGCCGAATACTACCACGGTCAATGCCAATCCTATCCATACGCCTGTAGACATAAACGGGAAGAAGTGTGCCAACACCAGCGATGCAATTATGCAGAACACGCCGCCGCCAATAGATCCTTCCCATGATTTCTTGGGAGAAATACGCTCAAACAACCGATGTTTTCCGAATAACATACCTGTGCAGTAAGCGCCTGTATCGTTTACCCAGTTAAATATGAATATAGATAAGGGCAGAATGGCATTGTATTGTGAAATGCTGGCAGTTTCGTCCGAATGGAAGGCCAAAACATTGAGCAAAGCAAAAGGCAATGCGATATACATTTGGCTCAGCATGGCATAAGCCCAGTTGTTTAGCGGATTCTTTTTCTTCAGATAAAGTTCACTAATCATCAGATAGAGGAATAATGCCAGATAAGGGATGAATATACCTGTTTGCGACGGATCTATGCCAAAGTAGAAAAAGCATAAGAACAGGAATATGCCACTGAGGATACAAATGCGTTTATTCACCTGTATTCCTTCTACGTGATTCACTAAATTGCAGAATTCATTAACAGCCAATGCACTGATTAAGGCAAACAGGATGCCGAATGAGAAAGGGCCCCCCAAGATGCAGCCTATCAGTACTGCAACAAAAATGACTCCGGTTATGGCGCGCTGTATAAAATTGCTTTTCACGGTTGTTGGTTTTAAGTAGATATATTAAAAACAAATCAGATTGTTATTCCACCTGTAGGGGCAGGGTTTGCCTGCCCGAAAACAGTTTGCTTTATGTATTCGGGCAGGCAAACCCTGCCCCTACAGTGGAATAACAATACTGCTCAGTTTATTTTATGCTTTTTTCTTTTCTTCCTCTTTTTCGGACGTTTCCTTCTTGTCATCAAAGCTTTCAACTACTTCTACTGCATCGGCAGGAGTATCTATAGCTATAATTTCTTCTGAACGCGAAGTCCACGGGCGTTTGCCGAAGATACGTTCTACATCTTCTGCAAAAATCACTTCTTTTTCCATCAGCAGGCGTGCCAGTTCGTTATGTCCTTCTTTATGTTCGGACAGGAGTGCTTTCGCACGGTCATACTGTTCATTGACCATCTTCTTGGCTTCTTCGTCAATCAATTCGGCAGTACGTTCACTATATGGTTTGCTAAAAGAGTATTCATCATTACTGTAATAACACAAGTTAGGCAGCCTGTCACTCATTCCGGCATAAGCAATCATGCCATAGGATTGTTTGGTGACGCGTTCCAAGTCATTTATGGCACCGGTTGAAACGTGTCCGGTGAATAATTCTTCAGCAGCGCGTCCGCCCAGTGTGGCACACATTTCGTCTAACATCTGTTCTTTGGTGGTGATCTGTCTTTCTTCGGGCAGATACCAAGCAGCACCCAATGCACGTCCACGGGGAATGATGGTTACTTTAATCAACGGATTGGCGTGTTCCAGGAACCAAGAAAGAGTGGCGTGTCCTGCTTCATGCAAAGCAATGGTGCGCTTTTCTTCCATTGTCATAATCTTGGTTTTCTTTTCCAAACCACCGATGATACGGTCTACTGCATCCAGAAAGTCTTGCTTGCCGACTGCATTTTTACCATGGCGTGCAGCAATCAAGGCCGCTTCATTACACACATTGGCAATATCTGCTCCGCTGAATCCGGGGGTTTGGCGGGCCAGCAGGTCCAGATCTACACTCTCGTCCAGTTTCAATGGTTTCAAGTGTACACTGAATACTTCTTTACGCTCATTCAGGTCGGGCAAGTCTACGTGGATTTGACGGTCGAAACGTCCTGCACGCAATAAAGCCTTGTCCAATATATCTGCACGGTTGGTAGCGGCAAGGATAATAACCCCACTGTTTGAACCGAAACCGTCCATTTCTGTCAGCAACTGGTTCAAGGTGTTTTCGCGCTCATCGTTTCCTCCCATGCTGGGGTTCTTGCCACGGGCACGTCCCACAGCATCAATTTCGTCAATAAAGATAATACAAGGAGCTTTCTCCTTTGCTTGGCGGAACAAGTCACGAACACGGGATGCACCCACGCCCACAAACATTTCCACAAAGTCGGAACCCGACAATGAGAAGAAAGGAACATCCGCTTCTCCGGCAACAGCCTTTGCCAGCAATGTCTTACCGGTTCCCGGAGGGCCTACCAGCAATGCGCCTTTAGGAATCTTTCCTCCCAGTTCGGTATATTTTTGCGGTTGCTTCAAGAACTCTACAATTTCCTGCACTTCCTGCTTGGCTTCTGCCTGTCCTGCTACATCTTTAAATGTGATGCGGTTGGTTTTATCACCCTTTTCGTACACCTGTGCTTTACTTTTACCCACATTAAACGGATTGGCAGCTCCCGTTCCGGCACCTCCACTCATGCGGCGCATGATAAACATCCAGATACCGATCAGCAATAAAAATGGAGCGATGTTCCAGAATAACGCACTGAAATAGTCATGTTTCTTTTCATAGCTGATAGATCCGGTGAAATGCCCTTCTTCCTGTGCCTTTTCCATGAATTTATCCAGCGATTCCATAGAACCGATTTCTACGCTCAGCGAAGGACTGCGCCCTACCTTCTTGTAATCCTCCTTAAATACTTCTTTGACAAATGCCGGCTTGATGTACACTTCCACCGTATTGTCGTCGTATGCAACGATTTTATCAGCATATCCCTTGTTTATCATATCTTTAAACTCGGTATACGTTATTCGTTTGTCCACACCTCCTTCTTGATTGGAGAAATAGAGGATGGCAAAACTCATGGCAATGATAACATAGAGCCAGCTCAGGTTGAAGCGTGGCATATTTATCTTTGGCTTATTGTTGTTCGTATTTTCACTCATTTCGTTTCTGTTAGGGTTAATCCAAATCAGGAATTTGGGTCAGCTTGGCATCTGCCCACAAATGTTCCAGATTATAAAAGTTTCTCACTTCCGGCAAAAAAACATGTACCAATACGTCGCTGTAGTCCATTGCCACCCATTCCGCATTGCGCAATCCGTCTATTGCCGCCGGCTTGTCGTTGGTTTCTTTACGGACATACTCCCTTACCGAGTCTACAATGGCTGCTACTTGACTGGGTGAGTTACCTTGGCAAATGATGAAGTAATTGCAAATGGTATCATCAATGGCAGTGAGGTCCGCTACTACAATGTTTTTACCTTTCTTTTCTTGAATGCCTTCTGTTATTTTTTTAACTAAAGTCTTTGCTTCGTTCATTCTTATGTTATTAACAACTTGATTATTCTAATATAGATATTTACAACAAAGCACAAAGATACTTGGTTTTCTCATTCCACCGAAAATTTGTGCACTAAATATATTCCCTTTTTGTTTTTTTTTAGTTAGAGTATCTTTGAAATATTATGTTAATGATTTGAGAAGATTGGCTTTTATGCCTATCTTTGCCAAAAATATCTAATATATGATTAGTCGCCTGACTACTAGATGCATCACTTTATTATTGCTTGCAGGAATTTTTGGCTGTTTGCCTTTGCATGCTGTTCAAAATCCCTGTGATAGCCTTTCTTTTCTTTTGGAAAAAACAAAGGATCCGGGAGAACAATGCCAGATTTATGTTCACTTGGCGGATTTGTGTGATGGTGAAGAATCCTCATTGCCTTATTGGGAAAAAGCGTTGAAGCGTGCGCTCATTATAAATAATGAAAATGTGGTGGAGCTGGCTTTGGATTATCTTATTTTTAATAACTACTGGTATGGCCATGAAGAAGAAGCCGAACGCTTTATTAAAATAGCGGAAGATAATCTGTCCAAAGATAGGGCGGCATTGTTCTTTGCATATATGCGGGCTTATCAGACAATGCTGAAACTTGAAAAAGAGGATATCAATGAGATTTTGCATAGCTCTTTGGAGAAGTTACGTGCCCAAAAGAATAAACTGACCAAAGAAGAACAAATAGAATGGGAGTTCCTGACTGCTTTGTCTATTGATTGCGGGGCAGTTGCCAATGGAGCTTATCAGGAGGTGGCGGAAGCCATTCCTTATGTGGAAAGAGCTATCCGTATGTTGTCTGCCTATCCTTTGGAACCACGGTATCCTTTTGAATTGTTGTGCTACAGGAAATTAGCGAACCTGTATATGGCACAGGATGATTACGCAAAAGCGGCTGCCACCATAGAGAAGATAATGGATATTCATAAACAGGAAAAGGAGGGGCAGAAAGCTGCTTTTGGCTTCGATAGAATTTATTATAATGATGACTCATTCTATTATGAGGAACATGCCCGATTACTTTATTTGCCCGATTTGTCCCCGGAACAACTGGAAAACTATTTCTCTGAATTTATGAGATTGCATCAGCGTTTGCAATACAAAGACCGGATTTATTGGGAAGCGGTGGCCGGGTATTATCAGTACAAGGGAAAATTTAAGACTGCTCTGCTGTATAATGATTCTGTTATTGCTTATGTCCATAAGAATTCCCGCCTTACAGACTGGGTGAGTCCTTATTTGACCCGGTCTGACTTATATAAACTGTCCGGTGATTACAAGAATGCTTTGCTTTGGCGGGAGAAATGTGATTCTATCCGTGAACAGCTTCACTCTGAGGAAATAAGTCAGTCGATGAATGAGATTCGCAGTCGTTTTAGTCTTGACAAATTGATCGTGGAGAAATTGGAGTCGGAAGGCAATACTAAGATGGCTTTGTTACTAGGTATTATTGTGGTTTCGCTATGTGTGATAGCATGGGGCATTCATCAACGGTTGATGGTGCGTCGTTTAAAGATGGTACAAAACAAATTGCTGAAATCAAATGAAGAAGTAACTAAACAGAGTCGCCGGGCTGAAGAAAGTGAAAAGATGAAGACTGCTTTCATTGATTCCATGTGCCATGAAATACGTACTCCGCTGAATATAATCAATGGCTTTACTGAATTGTGCTTCAGTGAAGGGGTAAATGATGAAATGAGAGCGGAATTTCAAAAACAGATTCAAGAGAATACGCGTATGTTGACGGGGTTGCTGGATACCATGTTGGAACTCTCCAAACTGGTTAGCTCTAATGACACTCTTCCTTCCGAGGCCACAGATGTGTACGGTATATGTATGCAACAAATAGAGGTGTTGAAATCCAGAAGTATGAAGCCGGAAGTGGAATGTATTTTCCAAGGCACTCCCTGTCCTGGTGAATTTTATTCCAATGCTTCTTATTTCTCGCGTGTAATCTCCAATTTATTGGATAATGCCATCAAGTTCACTGAAAAGGGGACGGTGATATTGAATTGCAGCCCGAACATGGAAAAGAGATGCATGGAGATTAGTGTTACGGATACGGGAATAGGCATTTCTCCTGATAAGCAAGAGTGGGTCTTTGAACGGTTTACTAAGGTCGATGCTTTCGTCCCCGGTACAGGTCTTGGGCTTTACCTATGCAGGGTGATTATAAATAAGTTAGGTGGAAAAATAAAGATTGATTCAACCTATAAAGACGGTTGCCGAATCATTATAGAGCTGCCTTGCCAATCTCCCAATCATTAGGAGGTAGAATATTTTTTTAGAAAAAAATGCCGTAAATGTTTGTCAGTTTAGGAAAAAGCGGTATCTTTGCAGCGTCAAAAACGAAACAGGCGTTTGACAACAGAATTTTGGGATATGGTGTAATGGTAACACTACAGATTCTGGTCCTGTCATTCCAGGTTCGAATCCTGGTATCCCAACTGGAAAAGAGGTTTGTGTAAGCAAACCTCTTTTTTTATCTGTAGGGGCGGGTTCCAAAGAGGGTACTGAAAAAGTGTTTTTTGCTATCATTTTGCTGTAGGGGCGGGGTTTGCCCGCCCGAAAACAGTTCACTTTGTGTATTCGGGCAGGCAAACCCTGCCCCTACGGTGGAGAATAGAAAAAGAGCTTAATGCATTACGCACTAAGCTCTTTTTTATTATGAATAGAAGTTATTCTCTTATTCCTCTTTCATAGATTGATCAATGACTTCAATCTTCTTTAATATCAATTCCAGATCAGCTTTCAGCTTTTCTACCTTGCGGTTCATTTCCGTCACCAAACTACTGCCTTTCTTTGAAGAACTGGTAAGGAAACCTAAGTTGTTTTCATAAGTCTGAATTTCATTTTTCATGCTTTCATAAGCACGAACCAGCTTTTCGCGTTCACGATAGAGGTTGCCTTCCTTATTACTTATATTTGATCTGAAATTACTTAATTTCTTCTGTGATGCAGAAAGATTCAACTTATCGAACAACTTATCAACAACGCCATGATATTGTTTGTATAATTTGTCTTTTTCCTTGAAAGGAACATGACCTATATTGTTCCATTCCTTCATCAGTTCGCGGATGGTGTTTCCTGCGTCTTCGTCCGGAGTTTCTTGGGCTTCAATAGTATTCAACTTCTCGATGATAGCTTTCTTTAGAGCCATATTTTCCTGTTCCACAGAACGCTGTGAAGAAGTTGCCTTATTCTTCTGTTCAAAGAAATAATCACATGCGGCAATAAAACGTTTCCAAACGGCATCCGAGTATTTCTTGGGTACAGGACCGATTGTCTTCCATTCTTTTTGCAGTTTGCTCAATACGTCGGCAGTTGCTTTCCAGTCTGTGCTGTCTTTCAGCGCTTCTGCTTTTTCGCATAATTCTTTCTTCTTTTCCAGATTGCCCGACATGCTTTCCTTGATAGACTTGAAGAATTCAGCTTTGCGCTTAAAGAATTCGTCGCAAGCGGCACGGAAGCGCTCGAATATCTTCACGTTCATCTTTTGCGGTGCATAGCCTATGGTTTTCCATTTGGCTTGCAGGGCAATGATTTCCTGTGTCTTGTTCTCCCAATCCTGGAAAGTGGTGAAAGTATCATATTCCATTGCTTCCACAATTTCGCAGATTACTGTCTTTTCATCCAGATTGCGTTGCTCTTTCTCTTTCAGAGCCTCGAAATGCTGTTGGTGGCGACGGTTTACGGCAGTAGAAGCTGTTTTGAAACGTGTCCAGATTTCTTCGCGCAATTCTTTTGCCACAGGACCCGTGTTACGGAATTCCTGATGCAGCTTCTGTAATTGATGGAATGCAGAGATAATATCTTCTTCGTCAGCCAGCTTTTCGGCAGCTTCGCAAAGATGGGTCTTTATTTCAAGGTTCTTTTTGAAATCATATTCGCGGAATTCATTGTTCAGCTTGATGATGTCGTAGAATTTTTCGGCATAATGCTGGTAATTCTTCCACAGTTCATTCACTTTGGCAGCCGGAACCAATCTTATTTCGTTCCATTCCTGTTGCAGCTTCTTGAATTCGTTGTATGCTTTATTGGCATCTTCGGGAGATTCGGCAAGTTCTTTCAGGCGGTCGATGATAGCCAGTTTCTTCACCAGGTTATCTTCTTTTTCCTTTTCCTGCTCAGCCTGTACGGCACTTCTTTTTTCCTTGATAGAACTCATGATATCCTTGAAACGGCTTTCGGCATCATCAGTTTGTGGAACAAATGCTTCGGGAGCACCTCCACCATCAATAAATGCCTTACGGGCAGCTTCTTGTTCCGCCTTATGCAATTTATAGAAGTTTTGTTTTAGTGAATCCAACTCCAGCTTGTCAGCATTGCAAGCATCTTCATTGATTTCTTTTAAACGTTCGATGACCTCTTCTTTCGTTTGTTTAGGTACATACGTAGCGTTATTCTCTTCCGCAGTGGCGGGAGATGATACCAAATTTTCAGCGGTTTGTTCCACCGGAACTTCGGTTAAAGGGCGATTAGTTTCATTCGAGTCCATCGTATAGATTTTTAAAATAAGCTTTCTCGTTATAACAACAATTTACAAATTAAAAGAAATAAATTAGAACTTCATACTCTTTTCCCCGTTTTTTTTAGGAAAATCATTAAATGTGAGGAAAATAAGGGGGAAATGTTGCGGTTGTGAGGATAGAATTGTGGTAATATAGAGGGGGAATCCATCGTAGGGGGGCGGGAGGAGGTGGTTATTTCTGCTTCTTTTTATTCATATCGGGGTGGACATGAACTAACCGTAGGGGCGGACCCATGTGTCCGCCCGAATGCATTCACAATATATACTTTAATCCTGTATGTTATCGGGCGGACACATGGGTCCGCCTGAATACATTCACAATACATACTTTAATCCTGTATGTTATCGGGCGGACACATGGGTCCGCCCCTACGGTGGATGAATTCATTTCCACCCCGAAATGAACGGCATTTACTGTCTCCCACCCGTAAACTGTTATGATAGCAACGTAGTGATCCCCATATAGAGCATCATACCTATAATATCATTAGTAATAGAGATAAATGGCCCCGTAGCAATGGCAGGATCTATTTTCAACTTTTCCAGCGTCATGGGGACCAGAGTCCCGAAAATAGAAGCGAACATAACCACGGCAAATAAGCTGAGTGACACCGAATAAGACACAGTGGCGGTAGCTCCGAAACGAATGAAATTATAGATATACACCAGCATGGAAATAATCGTAGCATTGATTACAGCCACTACAGACTCCTTCACCACCTGCTTCCACGTATTTTGAGCGTCCAGCGAACTGTTTGCCAATCCCTGCACCACGAGCGCCGAAGACTGTGTTCCCACATTACCCCCCGTACCACCGATAAGCGGAATGTAGAGAGCCATCTCGGGATGAGCAGCAAACGTACTGTCGAAGTTTCCCAGAATCATGGAGTTTCCGATACCGCCTATCATACCGATAAGCAACCAAGGCAGGCGTGCCGTGGTCTGGCGGAATACACTATCATCCGTCTCTATATCCTGTGACAAACCGGATGCCAACTGATAGTCACGCTCTGCCTGTTCGCGAACTTCATCCATCACATCATCTACGGTGATGCGTCCCACCAAACGACCTATACTGTCCACAACCGGAACCGCCACCAAGTCATACTTCTCAATAGTCTGTACCACTTCGTCAATGGGAGTATCCACATGGACAGACAGAGGATCTTTCCTCATCACATGCTTTACCTTTGAAACGGAAGGACTGGTTATCATTTTCTTTAGAGGAAATACTCCCCGCAGGCGCTCATCGTCATCTACCACATATACATAATAGATCTCGTCCATCTCCTCTGCCTGGATGCGCATTTCTTTCAGACACTCGGGCATACTCCAATTCTCGTTCACCACTACCATTTCGGTACCCATCAAACCACCGGCGGTGTCCTCGTCGTATTTCAACAGGTCTACAATGTCACCCGCCTGCTCAATGTCTTCAATGTGTGAGAGGACTTCTTCCTGTTTGTCTTCATCCATTTCACGGATAATGTCTACGGCATCATCCGAGTCCATATAATCGACAAACCGCTTGGCAATTGTTTCGGAGGGAAGTATCTCCAGGAACTCCTTACGGGCGTCTTCGTCCATCTCGATAAGGACGTCGGCGGCAGTTTCATTATCCAGTAGGCGATAAATGAACCGGGCTTCTTCCGCATCCAGTTCATTGCACAGTTCGGCTATGTCGGCAGGATGTAAATCGGCAAGAAAACTCTTTAGTTGGTCGGAGTCTTTTTGTTCGATTAGCTGTTCTACTTTTTCTAATTCCTCTTTATTCATCCTATTCTTCCGTTAATATAATAAATAGGTGTTATTCTCTCTTGGTAGCCGCTTTCCGGGCTATGTCGTTGCTATAGACTATTTCCGATTTATTTTTCAGCGCTTCTTCTACCCGGTTAGTCAGCTCAATGAACTGTTGCACGGACAGTTGTTCCGGGCGTTTATTGAATATAGGATCGGCGCTCAACGGATTCTCTCTGTCCAGGATAGAGGAAATAGAGTTCCTCAATGTCTTGCGTCGCTGGTTGAAAGTGGTTTTTGCGATCAGCTTAAACAACCGTTCGTTGCATCCCAGATCGGTAGTTTCGTTGCGCGTCATTCGGATCACTGCACTTTTTACTTTGGGAGGGGGATTGAACACGTGCTCATTCACCGTAAACAGGTATTCCACTTTGTACCAAGCCTGTATCAGAATACTGAGAATGCCGTATGTCTTGCTTCCCGGGCCGGCGGCAATGCGTTCGGCCACTTCTTTCTGAATCATGCCGGTGCAGCAAGGTATCAAGTCTTTATAGTCCAGCATCTTGAAAAAGATCTGGCTGGATATATTATAAGGATAGTTGCCGGTGAGGACAAACGGTTTCCCGTCGAATACGCGTTCAAGGTGCAGTTTCAGGAAATCATCTTCTATGATATTCCCTTCCAGTGCCGGAAAGTTCTCACGGAGATAGGCTACCGATTCATAATCCAGTTCCACTACTTTGACGGGGCGTCCTTTCTGCATCAGGAACTGGGTCAGTACCCCCATTCCCGGCCCTACTTCCAAAATAGGGAGATCGGGGCACGCATCTACCGTGTCGGCTATATCCTGAGCAATGCTCAAGTCCTTTAGAAAATGCTGTCCCAGAAACTTTTTTGGTTTAACTAATCCCATTCCGTTATTTTTCTATCGTTTATAAATAGGTTTATTTCGCTAAGATAGTATCTTTGCATCGTGCAAAGGTAAACATTCTAAATTAATATACACAGATTTTGGAACGAACTCGATTAAAAAAGATCATAAATAAAGGTTTGCAGATTGTATTTCCGTTATTTTTAGGAGCAGCGATACTGGTTTGGATGTACCACGGATTTAATTTTGCCCGCGTATGGGAAGTGCTGGACGGCGGAATGAATTACAGTTGGATGCTGTTGTCGTTGGCCTTTGACGTATTCAGCCATATATTCCGCGGCTGGCGCTGGAAACTCACGTTGGCTCCGCTGGACGAGCATCCCAAGACTTCGGATTGCGTGTATGCCATCTTTGTATCCTATGCCGCCAATCTGGTTGTTCCCCGTGTAGGAGAGATTTCCCGTTGCGGCATCCTGGCAAAGTATGACGGTACTTCATTCTCCAAGTCATTGGGAACCGTGGTGGCGGAACGATTGATTGACACGCTTTGCGTAGCATTGATAACGGGTGTAACCCTGATTATGCAGGCACGGGTGTTTGATACTTTCTTTAAAGAGACGGGCACGGATGCCAAGGTGCTGTCAGAAGTCTTTTCCTCCACCAATTTCTACATTATTATAATATGTGTACTTGCTGTCCTGATACTGGCTTTCTTTCTGATCAGGAACGTAGCCGTGTTTGCCAAGGTGCGGGGCATCCTTCATAATGTGTGGGTGGGCATTCTGTCTTTGCGCCATGTAAAGCGGATGCCTCTATTCATAATATATACTATCGCCATTTGGGTTTGTTATTTCCTTCAGTTCTATGTATCCTTCTTTTGTTTTGATTTTTCCAATGATTTGGGAGTCACCGCAGGACTGGTTATGTTTGCCGTAGGTAGCATTGCGGTAGTAGTACCAACTCCTAATGGGGCGGGTCCGTGGCATTTTGCTGTCATAACGATGATGATGCTCTATGGAGTCGGAAAAGAAGATGCAGGAATTTTTGCCTTATTAGTGCATGGAATACAAACTTTTTTATTAATTTTGTTGGGTATATATGGATTAGCGGCTTTGCCGTTCACTAATAAAACAAATAAGTAAGCAGCTTCATCCTCTCTACAACTAGAATCAATAAAAAGGGGCACGCCAAGTAACCTTCAGCGTGCCCCCTTATCTTATCTAATGAAATAACTCATTAACCCTTTACCGGCGTATTTTCCAAAGTAGCCACTACGAAATCATAGAACTTAGCCACAGTAGGAATCAACACACGTTCATCCGGTGAGTGAGGAGAGCGCAGCGTAGGACCGAATGAAATCATATCCAAGCCCGGAACAACCGCACCGATAATGCCGCATTCCAAACCTGCATGAATCACCTTCACAGCCGGTTCCTTGCCGAATTGCGCCTTATAAGACTCCTTCATCGCCTTCAGGATAGGAGAATCCACATTGGGTTCCCAACCGGAATAACCACCCGAACGGGTAACTTCCATGCCGGCCATAGAGAAACAGCTTTCCAATGCAGTATTCAGATAATCCTTCATAGAATCGCGTGAACTACGAGCCAAGATCTTAATTTCCGCCTTGCCACCGCCAATAGTAACGATAGCCAAGTTAGAAGAAGTTTCCACCGTATCAAGAATAGTAGGAATCATACGCATCACGCCATTCTGACAAGCATAAATTGCATCTACCAAATTATCCTTTATTTCATCGGGAACCATCATCTTAGGCAACTCCACACGTTCTGCCGTAAAGCTGATCGGAGTTTCGTGTACATGATATTCTTCATTCCACAATGCTTCGCACTCTTTTACATATTCCATTACGTCCGCTTCTTCGTCAGCCGGAACAGTGATCACCACTTCGCATTCGCGAGGGATAGCATTACGCATATTACCGCCATTCCATGATACCAGGCAAGCCTCATCATAAGCAATAACCTGATTCATGAAACGTGCCATCAACTTATTGGCATTGGCACGTCCTTCATTGATTTCCAAACCGGAGTGACCGCCGCGAAGTCCTTTCAGATTTACCTTCAAAGCAATGTCGGTAGGATCTGTTTCCACCTCCTTATATTCCAATACGGCTGTCAGGTCTTCACCACCTGCACAACCTATATATAATTCGCCTTCTTCTTCCGAATCCAGGTTCAACAGAATATCACCGTTCACCGTACCCGGTTTCAAGCCGAATGCACCATACATACCGGTTTCTTCATCGGCAGTAATCAATGCTTCCAACGGGCCATGCTTCAAAGTCTTGTCCTCCATGATAGCCATGATGGCGGCAACGCCCATACCATTGTCGGCTCCCAAGGTAGTACCTTTGGCTTTTACCCAGTCACCGTCTATATAGGTCTGGATGGGATCGTTTTCAAAGTCGTGTACGGTATCGTTATTCTTCTGGGGAACCATGTCCATGTGTGACTGAAGAATGACTGTCTTACGGTTTTCCATACCCGGAGTCGCAGGCTTGCGATAGATGATATTGCCTGCTTC